>OFGD01000045.1_pt1 | contig 102001 bp, 104 predicted proteins | sample 1521671 | NCBI WGS metagenome assembly OFGD01 (sample SAMEA3504114, study PRJEB24116) | mouse gut metagenome | biome: mouse gut; feature: mouse-associated habitat; material: faeces | place: Denmark | collected 2011 | reverse complement strand
ATCAGAATATGAAGGGACACGGCTCAATGCAGAGTTCGGGGATTTTTTAAAAGAGGAGTGTTGAGACCACGACCAAAGTTGTACAAGGAAAAGCTGAGCGGCTACCGTCAATGGCACCAGTTGAAGCACGCAGAGGAATATGTGCTGCACGATTCCAACATAGGAGAGAATCTGAGCATAGACGAGACCTCGCTCAGCAATGGGGAGGTTTACACGGTAGTGACAAACAAAGCCGCAAAGGGACGGAAAGGAGCGTTGGTCACCATGATCAAAGGTGTCGCAAGCGACAACGTGATTGAGAAATTAAAGCACCTCGGGTTATCAAAGCGACGTAAGGTGCAGACAGTCACCGCCGACCTGTCAGACTCAATGAAGTATATCGCATCCAAGGCATTCCCTTCGGCAGAACAGATAAGCGACCGCTTCCACGTCCAGCAGCTGATGAGCCAGGCCATTGATGAAATGCGTATTGAGTTGCGATGGGAAGGAACTGCAAGACTGAATCTCGCACGTTGGTACAACCGGGTCGCTGAATCCGGATCCGACTTCAGGTCGTTCAACACCATTGCGGCTACATTCTACGAGCATTCAGATGAGATAATCAACTATTTTGACAACCGTTCAACAAACGCATCAGCCGAATCCATCAACTCCAAAATAAAGGCGTTCCAGGCTAAGCTACATGGTGTGAATGATACAAAATTCTTCATCTTCCGCCTCTGCAATCTCTATGCCTAAACACAGCTGTTTTACTATGCGCCGAAATATCTACTGACCCCTCGTTTTGCCGGATTTTGCGCCGTGGGCTAAAAATCAAAAATCCCGAAAATCGTTGATTTTCAGGACTTTTCCGCGTTTTGCGTTTCGTTTTCGTGATCCGCCTGGAGCCGCGGAATATCGCTTTAACTAAGTAGTATTCAGATTGTTGTAATGCCTCGCTTTCCGCTGTTCACGAATTGCACACGGCACTATTTCAATGTTCTTCCCGATTATGCCATCAGGGTGTTGCAATGGTACGTATTATTTCTCAATGTTTGAAATAGATTTGAATTTAGTTTCAATATTTTAGACCTAATAATTTCGAATTATTATCTTCTCGTTCCGCATCTCTTTCATAACCTTTAATTAGTGTTGTGAAAATTTTTACCATTCTTGGCGAATATGGAAGAGCGCGCTTCCTGTATGTTTCAAATAATTTAATTAGCTCACGTTCACGTGCTCCTCCTGAAAAAGGAGATACACAGAATGATCCTCTTTTATTAAACAACTCACAACCTATTTCAGTATCAATTTTATCATCACTAAGTGATTCTACGAGATGACAAAGGTTTTCCGATGGATATTTGTCATCTTCAGGAATATTCCCAATAATTTTACCGATGGTATGCTCGCACATAGCCATTGATTTACATGCTTCTCTAACATTCTGTAGGTATACAATTAAATCATCATAATTTGTAGTACCGTCATCATCTGTGCAAGGAACAGATTCATAGTTATACAAGAATCGCCATGCAAATTCTGCCATTGCGACACGTTTACGTTTTTCATCTTCTGTGGCAAATTCCTCTTCATCTGTTACATTTGCAAGTTGTATTAGCTGAATCATTAGTGATGAATCTCGATTCAAAGCCGAGTAAATGTGCAAATTTCTTACGTCCATAAATTTCCTAAGCATCTCATATAGAAGAAACTCAATCTGTAGCAGTTTAGTTAGAAGGGCTTCTTCTTTGGGGAGTCCAATTGATATTAATATATCTCCAATATAATATCTGACATCTGAATCAAGTAGTTGGTCTGAGAATGAGATAGCTTCACTGATGATATTGATTTTTATGGCGTCCGTTAGATTTGAAAGTATATCTTTATTGTGTATTACGCATAGAATCGTCGAAAAACGACAAACGTTTCGTAAATGTGTAATTACAAAATCAATATCTTTGTTTTCACAAGACCAAATTGAAACATTTACCCAATAATCTTTTTCGATAGAATTACCCATATTGCTCGCTTTAATAGCTAACTTAATATGATAATTAGGGCTGTACAATACAACTGATATAGACTTGTTATCAATGCAATTAAGATCGTCCAGCAATTTCAAGTAACATTCTTCATCAATAGAATAGTACAGACAACGGAAGAAGCATATAACAAATTTTAATGGAATTGAATTATTAACCAATCGTTTGTAAACTTCCATTGCCATGGTATCTCCATATAAAGAAACTAAAGAAGTAGCCAATGGTTCATGGTTTTCTACAATATTAGATAATTCAAAAATGGATTCTCCTCCTTTCGCGGCTATAATCTCTTTTAATTTAGAATCCCTGATGACGTTAAGCTGTTCAATACGATGAGAGTAATTAGTCTTGTCTAAAACATATTCTGGATCCTTTATATTGAAATCATCAAAGAAATGTTTGCTCTTTAGCAGCAAGTCTTCAGGTTCAATATCTCTTAGCAGAGTTATATATTGGTCCAAATCCACTTCTGGCAAAGCCCATTTCGCTTCTTTATACGCACGTTGTCGGTATATCTCTTTTCTAAGTAAGTCAACAACTTTCATATTCCCCACATAGGAGTATTTAAGTGTGTTCAACTTAGCTATTATTTTATCTCGTACGCAGTTTAAATATTCATAAAATGAAAGCTCGATAAGTGAACAAAAATTATCGACTGAATCATTATAGAGGGACAACATTAATTGAACAGCATCAATGATTTCTTGAACTGGGATTGGGGAGATATACTCCGGGGAAATTTGACATCCTCTCAGTCTCCACCTAAAAGTTGAGTTATAAGTAAAATATCCCTTTCTCAAATCTTTTATTAAACATAAAATCAAATGATAAACTTCATTAGGATATTTTTTACTCAACGAAGATATAATACCTATTCGCTCATTGAATTCAACCAATGTTTGGGGCAAAATGAATCGATAAATTTGACGTAATGAATTTAATGGACTATTAGCATATTTTTCGTTAGGTGGAAATTTGGATGTGAATAATAGAATATCTGTAATCTCAAATAAGTACTTTGAATCCCAAGCAATTCGTTCAAGCGCATTTAAAAATTCAGTATAATAAATCTCGCATCCAGTTAAGCTGAATTGCTTTTCTCTTGGAACAAACAATGTTTTGACAATATTGCCTTCTGATTCAATATCTCGTTTTATGAATTTAATTACTGAATTAGGAGATACTTCTGCTAATGTATGAAGATATTTACGATTACTCAAATATCGTGTGATGTTATATTGGGATAGGATTTTAGTAATTAGATTTTCAGTCCAATTAATTGTCCTGCCATTCAATTCATTCATTACTGAATATAAGGCAATTCCATGATATATTCCGTCTTTTATATTATCAGAATACAGCTGTTCATTTTGCCAAAAACGAAATCCTTTTTCCTCCATTTTAGCAATTGCATCTGAATCATCGTCTAAATTTAGAACATCAACCACCTCTTCAATTCTTTTCAGATTGATCGTAGTGATATGAGAAATTAGATGCATCATTAAATCATACGAAGATTTCACCCTCCAAATATTCCCGATTTTAACAATTGGACTGTCATCGGCAAATTGTAAAGGTTCTATAATAGATAAAACGTCATCATATGATATCCCAGATATATGAGCAACTATATCTTTATCTCCATCTACATTGTCATTCCATTCACCGATTATGCCACAAGCTATAAGGATATCCATATTTTGGTTATTAAGCCAGCTTGGAGCTATGTACGAAACAACTATACGCCTTCGTAGAATATTGACATCGTATGCAACATCACGCGCTAAATTGCGGGCTTCGGTTTTGTTCAATCCTGCTTCATGTAAAGACTCGATGAAATTTTCCCGATCAATCTCTGATAATGATATAATAGGTATAGTAAAATTTGCATCATTACAACCGACACAATGAATTACGGAATGACCTTTTTCAACAGCAATAATATGATTGAGCTGAATATTAGTTATCATAACCAGAGGTTCCGAACTACTCACCAATATCTCATACTCACTTGGATTAGTCACAACAACTGTACGTTTTTCGCTGTTGTCATTTAATGACAATATTGAAGCGCACGCAAAAGCAAATGACTCATCTATTGAATTAGATTTTAGTCGAATATATTGAGGAGATCTTGTTACTTCATAGATAGACTCTTTTTGTGGCTGCCTGTTAGATAGCAAAATCTTAATAGGCAAGCATACTTCTTTTCCAGTGGCCCATCTTTTCCAAAAGTTACTACAAGTCAATGTTGTTGGGCACGATATCGATTTAATTATATCATTTAGGCTCTCTATTGACGATTTTAGTGATTCTACATTTTGAATAATCTCAATCGCTTGAGCTTTATTCTTATCTATGCTTCTTAATATCTCTTCATTTTGCAAGGTGTTTATGAATTGGCTACAGTCTGGAGCATTCATTATTTCTTCAGCCCAAAGTTGAAGTAATTCATTTTCTTTAGGATGCCGACCTTTATGATCCAATGTAATATATTCTTTTAGGTGGATAAGATATTTATCCATATTTTGATACATCGAATCTTTTGCACAATCAGGATAATCCCAACGTTGAACAGCCTTTTTGAAGCATTTATTCAAATGATAATACAAGGATCTGTTTCCTACAATTATATTATTTATTGTTGGGATATTACCTGCTATATATGATATTATTAAACTTAGTGCAATGTTCATAATTTCTTGTTTGAGTTATTAGAACTGATTTACCATAACAATGTTGATCACTTTCCCTTTACACTCGATTTGTGCCTCTTGGTCGTTGGTGATGACGATGAGGTTGTCGCAGTGGAGTTCTTCGGCGGCTTCGACGAGGGCATCGAGTTCGCGCTTGCGGGTTTTCTCGGAGGTCATGTCGTAGCAGACTTGGATCAGTTGCTCGACCTTTGTGCCGCGTCGGGTTACAAAGTCTATCTCTTTATCGTTGCGGGTGCGGTAATAGAATAGTGTGTTGCCGGGTTCATAGCCTCGGCGCAGGAGTTCCACGAACACTTGATTTTCAAAAAGTCGTCCGAGGTTCTCACTAAGGTTAAAAGCGGTGCTCTGCACAAATCCGTTATCCACCACATAGACTTTTCGCGGAGCTTTCTTCATCAGTTTCAGTTTATTGTTGAAGCGAGGTAGATAGAAAAATAGGTAAGGTTCGGCGAGATAGTCGCAGAATTTCTTGGTGGTTGCCACACTTGACAGTCCTAACTCTACTGCAAGTTCGTTTGATGAAATCGGGTTACAGAAGTTGGATAGTAGGTATGTGGCAAGGTTATACAGATCGGTCGTATTCCTTACCTTATGCCGCTTCGCAACATCTTTAAGCAATATTGAATCAAAGAGTGTTGAAAGATAGTTCTTTGTGATAGCTCTTGCCTTTATGGTTTCGGGATAGCCGCCGTTGCGCATATAATCATCGGCGAGTACGGTAGCTTTGGCAAGCTGTTCCTCTCGCGGCGCATGAATGTCGATGTCATTCCAGCTCATTGTTTCATCAAGGCTGAAAGGGAGCATATCTATTTTCAGATAGCGTCCTGTCAGCGATGTCGCCATTTCACTGCTCAGAAGTTTTGCGTTGCTTCCTGTGATAACCAAATTCTTACCACGACGATACAATTTGCTTACCCACATATCCCAATTTGGCAGGTTTTGCACTTCATCGAGAAGAAGATAATCATATCCGGGGTATATATCATCAAGAGCCAACATCACCAAATCCTCATCCCAATTCTCCAACAGCTGTGCATCATCGAAATTCAGGTAGGCAAATTTCTTCCCTTGCAGCATCAGCAAAGCAAACACTGATTTACCAACGCGCCGTGGCCCGGTGATCAGTTTGATTAGTGGATTGGAGAGAAGTTCCTCAATATCATGTTTGGTTTGCCGCTGTTGGTACGGACGAGCCATCAGCTCATCGCGCTCAGTCTTTTGATTGAAGATTATATTTTTCATTGCCGTCTTATTAGACAGCAAATTTAGCTCTTTTTATTCAGTTAAACCACTGTATTGAATAAAAAAGCATATATTTTATTCAATACAAAGGTTATTATTGACTAAATACGAAAAATTTATTTGGTAATTTATTTTATGGGAGCGTGTTTTTTTGAACTTCGCTTCCTTTGCTATGTAGATGATCTGCTTGATGTTGTACTACTTGCCTTTGAATAGCGCAGCGTAATAAGATATGGGGTAATATGTAGAGTCCACCGTCGGTATGCGCGACACGACAGCGAACATCCTGGTCTTTGCACCTTTGGCGAGTTTGTCTTGCAAATCTCGCCACGGTGCGGAGGGGGCGAGCAGGTCTATGACCTCGATGTCTGAGCGCGAAGATACGGCCTTGCGCCAGTTGGCGTAAAGTATCTTCGGGATTTTGCCCGAAGCGTCAGCCGGAGCAAAGCGGCAGTAACAGGCTTCCTTTCTCAGAAGTCGCACAATCTTTGTGCCGTCTTCATTGAGAATAAGCACACTTACGGCGAAGCCGAAGTGCTTGAAGTCCTGACTGACGCCGAGAAAGTATGCGGCGAGGTCGTTGTCGAGAATTAAGTCCTCGACTTCATTCTTAACCGAAGCAAGTATCATATCGCAAGCCTGAGCCATAGCAGACCTCGGCGTTGAAACATTGTCAGGTGGCGAGGGTTTCGTCTTTCTCTATGAGGTCGAGAATATCGAACGGCATTTGGTTGTCGCCGCCCCACGGGATATATGAGAGCTTATCGGCTATGATAGTCGGCACTATGTCGGTGTCCTCCCGGAACACCGACTGCGAATTGACGGTAAAGGCAGCAGGGGCCTCAAGACCGGGCAGCTGCTCCACGGAGCTGAAATTGAGGTCGTCGGGATAAAAAGAAAAGTCCATAACATTGAGGTTGGTTGCTCAAAGTTATGGACGATATGATGAGCGCGAAAAGACGCGGTTACAAATCAGGGGCTGACGGGGCATTATGATTTAATAAACCGTTAGCGATGCACATTCCAACAAAACCGATGGTTTGCAAAGTGCTCGGTTTATTTTCTGTTACTTTGAAGGGTTGTGCCATATTGTATTTTGGCGCTACAATAGCCGATAAGCTCGGTAATTGAGCAGATACCGTAAAGTCAACCATATTAAAATGTATTTTACCGAATAGCATCATTGTGCGCAGACCTATTCTTGCATCATATTCATCATTGTTAGAAGATTTTTGTGTCTTAACTACAAACTCTAATGGTGCAACCGTATTTTCTGCAATCGTAACCGGCAGATTGGGCATATAGTAGCAATCTTCTATTATAAAACCACCGATACCGGCAGAGCGAATGGTGTCTTGCCTACCGTTTTGCTCAATATAATTCTTGTTCAAATCATAAAAATGTTGACTTGCCGAGCCAAAGGCGGCATCGCCGGAGTCCAGGCACATCATCATAGGTGTGTTAAGGATTTTTCCTTTGGTAAGTAAATTCATTGTTGGCGAGAAGCACATATTTGCAATAGCATTACTTCTTACAGGTGCGACCGTGGGGATAGTAATTTGACGATTGACGAAATCAATCGTCAAGTCTTTAAGTTGAAGCATTAAATCACTGCCGACTACGATATTGAAAGCGTCGATGTATTGGTCGGCTTCGCTATTGTTTGAGGATAACGAAATTACAGTGAAAGGCACGTCGCAAACAGTTATGTTTCCTAACTTTATTTTTTTTGCAATAGCTATGTATCCCTCTTTTTCACTAACCCCCATTACGCTAACCCGGGTCTTTTCCAAAGGTATGAGATTGTATTTTTCCGCCATTTCGGGCGAAATTAAATTTGTTCCGGCTCCCGTATCAAATGTAATATCGGCAACACTTCCATTTATTGAACTCTCTTGTAGGTGCATCAACACAGACCCTTTCTCTTTTGGCCCTACGGGAATTATAGTAAAAGGAATATAACCGATATTTTCATTATCAAATTGTATTTGATAAGGCTTATATGCTGAAAGGGCTTCATATCGGTTTGCTTGTGATATGAAATTTGAAATAGTAATGGAGTCCAAATATTGTTTGGAGGCTTCCAATACTGAACGCATAATTTCAACAGCCTTATCGTTTTGACCTGTCCTGCTCAAATCCATGCCGAACATAAATGTTGACGAAATCAAATTGTTCAAATCAAGATAGGCAGATTGGGTATTAAACAATTCCTGAAAAGCAGGTATTGACACATCAGGTCGGTTAAGACGGTTTCCAAGTAGACAACGTGAGTAGACTTCAAGGAAAGGGTGAATTGAGTCTTTGGGTGTATTTGAATATAAAGAGTCAAGGGCAAACCAATCGGACGTATTCATAGCATTGCCAATTTTTTCGTCTATTGACTGTGTATAAGCAGTCACCGAAAAAAGGCAAACAAGAATGGTGCTGAATAATTTTCGTAACATGGCCGTGATATTTGTGAATAGGGCAAATTTACGCAATTTCAGCGGAATACGCAAATGTTAAAGAAAAACATCGAGGCCGTTAATGCGGAAGATGCAGCAGTCGCGTAGACGGCGGCACTCGCCGGAGGCAAGGATTTTGACGTTTCGCCAGCCTCCGTAAAAGGAATATCGCAGGGATATGACGTTGCGGAGTTCGAGGATAGAGCCGTCGCTGCGCCATACGGAGAGGTCGACGGGGTCGCCCGAGTTGAGCATCGTGCGAGCGGTTGATATGTGAACTGCGTTCATTGGGTGATGAGATTGTGTGAGGTATTATCGCGTTAGGGATATAAGCCCGAATGGGTCAAGACCATAGGCTTGACGGCTTGCCGCATTAGCCCGACGGCCCGACGGCGCCGGAACGCCAAAACCATTATGAAAAAGGCGGTTGGAAATGGGTGTCGAATATGCCGGGAGAGTATCGGGCGTTGAATTTGGGTCGGGTGTCCTTGAAGCGCCAAGTGAATTTTACGGAGTTGGGCTTATCGTCGGTGTCGGAAAGTTCGGAGGTAAAATCGGTGATGAGGATTGGGAGCATAGCGTCAAAGTCGGTTTCGGCGAGGTTAGAGTCGGTGCCCCAGGGAATACGGACTACGGGAGAGGTAAGCATCTGCTCGACCTGCAAGCACTCGTCGGAGGTAAGAGGCGCGGACTGCACCTCGTATTCCTTTGCGGTGGTGACGTTGTAGAAGCGTGCGGATTTACCGAGGGTGGCGATAGAGCGGTCGGCCTTGATTTTGTGGGTGGTGGCGTGAGGGAGTATGAGCTGTTCAGCGACGTTGAAACAGTTAGTGTAATGGAAAGGGAGGGTGTCGGCGAGAGCCTGGTCGACAAAGAGGGTCAGTGAACGCTCGCCGCACCGTGCGGTGACGGAGAGCAGCGTGGGAGGTGTGGAGGCTTTGGTGGCGGCCTGTATCTTTGCGCGTACATCGGAGAGCAAGACGAACTCGCGGTTTATGCCGTCGCCGTGCTGTATCATACCGTTGCCGGAGAGGACGTAGCGGTAGGTGGCGGTGTTGCCGTCGGTGTCGAGGTATGTGGCGTAGATGAAGAAAGCGATGGGCTCGCGGTCGGTGGCGAACCATTGCAGCTCGAAGAAGGTGTCGGGGGCGATGCGCCGGAAAGCGGAAAATGTGAGGAAGTTTTCGAGCAGCCATTGCGAGGGGTCGTAGAGTCCGAGAGCGCGGTCGCAGTAGATGACACGGAAGGAGTGGGAGGCGGCGGATCCGTCGGGTGCCGATGCCTCGATGATAAATTCGGAGTAATTGAGGTCGGGGTTTCCGGCCATATATTGCTCGATGAGGGAAGCGATGTCGGCGACGGTGGCCGAGCCGTTATAAGTGTAGTACCGCTCGTCGAGCAGCACCATTCCGCCCGATGTGAGGCGGAAGTCGACGAAGTCTTGGTCGGTGAAGATGCTGACGTCGGGGAGGTCGGCGGAGAGCATCACCGTGGGGGTGTAGAAGCCTATCCGTATCATAGGGGCAAAATTAAGGAGGGTGGCGGCGAGGCGAAAAGACAGTCAGCGGTCGCTTCGGGAGGAAGCAACCGCTGTGTGGAAGGGGTTAAAGTGTCGTTATCGAATTTGTCTTGTCAATCTTGCAGAGTCGCAGGGTGTAAGGCTGACCTCCGAAGTCGCTTTGCACTTTTATAAAGTCTTCGCCGTCGCGCCAGCAGTAGAAAAGGGCGAGCCGCAGGGCATCGGTATCGGAGTCGGCGTAGAAGCGCCATGAGCCTTGTCGAGTGAAGCATTTGTATTCGTACATCGTCGTGAGATTTATAAGGTTGGACTTCAAGGGGAGAGAGAAAGAGAGAGGCATTACGCCTCTCTCGCGGCCTCGAAAGCGAGGCGGTCGTAGATGTTTTGGGAGATAACGGCACCGTACCGGGCTTTGAGCAGGTGCATATATCTTATCGCGCTTTGGGCTGTCTTGCAGCCGCACCCTACATTATCCTTTGGAGCCACGCCCTTGAAGTAGACGTACCAGCGGTTGAACTTGCGCTGCGCCACGATGAGCTTGGGGGTGAGGGTCGGCTTGGTATCGACGACGGGGGCCTGGGTCTGCTTCTTCGCACGGGTCGAAGTGGTTTTAGCCTTTTTGTTTTCTGCGGTTTTGGAGGTTTTCTTTGCCATGATTTTGAAGTGTTTGGGGGTTTGAGAAGTGAGCCGAGGCTCTTAATTTTTACGAACAATCAAAAGTGCGGTCGTAATGAGCTGCCAAAAGCAAGGGTGATTACCCTCTTGCAGGAGCTTGCTCCGAAAGAGGGGGGAACGCGGAGCGCACACCTGCCCTTGCGCCAGTGAATGACCGTACTAACTTTGTGACGGAAAAATAAGCCCCCGGCTCGCTCCCCCGGACATCTTCAAGGCAAAGGAGGCCGACCGCAGGGAACAATGGCAGAACCGCTCCGTGCGCAGATGCGGCTCGTGCCCCTCGGTCGGCGAAGCCTGACACTCGCACAGGCTCGTCGGTGGCGGCAAGTTCGGCGTCGGGGAGTTTCAAGGGTTAGTGGTTGGAGGTTAATGTGGGGTGGTTGGAGGTCAGCGCGCGATGAGATATTTGCATCTGCGCCCGTGTGGGGTGCGTGTTCCAAAACGGCGCGACCGCCCGGGTCGAGGCTGTGGGGGTGGCGCACCGGGCTGCGGCCCCCTCTCCCCTTGCAGTCCAATCTCTCACGGCGTATGGGGCAAATGGTTCACGGTCAAGGCGCGGTGCTTGTCGGCTCCGATAGCGATGCGATGCGGTGTTACGTTGGTGGCGGTCGGTGTGGCGGCGAGGGCTATGGGGGAAGGTTAGAGGTTAGGGGTTAGTGATTAGAGTTGCGACAGACTTATGTTGCGTAGGGGGCGAAAGAGCAAAGTGAGAGTTGACCCGTGGGGTCAACCCTCTATCTTGGGGAGGTGGAAATTAGTATTCGCAGAAGCCTTGTACCATAGTGTAGTCTGCGTCGGGTACCTGGGCTGCTGCCTTTTCCTGTGCCTCGTCGGCTGTCCGGGCAATTACATATACTATTTCGCTTTCGCCGTCGAAGGTGATAACTTCTACTTGATATTCTTTGAGGCGGCGGTTTGTATCGAGGGAGATGCAGCTAACGTATGTCATGGTTTTGAAGTTTTTGAGGGGTTATTACTGTGCGCCGGGGCGCGTTTGATTTTTACGCCGCAATCAGGGAACGGTTGAGCCAGTCGGCACGACGGTAGCCAACAAGGGTTCGGGGCAAAGGGCTTGCCCCCCAACGGAATACTCTTTTTTATGCTTGCCTGAAAAAAGGAAGATTTTTGCCCTGAACGTGTCTTGCCCTTGTCAGCGTAGGCGACCCGTTCTAACTTTGCGAAGTGAAATATCAACCGTGCTTCCGTGCGTGTTTACAAGTATGGCTCCCTCAAACAACTGCCTCGCAAAACTATGATATATGTTAGCCTCCTCGGTGCGAGCCGCTGCATCACACCAATCTATGCCGTGAAGTTATCCCCGACGGCCAAAGCACTCTCTATTCTTATTGCCCGAACTGCCGATGATGCGCCATTGAATTGCAGCCCTGTGTCCTGTGCAGCCGGAACACCGCTGTAAGGCTCTTGCGAATACTCCACCCTCCCGATGATAGAGGCCGTAATGAACGGTCGCAGTCCTTATCTTTGCGAAGCGCCCCCGGAGTGATACCGCTCTCCCTCGGGGGTGGCCGAGGGGCCCGGAAAAGCAGCGGACTCCGGCTCTATCATCAGGATAGATCCGAAGTCCGCTGTCTATGTTAGCGATATACGCCCTCAATGGGTCGAGATTACAAGCTCGACGGCTTGCCGCATTAGCGCGACGGCGCGGTGGCGCCGGAACACAAAAAGAAAATCCCCGACAATCGCTGCCGAGGATAATCTATGTTGTATGATTAGCTGTTTGACTTTATTTGTCTATTACCGTAGCCCTGTGACTTTGTCGGTATATGTCAAATGCCATTTTACGGTGTCCTTCCAACCAATTTGCAATAGGTTCAAGGCAAGTCGGGTCAGTAACGTCAGCCCAGGTGCCGGACCAATCAGGCAGACCCAACGATTTGAATTTGCGGGTTTCAGTTTGAATAATATGTATTATTGCAATATCGGAGCGCTTGTAAGTAAGACGGTCAATTACCAATAACTGCTTTGCCGCTTTATCCATAAGGACGTTTGTGTAGATTTCATCGGGTTTTCTATCCCAATCGTCCACATCATCATCGCGCACCCATAAGGTATATGGTTTATCGGTCAAAACATTAGCCGACTGTGACCGTGGTTTCCAAATTATATTCTCCGTAATACCCACTATCAATAATCCTTTTGTGGGGGCGTAGAATAAAATGCTGTCACACTTTGCTTCAAGATGTGAACATATTGTATTCAAATATGCTTTCAACCCTTTGTATGGCTGTGCTTCTTTATCATTTCCAATTAAGGGCAGCTCCGTTTCTACCACATCAGAACATAGGGTGAAAGAATAGGTGGTGTCCGTACTTTCTATGTTGCCGGATATGGGATTTATATGCCAATTATGAGAAGAAAACGGCACATCTTTAATCGAGCCACAGCCAACCATAAGCAGGGATAATGCGACAAATACATATTCTACGATTTTCATTGTCCGTTCATTTGTTTTAGATATTCCTGCATAGGTGGTAAATCCATTTCGGCTCTCCATTCATCGACTTTTTCGGAGTCAAGCAGAGTATATGGTACTTTTACACCTTTTTCGTTTTGTATTAGCTGTGTACCATACTTTTGAGGACGATTGCGCCACATATCGCAACGGTCTTCCATCATTGCGACAAATGATTTATTGAGTTCGTTATTGGTGGCTGCCTTATGGAAAAGGGGTAAGTATTTCTCAATCGCTTCAAGCGAAGTATGCTGAATAACCTCCCAGATAGCGAAGTTGGAGCCTCCTACGATTTCGGAAGAAGGCCAACCATAACTATCGAGAATATCAAATACTTCTATTTGATTTATGCTATCATTCCGTTGCATTTCCACAAGGCGTGTTTTTATCAACAGTGTGTCCTGTGGAACAGCTCGCAACGCTGCAATATAGGCATGTCGCGGCGTTTGGTCCCGATAATGGATTGAGTCTAACCGCTCTTTCAGTGCGTGGTCGTAGTTACGCTCAATAAAAATCTTTCGGGCTTGCAGAGTATCGCAGAGAATTTCCCATTTCGGAGAGGTGTGCAGGGATTGTAAATCCTTGTCTTGTCCGATTTGGTCGCTATACCAATGAGGGTACAGCCGCACTCTTTCAAACAGGCGATTAAAAGCAGCGCTTTCATCACCATTTAAAGCAGCTGCACAAGCACCATTATAAAGGTGTTTGTCAACAGGCTTAATTCCGAGAGAAAATGCCTTGTCAAAAAATTTAGAGGCAAGCTCGAAATTTTGTTTCATATAACACGAGTCAGCCTTGAAGATGAGCGTGTTATAGATTGCGATTGAGTCTTGTTGGTTGCCATATTCAGGTGCTGTATTATTTGCGTGAACACTGCAAGTAATAAAAACACCGGCAACCAAAACCATTAGTTTTTTTATCATCATATTTGGAGCTTTGATTTAACTATTGCAAAGTTACTGCCGTTGAAAATTCCTTGCCATACCCAAAAGTGTACGTTTGCATTTGCAGCCGAAAAAAATATACACTTTTGGGTATGGTGCGATAGAGGGGTAAAGAGTAATTTTGCGGTGTATGACAAGCGAAGAAAAGAATAAGATTGAAAGCTGCCGGATAATGATAGTCGGCAAAGGTGCTTTTGCAGACGCTATCAATACGGCTTTGCTAAAAGTCGGGTTCCACAATATTATATATGTGGAAGATCCGACGGGGTCTGCCGATATTGCGGTTGATGTGGCGATGAACGGAATATCGGCCCGGTTGGGCGGTAAATTGCCGGTCGTATATCCGTTTGATTTTATCGAGGGTGGCGCGGCTATGGTTGTGCTACCCGATGATAAGGTTGAATTAGAGGCAAAGGGCGATGTGCGCCTGTGTGCCGCAAAGTATATGTCGGGGTATTGTGCGTTTTGGAATATTGACAACAGCGACTGGTTGCGCGTTGTGTTACCGAGAATTGAACAGGGCGAACAATCCGCAAAGGCACAGCAAACAGCAGCCTGTATCTGTGCCCGGATATTGGCTAATATAGCAGTGGGGCGCGATGTGAAGCACTTTCCGCGCTTCTACCTATCGAAAAATTTAGAGTAGCTTGTTGTTGGTGGCAGCCGCGATAGCCTCGGATATGTTGCGCACACCGAGTTTTTCAAAAATGCGCTGACGGTATTTCTTGACGGTGTCGGGCGAGAGGCAGATGCGGTCAGCAATCTCCGACATCGTATAGCCTTGTATTGAAAGGGTAAGCACCGACTTCTCCCCCTCGGTAAGGTTTGGCATAGTGTTCTTATCCCACCGACGGGTGACGGGATTAAATGCGAAATAGTCGGGGGTGCCGACATGGTGCATTTCGATATGTCCGGGCGTGGTGTGGGTGGAGGCAGATACAACGCAGAGGGCAAGCCAAATCCTGCCGTCGGAAGTCAGGGCAAGGGAGGTCAGCTTATGGTTAATGAGAATTGGGTGGCCGTCGTTGAGAATATGAAAATCGTATGATATGTACCAATCCTTGCGCTGTTCGAGTGGGATTTGATTGTGAAAGGCAAAGCCCACACGGTTGATGTCGAGCAAAAGGGCCTGTTCGTCCTCGGGCACATATTTGAGATAGAACTGGTAGCCGAGGTCAATCATCTGCTCCGGCGAAAGTCCGCACAGGAACATCGGATTGGGCGACACATACAGGAAATTCTGCTTGAAATAGTCTATGATATAGACGCTTTGGTATGTGGAGCGAGAAAACGCCTCTGCGGAGCGGACGTATTCGTTCACTCTGCTGTAATCGAGTTCATCAGGTAGCATTACCTCGTTGTCGGGTATGAAAAATTCGTCGGGCGTTTTCATAAATTCCAGATTTTGAGAATACAAAATTAGCGAAAAAATCTGGAATACGGAAGCAATATGCTCACAAACAGGTGTCAAAGCACCCCTGACATTGAGAGGTTGAACGCATCGCGGTAAGGGAATTTCTCGCAGCCGATGTAGAGGGTATCGAAAGCATCGGTGCCGTCGGTGCGGTGTTCGAGCAGGTCTTCTTCGCTCTCGGCGAGCTTTTCGCCGGACTTGTCCTTGTCGAAGCCGTTGCGGCCACGGCGCACTCCGGCTGACTGAATGGCGAGGATAAGGTCTTCGTTGTTGGAGCGGTTGAAGAAGGGCATCAGGCGTTGCTTACCGGCAAAGGCTTGGTTGATGAGCAGGTATTTTTCTTCCTTGCGCATTGGGTTGCCGAGATATACGGCCTCGACCGTCCAACCGTGGCGCTCGAACTCGTGCACCACCCACCAACGGAAGTCTTGGTCGTTGACGGCATAGTTTGAGCCGAGGGCGGTTGCATCGAAGTAAAATACTACGGTCTTGTTGCGGTGTGTGGCGTAGTAACGGCAGAAGTCGTCGATAAGCGCAGGTATCTTGCGCTCGAATTTGACGTAAAAGGATTTTATGACGTTGAGGCGGCGGTCGCGCGGCTGACCGGCGACAATCCAGTTGATGTTGGCGTTGTAGTCCATACCGATGCAGATAGGCGCGTCGAGGTCAACGTCGGCGTCGGCTCGTGCATCGAGCGAGGCGAAGTCATAATCATAGCCGAGGGTGTCGAGGTATTGATTGTCGTTGGCGTCGTATTTGTGGGCCTGGCGCATCGAGGAATAAAAACCGTCCTTTGCAATTCCGATCCTCTGGCACAGGATAGAGGTTTGGAAAGTCAAAGGTGTAAGGTCGCGCTTCATCTGCTTTATGTAGTTTTCGCCGAGAAGTTGCAGGTTTTCGATGCTGCTGTACTCTCGGTAGTACACGGCGACTGACCGCATCTTGTTAAGGTTGCGGTCGAGGCGGCGGAGATAGCCTTTGAGGTGAGCCGGAACGGGTTCACCGTTGGCGTTAAGGGCGCGTATGCGTTCCTTGGTGCGCCAAATTTCATATACGGTGCCCTCAATGGTGGCTATCAGCTCGGCGTCCATTTTGTCCTTGTAGTGCAAGAACCAGGAGCCTTTTGTGGTCTGCGGCATATCGCTCAATATCATAATCGAGTGATTGAAAGAGTGCTTTCCGAAGTGCGACTTTATGCCGCCGTTGGCCGGTAGCGTTTCGTCTTTGAGCTTTTGGTAGTCGATGAATTTTGCCTCGTCGACCAAAAGCCACGACAGGGTCAGGGAGTTGGAGCTGCCCGGTCGGTCTTGCGAGATAATGACGGCGACGGAGCCGTTGTAAAAGGAAATGACGTGCTCGTAGTCCTTGGGGTCGATGATTGGTTGCTTGAAAGTCTTTGGCGGTTTTCGGCCGACAACATAATGCACTCCCTCGATGAAGCCCCAGCGTTTCCACGCGGCGAGCAAGCCGGGGATTGTGTTAGTCAATCCGTGCTTGAAGGTCGGCACGACGATACCGCCTGTCGAGCCGGGCATACGCTGCATATTGCGCAGCACAAATGGTGCGGCGATGCTGTCGGTCTTGCCGGTGCGTCGCCCTGCGACGATAACGGTGGTGTTCGCACCAATAAGCTGCGTAAGTCGTTGGGGCTTGTTAAAGTAAACTTTCTTGTCGGCCATATCAAGAATAATTTGTAAATTTGAGAAGTGAAAGAACTTCTCTACATATCAGCATTTATAATTGCAATCATCGGAGCTGTTTTTATTCTCCGAGGGTTTACTCGCTTCGTGGCAGGTAGGCTAAACGCTTGGCTTGCAACCTTGCTCACTTTTATTGTCATAGCTTTGCTAATCATAATTTTGGTGATATGCGCTTTCGCTATCAGTATGAGTATGGGGCCAATAAATCCAAATTAAATTATTCTTGAATATTGGCCGATGTCTGCTTAACATCAGGAAAAAGATTATCAAATTCGAGGTCGACTTCCTCAAATTCCACATCTTCGATGTCGATTGTTTCGGCGCGATACTTTTGTATCATAGCCGAGATTTTCTCGTTGATGTTGGGGATTGGCTCGATGCCGAGGACTCGCGGATCATCGGTGGCGGTGAACGGCTGCACGAGTATTTGGTCGAGCGGCAGGGCCTGTTCATCTTCGAGGTCGACGCGGTTTAGCTTGCCGTAGGCGGTGGCCGCACGTTCCATAGTCTTGCTGTCCTTGCGCTTCTCGGCCATTTTATAAGTTGCGATGAGCATTTCGTTGGTGCGCCAACGGTGGAAGTCGCGGCTTGCGCTGCCGAGGATGGGGAGCAAGGACTTGACAACGGCGAGGTCGGAATAAGCCGTTGTGCGGTGTATTCCGTGGCGTTGGCATACCTCCGCAACAAATTCGCGGTCGGTGCCGTCGGGGTTTGCGATGAACCAGTTATACATTTCTCGCACACGAAGCACCTTATCCACAACGGATTGTGGATATTGCTCACGCAGTTCTACCTCTTTGGTGAACAAGTGCGCCCGGCATACATCTATGGTGTTCGGTGTTGGCACGGCTTCAAGTATTAGGTATGAGTTATGAGTGACGAAGTATTACTCGTCGTCCTCCATATCAAGGAGATTTCGGTGGGCGTTCTCGATAGCGAGCGGCGAGCCTACCTGTGCAAGCATCATTTCCTGGGAATGGAGCTTGACTTTTGATGCAGCTTTGCCGCGTCGGTAGGCTTTTGACACCTCGGTTGTGCGGTCGGCAATATCGGAGCGCAGTACATCAGCCGGAATATCGAGTATTACGGCCATATCGGATATTTTGAGGTAGATAGAGGCAAATTTTTCAATCTGCTGCAATTCGTTCTCGGAATATCCGTGCGAGCCGAGAGAAGAATCAGGCTCGCCTGAATTATTCCGAGGCGATGCCGGATAAGCGCTGTGCGAATAGGTCATGGAGCGGTACGGAGTGATTGGTTATTAAATCGTTGACTTGGTCGTAGAGATTTGCGAAAATCTCCGGCGAAGTCGAGATAAATGCCGACTCGTGGCGGTTGCCGCGAGTGAGGTTCTGCGAGGTTATTACCGACACGGTTTCTCCGGCCTCGGAGCGCACCAACAAAATCTTGCTGTGGTTGTCGGCAAGATATGTGCGCTCTATAACTTGGGTGATGAACGCCCAAAGTTTGAGCGTTTTGTTGGTGGCCTTATGGTCGAGCACAAGGTTGATGCGCGACACTTTATTTGCACGGCAGATAAAGAAAAGTCGGCGCAAAAATTCCTCGGAGATAGAAAACGAGGTCTGCCATACCTCTGCGGTGCCGACTTGGCTTAAAATCCATTCGAGAATGTCGGCCACCTGCACGGCATTGGAAAGATAAGCCTGAAAAGGCGTATCTTTGAGCGGTCGGAGGATTTGGTCGATGTCGGCGGTGCGTTTCATTGATATAAGTATTAAGGCAGAGTGATGAGTTACGATGTTTTCTTTCCGGCTCTTTTACTTTTCACCTTGTCACTCTGCCCTATGACGTATGTATCGTATGCCTCCCAGTTGGCGTGCAGCTTCTTGTCGAGCGATATAAGTTCTTTGAGGAACGGATAACGCTCGGAGTCCGGGCAGGTGACGTTGTCAAGCGAGAGCGAGCGGAGGCGCAGATGCAGCTCGCGCATACGTTGGAGAATTGAGAGATTTTCAACGTATTTCGCCTTGATGTCGTCGGGGAGTGCGTCGTGGTCGGCACGTTTACCTTTTGGTTGCTCGTCGGCTTTGGCTGCGAGCGGTATGTGTTCGGCCACGATAGCCTCGACCTGCTGCTCCATTTCCTCGACCTGCGCACGGGTGAGGTCGGCGACGCGGAAGTTGTAATACTTTTGAAGTTGGTAGTCCACGAAGTCGTGGCGGCGGTCAATCTGCGAGATTATGTTGTGGTACATAATCTGATTGCCCGACAGCTTCAAAAGATAGAGTGCGCCTACCGAGTAGTCGCGCTCCGCTTCCGGCGTTTCGAGCCATTGCTTGATTTGTTCGGTAAATTTGTGGTCCATTTGAGGGGTCAATTTTACTTTGGCCGCAGGGGTCAAAGTTTATTATTTATTCCTGTGAAGAAAATGAGGTTATAACCGAGCGGTTGGAGCAGGTCGCGCATCGAGAGCATCGTTGCGCCGGTGGTAACAAAATCGTCGAATACGATTATGTTGCGCTCGGTCGGTGGCGCTTTGACAAGGGTAAAGACAGCCCCGACGCGATGCTTCGAGTGACACTCGGCGAGATCTTCGTAGAAGTTCACGCCCAGGAGTGTTGCGAGCTGCGCTGAAATGAGCGATGCGAAATTGCGTTCCTTGTGGCGACGCTTCGGCGAGGTGACTATGCACCAGTCGCCGGTGGCGAGTGAGTTGCCGAGTATCTGCCGGATAAGGGTATTCATACCCACGGCGAATTTCCCGACCATATCGGGGTCGCTCTTGATGTCGGTGAGAGTCCGGCCATAGAGCGACTTTTTCCACAGTGAGATAATGCCAAAAGCCGGGTTGCGGTAGGAAATGCGCACCTTATTAGGGGCGAAGTCGCAGCGAGCCTCGGCCTGTTGCACATCTTTCCACGCGGCACGGCTCTTTTCGGCGAAAAGGTCTTTGGCACAGGAGGGAGTAAAAGATGCGTCGAGGTCGGGAACATCAAGCGAAGGCACACAGATGTCTTTCAACACTTCGTCCAACACTATCGCTCCCTCCCTGACGCATCTGTTAGGTGACATAGGACGTGGGGGTTAAGCGGCTTTCTTACATTCAATATCCCCGTCCTCAGTTTCGAGAGTGCCGACATAGAACGGCGCAGGTACCTCGTCGGTAGCCTCGACATTGATAGTGGTAGAGGTGGTGCCGGTGGCACCCTGTCCGAGGTCTTGTGCGACGGTGGCCTTTGTGCTCCATTTGTCGTTGCCGAGGACGCGGAAGTTGCCTTTCATATCCTCGATTACGAAAACATTGTCGGTGTTGTTGATGTAGGCAGCGGCGGCGGAAGCGTCCGCGCCCACGCCGGGGTGAACGGCGACAAGTTTGTTGAGCTGCGTTTGGCTCGGAAGCTCGCCCTGCGCCTCGGAGGTCAGCTGCGACTTGTCGGGGAGTATGTCGATATAACGCCATTTGGCATCGGCGGCGAGAGTGAAAGAGCCGTCGAGGATAGCCGACGTGGGGCGACCGAGTTCATCACGGGGAAGCTGCGGAAAGGCCACAATCAGGCTCTTGGCGAGATAGTAGATGCGGCGTTTCACACCGGGCAGCTCGGGGGTGCCCTGACACCACCCGAGCGACTTTTGGATTGAGGTACATTTTGTAGCCATAGCGGTTTGATGAGTTGTTGAGTGATGTGTCTATGAGTGTCACACGGCGATTTCCACGGTCTTGAAGCGTCGCTTGTCGAGTGTTTCAAACTGCACACCGAAGAACATAGTGGCGATGTATGAGAGGATAAAGGGCGCGTATTCCTTTACCATTACATTCTCCACGTCGCCCATTTGGTCGTAACCGACGAGCATATTTGCCTTGGTGGTGACGTGCATAAACTTCGACCCGGCCTTGTTGTAGAGGGGGCAGAATTTGAGCTTGCCGTTTGACCCCTCGACGGCACCCTGTCCGTACTGGTTGTTGTAGGGTATGCCGCCGTGCGTGAGCAGATAGCCCTCGTTGTATTTGTCGACGAAGTCCTGCGAGCAGTAGAGGTAGAGGTCTTGGCTGCGGAGTCGGGGGTCGAGGGAGAACAGGATTGATTTGGCGACGTCCACGGCGTTTGCCGCAGTGATTTCATCGTCGATTTTCATATAGTTGCCCTCGGCCTCGGCGATAGCCCCGGCGGCGATTTCCTTTTCGGTGATAGTGTCGAAGCCGTCGAACAGGTCGGCGGTGGTGTCACCGGCGGCGTTGCGCACACCGTTCCATATCGCATCGTTAAGATGCTCGGAGAGGTTCTTGGCGATGAGGGCGAGGACGTGGCGAGCGGTGGGGGTTGTCATCTGGCCGTCGCCCTTTGTCGCGCCGGAGCCGAGCAGTGTTGAGATAGCGGTGTTGGGCTCGAAGTTGGCGACTACGGAGCCAAAGTGCGTTTCGAGGTCGCGGAAGTCAATGCCGAGGTTGTAGTCGACGGCACGTTTGGGATTGTAGGGCGCGAACTGCGCATCGCCCGTGAGCGAGCCTACGCGCTCCTTGTATCGGATACCGGGGCGCCCCGTCATATATTGGAGGGTGTCGCCGATGCCGATAATGGGGAGCATAAGGAGGTCGGAACGGTACTTGACCGCGGCCTCCTGGTACTCTTTGAGTGTAAACTGGAATTTGCCTGCCATAGTGGGGAGTTTAGAGTTGAGTGGTTAGGGTTTAGGGAGGTGTCAGACCTCGTTAAAGAGCTGACGGGCGGAGTTGCAGGTGTCGACGAAAGCCTCGACCTCGTTCTTGGGTACAGGGTCGCCGGCAGGTTTGGAGTCCTCGACAACCTGCTTCGACGGCTCCGCCGGAGTCTTGGCGAGCTTTGCTTCGAGTTGGGCGATGCGGCTGTCGCGTTCCTCGATAGTCTTCTTCTGCGAGTCGGCAAGGGCGGTGGCCTCGGTGAGCCGGGCATTGAGGGCGTTGTACTCCGCCTCGGTGTAGGTCTTGGGCGTGGGGTTCTCGGTTGGCATTGGGATATTGTTGGATTGGTTCTTGAAAAGCGATGACAGGGCTGTGATGAACTTGCCGAAAGCGCTCTCGCGCTCGGCTTCGGAGATTGGAATATCGGGAATAGGCATACCTGCGTCGGCCATAGCCGAGGCAAGGGCATCGGTGAGCCGTGGGGCGGCGTCTTCGGCAAGGTCGGTGATTTCATCGACGAAGCCCCAGTCGAGAGCTTCCTGTGGCGAGAGCCAGCCTCCGGCTTTCATCAGGGCGAGCAGATCCTCGGGCTTGCGCTTGCAACGGGCGGCGTAGAGCCGTGCCACGTTTTGGTCGAGCTTGTCGAGGTCGGCCTTGATTTTCTCGCAGTCGGCTATGAGAGTGGCGAACTGGTCGCTGTTGAGCGAACCCCATTCAAAGAAAGCCATTGAGCATTTATGCACGAGGTACATCGCGCCGGTGTCTATGGAGATATGCGCCGCGCCGAGCGATGCTATTGTAGCGGCGGAGGCGTTCAGCCCGACGAAATGCACGTTGACGTTGCCGTGGTTGCGGAAAGCAGCAGAAATAGAAAGGCCGGTGGCAAGTGAGCCACCGAGGGAGTCGATGAGCACGTTAACCTGCTTGCCGTCGTGACGTGCAAGCTCGCGGTCAACGGTCGAGCGGTCAAAGTCGGAGCCTCCGACATAGCCTTTGAGCGAGATATTGTAAGTGGTCTTTGCCATTGAGCGGTGATGTTTTACACCGCAAAGCTACCGCTGTATATAAGTGGTGGAAAAGACACTGAAATTCCGAAAAAATGCGTAACTTTGTATTTGGAAATAAAGACCGTATGACCGTAGAAGAACTATTACATAGGCTGAACGGAGTCGAATGGAACGACTTTGAAGCAAAAGAAGCCAAAACCGATGTGCCAAAGAGCGCATGGGAAACAGTCAGTGCGTTTTCCAACTCCTACGGAGGTTGGATTGTTTTTGGTATCAAGGAACGAAAAGCCGGTGGCGTGTCTACCTTTGAGATACAAGGCGTGGATAATGCAGAAAAGGTTGAACAGGATTTTATTGGTGTCCTACGGTCAAATGGAAAATTCAATCAGCGTATATCAGTTCAACCTGCCAAATATGAAATAGACGGAAAAATAGTATTGGCTTTTTACATTCCTATGGCAGAATTTAAGCCTATATACATTGGAGTTCCTACCAATACATATATCCGCGTTGGGAGTGGCGACCAAAGAGCCACCGAATACGAGATAAGAGCGATGATGCGCGACCAGGCTTTTGGCAAAAAGTCAAATGAGGCCGTATTTGGTTCAAGCTATGCCGATATAAACCAAACATCATTTCAGGATTATAGGGCATTTTTGCGCACATATAATCCGCTGTTGCAGTACAACACATTATCGGATACTGACTTTGCCGTAAAAACCGGCATAATGTTTAATGGGTTGCTGTCAATCGGCGGCTTATTGATGTTTGGAAATATTGATGCCATATTACGTTATAATCCCGATTTTCTTGTTGATTATATGGAAATACCGGGCACGTCCATACACGATGCGATTACGAGGTATACTTACCGTATGCCTGAACAAGAAAACCTTTGGGAATATTACAAGGCGATACTCCAACGATTAAGGTTGAGGTTGGATAACCCCTATTCACCCAATCCCGACGGCTTCGCGCCAGACGATAACAGCCAGTTATATTGTGTGCGTGAGGCTTTGTGTAATTTTATCGCCCACGCGGATTATTTCAGCGAGATACATTCCACGATAAGAATGTACGACAACAGCCTTTCGCTCCAAAATCCCGGCAGTTTTCCTGTAAACCTTGATATTGTAGGAAGAACGATTGTATCACAGCCCCGTAACCCAAACCTGTTAAGATTTTTCAAATTGGCAAAAATATCGGAAAACGGAGGTTACGGAATAGATAAAATTTTGAATTGGAAAAATCTCACGAATTGTGAGGTGTCAATCAACAGCGACATAACAAAATCCGAGGTGATATTTGAGTTACCGATTAACGCCAATCAACGCCAATCAACGCCAAATGGCGTTAATGACGTTGAAAAAACGCTCGAAGAACAAATTTTGGCGTTAATTGGCGCTAATAATAAAATATCAATAGCCGCCCTTGCAGCCGCCACCAACCAATCCAAACGTAGTATCGACCGAGTAATAGAGGATTTGAAGAAAAACAATAAGTTGTCAAGGATTGGCAGTGCCCGTAGTGGCAAATGGCAAATTCTTGAATAATAACGCAAAAAAAGAGCCGCCCCTTGCGGAGCAGCCCAAAGAGGGAGAGAGGGAGGTCAGGGGTCAGACCGGGCGGAAAACGTGGCCGTTTGCGCCCATAGTGTAGTCGTACATGAACAGCTCGCGTCCGAAGGCTTCGTAGTCGAAGTATCGGGCGAGGTCGCCCATAGTTTTTTCGAGGTTGTAGCATTCCTCGACGATGTGCCGGGCGAAGTCTTCCTCGCTGTCCCATTCTCCGCAGTAGGCTTCCTCGAAGTCGTCGAGATCATCGTGGAACTCCAAATAGTCGTCGACAGCCTCGGCGGAGTGTTTCTCACACATTTCAGTGTATTCTTTGATGTGGTCGAAGTCTTCCTCGGTTATGAACCCCTCGTTGTACCATTGACGGGGGAAGCACTCGAAGTCCTGTGCCATAAGCTCGGGGTCTTCCTCGTCGGCGTGTATCGCCTGGCAGAAGTTTATAAACTCGTCGTAGTCGTCGAAAGTGGAGAGGTCTATCCACAGGCCGCAGAGCGAGCCGTCGTTGTACTTGCCGTAAGTGCCGACATACACGGAGGGTTCACCGTCGCAGTCGCTTTTGTGTTCGGCGATAGCATCTTCGAGTTCGGGCACTGTGAAGTCCAGTTCGTGGAGTCGGTTAACGACTCTTGGAGTGATGTTGAGTTCTCCGAATTGTAATCGCATCTTGATTGAATTTTGAGGGTTTGACATAATGATTGTTTTTGAAGTTTTACACTGCCCCCAAAGTGCCTCCGGGCGGATAATGAGGCAAGGGTCGGAGGAATTTTACTACCCGTAGGCGTGGAGAAAATTCAGCCGATGTATTTACCCTTGACGTTCCGCAGGGAGGTAATAACTTTGCGGCGTAAAACTCAACCAATCATCGTGTCCTCAAAATGCCAAGATGCGGTTACAGGAGAGCTTTACACACGCAGAGCGGTATGTCGCCACGAACCTGCCGGACTTCGTGCCGACCGAAGATGCCGCCGACGGAAAGCGCACGGTGATCCCGGATTGTCGGCACTGACGGAAAAGCAAGTACACCGGCGGCGGTGCCGTCTGGGATAGACCCGTAACTCCGGCAACTGCGACACCGAATTGCAAGGCGATGCCACCGGCGAGGTAGTCCTACCACAAGCGGCACGGCACTGCGATTGCTCCGCCGCATATTTATGTACTCCGGGGTTCATATCCGAGGCAGACCGTCCAACCGCAGAATAGAGAAACACACCTCCGGGGCAGTCACCGCTGAAAATGAGTTGCACGATGTTCCGGCAACCGCGCAGCGGCCTACTGCGGAGTATGGCCCAGGCACCCGGCGCATCATCGTGGATTGCTACTCCGAACAACAGGCGATTTCGCCGCTTCGCCAATGAAGCCGTGCTGTTCACCACGACTTTCTATACACGGCGCACCCGTTTTCCGTCGGGGCTGACCCCTCCCTCACTCCCTCGGGTTGATCCGCAAGGGGCGGCTCTTTCTACCGCTGAAAAAACAAAATCCGCCTACGCCTCACGCGCAAGCGGATTTCTCTAACTTCAAAATCTGAATATGACCTGCGGCCTCGCGGTCGCAATTAGCCTGTGGTTGGGATTGGGAATATCTTTGTCAGTCAGCCGAGATATGACACTCGACAAGGGATTTGAGGGCGACGTGGGAGATTTCATAGAAAAATCCCGCGCCGTCGCCGTCGGGCAGACCGCATCGGTGCTCCACCTTTACCTTTGGGAAAGGCGGCTCTTTCGAGCCGATGAGCCAGCATTTGCCGTTGACATCGGTAACGGCAAAACCGAGTTTGAGGTGGATAGGGAGCAGTTCGTGTGTAAGGAATTTCAAGGTGGCGGTGTCTTGGAAAGAGCCGCCCTCTCTCTCGGTCACGCAACTGCACTGCGCATCATCGAAAACCCCGACAGCCGAAAGTGCGGTCAGCACCGGCACCGGCATACGGCAGATGCCGTGCAGGTCAACCCTGCGCGGCAGGTGGCGGCAGTCAAGCCAATGTATGGCCTTGACGCCGGGAAGTATTTGTCGGGAGGTTTTCATACTGAATTATGCTGTGGGGAGGACAAAACGGACACTTCCGTTTTTATGCCCCCGAACTCGGGATTATTTTTGTGAACTTTTCTTGCGCCGGTCGATGCGTCGGTATATGTCGCGCTTGCGTTGGTAGCGTTTGGCAATGGCGTTCCAGTTCTTCTCGGTCAGCTCAATGCCGTGCTTCTCCATAAAGGCATAAATGAGGTGATCCTGCCGTTGGAACACCGATACGAAACGGTGGAGCGACTGCCACATCGAAATGTCGAAGCGGTTGCGTATGCAAGCGACGAGGGCATCACGCGCTTTCGGGGGCAGGTAGTAATAGCTCCGTGTGTCCTTGTTGCGGAAATTCGGCAGCTCGATAGCGAGCTTGCCGTCGCCCCCGAAGTCCGGCACATAGTCCGGCGGCGGTGTCTGCAAGAATTGTTCGAGCAGCCCCGACTCAATCGACCCACGGGTAAGCCGTACCGGGTCGGTGCCGCCCTGTTCGTGTCGGAACCATTGCGCGAGATAGTCTTCGAGTTCGATGTAAAGGAGCATAGAGATATGGCGTATTTATATATGCAAAGTTACTCAAATTCAAGCAAGTAGACAATGATTTGGCACTTGCTTAAAGAGTGACAATCAGGGATTTGGAGGGATAATGCGGCACTTCGGCGGCGAGCCGTTGCGAGCCATTCGGGCAGTCAAGGGCAACAAAAGGAAATGGAGAGGGCATATACCCCCGGGGGTGACAGCGTTGACACTGTTGACACGGCGGCGAGCCGCAAGGAAACAGGCTGTAAAGGCCGCTTATATACAAATACTTATCTCTTTTTGAAATAAAAAAGAGTAATGAGTATAAGTGGCACGGAAGTGTCAACCGTTGGCTATGAAAATCTGCTGATTTTTGGAAATGGCTACCGTTGTCAACGATTGTCAACCGTGCGGTTATGGATTAAGGCGTTGAATAACAAGGGGTGCTATGCCGTCAACGCTGTCAATCCGTGAACGCCGCCTTTTGCAGTCAACTGCAAAAAGGAGAAAAAATTAAAGGCCAACATCTTTGTTGACCTTTATATCCGGGAAAAAGTTGCCGCCGCATCAAAATGGAGCATCTTCATCGCCGGTGGAGCTGAAAAGCGATTGAGGCTTCGGCGGTGCCGGAGCAACAACGGCCACAGCGGCTGCGTCCTCGTCGATTTCCTCCGTTTCGGTCATCACCTCGGTTTCGAGAGTCAGGCCGAACTCCTGTTTAAGTATCGAATAATCGAAGCACAGCGCTTTCGGGCGGTTGACTTTCTGCTTGCGCACCTGCTGGCCGTTGACCGACTCGAAAGTGTAGTCGGGCGTTCCCTGCGGAGTGAGCAGCACGAAGCGGTCTTGTTTGAGGCCCAGGAACGCCGGGTGCGATTTGAGATAGGATAAAGTGGTGGACCAGTTGGAGCGGTTGGCCGTAAGGTTCGCTCCACGTCCGCCGCTGAAAAGAGCCGACACTGCCGGGGCGTTGAGATAAAGGATTGGCCTCGCCTCGGCGAAGATCATATCCTCGTCCATAGAGATAGCGCGGAAGCGCTGTTGATACTTGATGCGGTAATGCGCTTTCTCGACGCAGCGGCCCGAAGTCTGCATACCTTGGAGGTCGTTCCAGAAATTGGCGACCTCCGACGACTCCTTGGCATATTCGTTTTGGTTGCGCATACCGTCGATAGCGCAGTCGAACAGGTCGGCGTAGCTGAAAGGCAGCTCGACGGCTGTTTCGAGGGCCCGGAAAGTGGCGAGCGGTATAACCCAGTTGCCGAAGATGCGGTCGTGCAGCTGCTCGTCCTTGACACGGGCCGCAAGCTCGCTCTTGGTGAGCGAGTATGCCTGTGGGAAATTCTTCTCGAACAGCGGACGCTGCGAGAGGATTTCGACGGCAAGATGTGTCAGCCCCATATTGCAGAGCGCGACAAGTTCCTCGTATTTCTTGCGTTCCTCCTGTGTGAACGACGTTTTGGTGAAAGCGAGGAATATCAGTCGCGTAAAGAGCGCCATGTCCTGTGTGGGCTTGTCCTGACCGCACAGCGCAAGGCCGGTCGACACGATGGTTTGCGCCGCCATTCCGTCGGTGTTGGTGTTCTTCTTGGTCTGACCGCCGCCACCCCATACACCTTTGAGGTAAGCTATCTTGCGCACATCAAGGTCGTTCTTGTATTCATCGAATACAACGAGCGTGTTCACCGCTTGCGAAACGCGGTCGTTCATCGCCGGAATTGAGGTTACGCCGAGGTTCGGAGGGTCGATGCCGTGGACGAAGAAAGATTGGAGGCAGGTGGCGAGCGTTGTCTTGCCCGTGCCTTTCTCGCCGAAAAGGTTGAGAATTGGGAAATGGCGTGTGCGCCGGAAGATGATGTCACGGAACAGGCACGAGAAAAGGTAGCATAAGGCCACCCGTGCGTTGTCACCGAACACGTCGGTAAGTTTTGTGGCGAAGTCTGCGAGCCTAACGCCCGATGCGTTCTCGTGCACCATAAGCCGCTCGAACTGGTATATCTCGGGATTGTTGCGGTACATCTTTGATGTGGCCGGAATATAGTATGTATGGCCGTTGCAGTCGCGTATGATGCCGAGGTCGTCGACACTGCGGAAGTGGCCGTCGAGCAGTATGCCGTTGCCAAAGGCGAAAAACTCCCCGGCATTATCCCAGCCCAGCTTGCGGATACGCTCGGCGGAGTCGGTCTTGGCATAGGTGTATTCCTTTACGTTATTGAGTTTGTCTATCTTGGCTCGCCACACGAAGTTGCCGAGCGAGCCTACACGTTGCTGAAAGGTCGAGAGCGAGCACAGCTCGGCCTCGGTCAGCTCGATAATGCGCGACTGCCCGAATTTGTTCTTCATCTGGAAAATACGGGTGCCGTTCCTTTCGTCCTGAATATGGTAAAGCGGTTCGAGTATGAAATTGGAGAGCCGGGTCGGCTCGTCGTCGCCGTCGAAAGTGAAATAGCAGTTGTCGCGTATGGTGAGGTTGTACTGGCGCAGAAGCTCGATGTCGCGCTCCCGTTCATTCTTCGGCGAGGCTGCGGCTTTCTGCCGCGCCTCCCCTTTGGAACGGGTCAGCGCGTCGCGCCACAGCTTCACCTTGCCGTGTATCTTGGCAAGCTGTTCGATGCAGGTATCGAGCACGAGCGCGTCCTTGACGTGGCGCAGAAGCTCCGCTATCTCGGCCACGCACTTGCGCTGCTCCACGAGGGAGTCGGCGGTGGCGAAGCGTTTCTCCGCGAGCCATACGACAAAGGGCTTTTCCTCAATAGAGGAATAGATCTCTTTGGAGAGGATATAGCTGTCGGCGTCCTGTTTGCCGACGGTGGCTATCTTCCTCCGCCGCTCAAAGTCGCTTATGCCGTCGGCTTCGAGGGCTTCGATTTCAAAATCGAACAGCGGCACATACACGTCGCGGAAGTCGGCAGGGAGCTGCCTCACCGTGACATCGAAGCCGAGCTGCACGGCACGTTTGCCGTTATCCATTACGGCGACGAAGCCGGGGCCGTAAGGCTCACCCTCTTTCGGAGGGTCGGAGTCCGGGATAAAGCAAAGCGACAGGGTATGCTTTTTCAGCTGCTCGAACTGCCTGTCGCTCCACGCCGTTCCGAGAGTGGCTACGGTGTTCAATATCCCGACCGACTGCAAGCGGAGCACGTCGGGCGCACCCTCCACGATGTTGAACAGACCGGCCTCGCGGCAACGGCTCGCCCTGTCGAGTCCGAACACGGTATCGCTCTTTGTGAAGATGTCCGAGTTTATGGAGTTCATATACTTGGCGGTCTTCCTGTTCTTGCCGAAGTACCGCCCGGTGAACGCTATGACACGCCCGATGCGGTCGCGTATGGGTATCATCACTCGCTCGCGGAACATCGCATAGGTTCTGCCGTCCTCCGAGCGCCGCAGCAGCCCCGACTGGAAAAGCAGATCCTCGGGCAAGGCTCTGCTTTTGCAGTAGTCGATAAATGCGCGGCTGTCCTTCGGGGCATAGCCTATGCCGGAGGTGTCGCAAAATTCCTCGTTCCACCTGCTGTAAGTATACTCCCTGGCCGCTCTCGCCTCGTCGTCCATTTGCAGACGGAGCTGTGAGGTGAAGAATTGATGCGCCGCCGACAACACGGCAAAAAGAGCCTCGCGCTTTTTGGCGGCTTGCAGCTGTTCCTCGTTCTGCTCCGTCCGGGTGTATTCTATGGTGATGTTGTGGCTACGGGCCAAAAACTCGACCGCCCCGTAGAAGTCCAGTCCCTCTTTCTCCATTGTGAACTGTATGCCGTCGCCGCCCTTGCGGCAGCTGTGACAGTAGCAAAGGTTCTTTGCCGGAGATACGGAGAAAGAGGCTGTTCTTTCGGAATGGAACGGGCACAGCCCGAAAAACTCCGAGCCGTGGCGCCGGAGTTCCGTGTAAGGCTTGACAACATCTGCGATGTCAAGCTCCCTCACACGTTGTACGGTTGTTTCGCTAATCATAATCTGCTCGCTTTATCCCAGCAGTCGATTATCGCCCTGCCGGTGTATTTGAGGCGCGCCCGGTTGCCGGGATTGACAGGTTCAATCAGGCCGAGGGAGCGCAGTTTTCGTAAAGTCTTGTGACACACGCCAAGTTCGGCACAAGTTCTCTTAACCGAAAATACACCCTCGGGGTCACAGGTAGGTCTTGTTTCAATCATTGGGCGGCACACATTTCCGGCTCGTCCGGCACAAAAATAGTGTGCCCGGCCTCACTCTCTATTATCTCTTTGGCCTCCGCAGGTATGCGGCAGGCCATACATTTCCAGTTGAAGAAAGTTTGCCGTTTCACCTTGAAACGGCGTATAACGGCGGTTACGAACTCGACCCTCTCCCAGTAGGTGAGGGTGTCGAGAAAGGCATTGAGCTGCCCTGCCTCCCGATGCTTTATATCATTGTTGGTGTTCATATTCAGATTTGCTTGTTCCAAAAACTAATTATCTCACTACCGAGGTAAAATTTCTTTGCAGTCGATTTACGTACTCCTGATTTAATACGCCCGGATTTAGTGTATTTCAATAGACTGTTGCGGTGTATGCCGAGCAATTTGCAGGTTTCAGTTACAGTGTAACGAGAGTTAGGCTGCACATTGGGTTGTTCAGTTACCATAGCTCACTGATGTTCATTGGTTGGGAATAATGAAGCGGCATCAACACCGAGAGTGTCAGCGATGATATTCTGTATTATTGGCTCGGGCTTGAATTTGCCGCTTATCCATAACCTTACAGTAACCTCTGAACGCCCTGTTGCGTCCATAATGTCTTGAATGAGCTGTCGACCGGGGGAGAGTTGCTGCATCTTCTCCTTGTACAGGTCGGCAAGTGATATTTTTCGTTTATCCATTATAAGAAAAATTTTAGTGGGTAAATATTTGCTTATATCAAGAAGAAGTAGTAACTTTGTATTCAGATAAAGCAAAGCAACAGAAGACTACAACGCTTGATATGCATAATATAGCCACAAAGTTAAGTCTTTTATTGCATATATTATTCACTAAACCGCAGAAAAATTTGTTAAAAATATGCGCCCCAAAGGACAAATATTTGATTTAAGGACGTTTAGAGCCGACCACAAGGTTTCTCAAAAGGAGCTTGCGGAACGGTTTGGTCGTCCACAAAGTTTTCTGTCAGCTATTGAACATGGGAAACGGTCGGCACCTCCGGCTCTACTTGATGCTTTGGCGCGAGAGTTTAATGTGGATAATATATCTGATTATTTATCCGACCCTCCCGAGCAAACTTTTGGCTCTGTCGAAGATGTCAAAAACTCGATAGTCAATTCGCCCGGAGGTCAAGTATTGCTAAACGAGTTTGGTAAGAAACTCTCGCCAACCGAGATTAAGAGAATATTGGAGATAGAGGAAAACGAAATTAGAAAATCATTAGCTCCGATATCGAACACCAAAGAAACAGATGCCTTTGCCGACTTGGTTTCTTTACTGAAAAAATCACAGGAAAAGGCAGATGCTTTGGAGAAAGAAAATAGAGAGTTGAGAGCAGAGATTGAGCGGCTTAACGGGCTGCTTCCGAAGCGGAAAAAGTAAACCTTGCGCATCACCTTGTACGCGAGGAAAAGGAGTAAATTAAAGTATTGTAAATTAGCTGTTTGCAGCAGCGAAAACATAGCCTCATAATCAGGGAGTCCTTGGTTCAAGCCCAAGTGGGACCACCTCTTGAAAATAAAGCACTTACATTCGGTTGTAGGTGCTTTCCTTTTTACCCTGCAAACAGAGTCTACTTACTATTGTCAGTCGAAAATGGGGTCAGTAGATATTCCCGGTTGGTGGGGATGGTGAACTGCAGAATAATTCATACCTTTGGGCATGGAAAGATGTGTGCAGACCGGCGACTCTATTTCCATGAGCGATATGATGTGGACTGAGATGGCTTGCGAAGATATGCAAGTAAAGGAACTTCTAAGGGCTGTTTTGTTATAGGTGAAAACTATTGCGCCGCATTCGGGACAATATTTATACCTCATATTTCAACCCCAGTCATTAAGGTTGGCTATTATACGGTCGATGTCACTTTCATCAAAAATCTCCGGCTGTCTCTCATAGCAATTATGGCAATGACATTCGTCCTCGCAATGGCAGTTACAATCGGGAGTAAGTTCTTCAACAGCACTTTCACCATATTGGTTTTCCTGTTCCATATCACTGACCCACCTCCTTCTTGAACTCGGCCGATGGTTTGAAGAACGGTATGTTATGAGCCGGAATTACGATAGTGGTATTCTTTGAAATGTTGCGTGCTGTTTTTTCAGCACGTTCCTTAACTTGGAATGTGCCGAAGCCACGGAGATATACGTTCTCGCCATGTGCGAGGCTATCTTTTACTACAACCATAAATTGCTCAACAACTGCAAGAACACTTGCCTTGTCAATTCCTGTGGTCGTCGCTATCTCGTTTACAATCTCTGCCTTGGTCATAAATCTATGTTTTAATCTGATTCTCAGCCGTCACAGACGGTTTCTATTTGCAGAATTACTAAAACCCAAGGAGAAAACGTTAATTTTGTGTATGGCAAAGCCACGAAATATATGAGTCTTTGAAAAGTATGATGGGTAATAATAAAGAACCAATACCGATGCACTGCCACAAGGATTTGGCGGAGAATGGAATAAATCTAAGGATTGTGACACCCGAAGATGTTGCTAACCATCCGATAGAGTACATACATCGAGATGACTTCTACATATTCGGTCTGATGGTTCGTGGTACAATAATTATCGACATTGATTTTGAACAACAGGCGGTTGCGGTCGGTTCGATTGGTTTTATAAGGCCGGGGCAGGTTCACAGCTTCCTCGGTGGTGAAGATTTTGAGGGTTGGATGCTTATGGTAGAGAGCGGTATGGTCTGCGACCGGTATAAATTGATATTTGAGGAAACATCATTTTCAGGGAAAACGCTATGGCTGCCGGATCAAGGACTCAACGAACTGAAGACACTGTATCAGTTGATTTATGATCTGTGGACAAAGAAAGAGGATATCTCTATAATCAGAGATCTTGTTTCCGCGTTCATTGGTATTGCCGCCGGCTGTTTCAAACGGGAGAACAATATGCAAAACTCATATAATAGTCGTCATGTCGAGATTGTGCTGCAACTTAATTCGCTACTACAAACGGATATCACCGAGAGCCATAGCCCCTCTTATTATGCTGACAAACTCAACCTTTCACCGGTCTATCTTAATGAAGTGGTCAAGAGAGTGACAGGATGGAGCGTAAGCAACTATATCCGCAATGAGGTAATACTCCGTGCGAAACGGTTGCTATATCATACAAATCTGACAGTAAAGGAAATTGCTTCATCATTGGGATTTGAAGATAACGCGTACTTTACTCGCCTTTTCACAAAAGCAACCGGCAAATCGCCATTGCAATTCAGAACGAAACCATGAATTGTCCAATCATTGTCTTACATCATCCATTGACACGGATTCCCATCTAAGGTAATTTTGCAGTCAAATAATGACTGTGAATATGACAAAGAAATCAAAGTTGAGATTATGCGATTGGTCACTGCTGTTTTTGACCATCGCTATACTTGCATCGGGCATACAACTGGAAATCAATCCAGCCGGAGCAACTATTTGGGTATGGGCGCATATAGTTATTGGAATATTGTTTTTTTGCGGAATTTTCTGGCATATCGGCCTTCATAAATCCGGCAAGAAAAGAGTTGAATCAAAAAACAAAAATCGAAGAAACAGACATGCAGTAATGGGAGTATTCTTCCTGTTGACACTACTAAGCGGAATTATAGCAACATGCCATTGGATTGGTACTTACCTTCACTGTACAATAGGAGGTATTCACGGCAAATTCGGCTTTCTGTTCATTATAACCGTAATTTTCCACATCGCAAAACATAGGCGTTTCTATTACCGATAAAGATAAAAAGCCTGTCCGAAACGAACAGGCTGAAACAGGAACGGGTGTCTTCACAGATGCCATATCCTGCTGCGGTAGGCTTTGAGTTCTTCTTCTGGAAACTCAGCTATCGCTTTGTCAAATTCCCGGAGGATAACTGCCTTGTCATCGGGCAACGCTCCAGTGATTGGTACCGTATTGGATATATGGTGTCCCATAAGGTTGACCTTTATTTTCAAGCGGTCAATGAGAGTTCGCATCTCCAGTAGTCTCTCAATCTCCGGTTCTTCCTCATACGAGCCGTCAAGCACTTCCTTATATAATTGTGATTCAGGAAATACAGTCAACGACACGATGTTGATTATACAAGGGTGCAGTTTGTTCAGTACATCTGCGGTGGCGATTGCACTTTCAACTCCTTTCCCCTTTCCTCCAAGTCCATTGAGGTAGAACACGTTGTAGTGTATTCCTGCTTCATCGAGTTTTGACAACTGTTCAAGAATATCGTTGGCTTGATAGCCTTTGTTCATCCTTTCAAGAGTCGGATTATGTGCGGTCTCGATGCCGATATTTATGCTGTCGAGTTTCATGTGACGCAGGTTCTTCAACTCCTCTACTGATTTGGGCGCAATATCTGTCACGCGGGTGAACATTCCGAAAGACACCAAATGAGGAAGATACTTGCGTAGAAGTATGGCAATATCCATCAGTTTGTTGTAGCTGAGAGCAAACGGGTTGGCTCCTGTCATATAAACACGACGTGCTCGTGGTTGCCACTGTCGTATTACTTTCAAGTCTGCCTCCACCTCCGACAAGGGAGACATACGGAATGGTGTGCCGTGATACAGGCTACAAAATTTGCACTTGTGCCATGTGCAGCCCGATGTGATCTGGAGCAATTGCGAGTTTGCCTCGTATGGAGGTCGCCATACCTGCCCCGTGAAATGTAGTTCTGGATATATCATATATCAACGATTTTTACTAAATTTGTAGTGCAAAATTAGGTGAGAATCAGAGCCTAAACAACAACTTACCGAAAGGTTTGACCCTTACCGAAAAGTTTGTTTTACTCATTTTCAATCCTTTTCAACAGACACGATATGGCAAAAAAATTGGACTACGAATATTGCAAGGCCGCTCCGATGCTTGAATGGCTCGGAAACAAATGGGCGTTGGTCGTTCTCGTGAAGATTTCCGAGAACGAGCCGGTGCGCTTCAACGAACTGTACCGCAATATTCCGTCCGTGTCTGAGAAAGTGCTGTCGCAGGTGTTGAAGCAACTTACCACTGACGGCATAATCGAGCGTCAGCTTTACCCGGATGTACCGCCGCGTGTGGAATATTCAATCACAGACTTAGGCAAAACACTATTGCCTCATGTCGAAGCGTTAATCAAGTGGGGACAGGACAACTTTGAAGAGATAATGACCAATAGGCACAACAATGAGTGAGGCGGTGAAAAAGTTGAAAGATTTGACCTTGGAAGAACTATGGGAACTGTTTCCAATAGTTCTTGTACCGCATTGTTCTTGCTGGAAAGAATGGGCTGATGATGAAATAAAGCAACTCCAAATAATCCTTACGGAAATTTGCCCCATAATCAACCATATAGGCAGCACCGCGATTTCGACAATTCAGGCCAAACCTATAATAGACATATTGGTGGAAGTATCGACAAGACTGGATTGGAACAAATTACGTGATGTCATGGAGTCGTCCGGATATATATGTATGTCTGTTTCAGGAACACGTATGAGTTTCAATAAGGGATATACACCATCGGGATACGCCGATAAGGTATTCCATATACATATTCATCCAATCGGTGACAATGACGAGATATTTTTTCGTGATTTTCTGGTGAACCATCCCGATACGGCTAAAGAATATGAGGCTCTGAAATTGAGTCTCTTGCCAAAATTCAAGCATAATAGAGATGGCTATACCGAAGCCAAAACCGAGTTTATCGAAAGAATTGTTTCTAAACGAAACGGAGGACGCGCTCTGGTATCTTGATGCCGTCGAGGAGGCTCTATGTTTCGGGTGGATTGACTCTACATTGTAAAGCGTCAACGGCGAGCCGCTGCAACGCTTCGGACCGAGAACCAAATCCGGCAAATGGACTGAACTCAACAAGGAGCGATGCCGCAGGCTGGAAAAATTAGGACTGATGACCGAAAGTGGGCGCAAGGCTTGTCCCGACTTAACCACAAAATTTGAGATTATGCCGGAGATAGTCAAGTCGTTCAAGAAAATACCCACGGTATGGGAGAATTTTCAGGCTATGCCACCGCTCTATCAGCGTGTGAGGATAGACAATATCCACAGGGTAAAATCAAAGCCGGAGCTGTTCAACAGCCACCTTCAAAAATTGATAGAGGCAAGTGTCAAAGGTGAAATGATTGGCGACTGGCACGATTTCGGCCGACTAATATGTTATTGAGGTGATGCTCAAAATGCCATTTTTAGCTAAGTGCTTTTTGTTTTACAATATTGTATTATCGTATTTGTAATTATGTTGTCAGAATTCAAGGGTGTTTGGTCGCACAACTCAAGATTCTTGACCATATGTAGGGTTCCTTGTTTATATTTCTGAAAATGTTCTGATGCGATATGAGATTTATACGCCTCATCAGATGAGTATGTTTCCAATATCGTAATAATGCAAGGGTTCTCTTTGTCCTGCATGGCATACATGGTCAGCACTCCCGGTTCGGTACGCAGGGGATTTTGTCCCGACCTCGACTGCGAACTCCATGTATTCATCAAGATATTGTGGATAGACCTCAATTCTTGACAACCGAACTATACCGTCATTCGCCATCTTTTCTTTTTCTACCATATTATGTGAATGCGCGCACAATGACAGGCATGTTACCGCGCTGAGGATTATTGCTCTAAATCTATTTTTTGTTGCCATATTTTTTCTCGAATATAGAGAAATGATCCTCCCCCCATTTAAGCATTGAGTCTATTATCGGCAAAAGTGATTTGCCAAGATCTGTGATCTCATATTCCGAACGCGGAGGTAGCTCCGGGTAAATGGTCTTGAAAACGAGACCATCCTCAACCATCTCCTTCAATTGGATATCGAGTACACGTGGAGCTGCTTCAGACAGGCATTTGTGAATTTCGCTTGGACGCATCGGTGAGCCGCTACGGAGCTCGTCAAGTATGCATGATTTCCATTTCGACTCTATAAGGCTCATTGTCAGCCGGAGTGGGCAATTCAGGTCCACAGGTATCTTCTTTTCGTAAGCCATTGATATTTTTCTGTTTATTCAGAATGCAAAGTTAATCAATATTGCTGATAATCAGAATGCAGAAAAAAATTTCGGTATATGAATAATTTTTCGGTACTTGACATAAAGAAAATACCATATTAACTTCGCAGTCGTAAAATAACACAAAAATACAACACGATATGAGAAGCGACATCAAGGAATACGAGGCAGTGGCAGAGGCTGCCGGAAAGTTCGTGAAAAGCGTAGCCGAGGGCAATAGTGAGTACGCAAAGGCTCTGTTCACTGACGATGCCGTCCTGTTCGGCATACTTGACGGAACACTGGAGCATGGTTCTATAGAGCAGTTCTACCACAATGTTGACACCGTTGCCGCCGGGGAGAACTTCAAAGCTCGCATTGATGTACTCGCCGTAGAGGAAACCGTAGCCGTTGTGCGTGTGCTTGAAGAGGGATGGGGAGGACGCATAGACTTCACCGACTTCCTGCTTCTGCTCAAGCTCAACGGCGAATGGAAATGCGTTGCAAAAGCCTACAATCAAAACTCCAACACCATAAACGGATGAAAAAACTTATATCTATCATTTTAATTTCAGTTATTATGACATCGTGCAACAATAACAAATGTGACAAAAATGAATGTGCTCCTGCTTCAGAAACGGTTGCAGTCACTAAACCCGATGCTCCCGAAGGTATTGTAAAGGCAATCGAATACTACATGGAGGGTGGCCAACAAGCTTCATCCGAGGTGGCAAAACCGGCCTTCGCCGAAACAGCCACAATGTCGTGGTATGAGAATGGCAAACTCCAGAGTGTACCCATTCAAACGCTGTTTGACGGCTTTGACTCATGGAAACCTACCGAAACGTCATACGAAATCATAAACTGCGAAGTTGCCGAGGATGTCGCTATGGTGGCAATCAACTCGCAATTCGGCGAAGCCAAATACACCGATATGTTCACACTTGTCAAAGATGGTGACGACTGGAAAATAGTCAGTAAAGTATATCATACTAAATAACGAGAGTTCGACATAAGGAATCAGAATGAAATCAGTAGTTGGTTTCTTAGTAAAGAAACGATATGCAATAACAACACTCAAGGTATTGGTTATGAAGTTAGTGAATGACCGGAGCCTTGAGTGTTGTCTACTATATTCCAATATACAATCTATAACTGTTGTCGGGCGAAAAAGTCATATACTATCCTCGATATTCGGGCCATTATTTGCGAGGCATCTCTTTCAGATCCGTTGTAGTCGCGGACGAGGATTGCCAGTGAATATGCCCTGCCGTCGGGCAACATCACGTAGCCGACATCATTGTGGGCTGCTAGCCGTCCGTTGTCACGTCTGAAACCGCTCCCGGTCTTGTGGGCTACTCTGACGCCGGGAATCGTGTCGAGGGGAGCGACGATCCGGTCTGTCCCGGTCTGACAATCTGTGAGAATCCGGCATATCTCTTCTTGTTTCTGTTTGGAAACCAAGCTGTCGGTCATCACCATTTTTATCAGTTGGGCGCATGCAAGCGGTGTCGAGCGGTTTTCGTCACACAGGGAGTGGTTCCGGCGCATTTCGCCTTCGGTGTGTTTTAACTCGAATCCGTTGATGCCTGTGGCATTGCGTATGAAATCATTTGTCTCTCCAACAGACAGTATCCGGTCAAACATCACATTGCTGACATTGTTGTCGCTCTGCTGCAATGTATATTCCATCATTTCGCGTACGCTCAGCTCTATCAAAGCCTCGTCTGAGTGTACCTTTAGCATTGGCGACCATGTTTCCGGATCAAGACTTGCCCGATCGATTGTGATAACGGTATCTAAATCCCGTCCCTCCATATCAAGTTTATGGGCGGATGCAACGGCCTGATGCAGTTTGAAAACACTCATTAATTGATAATCGTCTGAGTTGTTTATGGTCAGAGTGTCGTTGTCCGGAGTTATGACCGCAATCCCGATCCTGCCATCAACATCCTTTATCGCTTCCGCCAGTTCTGTCCTAAGGGAGTCAAGCGCCGACGTGGTAGCCGATGTGTGCTGTCCTGAAAGACATGATTGAAGCCATAGCGACGTCGCTATTCCGGACAGCATGAGCAAATATCTGATTATTTTCATTTGATTACAGGGATTAATGACAAACCGCTTAATCAATGATGATCAAGCGGCTTGCTCTGTGCGCACGAAGGGACTCGAACCCCCACGTCGTTAGACACTAGATCCTAAGTCTAGCGCGGCTACCAATTACGCCACGTGCGCAGGATTTTTAAGACTCTGCAAAGGTAATGCTTTTGTCTTAATTATCCAAATCATTTTCCGGAATCGTATTAGTTTTCCACTTGGAATCCGGCATCGCGGAGGCCTTTTTTGACCTGCTCGATATGTTCTTGGTTGCGGGTCTCCATCTCTATGTGGAGCTTGCAGCCGTTGATCTCTGTGTTGGATGAATTGCGCTTATGTTCTACGGCGAGGATATTTGCGCCAAGGTCACCGATCACGCTGCACACTTTCGACAGCTGTCCGGGCTTGTCGGAGAGGATCACGGTCACTGTGCAGTCGCGTCCGTTCTTCACAAGGCCTCGTGTTATCACGCGGTTGAGCGACGTAACGTCGATATTGCCTCCGGAAACTATGCAGACCACCTTCTTCCCTTTGATCGGAACTTTGTTGAACATAGCTGCTGCAACGGATACTGCGCCGGCTCCTTCTGCCACGAGTTTCTGCTGTTCAATAAGCGTCAGGATAGCCGCCGCAACCTCATCGTCGCTGACAGTCACGATCTCATCGACGTATTTCTGACACATCTCAAAGGTATTGATTCCCGGCTCTTTCACGGCTATACCATCGGCAATCGTGCTGACGGAGTCCAGCTTCTTGCGCTCTCCCTCTTTGAGCGAATCGGCCATCGACGGTGCGCCTTCAGCCTGAACGCCATATACCCTCACATTCGGTTTTATAGTCTTGATCGTGAATGCAACGCCGGAGATCAGGCCGCCGCCGCCAACGGGAACAATAACTGCATCCACATCCGGCATCTCTTCAATGATCTCAAGGCCGATGGTGCCCTGTCCGGCGATCACGAGCGGATCGTCAAACGGATGCACGAGTGTATATCCGTGTTCTTTTTGAAGTTCCAGAGCCTTGCGGTAGGCATCATCATAGACTCCCGGCACGAGACACACCTCTGCCCCGAGAGCCTTCGTTGCCTCAACCTTGGAGATCGGTGCGCCGGCAGGCAGGCAGATTATGGATTTGATACCATTGTGGGTCGCTCCCAACGCAACGCCCTGCGCATGGTTCCCGGCTGAGCAGGCTATCACGCCGCGTGACTTTTCCTCGTCGCTGAGCTGCGAGATCTTGTAGTAGGCTCCTCGCAGTTTGAACGATCCTGTATATTGCAGATTCTCCGGTTTCAGATACACCTGTGCTTCAGGATTGATCTTGGTGACACCGATCAGTTTGGGATGTCTTGCAACGTTTTGCAGCACCTCGGCTGCTTTGTAGACTTCGGAGATATTCAATTGTTCCATCGCAAATATTTGTTTGATTTTTCTGCTGCAAATGTACACAAAAAAACTGCCCGTTGGTTGCTTTTCTGCGCTTTTCAGTCAAAAATTTTATCCCAATCTTTCCACACCGGTTCATAGCCCAGAGCACGTATCTCGTCGGCAACCTGCTGCGGACTGCGTGAGTCGGTGACCTCAAACTGCTCCAGCGCATCTGGGGTCGACACATAGCCGCCCGGCTCTGTTTTGGAGCCTGCCGACATGGATGTGACACCGAGCTTCATCATATTCGCACGGAACTTTGGCGACTCACGCGTCGAATACGAGATGTCGACATCGTGATCAAATATGCGGAATGCAAATGTTAGCTGAGCCAGTTCCCTGTCGCTCATCACAACCTTAGGCTGATATCCACCCTCGGCCGGACACATGCGTGGAAAATTGATGCTGTAGCGTGTCCGCCAGTAATTACGGCGGAGATACTGCAGGTGACGGGCCATCATGGTCACGTCTGTGCGCCAGTCCTCAAGACCGATCAGAACACCCATCCCGATCTTATGGACGCCGGCGCGACCCATGCGGTCAAACCCGTTCACGCGCCATTCGAAGATCGATTTCATGCCGCGTGGATGATAAGTCTTGTAGGCGGCCTCGTGATATGTCTCCTGAAAGCAGACCACTCCGTTCAGGCCGCTTTGCGTCAGCCGGTAGTAATCTTTTTCTTTAAGCGGCATCACCTCTATCGTCAGGTTGTTGAAGTATGGGCGTGCCACGTGGAGAGCCTTCTCAAGATAGTCAACTCCGTTCAGGCTCGGGAACTCTCCCGACACTATCAGCAGATTCTCAAACGGCCCGAGGCGGCGTATGGCCTCACATTCGGCCTTGATCTGATCCATTGTCAGAGTGACACGGGTCAGAGGATTGGCATGGTTGAACCCACAGTACACGCAGCCATTCGTACATGCATTCGACACGTACATAGGGATATACATCGAGATCGTTTTTCCGAAACGTTCAAGCGTATATCGGTGCGACAGCTGGGCCATCCGTTCCAGATAAGGCGCGGCGGCCGGAGAGATCAGTGCCATGAAGTCGTCGACTGTGAGATGCTCTTTGGCAAGAGCTATCTCAACGTCGCGGCTTGTTTTGTTTGCGATTGCGGCGGTAGTTTCGTCCCAGTCGTATTGTTTCAGTTCGTCGTAAAACATATATCGAAGGATGAATTATTTAGCGCAATCGTTATCAGCGTTTGATTTATTGATATTCTGGGTGATGCGCATGGCGCAGAAATTAGGTCCGCACATTGTGCAGAAACGGTCGTCGCCCTTGTGGCTCTCTACGTAATATTGTTTGGCACGTCCCGGATCGAGCGACAGATTGAACTGATCTTTCCAGCGGAATTCAAACCGGGCTTTGCTCAGGGCGTTGTCGCGCACCTGTGCCCCGGGATGACCTTTTGCCAGGTCTGCGGCATGGGCGGCGATCTTATATGTTATCACTCCGTTGCGCACATCCTCAAGGTTCGGCAGAGCCAGATGTTCTTTGGGTGTGACATAGCAGATCATTGCCGTGCCCATCCATGCTATCTGGGCCGCGCCTATGGCTGAGGTGATATGGTCATATCCGGGAGCTATGTCTGTGGTCAGTGGGCCGAGCGTGTAGAACGGTGCTTCATGACACTTGTCAAGCTGACGGTCCATGTTCTCGCGGATCTTGTGCATAGGCACGTGACCCGGGCCTTCGATCAACACCTGTACATCATGCTTCCACGCCTTCTCGGTCAGTTCGCCGAGCACATCGAGTTCGAGGAACTGAGCGCGGTCATTGGCATCATGGATCGAACCCGGACGCATACCGTCGCCAAGCGACACGGCCACGTCATACTGAGCCAGAATCTCGCAGATCTCGTCGAAATGGGTATATAGGAAATTCTCTTCGTTGTGCATCACGGCCCAGCTGGTCATGATCGATCCGCCACGGCTCACGCATCCTGTCAGGCGTTCTCCGAGCATATCGGCATGGGCTTTCAGTGCGCCGGCATGGATTGTGAAGTAGTCAACGCCCTGTTCGGCCTGCTCGATCAGCGTGTCGCGGTAGATCTCCCAGGTCAGGTCTTTGACGCTGCCGTTCACTTTTTCCAACGCCTGATACACGGGGACTGTACCCACAGGCACCGGGCAGTTACGGATAATCCATTCACGGGTCTCGTGTATATTGTCGCCCGTCGAGAGATCCATCAGCGTATCACCGCCCCAATAGCAGCTCCACACGGCTTTGCTCACCTCTTCCTCGATCCCCGACGAGAGAGCCGAGTTACCGATATTGGTGTTGAGCTTGACCGAGAAGTTACGGCCGATGATCATCGGCTCTGCTTCCGGGTGATTGATGTTGGCCGGAATGATCGCACGTCCTTTGGCTATCTCTTCGCGGACAAACTCCGGGGTGATATGCGTGTCAATGCCCAGAGCCTCATTATTCATATTCTCACGGATTGCCACATATTCCATTTCAGGAGTGATCACGCCTTGACGGGCGAGAGCCATCTGTGTGATGCGCCGTCCTTCTTTTGCGCGGCGTGGGGCATAGCGGTGGGCGAAACGGATCTCGTCGAGCGATTTGTCCGATTCGCGCATGCGGCCATACTCCGACGTGATCGCCGGCAGTTGCTCCAGATCGTCGCGTTTGGCTGTCCATTCCTCGCGGATGCGTGGAATGCCCTGGTTGATGTCGATTTTTACGGATGGATCGGTATACACGCCGCTGGTGTCATAAACCATCACCGGTGCATTGTCGGTCTGCTGGCGTTCTCCATTGTCGATTTTCACTGTCGGGGTCAGGTTCACCTGACGCATGCCCACCTTTATATCGTGGATTTTCCCCGGCATATACACTTTTTCCGATCCGGGATATGAATTGACGTCAATATTTTCGATTGTCATCTTGGATATGATTGCTTAGTTTTAGAACTGAATTAGATGGTTCTTAGTCAAGAAAGGATGTTAGCGGACTCGTGGCTTCCGCGTGGGTGCTGACCGATCCCAGACCTGCGAGATAGCCCTTGCGGCCGGCTTCTACTGCTAGTTTGAAAGCCACGGCCATCTCAACCGGATTTCCGGCAACGGCGATAGCGGTGTTGACCAGAACGGCATCCGCGCCTATCTCCATTGCGTCTGCGGCATGGGACGGAGCTCCGAGCCCGGCATCGATCACAACGGGCACGCGGCTTTCGGCTATGATTATTTCAAGAAGATCCCGTGTCTTGAGACCCTTGTTTGTGCCGATCGGCGCGCCAAGTGGCATCACGGCGGCTGTGCCGACTTCCTCAAGTCGTTTGCACAAAACCGGATCTGCCTGGATATATGGAAGCACTTTGAATCCCTCTTTGGCCAGGATCTCCGTGGCCTTCAAGGTCTCGATAGGGTCGGGCAGCAGATATTTCGGATCCGGATGGATCTCGAGTTTGATGAAGTCAGTGCCGAAACATTCGCGTGCCAGCCGGGCAGCCACGACAGCCTCCTCGGCGTTGCGCACTCCCGAAGTGTTTGGCAGGAACTGTACATGGTCGCGGTTTATATGGCGCAGCATGTCATCCTCCTCCTCATGCTGCATGTCTATGCGTTTCATTGCCACCGTGATCATTTCCGATCCCGATGCGAGGATGCTTTCAAGCATCAGTTTGTTCGACGAGAATTTTCCCGTGCCGACAAATAGTCGCGAATGGAACTCGCGGCCGCCTATATTAAGTATGTCTGTCATTGTTTATGAAATGTGATATGTAATTGTTAAGACTCCACTTCTCAATCATGGGGGATTCCGAGCAGTTTCTCCATCACTTGCGAGGTGTAGAGCATCGGATCCGGCGCATTTATTATGGCTCCCGACATGGCTATGCCGTTAACTCCCGTCTCGCGCAGCGCGTCGACATCCTCAAGGGTTATGCCGCCTATCGCCACTATCGGCAGATCCATTCCGGCCTGACGGACCTCTTCAACAATCTTCCGGTAGCCGTCGAGCCCAAGTTGCGGTGCGAGATTTTTCTTGGTGGTGGTGAAGCGGAAGGGTCCTACTCCGGCGTAGTCAATATCCTTGCCTTTGTATTTGATGATGTCTGCGGCGGTGTTGGCTGTGATGCCGATGATGGCATGGGGGCCGAGGATCTCGCGTGCCTGAAGAGGATCCATATCCTCCTTGCCGAGATGTACGCCCGACACTTTCAGGTCGGCCACCACATCAACTCTATCGTCAATGATCAGGAAGGTGTCCGTCTCCTTGCACATCGGGATCAGTTCAAGAGCTGTTTCCCTCACCTCTTCGTCTGTGGCATCTTTCATGCGCAGCTGTATCCAGCGGCACCCACCTTCAATAGCCATCTGCACCTCTTCGGCGATGGAATATTTTGTCGATTCGTTGGTTATGAATTGTAACATAATCTGAGATAGAATTTAAAACATATCGGTTGCACCTTTAACGGCGTATCCCGAGAAATTATACTTTTTGATATCTTCTGTCCTGGATGGCGTTATGCCTCCTAATGCTATAACACGCGGCGTCGCTATATCGTTTAGTCTCATCAGCTCGTCTTGGCTGAACGCGGCCTTATATCCCTGTTTGGAAATACTGTCGAAGATAGGGGAGAGGGTCACATAGTCACAGTCTGTGGCTGCGGTTACTTCGTCTATGGAGTGGCACGAGCGGCTGTGGGGACCGTCATAGAAATCTGGAACCGACGGACAGCGTCTGTTCAGGTGAAGCCCTCCTAAATTGAAGTCGGCGGCAAGACTGAAGTGCCCGTGAAGCCTCAGCCGGCGGTGGAGACGTTGAGGTATCTCCTCTATCAGCCGCCGCATATCTCGGAGCGTGGCGTCGGGATGCCTCAGATGGGCATAGTCCCATTTGCCGCTGTCGAGCATTCCGGTGATGCGCCCGGCCTCACCGTCGCTGATCTCTTCCGGTGTTATGAAGATGCGTATCATCCTCCGTAGAATGCCTTGATGATCAGTAATGTATCCCCGTCTTTCAAGACCGTGGAATCGTGGTCGGCCTTCCGCACAACGGCTCCGTTGAGGGCTATGGCTATTCCTTCGCTGGGAATCTGTTGCTCTCTGATTGCATCGCCTACTGTCGATCCCTCGGCGATGGACAGTTCTTTGTCGTTAATCTTTATTTTCATATGTTCGTTTGAATTTCATGTGTCTCGGGCCGAACAGATGGTTCACGGGGCCATGGCCACGCCCTATGGCTACTCTCGCGCCGGCTTGGAGCGCACGTGTCACGAATAGTTTGCCGCGCATCGTGGCCTCGGTGATGTCGAATCCGAGGGCCAGATAAGAGGCTATGGCGGCCGATAGGGTGCAGCCTGTGCCATGGGTGTTGTTCGTGTTGACGGCATCGGCTGTGAGCGTTATCAGATCTTCCTCCCCATCAAGATAGAGATAATCTATTTTCATGTCCGTGCGTTCAAAATCGCCACCTTTGAGAAGCACATTCCGGCAGCCCATATCGTGAAGTTTCAATGCCTGGGCCATCGGATCTGTTTCGCCTGTAAGTTCAATGGCTTCATTGCGGTTGGGGGTCACGAGGGTCGCGAGCGGAAATATCAGGCGTGTCATTGATTCTATGGCGTCACGTTCTATCAGCAATGAGCCGGAGGTGGACACCATCACGGGATCAACAACAAGATTTCTGATGCCGTTTCGGATAAATGCTTCCGCTGTGGCTTCCACATTGGCGCGGTCAAAAAGCATTCCTGTCTTGGCGGCGATCGGAGGGATGTCGCTGCAAGCCATGTCTATCTGGTCAGCCAGAATCTGGGGAGAGATACCCTGGATGGAACGCACACCGGTAGTGTTTTGTGCCGTGATGGCCGTGATTGCGCTCATGCCGTAGCACCCTATCGCCGATATTGTCTTTATATCGGCCTGTATGCCTGCGCCCCCGGAAGAATCGGAGCCGGCAACTGTCAGAATTGGGATATATTGTTTCATTCCGATGCGTTTGTTCTTTTGTTCGGCAACGGCATCGGTGGTGTGATGGTGGGCTGGATAAGCCTATGATTGTGGATTTATTTGATCAACAATCCCTGCGCCGGTGTTAACCGTATCAGGTTCGGAGGGTATGAATCTCAGCCTTTTTCCATTATGGATTTCAGGCACCCCTTTGTCGTGCATCGGCAAAGTTAATGTTTTATATGATAAACAGCAAATTTTTTTTCTTTGGGCATTGTGTTTCATGGATTTCTTCTAACTTTGCAATAGATTATCATACTTACGTAATAAACCGTTTCATGAAAAAACTTTTGCTTCCACTTGTATTGGGGTGGTTTGCCTTGGCGTCTGCCGGACAGATCGTGACGACTTCGCCGGCCATTGTGCAGACCGATTCAAAAAACATTGTGATTACCTATCATGCCGATGAGGGCAACAAGGGGTTGGCCGGACTGACGGCAACCTCAAAGGTCTATGCCCACACGGGAGTCATTACTTCCGAAAGTTCCGGACCCGGCGATTGGAAACATGCGCCTGACTGGCTCGACAATTCATCGAAATATGAGATGACCTATGCCGGTGCCGACACTTGGACACTCACAATCTCGGATCTTGCTTCCTACTATGGGCTTTCTGCCGGAGAAACTGTCGATAAACTGATGTTTGTGTTCCGCAACGCCACTGGATCTATGGAGGGTAAGACTGCCTCTGGCGGTGATATCTCTGTCGATGTCTATCCTCCGGGCTTTCAGGTCGTGATCGGTAGCAGCCTTGAATCCTCGGTGATCAATTCTTCCGATCCTGTCTATTTCACTGTCAATACAACTGCCGCTGCCAATATCCGGCTCTACCTTCAGGGTGCTTCTTCCGACATTGCTTCCGCAAGCTCGGCCACAACGCTTTCCGGTTCTATGGCCTTTACGTCGGTTGGTGCCTACACGATTGTCGCCGAAGCGACGCCTGTGGCCGGTGGATCTGCGGTGACATCTACTTTGCAGCTTGTGAAACTCGGGGCTTCTGTCCGTCAGGATTATCCCGGTGGGATTCCTAAGATGGGGCCTGTGACCAATGCTGATGGATCTGTCACATTCTGTATTGCTGCTCCCGGAAAGAGCTCAATGGTGCTTGTACCGTCCTGGAACGGTTATCAGATAACATCCGCTCTCCAAATGAAATATCACGACTATGAAGGCTATCGGTATTTCTGGACCACGGTTTCCGATCTCCGGCCCGACACCGATTATATCTACTATTTCCTTGCCGATGGTGAGACGGCGGTCGGAGACCCGTATGCCCGTCTGGTGCTCGACCCTTGGAGCGATAAATACATTCCGGAATCCGTTTTCCCGGATATGCCTGCTTATCCTGTAGGCAGTGTGCCGGAAGGATTGCCTTTGGCTGTATATAATAGCGGTGCCGACGATTACGATTGGCAGGTGACCGATTTCAAAGGTGTTGATAAAAGCCGTTTGGTCATCTATGAGCTGCTGATTCGTGATTTCACCGGTGAGGAAGGCGAGGCCAACGGTTCCGGAACAGTGGCCGGAGTCCTTTCCAAGCTCGACTATCTTGAGTCGCTCGGAGTAAATGCCATTGAGCTTATGCCTGTAATGGAGTTCAATGGAAATAATTCATGGGGCTACAACACGAACTTCTATTTCGCTCCCGATAAGGCTTATGGCACTCCCGACGACTATCGCCGTCTCATCGACGAATGTCATGCACGTGGAATTGCTGTGATTCTCGATATCGTGTTCAATCAGAGCGACGGCCTCCATCCATGGTATCAGCTCTACTCGTCGGCAGAGAATCCGTTCTACAATGCCTCGGCTCCACATGCCTATAGCGTTCTCAATGATTGGAAACAGGAAAATCCTCTTGTTGAGATGCAGTGGAAAGATGCACTGCAATACTGGCTTTCGGCCTACAAGGTCGATGGATTCCGCTTCGACCTTGTCAAAGGTCTTGGCGACAGCGATAGTTATGGTGCCGTTTATAATGCGTCGACCAACACATGGAGCGGCGTGACCGATGAAAAGACCAATCTCTACAATCAGACGCGTGTCGACCGCATGAAGCGTCTCCACGATGCCATGCGTGAGGTTAATCCCGATGCTTATTTCATCAACGAGAATCTTGCCGGTGCCGAGGAAGAGAATGCCATGGCTGCCGATGGAGAACTTAATTGGGCAAATATAAACACTCCATCCACCAACTACGAGCTTATGTCTGATGCGGATCTGAATGTTTTCTATGCTCCTTCCAATGGGGAACGCAAATGGGGTTCGACGGTAAGCTATATGGAGAGCCATGATGAAGAGCGCATAGCCTATGCAATTGAAAACTATTCCGGCTCTGTCTCAAATGTGTTGACTATTAAAAACAGTGAGGCCTTGCGTAACCGGCGCCTTGGTTCGATAGCGGCGCAGATGCTTCTTTCTCCCGGGCCACACATGATCTGGCAGTTCCAGGAGTTTGGCGACAACCAGACCACTAAAAATGCCTCGGGCAACGACACCTCTCCCAAGACCGTTGTCTGGAATGATCTCGAAAACGAATATCAGGCCGGTCTGAAGCAATCCTATGCCGATCTGATCAATATCCGAAACTCCTATCCGGAATTTTTCACCGATAGCATATCTACGGAGATGAACTGCAATTTCAACACTATCACAGCCAAGACCATTGTCCTGACCAATGGTGACAAGCAGCTTGTGCTTGTGGTCAATCCCAACTATCGCGACATGTCCTCAACCATGACATTGCCCGAGTCCGTTTCCCATGATTATTCCGACTATAAGCTTCTCGCTGCAAGCTATGGTCAGACCCCCAAAATGACCTCTGCAAAAAAAGTATCCCTCAAAGGTTGTTCTTTTGCTGTTTTCGGAACCAATAATCTTGTAGCTGGAATCGACGATATTGCATCCGATAGCTCCACTCCGCTATCTGTTTATGCCGACAGCGAAGGCAACATCATTGTTGATGGAGAATACTCAACTCTTGCCGTCTACGATCTTTCCGGCCGCCCGATGCCCACAACATCACTGCACCCCGGAATATACATTGTCCGCGTCGACGCAACCACCCACAAAATCGCCGTCACCCGGTAACAACCACCTTTCTCCAAATATTGTCTATATCATCCCCCGACAATGTCCATCACTCTCCTTATCGTACATTGTCTATAACATTAAACGGGGCGGATTCTTTGATCCGCCCCGTTTAATATCCTACCATCCCGGTCAGGGTAACGGCACATGTTCAACCCATCAACCTAATCAACCTAATCAACCCCCTCAACCTCTCCACTCTAACAACAATCAAAGCGGCCAATCCGTGAGGATCAGCCGCCTTGCGTAATATATAGGATTGTTATAGCTCGGGATTATTTGCCGGCTTTGGCGCGTGCCTTGTTACGACGCGAATCCGTCAGGTAAGCAACCGGAGCTGCCACGAAGATCGAAGCGAACGTACCGATGATCACACCGCAGATCATTGCGAAAGTGAACGAACGGATAGCGTCACCGCCGAGAACGAAGATACACAGCAACACGAGCAGTGTAGAAGCCGAAGTCATCACCGTACGACCAAGTGTCGAGTTGATCGACTGATTGATCGTAGTGCCGAAGTCCTGCTTCGGATACAGACCGACATTCTCACGCACACGGTCAAACACAACCACCGTATCGTTGATCTGATAACCGATCACGGTCAGGATCGCGGCGATAAACGTCTGGTCAACCTCCATTGCAAACGGCAGCACACCGAAGAAGATCGAATAGAAACCGATGATAGCGAATGCTGTGAACGCCACCGCTGCGAGAGCGCCAACCGAGAACGCGATGTTGCGGAAACGGATCAGGATGTAGATGAACATTGCCAGAAGCGACAGAGCAACGGCGATATAAGCATCCGTGCGCATATCGTTTGCCACCGTCGGGCCCACTTTCTGCGAGCTGATGATACCCTGAGTCTCATCCGATGCCTGGAACTGACCGATAGTCATCTTCGAACCATCGATATCGTTAGTGTTCTGAAGGGCGGTATAGAGGCGTGCCGTGATGATCGAGTCAACGTTCTGGGTCTCATCATCGATCAGATAGTTGGTCGAGATGCGCACCTTGGTCGGGTTGTCGATCGTGATAACGGTCGGCTTGTTGCCCTCGAATGCGTCAGCAAGCTTGTCCTGCATCTCGGCGGTGTTGACTGCGTGGTCAAACTGAACAACATAGTTGCGGCCACCCGAGAAGTCGATGCCGGGGTTCAGGCCACGGAAGCCGAGGAAGCCCACAAACACGAGGATTGCAGCGATGATGATACCGAAGGTCACCTTGCGCATGCCCAGGAAGTTGATATGGGCGCTGGTGAACATCTTGCGTGAGATCGGAGTAGTGAAGGTAAGGTTGCTGAACAGCTTGGTCTTGCCGAAGGCGATGAACACCAGACGGGTCAGATATACCGCTGTGAAGAACGAGCAGACGATACCGATGATAAGCGTCGTTGCGAAACCTTTGATCGGGCCTGTACCGAACATCAGAAGGATGATACCGGTGATAACCGAAGTCAGGTTAGAGTCAAAGATCGCTGAGAATGCGTTGGAATAACCGTCGGCAATCGCTGTGCGCAGATTCTTGCCGGCGCGGAGTTCCTCTTTCGTACGTTCGAAGATAAGCACGTTGGCGTCAACGGCCATACCCAGAGCAAGCACGATACCGGCGATACCCGACAGTGTCAGCACAGCCTGGAACGAAGCAAGAATACCGAACGTGAAGAAGATATTGAAGATAAGACCCACGTTTGCGATCAGACCGGGGATAATGCCGTAGAACGCACACATGAAGATCATCAGAAGAACCAGAGCGTAGATAAACGACAGAAGACCATCGTGGATTGCCTGCTGACCCAGCGACGGGCCGATCTTTGTGGAGCTGATGATATGGATCGAGCTGGCCATCTTACCGCTCTTGAGCACGTTGGCCAAGTCCTTACCCTCATCAGGAGTGAAGTTACCGGTGATCTGTGAGTTGCCGCCGGTGATCTGATTCTGGACGGTCGGTGCCGAGTAAACACGGTCGTCAAGCACAATTGCAACACGCTTGCCCTTGTTCTGACCCGTGATGCTCGACCAGCGGCCGGCTGCATTGTTGGTCATCGACATCGAAACGTATGTACCGCCGGCCTGCTTGTCAAAGTCCATCTTGGCATCCTTGACAACGTCGCCGCTCAACACCGGTTCGCCGGCATCGGTCTTCATCGAGTACAGTTCATACATATCACCCTCGGGAGTCGGAGTGCCCTTTGCGCTCCATGCGAATTTCAGATCATAGAGCTTGCGGTCGGCCTGTGCGGCTGCCAGGAGAGAGTCAATTGCATGCATCTCCTGCTTTGTGGCCACACCAACAACCATACCGGCATTGTTGCGACCGGCGAAGTGTCCGTAAAGACCCTTGGCATCACCGCTCTGGCGGATAGCGCGGTCCACGGCGTCAAGCTCCGGAAGATATTCGTTGACAGGACGCTCAACATAGAATTCCAGATTTGCCGATGCCTTCAGAAGTTCTTCCATACGTTCATGATCTGTAACGCCCGGAAGCTCCAGCAGGATCTGGCCATCCTTCTCAAGTTCCTGAATATTGGGAGCGACAACACCGAATGCGTCGATACGCTGACGGAGCACATTGGCCGAGCTCGAGACGCGGTCCTTGATCTCCTGCTTCAATGTTGATTCTATCTCAGCCTTGCTTGCACCCTGCTTGATCTGATCGCGATACATAAGCGCCAGATCCAGTTTCGGGCTGACAGTCTCGCTCTGCTGCACGAAAGCTGCGATATAGTCATTGCTGTTGGTTGCTTTAACAACTGAGTCTGTCTGGGCAAGCACCTTGTCAAGGGTTGCGTTGGCACGATCGCCGGCCATTGTCTTCAGAATGTCCGGAACCGACAGCTCAAGGGTCACGTTCATACCGCCTTTGAGGTCAAGACCCAGACCGATGCTGAGTTTCTGAACCTGCTTGTAAGTGTAGCCGAGCCACACCGGCTTGTTGGCGACGGAATCAAAATACGTCTTGTAGGCTTTGCGGTAAGTCTCGCTGCTCTGCGTCTTGTCGTTAGACTTGGCCATCGCATACTCAACTGCCTTATCCTCATGATGGTTATTAACCAGCGTGAAGGACAGATAGAAGAGGCAGATCAGCACCAAGAAGATGGCAAGCACACCTGCAACGATACTTCCTAATTTTCCTTTTTGCATTGTGAGTTAATAGATGATATAGGGTTATTAAATTGTAATTTTCACGGTTTCAGCTTGCAAATATACAATTTTCTTTTGACAAACATCTCCATCAACCCAAAAAAGTTACCTCACACCCCTCTACAACCCCTTCATCCCCCCATTCAACATCTCTCGCACCTCTCGGAATGGCATATCTCCGAAACCCCAACCGCCACCTGCAAATCCTTAGCTACCTGTAGAGCACTGCGGCAACAACCACCCACCTGCAAATCCATCGCCACCTGTAGGGACTGCGGCATGCCGCGTCCGGCCTCATCCAACTGCTCACCAACACCTTACCCCTGCCGCATCACACGGGCTTGTCGGGGTGGCGGATCTCCGAAACGCCAACCACCACCTTCAAATCCTTAGCTGCCTGTAGGGACTGCAGCATGAATCGCAAAATATGTTTAAGCCTGAGCTACAATGGTTTTAGAGGGGTCTGCGTTCTGCACGGCAAAGTAACATGCATACTGACCCATCTTTACACCATCAACCTGTCTTTCAGCACCTTTGCCTATTGGTATCATTTCGTTGTACACCACAAAATGTTCCGTCCAATCCAAACCGCTGTTTGTGCATGCTTTTGCAGCTTTATTTCCCACTTTTCTCTGTTATTAACATCATCACCACATCACAAACGATCCACTATCTCCCGGCACCGTTCCTCCGTCATCGCCCCGGGCGTTATGGAAATATGCCCGCCGGTGACCTCCGACTGCACAAACGGTGCCATAACCACCTTCCCATCAATCGCCACAGCTATCTGACGGCCTATATTCTCGCGCGTCAGCTTGGCGAAGTCATCCGTTGCGGCATCCGTCAGCGTGACCTCTATGGCAAACCCATCCCCGGATTCAACACGGGTCAGCGCGGCATGCGTGATCAACCGCCCCTCCATAGCCGCCGTCCCGTCACTCACCTTCAACGCATAAAGCGGCATCAGTGTCGCCGTCCCTAATGTCTCCGGCTCGGCAGCCCACAGCAACCTGACATCCCGATCCAATACTCCGGCTATATTCGGCTCTGCCATCAACCGGTTGAGAGCCGCCGTATCGCCCACATTTGCATAACCCAGAACAGCCGATGTGACGCTCCCTTGCGCCACAAGCTGTTCCAGCCTAAGCAATTGATCCTTGGTCATCACGGAACCCACTCGGGCAACCAGCGACGGAGTATCCTCGACAGTCTCATATATCGCTAAAGCCCTTCCGGTGCAATCACGTTCATAGACAGAACCTTCCTGCGTCCGGTCGGCCACGCGGTTGCCACTGCATGCGACCGCCATGGCTGCCACACACAAAAAGGACATGACAGATCTCATCGCGCCATCTGTTGGCGGATAAACTCCTGCATCTCGGCCTCATGAGCCTCAACGCTCTCCAGCAACTTGATCTGCGCACGTGTCCTCACCAGATTATGCTCCGGATAAGCCGTCTTGTAATAGGTATCGCCGTTGAGATAATCGGCGAAGAAGCGAACCGCCTGCATATAAGGGAAAAGCTCAGCGGCGTATGGCAGATTCTCGATCTCCTCTTTGGTCAGGAATCCTGAAGCCGAACGCAGATACCCTTCGGTGAACGCACGGAAGATCTCCATATTGAACTCCACACGGCTCAGATCCGGATCATCCTCCGCTCCCGTATTGGCTCCCGTACGCAGGAAATCGCCATAATCACTGAACACATACGAGGGCATCACGGTATCCAGGTCGATGACACACAACACCCGTCCATCCTTGTCAAACATCATATTGTTGACCTTCGTATCGCAGTGGCAGATACGCTTAGGCAACCGTCCCTCGCGGTGAAGTTGCTCGGCCAGACACATCCTGTCGGCTCTACGCAGCAGATCATCAGCGATATCCTTCACCGACGACAGCCGTCCGGCAGCGTCCACATCTATAGCCTCACGAAGTTGCTGAAGCCTGAACTCCATATTGTGAAAATCCGGAATCGTCTCGGTCAGCTCATCGGGGATATCCACCAGCATAGCCTGGAAATGGCCGAAAGCCTCGCCGGCATAGCGCGAATACTCCGGCGTCACAGCCTCAAACGTCTCCGCGTCCGGGATAAAAAGCATCATGCGCCAATAGCTCTCGCCATCAAAGAAATAAGTCTGCTCGCCATTGCTGCGGAGACCTATGAATGTCAACACCTTGCGGTCAATATCGTCAGCGCCCTCAGCCTCAAGCTTGCGGCGTATATGGGAGGTCACAGCCTTGATATTCCGCTGAAGCCCCTCAACGTCGGTGAATATATGATGATTGATCCGCTGGAGCACATAGTCCGGAGCATCTGCCGGCTCTGTCCTCACTATATACGTGTCATTTATAAGGCCATTGCCAAGTGGTTTGATCTCCTTAACATCTCCCTCGGTGGCAAACTGAGCCACTATCGTCTGCAATTTTTCCATGATACTCTCGATTAAATTCTATTATCGGCAAATGTACAAATTTTTCTCCATCCGCCCAACCCCTTTTATTTTAGATCATGTCCCATCAGCCCTGTCGGGACTGCGGCATGCCGCGTCCGGCTTCACTCGCCCCGGTCCATCCGCCCCGTCGGGGTCGCGCATCTCCGAGGCGCGTACCGAAATACCGCCCCTTCAACCCTTCAACCCCTCAACCTCTCAACCTCTAATCCTCTCTCCCCTCATACGCCCCTATCGCCGCAGGATACGTATGAACACCCCCGTAGAAATCAGTCCTCGGAAGCTCCACATCCGAAGCCACCGACATCCCCAGGGCAGGAGACTCCGGCTGCAGCCTATAATCAAATATATAGGCCGACCGGTCCGTATAGAACAGCGGATCAACGCCCCACATCGTGTCTATGAAATTCTCATCATCAGTCCCGTTGCTTCTCATCAGGCAATTCCTGAAATAGATCTGCGTTCCGGCAAGATCCTTCATATTGCACTCCGACATAGATCCATAGACTATCGAATTGTCAATCAATGCCTCCACATACGGACGCATCCCGGCATCCGGATCATCCTCATCGCAATTGCCGGCATCGGTATGGACAAACTCCAGAGCCCCCCCCCTGATAGCCGCAAACAGATAATAATTGCTCAGAGTGCAGTTCGCCAGACGCAGATTGCCCCCATTAGTCTTCACGAGCGACCCTGCCGCCTCGGCAAACTCGCATCCCGTGGCACGTATGTCGCAATCCTTAGTCTCAAGAACGTGCGTCAGGCTGTTGCGCAGACGGCAATTCGTCAGCCCGACATCCGTCGAATCAGCTCTCACACCGCTCACGGTATTTGCTATCACAGTATATTCCAGCTCATTGCCACTGGATTTAGAGCTAAACCGGACACCCTCCCATTGACCCGACATAAGATCAAAAGAAATGTCGCCCAACACATTGTCTATTCTCGAACCGCGCATATTGACAGGCTCGCCGGCTCGACCCTTGCTTATCAGCCTGCCGTCAACCTCCATCATCGCCTTATCGTGAAAAAACAGCGTCGTTCCGGCAGTCAGAGTCAGCGTAGCGCCCTCAGCCACATGCAACCGCCCGTAGATGATCCTCGCACGGTCGGCGCCCCACGTCTCATCGCCCGTCACCTCATAATCCTCCATCCTGTCCGCGTCAATCGTCGTAGCCTTCAGCACGACCGACTTGGTCACCCCATTGGTCGTGAATCGCAATGCCGACTCCCGGTCAACCGGCGCATACGTCCCTCCTGCCGGAATATTCGCCGACACAAGCACATATATCGAATCATTAGGACGGATCTCTATTCCCGAGAACCGACGCCCCGACTGACCGTCAACATTCAGCATAAACGGCGAATCGCTATCCTCAAGACTGATATCCGAAATCGAGATCACCTTATCATGGCGGTTATACACCATCAGCTTCATTGTCGAAGTCACCTCCTCCGTAAACCGGTAGCCGAAATTCAGCGTATCAGTGCTGAACTCCGGCTGATCAGCCGGAGATGTAGTAACATCATCCTCTATGCAACCCGACGGCAGCACAGCCATAACCATAGCCAACGCCACCATCACAAATATCCGTATCGTCAAACCTTTAAAAACCATTCCTTAATTATATGAGAGAGTATAAAATTTTATATGAGAGAGTAAAAGCGAGACACATCTCGCCTATATCTAACGCAAAAACCCCTCCCATATTGCCCTACCCTCCCCCTCTCTCTCCTCTCATATCGGGGTAACGGCTCTCCGAGCCGTCTACCGCCCCTACCTTTCTATCCGTTTTATTAATCAAATAATTATACCTCAATCGTCTGAAAAAGCCGAGGCATCCTGCGTCCGGCTCTACCCATCCCCACTCTCCAACTCTCCAACTCTATCCTCTATCACCCTCTCCTTCTCCTGAACCCCAATCCGCGCAACATCTCAACCCTATCATTCGGTGTCGGCAACGTCGAGATCACATAAAGCCCTATCGCACGAGTCATCAGCAGATCATCATGAAAACCCTTATGCGCCGCATAAGCCCCCGAGGATGTCAGCTCGTATGTCGCCAGCTCATCACACGCCATCGCGTCGCGCTCCCTGTACGAATGATTCCTCACACAACCAATCAGATTCGTCACCACAGCCGTTTTCGTCGAACGATTGGTGTGAAAACCAACGCGGCTCGCCATCGATGCATCGCCACTGTTGTCACGCGCCCTCCTTACGTATAGATTCCTGTAGCTATGGTTGAGATCCTCAAGAATATACTGCGAGGCTCCCTCTCGCGACGACTCCAGAGAATTACTCTCAATAACCAGCAGCGCCTTCCCATAGATCTGCCCCATGCTTGCCGCATAAATCCCCAGTAGATCATGATCGCAATGGCCGCGCCACTGTGCCGCCACGGTCGGGATGCGGCTTCCGTCGGCCGGACAACGGTCTATCACCACTATCACAGAATAATCGCTGTGGCGCGTACGGCCGCCAACATCCACCACCGCCACATAGCGGTTGCTGTAGCGCAGCGCGTTATCGTCGGGAAGCGTCCATATCTTCAGCTCTCCATCCGGACTCGGTGTCTCAAGCAACGGGCGGCATTCCAACGGCAGCGATATCCTGTTCAGATCCAGCGGCCGGCGGCAATCTTTTCTGAGCCTTTCTATCTGCTCCGACGCGAAGACGGCATTCCCCGTATTGGCGAAAGCCTCAACCGGATTACTCGGATACTCGGCCATCATGGCCTTGTCCGTCACAAACTCGCGGCGCTTGTCGTGATACCATTGTATCATCTCCAGAGTCAGACCCTTGTCCCACAGTTCTCGTTCATATGCCGTCCAACTTCTGACAAGCGACTCCGGATCAGGACACGGCGTGCGGTACATCTCGATCTCATACCAGGGCACGAACACCTGGCGGTACACGTTGCTACCCTCTTCCGCAGCCTTCCACATGGTATGGAAATAATTGGCAACCCCGTTGGCCGTGCTTTCAAGAACAACCATCGACAGCTCCACCGACGGAATGCCGCCGCACACACTTCTGATAAAGTCGGCTGGAGTCATCCTCTCCGTGTCTTTCCAGAATGCCACCTCGCTCAGATGGGCCATCGAGAAATCAAGACCGCGCACGGCATCCTGTCCGAAACTGGAGGCTATCGTCACTTTGCAGCCGCGTCCGGAGATCTCGCGTGTGTTGGCCGATTTCTGCCAGGGTGTGAATTTCGGCGGTTCATCGCCGAGCCAGAACGCATCCGGATATTCAGCAAGCATGTCGGAGTACATTCCGCGGATTCCGGCTGCCGTATCCTTCACATGAGCACAGATCAGGGAGTTCCAGTTGCGGCGTTGCGTGCTCTGGATCCACGCGAAATACATCTGCACCAACGTCGAGCCGCCCCACTGACGCGCTTTCAGCATTATGAATCGCAACGGACGACCGGCAAGACGTTCCGACTCGAATTCCCTCACCACCCGTCGCTGGGGCGCGTTCAACCGGAATGCTATGCGCTGTCCGGTCTGTTTGTGGCGTATCTTCACACACTGTATAGCCCAGTATTCAAAGTCATGGCGCATACGCAGGCGTTTGTACTCTATTGCCGATTTCAGCCGTTTGTATTCAGGGTCTCCGAGCAGCGTCCGGGGCAATGAAACCGGCTGTGGTTCCCATTTGATCTCCACCGTCTCGCGCGACGGATCTTCAGGATCGCCCGTAAGCGGATCGTAGGGAAATTCCGCTGTCAGAGCGGCGTTACGACGCGCGTTCTCGGCTTTGATAGCCTCTATGTCAATGGTATGTGATGTTGTGTCTGTCATGGTATTTATGTTTTTAAGGGGATGTTTATTTTCGACTTATGTTGATGAACTGCTTTTCCGGGTATGTTTATGGGTTTAAGCACATTCTAATATTATCTTATCCAATCGGAAATCCGTGCTTGCCTCTCCCTCTATATCTATCTCCGCCCACTCCCGGATCGGAGCTGCTGTCCTCACTCGTATCGGGGCATCGATCGCGCCGTCTATGTCGAGTCTCAGAAGGCGGTTTTCGGCGTCTCCGCCACTAATACGTCGGCCTCGCAATATTATCGTTCCTTTGAACCTCCGTGCCGACATCCGCAGTTCCAATGCCGTTATCCGGCACATTTTTCCGGCGAGCGGAATATCGCTTCTCCATCGGATGAAACTTGTCCCTCTCCGCGAATCGGTCTCAGTGTCCGTCTCCATCCTGTAAAGAGCATCGCTGTCGGCTATCCATAGTCGGTTGTCGGCTGTGTGGATATGCTCTACGGAGTGCCGACATCGCTGAATCTGCCCGTTTTTGCGTCGGCGATGCTGAGATTCCCCTGTTGGTCAAGCAGCCACAGTCGTTGTGTGGCTGTCTCCCAAGCCGTTTCCCGGTAGGCTTTTGGCATTATTTCTGACTCAGTGCGTGAGGCTTGAAGTCTGATCATCTCCCCTCTGTGGAGCGCAACGATCTTGGAGTCGGTACGTGTTGCGCTGCATCCGCTCTCTATGCCGCGTGGGTCTATCATAGTGGCCGCTGTCAATCGCTGCCGGGGGCTGAGGCTTACGGCATGGATCGCCGCTGCCGACAGCGCATAGAGGTGACACCTGGAGAAATCCCATGAGGATTGTGATCGGATAGCGGTCAGCAGCTTGCGGATCGGCGAGTGGCAGCACTCGATCGCCGACAGTGGCTGAAGTGGCGACTGGCTGCTCGCGGCCACTATCATGCCCGGATTGCGCTTGCCCGTCTGAACTCCGGTCGTGACGCTGGGCATTGCTCCCGTCCATGGTTGGAATTTCTCGCCGCAAAGGTCGGGAAATATCTTTCCGGCATGCCGCCCATCAGGCATCGTTGTCAGCGTCAACCGGCTGTAAGTCATGCTGCCATCTGATCTGTGGCGGAGATAGATCTCCAATGCCGCTACCCCGGTGTCTGGAATCAGAACGGCAGCCGCCCAGGCTTCCGGGCTCCGGTCGAGGCTGAACGAGGATGCCGCCATGCTGCCATCCCGGCGGATGGTGCGCAATACCCCGTCGCACGATCCTTCTGTCCATTGGGAGCAGAGCTGCCCGACATTGATCCCCGACTGGATGATCGGTGTGATGTCGCCCCATGCCACCGTCTCGCCGCTCACAGTCACGGTCGCCGCCGTGAAACTGTTGGGTGGACTTATCTGAGCCAGCACACTCTCCTCCGCTGTGGGTGTGCGGTACACAGGCTGCGTCTCTGCCAAAACGCGTTGTGTTTGCTTGATCTCTGCGGCGGTATCGGTCGTCGTGGTGCGTACAATCGCTGTCGTTCCGGCTGCTATAGGCTGCTCTATTGTTGCGGCGGTGTGTTCAAGCGATCCAATCGAGGCTATCATCTGAGCCATCTGCCCGGTGAAGATTGCCTCCCGGGAACAGAAATGATCTGTCGCGCCGGGCACTGCCGTGGTCAGCAAGGGTTTATCAGTCGCCTGGCGTGTCAGTCTCCACGGGGCTGTGCCATTGCCGTCAATGATATGAAGTTGCGGTGTGCAGGTCACCTCTATTGCCGCCACTCCGCTATCCGACAGCTCTTTGACCGTTTCCTGATCGATGGTCAGGCGGATGCGGTAGGCCGTGGCCGCCAGGCGTATCGATGGAACATTCAGATCGCTGCCGTTTTTGCTGCATTCCGCGCTGATCTCGCTGCAACACTGCCATCCGGCCGGGGCTATCACTGTCGGACTGGAGCTGTAGATGCGTTCGCCGCGATCCGACACCAGATGCCATCGGACGGCTACAGGTTGAAGCCACATTCCGCCGTCGGCAGCCGTTGCCGCGAGCATCATGTAGGCATCGGCCAAATGGCCGCTGAGGGTCTTGACATCGCTCTGACGCAGTTGTGGCGACACTCGGGAGAAGTCAACATTGCTCATCGTCATGGCCGGGAGGGTCGCGCTCAGCTCTCCCATCGCCACACCTTCGATCGTGATCTTAGGCGCTATCCCGGAAATGTGGCTTGCAGTAGTGAGCGTCCCGTCATCCTCCTGCTCGGTCAATGTCAGCGGCCCATCGTCGGTCATAACGAGGAATCCTGTGGCGGTGGCTATAGCGCATCGGGCGGTCACCGGTTCCAGAACGGACTGGAATTCATCGGGTTCTGTCGAGGTGTTGCTCCAGAGTCCGGTCTTGCCGCCGGGTAGTCTGCGGCTCCAGAGCGTCATGGAACTGCCGTCGGTGCGGTAACGGGTTGCAAGCGGACAGAACTCTCCGGCGGCCACGGCCACTATGCCCGGAGCTACCCCGAGACCCTCCCGGCCGGCGATCACGCGGCTTACGAGGTTGCGGCATTCTGTTACTGAGCCATCTATGGCCATTCCCTGTGGTTTGATAGTGATGGTGGTGTGTTTCATGGTCTTGGTTTCGTGTAAAGGTTTGTCTGTTCCTGTTTCTGCTGCAAAGTTACGGTCACTTTTGCCCGTTTGCGTGCTTTTCTGCGCTTTTGACACTCCCGGGAGTGTTTTTGATGTGCGATTGATCTGTAATGCACGCTCCTTATCACGGATTTTTTGTATATTTGCGCTTTAATTCATGAACTTTTTTGACTGCAATGGAAAAGAATTTCAAACGCACTCTCATAACGACGGCTCTCCCTTATGCTAACGGACCCGTCCATATCGGCCACCTCGCAGGTGTTTACGTCCCTGCCGACATCTATGCACGCTATCTCCGTGCTCAGGGTCGCGACGTCATCATGATCGGCGGAAGCGACGAACATGGTGTGCCTATCACCATCAAAGCCCGTGAGGAAGGCGTTACTCCTCAGGACATTGTGGATCGCTACCACAACATCATCAAGGACTCGATGGCCGAACTCGGCATTTCGTTCGACATATACTCCAGAACCACTTCCGACATCCACCGACAGACGGCGAGCGAGTTTTTCCGCCACCTGTACGACAACGGACAGTTCGAGCAGCAGACATCCATGCAGCCCTACGACGAGCAGGCCGGAGAATTCCTCGCCGACCGGTATGTGATGGGCACTTGCCCCCACTGTGGCAGCGACCGCGCTTACGGTGACCAGTGCGAGGCGTGCGGTTCGTCGCTCAACGCAACCGACCTCATAAATCCTCACTCCCGACTGACTTCAGCTCCCGTGACAATGCGCTCCACAAGCCACTGGTACCTTCCCCTCAACAAGTGGGAGAACAACCTCCGCTCTTGGATCCTCGATGGCCATAAGGAATGGAAAACCAACGTTTACGGGCAGTGCAAATCTTGGCTCGACCTCGGATTGCAGCCGCGTGCCGTCAGCCGCGACCTCAAATGGGGTGTACCCGTACCCGTCGAGGGTGCCGAGGGCAAAGTACTGTACGTATGGTTCGATGCCCCGATCGGATATATCTCAAACACAAAGGAACTGCTCCCCGATTCTTGGGAAAAATACTGGAAAGATCCGGAAACACGCATCATCAACTTCATCGGAAAGGACAACATCGTGTTCCACTGCATCGTTTTCCCGGCAATGCTCATGGCTTATGGCGACAACTATCAGCTCCCCGACAATGTCCCGGCCAACGAATTTCTTAACCTTGAGGGGGATAAGATCTCTACCTCGCGTAACTGGGCTGTCTGGCTTCACGAATACCTCCGCGACTTCCCCGGCAAACAGGATGTGTTGCGTTATGTCCTGACTGCCAACGCGCCGGAATCTAAGGACAACGATTTCACATGGGCTGATTTTCAGGCTCGTAACAACAATGAACTTGTAGCCATATTCGGCAATTTCGTCAACCGCGCGATGGTGCTGACCCACAAATATTTCGCCGGTCAGGTTCCTGCCGCCGGACAGCTTCTCCCGATCGACACGGCTGTCTTTGAGGATCTTGCACGCATCAAGACCTCGCTCGAATCCAATCTTGAGACCTTCCACTTCCGCGAGGCGCTCAAGGACGCGATGGAGATCGCCCGTCTCGGAAACAAATATCTTCAGGAGACAGAGCCGTGGAAACTCGCCAAGACCGATATGGAGCGTGTGGCCACAATCCTCAACACCGCGCTACAGATCTGCGCCAACCTCGCAGTGGCTTTCGAGCCGTTCCTCCCGTTCTCTGCCGGCAAGCTCGCCGCTATGATCGGTCTGACTAATCCGACATGGGCCGACCTCGGACGCACCGACTTGATCGCACCGGGAACTCAGCTCGCCACACCCGAACTACTGTTCGAGAAGATCGACGACGAGGCCATACAGGCTCAGCTCGACCGGCTCGCTCGAATCAAGGAAGAAAACCGCATAAAGAACTTCAAGGCCGCTCCACAGGCACCCGATGTCGATTTCGACACATTCATGAAAGCCGACCTGCGCGTTGGAACCGTCATCGAATGCGAGAAAGTGCCCAAAGCCGACAAACTGCTGAAATTCCTCATCGACGACGGTCTTGAACGCCGCACAATCGTATCCGGAATAGCCAAACACTACAAACCCGAGGATCTGATCGGAAAGCAGATTTGCTTCATTGCCAATCTTCCCGTCCGCAAGCTCAAGGGCATACCCTCGCAGGGTATGATCCTCTCGGCTGAGAACGCCGACGGTTCCCTCGTTGTCATCGGCCCGACAGCCCCTGTCGTTCCCGGTGCACAAGTTAAGTAACACTGACAAAGAATCGGATTATGTCTTCAAAACAGCCACGGATATTGCTCATTTACACCGGCGGTACGATCGGGATGATTGAAAATCCCGTGACTAAAGCCCTTGAGCCTTTTGATTTTTCGCATCTCATCGACAACGTGCCGAAAATCAAGATGCTCAACTATGTCATCGACAATATTTCCTTCGAACCGCCTATCGATTCGAGCGATATGTCGCCGGCTCATTGGATCGACATAACTCGTGCCATAGTCTCGAACTACGATGCCTATGATGGTTTCGTCGTGCTCCACGGCACTGACACCATGGCCTACACCGCATCCGCCCTCTCGTTCATGATGGAAAACATGTGCAAGCCGGTGATCATCACCGGCTCGCAGCTTCCCATCGGCGAAGTGCGCACCGACGGCGAGGAAAACCTGATCACGGCGGTGCAGATAGCAGCCGCACAGACTGCCGACGGACAGCCGATGGTGCAGGAGGTGGCAATCCTATTTGAAAACTACCTCTGGCGTGGAAACCGCGCCACAAAACGCAGTGCCGACAATTTCAACGCGTTCAAGAGCCACAACTATCCCGAGCTGGCCAAGATAGGCCTCGGCATCAATTTCCACGAGGAAGCCATGCTGCGCCACACACATGGAGCCATACCGGTCAAGGCGTGCTATTCGCTCGACACATCGGTAATGGTCATCGACCTTTTCCCCGGTATCAGTGCGCGGACACTGCGCCATCAGCTCGCCACCCCCGGCATAAAGGGTGTGGTTCTGAAAACGTATGGTGCCGGAAACGCCCCCACTGCCGAATGGTTCATCGACGCAATACGTGATGCCGTGGCTCGTGGGATCGTGGTTCTCAACGTGACCCAATGCGTCAACGGATCCGTGATGCGCCGCTATGCCGCCGGTGACGCGCTGGTAGCCGCCGGCGTGATTTCCGGATTCGATATGACCACCGAGGCCGCTCTGACAAAGATGATGTTCCTTTTCGGAAGCGGTCTGCCTGTCGATCAAGTCAAGAAACAGCTACAGGTATCCTTGCGCGGAGAGCTCACTCCAACCCCGGCTTCCGGACGCTATATCGTGGTCTGATTTCTTTAATTCCAATCTCTACTCACTCTCACACACTCCCTGAGATAATGCAACTGAATCTCAACGAAATATCCCCTGAAGTGCAGCAAGCCAAGATGCGGTTCGGCATCGTAGGAAACGCTCCGGCTCTGATAGCTGCCGTGCAGAGAGCCATCCAGGTGGCTCCGATCGATCTCTCTGTCCTCGTCACCGGCGAGAGCGGATCGGGAAAGGAATTTTTTCCGCAGATCATCCACGCATTCAGTCCGCGCAAACACAACCGCTACATTGCCGTCAACTGTGGCGCGATACCCGAGGGAACTATCGACTCCGAGCTTTTCGGCCACGAGAAAGGATCGTTCACCGGTGCCGTCTCAGCCCGTAAAGGATATTTTGAGGAAGCCGACGGCGGAACCATTTTCCTTGACGAGGTTGCCGAACTGCCGCTCACCACTCAGGCCCGGCTCCTGCGTGTGCTTGAGAGCGGAGAATTTCTGAAAGTTGGATCATCAACAGTTCAGAAAACCAATATCCGCATCGTCGCTGCTACAAACGTCGACATGCTCCGCGCCGTGGAAGAAGGCCGTTTCCGCGAGGATCTCTACTATCGCCTGTCGACCGTGCAGATCCACGTGCCGCCCTTGCGCGACCGTGGCAACGACATTCTGCTGCTCGCACGCAAGTTCGCACGTGATTTCTCCGAGCGTTACTCCATGCCGCCGATCTCCTTTACCGACGATGCCCGTTCCGATCTGCTCCACTACCGCTGGCCGGGCAATGTGCGCCAGCTGAAAAACGTCATTGAACAGCTTGCCCTCTTCAATTCCGGCGAGGAAATAACATCCGCCATTGTCCGGTCATGTCTGCCGGACCACGCCATGGTCTACACCCCTGCCGTGGCCTCCGCCGCGCCCCACGCCCATTCCTACGAGCAGGAACGCGAGATCCTCTTCAACATGATATTCCGTCTGCAACGCGAGATCGACGATCTCCGCGCCGATGCAGCCTCCATGCGCCCGGTAGCCACAGGAAGCCGCGATGCAGCGTCCGAGGCCGTTCAGGCCGTGATGCCGCGTTCGCTCGTCTGCATGTCCGATGTACCGAAAGAAATACGCATCTCCCCGGCCGATGTGTCCGTCGAGACCGACATGCATCCGACCGCACAGACCCTTGAGGACACTGAGCGAGAGACAATCCGCCGCTCCCTTGAGAAAAACGACGGCCGACGCAAAGCCACAGCTCGCGAGCTCAACATCTCCGAGCGAACCCTCTACCGCAAAATCAAAGAATACGGCCTCGAATAACGCCCGATCCCACATCACCCACAGGCGACGAGGACTTTTAAACCATCTCAATAGTTGAATTTGTCTGATCTCCAACCGCTAATGGTTGGAGATCTTTTTTATGCCCGAGCTTAATATTTTGCACCTAAATCGCAGTTTTTTCAGACCGATAAGAAGAAAGACAGCCGGACCAAATGGCCCGGCTGCTATAGTTGGATCAATAGATCAGTTAGTTGGGAGATGGATCAGACGATGGAGTTCTTCTTGGTCCATTCGATGATTTCGGGGATATAACCGAATGCGAGGCCGGTCACGGTGTCGGCACAGCCATAGTAAACGGCTATGCGGCCTGTCTCAGGATCGTGGAGCGCAGCGCAGGGGAAACATACGTTGGGCACATCGCCGGTCAGCTCATAGATCTCACGCGGAGAGATCAGATATGGACCCGAACGAGCGATCACTTTCCAGGGCTGTTCGCGATCGAGAAGAGCGGAGCCGAATGCATAGACATAACCGTTGCAAGAACGGAGCACGCCATGATAGATCAGCAGCCATCCTTCCGAGGTTTCGATTGGAATAGGACCTGCACCGATCTTCATGCACTGCCATGCGCTCAGCTCGAATGGAGCCGGCGACATCACGTGGCGATGGCGTCCCCAGAATTCCATATCGGGCGATTCGCTATAGAAAATATCGCCGAACGGAGTGTGGCCGGTGTCACTCGGACGCGACAGCATGGCGAAGTTACCGTTGATCTTACGGGGGAACATAACGCCGTTGCGGTTGTAGGGCAGGAATGCGTTCTCAAGCTGATGGAATGTCTCGAAATCCTCTGTCCATGCAGCGCCGATTGTGGGGCCATGATAGCCATTGCACCAGGTCACATAGAACTTGCCTTCGATCTCGGCGACGCGAGGATCATAGCCATAGACCCATTCGCCCACTTCCGGATCAGCACCTTCCAGACGGATATCCTCTTCGTTGATATCCCATTTCAGGCCATCAACAGAGAAACCCACATGGATGCGCATGCGGCGGTTGGTATCATCGCAGCGGAAAACGCCGGCAAAGTTATATTTTCCTTTCTTGAAAGGAACTACAGCCGAATTGAAAATACTGTTGGAGGTGGAGAGTGCGTCACGCGGAATCACAGGATTCGCACTGTAGCGCCACAGGACATCCTTGCATCCCTCGGGACGGTCTTCCCAGGGCATATTGGGCAGCGGCTGCCCTTTGATTTCGATTTTGCTCATTGTTCTTGGGTTAAGTATATGTTTGATTATGATAATAATTCTGTGTTTTCTTCCGCCTTGACAGTAGCCTCGGCAGCCTCAGCCTCATCTTCCGACGGGGTGTCGTTGTCGGAATGGGTGAACGGCACGAACCAGGCCAGCAGGAACGACGGAACTGACATTACCAGTGCTATGATGAAGAAGGTCTCATATCCGACCTTAGCACATATCCAGCCGCTGATCATGCCCGGAAGCATTACGCCCAGATTCATGATCGCCGATGCGAATGCATAGTGGGCCATCGAGTGTTTGCCCGGTGCCACCTGCTGCATCATGAACATTGTCAGACCTACGAATCCAAATCCGTAGCAGAGATATTCGGCCACAAGTCCCGATCCGATCACCCACAGGTTTTCGGGCTGGAATGCCGAGAAAAGGAAATAGATCACGAATGGGATATTGAATATGCACACCAGCGAGAACAGCACGCGTTTCAAGCCGAAATGCGCTATATAGTAGCCACCGAGAATCGAGCCTACGATGAATGCAATCGTGCCGAAAGTACCATAGATCATACCGATCTGCTCATTGCTCATCGCAAGACCGCCATCGGCAGCCGATGCCTTGAGGAACAAAGGTACCATCTTCAGGGCGAATCCCTCGGTCAGACGGTAGCACACGATGAAAAGAATATAGACCCAGATGAATTTTTTCTTGAAGAATGCACTCAGCACATTCGACATCTCCACCATTGCCTGATTGAAATTCTTGGCATTGGCGGTGGCTTTCGGAGTTGCCGGAAGCATGAAGAAGTGGTAGATTGCAAGCCCTATCATCAGAGCCGCTATGATACCCATTATCACCATCCATGCATAGAATGGGGCGCGTTCGGGGTTCGACTCCTTGAAATAGGTCATCAACACGCCGGCCAGTGCAACAAGACCGCCATTGGCAAGCACCTTGGCCAGATTGTAGAATGCTCCCTGCCAGCCGATGTATGTAGACTGGGTCTTTTTGTCAAGAACCGAAAGATATACGCCGTCAGTGGCTATGTCGTGGGTGGCGCCGGAGAAGGCTATGATACCCATGATGGCTATTGAAGCGGCGAAAAAACACGGAAGCGGCAGCAGGAATACGATCAGTGCGAAACAGAATCCCGAAATGGCCTGCGTTGCTATCACGAAATTGCGTTTTGTCCAATAAATCTCAAGCAGCGGACTCCAGATGAATTTCAATGTGTAGGGAAGAGTCAGCAGAGATGTCCACAGGGCTATCTGCTCCTTGTCAATCCCGAGGTCGTCAAACATAATGACAGCCACGAGATTAAGCACGATAAACGGCAGACCCATGGCGAAATAGACCGACGGAACCCAAGCCAAGGGGTTGCGTTTCTTGGTCTGCTTCATGGCGGCAATGTCCTGATGCATAGGATAGAAATTAAGGTTGTGTATGATTGTTTTAGTACCCCGGAGCAGAATCGAACTGCTATCTAAAGTTTAGGAAACTTCTATTCTATCCGTTGAACTACCGGGGCTTTACCGACCGCACGGGCACCTGAATGTCCCCTTGGTCTAATCAAATGCAAATATATACATTTTTCCCTATTCTGGCAAATCACTTTTGCAACCATTCAACCACAGTTTGCCTTCGATTACTCATTGGATGGTCGATATGCCTACTACAGGTCAAGTTCAGCAGCAATCTCTTTTATAACAGACAAAATTATATTGTCATAGTCCGACTTATCGTAAGCATACAGCAGATAAAGACATCCATTCCTTTCCACACAATCAAATGTGATCACCCTGCAACCTCCGGACTTACCTTTTCCTTTAGCAGCTATTGCCATACGCACCTTACGAAATCCATCACCAAGATCTGTACCCAGATGCGGATTAAGGGAAAGAGCATCAACAAGTTTTTTGTAATCGGAATTAAAGCTACGGTATTTTTTTGCCATAGGCTTTGCGCTTTTGATGAAAGCCTGCGTTGCTATTATCTCCATCAGAATTCAATATCTTTAGCCAAAGGCAGATCAACAGATCCATGCAGATGAGACTTAACCTCGGCACAAGCCGCACGGATACTATCCTCGACAATGGCATCGGCATCAGATATTGGCGTTATCTTGAAGTTTCCCAGACGGGATGTCAAAACAATAGATTGGCCATTCATCGCCGCACTCAACACCTTCGATTGATTCTCACGGAATTCTCTGGCAGAAACTACAATCATGATCTTTTGAATTTGAATTTAATTATTACCCTACAAAGATAACAAAAAAGGATCAAAAGATACCATTTTGGTTACCAAAAAAAATAAATATGTCCAGCCCAACACTATAAGGAGTCGTGGTGGCGGATCTCCGAGACGCCCCCGGGAAAACTATATAAATTCCGGTTATGATCTTACGCCGGGATATGGCATTGCGGTGGTCAGTCAGCTTTGTGATCAGGCGCCGGGGAGATGCGGATCAGTTCGAGACGGGTCGATGTGCGGCGCATGATTTCAAATTCGTGATTATCGATCAACAGCTTTTCGCCCTGCGCCGGAATCTCTCCGGTCTCATAAAGGATATATCCGGCAAGCGTCTGATAGGCGTCATCTTCGGGAATATCGATATGGTAGGTCTCGCGGAGCACTTCAATCTCAACGCGCCCACTGCATTCGTAGACACCATCGCCCGTGCAGCGCACCATCTCGCTCGTGGTGTCGTGTTCATCGCGGATATCGCCGAAAATCTCTTCCACAAGATCTTCAAGCGTGACGAGGCCGGCTGTGCCACCAAATTCATCGACAACGATAGCCATTGACCGCTTTTCCGACAGCAGACGACGCATAAGCTTGTTGGCCAGCAGCGATTCCGGAGCGAAAACCACCGGCTTGATATGCTCGCGCCAGTCCGATTCGGGATCAAACAATTCGCTTACGTGGATATAACCCAGAACATTGTCAATATCGTCGGCATAGACAACGATCTTGCTGCGCCCCGACTCGGTGAACAGACGCACCAGATCGTCCCTTGTGGCCGTATCCTTATTGACAGCCACAATCTCATTGCGAGGCAACATACAGTCGCGCAGATGGGTTGTGGAGAAATCAAGGGCGTTGTGGAATATCTTCACCTCGTTTTCCACCGGAGCTTTGTCGGGATTCACCTCATCGATGCTTTTCTCAAGATACTGGTTGAGATCGCCGATAGTAAGCACCCCAATGCGGTTGGTCTCGTTTTTGATACCGAACAGACGCATCAGCGATTTCGACAGCCACGTGGTGAACACCGACACCGGAAGCAGTATGGTGTAGAACACGGCGATAGGCAACGCGAAGATCTTCAGTGAAGTATAGGGATTGATGCGGAACACGGTTTTCGGGAAAAACTCACCCGTAAGCAGAATTATGCCCGTGGAGATAAGCGTAGATATCAGCAGGATAAGAGCCTGATTGAGTCCGGTATGCTCCAGCCAGCACGTCTCAAGCAGATATGCCGCCCCCATGCCGTAGACCACGAGCATTATGTTATTGCCCACAAGGATAGTTGAGATGAACAGATCCTCGTCGCGATAGAAAAGCCCGATGATGCGGCCTATCAGTCCGCCGCGCTTCACGTCAAGTTCCATCTGAACTCGGTCGGAAGTGATATAGGCTATCTCCGTTCCGGAAAATAGTCCGGAGAATACGAGCGACACTGCTGCTATTATGATCCAGGCTGTGGTATCCATGAATGTATCTATGGTTTAGTTTGACAGAGCCTTCCGCGGCTTGTCATTTTGAATCTTGATATTTTTTAATGCCGCACCCTTTGGAAGCGGTTCCGGATCGGCATGGCGTTTCACGTGGGAGTCGTCGGCCTTGCCCGACACAATCATGTGGGGCGCATGCGGATCCACAGGCATCGTTCCGGGCACCGGTTTGACCACCGTGTCGGGTCGCGCGGCGGCAGCCCTGCGGGTAGAGTCGGTCTTGAACTGCTCTGCCGGGAATATGCCGGAAACACGCAACACGTGGTAGTTGGTCATAGTCTCATTGCTCTCGAAGCCATAACCCTCGATCACTTTCTTGTCGCGTTCTATGTGGATAAACGAGTCGCTGTAGACCTTCTGGCGACGCTGATCCCAGTAGAGTTCCTCAGTAAGAAATTTCTCCCCGATGGTGTTGCGGATATTCACATAACCCTTCAGCCTCCAGAGCTGCTTGTTTTTGTAGAAAATGGCGGTATCGCAGTCTATTGTAGCCTCCGGTCGCATTTTCATGTCGAATGTCTGCACATGCAGGCCGTCGGGGAAACGCCACGTAGGCTCCTTGGCTTCGTCGAACATGTACCAGAGAGGCGTGGTGATCTTGTAGCGCGTTATGCCGGAATCGGAAATCAGGGTGTTGACATCGATAGTCGTCATGGTCGGGGTAGTCTCCGGATCGGTGGATCCCGAGATCACCTCCTTATCCTCTTCCTTACAGCCCACAAAGGCCGATGCAGCGGCAATAGCCATCACGACGGCCATGGGAAGGATCCGCATGGCCGAGCCACCGGCTGCCGCCGACTGTCGGTTGGATTTACGTGAGCAAAACAACATCGTAACCGGCTCTGATCTGTGTTTTTTACTTGATCTTGTTCTGGAAGAACCAGAGTTCGTTGAAGTTGATTCCGAGACGGATATTGAAGTAGTTCTCTTTCAACAGGGGATTCGGATGCGCCTGACGGTGGCGGTATTCAAAACCGAGATTGATCTGGGTCTTGGATGCGAGTGCCGGGAATCCGAAACCGAACGATACGCCATATTCACGCACGTTATTGTCGCCCACCATCATATAGTCGCGATTGTAGAATCCACCGGCGCGATAGGATATGCGTTTGAAATAGTTTCCGCGCACAGCCGGAGTAAATTCCGCGCCAAGCCCAATCTGCCAGCGGTCTGAGAAACGTGTTGATTCGAAATGCGGCAGATCGAGGGTCTTAACCTTCGACCAAGGCTGATAAGTGAAGTCGGCTTCAATGAACAGACGCTTCTGCCAGCGGTAACTGATACCTGCGCCCCATGTGTCGGGCAATGAGGCATGACGCTTCAAAGAGGCCTCGCCAACGGTGTCGGGAGCCTGATCGGCATCAACATCGTATTTTGTCACCCAGGCCTTGCCAAGCAGCGATTTGCCGGGTGTGTAGGTCACACCGAGGGTCACACGGTTGTCGGCGTTAAGGTCGAGATTGTATTGTGCGCCGAGTTGCAGACGCCAGTCGCGGATCTGCATCACCTGCTCGAAAAGCGATGTCGATGTTGACGTTGATCCGTCGGCGGTTACATACACATCGTTGACCGTTGTGCCAAACAGATATGAGAAATTGAAACCGAGGCTGAAACCTTTGAATATACGTCCGGCAAAACCGAGATATAGCTGGTTGATGCCTCCTGATCCCTGACGGGAATTGACACCATTGGCAATTTCAGATCCGAACGAATAGCCCACCGAGGAGAAGGGAACGAGACCGAGGCTGGCACCCATGCGCTGACCGATCGGCACTTGCATGGTGATGTAGTCCAGACCGCCACCTTTCTGAGTGGATGAAGCCGCCGGGGAGTCGCCAACGGCACCCTCCTTCATGTTGATGAAAGAAAGGTCGACACCCATATCGAACAGGAATGTCAGAGAGTCGGCCGCGGCATACGATGCCGGGTTCATCACGTTGATCTGTCGTCCGGAGTTCATGGCATAGCCGACGCCGCCCATCTGGCGTTGCGAGGCAGATGCGTTATCATTGAGCAGACCATAACCGAATTTTGAATACGGCGAATTGGTCTGAGCCTGAGATACGGCAGTTATGCAGAGCAGTGCAGCTGCAAAAAGAGATAATCGATTAGTTATTTTCATTGTAGATCAATATTCTGTTGAGGCCTTTGCTGACGAGATGCGGATCAACCGTTATGTCGAAATCGCAAAGGCGGCTTAATTCCTGTGCCCATCCGCCGGTCATCACCACTTTGGTACCTTCCGGCAGTCGGTTTTTATAGTACGATATGCTACCCACAATGCCGTAGATAGCCCCGAGAGTCATGGCCGACGTCGTGTCGTGGCCAAGGAAATCGTCGGTTGGCAGTTCGCGTGGCACCTCCACCCGTGGCAGACGGGCCGTGAACCGATGGAGAGCCTCAAGCCGCATGTTCATACCCGGGGCTATGTTGCCCCCTTTGAACCGTCCGTCGGCAGTCACGGCATCGTAAGTCACAGCCGTACCGGCGTCGACAACAAGCAGTGGCGTGTCGGGGAAAAGCTGCTGCGCCCCGACTGCCGCGGCAATTCTGTCGGCTCCGAGCGAGCCGGGCGTTCCATAGTCAATGGCTATCGGCAGGGGCATGTCGCTTTTAAGGCGGATCACCTTGCGGATAGAGTTGGAGAGCACAGCCATCACGTCAGTACCGCGGGATGCGACCGAGCAGTAGATCGCTGCGTCGATTCCCGGCTTTGACGCCATTAGCTGCATAAGGCTTTCCGGCGAGAGATGCTGCACTATGCGCATCTCCACAAGCTCATCGCCTTCCCAGAGGGCGAGCTTGGCAGCCGAATTTCCTTGATCGATGGTTAGATATAGTGCCATTATGGCGCAAAGTTAGCAATATTCTATTAAACGCGCTCTAAATTTTTATTAAACGCGCTCAATAGACTGAAAAATAATCATTTTTGCGACTTCTCTCTGGCGCGGAGTTCCTTATTGAGTGTGTGGGCGCTCATGAGCGATGAATAGACCTGAAGCACACCTCCGGCAAGGGTGAAAGCAAGCCAGTCGAGACGCTCGGGAGTGTACCACATAAAAAATGCCCCTGCACAGAAAATAACGCAGCTCCACAGCTCGATACGTGCCAGACGGCGCACACGCAGCACCGATCCCTTATAGCTCGGGGCAAGGACTCTTCCGATCAGCGCAATGACTGCTCCGGCTGAATATAGCCAGCGGAAAAGTGATCCTTCGATTCTGAGCAACGGAAGCACGGTTCCTGCCACAATGAGCAGCAGCCCGGCGTTCATCAGCCATAGCCATGGCGACGACGGAATGGTGAAATCCTCTTTGGTATAGTTCTTTGTCATTATTGTTCCTTATGATGGATTATTTGATTATGAAAATATCTTCGTGGGGACGCTGCATGTGATAGCGTTCGCGTGCCACCTGTTCAAGGGCATAGGGATCGCTCGACAGCTGGGTGTTGAGCTGCCGGTAGTATTCAAGGGAATCCTGCTCGATCTTGACCGCTTCCTGAAGTGCGGCAGCCTCCTGTTCGTAGTGGTAGGTGGCCTGTATGGAGTTTTCGGTAAAGAAAAGGATATAGACCAACACCGCCACCACAGCTACAAGATTCAGATTCATCAGATAGCGTCGGCTCCATTGGGCGAATGTGGGTTTCATTGGCTGGTTCATGGCTGCGGATCGGTTTCAGGAACTACGAATATCGAGAAGTTGACGCTGCCGTAAACGCGGTGACTGTGGAATCCGGGCAGGGAGCTGTAGTCACGCGTCCGGGAATGTTCAAGGATGAACAGACCGCCGGGACGCAGCACTCCGCTGTTGAGCACCGCCGGAGCGACCTCATCGAAACGGGGCATGTCGTAGGGAGGATCGGCGAATACGAAATCGAAGCTGCCCGGGCGTGCGGTGGAGAGGCATTTGAACACGTCGCCACGGATCAGCCGCAGATTGTCGATGCCGAGCGTGGCCGCTGTCTTTTCGATGAACCGGTACTGCGTGGAGGCTTTCTCCACGGCTGTCACCGAGGCGGCCTCCCGTGACAGCAGCTCAAGGGTGATGGCACCCGTTCCTGCAAAGAGGTCGAGAGCGTCGATGCCTTCGATGTCGATCATATTCTCGATGACATTGAAGATGTTCTCACGAGCGAAATCCGTTGTCGGACGGGCTGTGATATTGGTCGGCACGTCGAAACGCCGGCGGCCGTATTTTCCTCGTATTATTCGCATAGCGGTCGGATTGTTAATGCCAGTGGTGCCAGCAGGGTTGATTTTGTCGCCCGATAGCGCAGAGTGGGAAACGGGATCGGGGCTACGGACGGCAGATAGCGGCTCAGTATCTCCTGAAGTTCCGACGGGGCATCGGCAGTCGACGTACGGACATAAACAGGAGTAGCGGTCAGATCGAGACCAAGCTGCTGCATGGATGCCAGAATATAGTAGGCCGCGTCGATCTCCTTTTCGAAGCGGAAAGAATTGGCCATCAGCAATTGTTTGCCACGGAGAGCGATGAGTGTCAACGTGTTGCCACACACCGGGGCATATACAGCCGTCGATACCGGGGCATCGGGTCGTCCGGCGAAATAACGGCAAAGGGCGGCTGTCGAGCTGTCGAACGTGGCGTTGTAGAACGTTCTTGACAGAAAAGCCCGGATATCAGCGTCCTGCACAATAGCTATCCGTGCATTGTCGGTTCCGGTGGGATAAAGCTCAATGTCGTCGGCAGAGAGTTCGCCTGGAGCATCGCTCACGGTCATATCATCGTAGATCATAGCCGCCGCAGCCGCATCGGCTTCTTCCGGGACCGTAATAGCCGGCACATTGTCGATGATGCAGTCCACCTTCTTGAAATCACTAAGCAGCAAAGGGTTGTCGTAGATTATATCCTCTATGCACCGGAGCTGGTTACCGGTGGCGGCGTCGAAGGGGAATGTGCGCCACACCATTTCCTCCCTTGCAAGCGGCGGATAAAGCCCCACGTCGATATGATCCGACGCTATGTTGAGCGCCAGTTTCCATAGCTCCGGCTGGGGTATGGCATCTTTGTCGAGAATGGTTGAGTTCATGCTGTTATTGTCGATTTCCACCGCAAAGATAACGAAAATATGACGGAATTTTGTATATTTGTCTTTCCAAACACACTCCGACGATGAACAGATTTGAAATAAATATCCTTGGATGCGGTTCGGCGACACCATCGCCGCGCCATAATCCATCGGCACAGATTGTGAACTTCCGCGACAATCTGTTTATGATCGATTGCGGCGAAGGCGCGCAGAAGATGATCCGGCGCATGGGGCTTAACTTCCAGCGGATCAACCATATTTTCATATCCCACATGCATGGCGACCACTGCCTCGGGCTGCCCGGGCTGCTGTCAACGCTCTCGCTCCACGAGCGCACGGGGCGCGTCACCATACATCTGCCGGAGGAGGGTGTCGACATCATGAAACGTATCATGGCTTTTTTCTGCCGCGAGTCGACTTTCGAGATCGTGTTCGAGCCGGTCGGAGGTGACGGAGGTAGAGTATTTGAATCTGACTCACTGACCATTGACGCTTTTCCACTTTATCACAGAGTGCCCTGCTACGGATATATTTTCCGTGAAAAGCCGGGGCTGAGGCACCTCAAGGGGGACATGGCGCGGTTTCATGAGGTACCGGTATCAAAAATAGCCGCAATAAAGGCCGGCGAAGACTTCATCAAGCCCACCGGCGAGGTGATTCCCAACGCGATGCTGACCACGGACCCGGATCCGGCAAGGAGCTATGCCTATTGCTCGGACACGGTGATGGACAAGCGTGTGGCCGAGGCGGTGCGTGGTGTGGAACTGCTATATCATGAGGCCACCTACGATTCCTCCCTTGGCGACAAAGCCAGAGAGCGTGGCCACTCTACGGCTGCCGATGCTGCCGAAATAGCACGCATGGCCGGAGCCAAGGCTCTGCTGATAGGCCATTACTCCAAAAGATATTCATCCGTGGAACTTCTTTTGAGAGAAGCACGCGAGGTTTTTGAAAACACGTCGGCCGCCGACGAAGGAATGAAAATTGTACTATGAGCGTAGATACCGTTGATGCAGCACGCGACGAGATGTTCATGCGCATGGCTCTCGACGAAGCCCGTCGGGCCGCTGAGCGCGGAGAAGTGCCGGTTGGTGCCGTGATCGTAGCCGGAGGCCGGGTCATAGGCCGTGGACACAATCTGACCGAGTCGCTTGCCGATGTGACGGCTCATGCCGAGATGCAGGCGATCACGGCTGCCGCGCAGACCGTAGGCGGAAAATATCTGCCGGACTGCACGCTCTATGTCACCGTAGAGCCGTGTCTGATGTGTGGCGGAGCCATAGGATGGAGCCAGATAGGCCGCATTGTCTATGGCGCTGCCGACGAAAAACGTGGCTGCTCGGTTTATACTGACCGCGCCTATCATCCTCGTGCCACGGTCACTCCGGGAGTGCTTGCCGACGAATGCTCAGCCCTGATGAAAGATTTTTTTGCCGCCAAGCGCAAGACGAAAGGAAAATAATGACTACATTTGAAATCCGATAGAAACCGACACATCCTTCCCGGAACAATGAACAAGACATTGAAGATATTGCGCGTCATAGTCTCCCTGGTGGTATTCATGCTGCTTGGAGCAGGACTGTCATGCTTTGTGTGGTTCATTCCGGAAGTGGATAATTTTTTGGGCGACATCCAGCTCGGATCGGCCATTGCCGGGATGTCGCTGGGAGTGTTTGCATTCTGGATGCTGGTCACTCTGGTATTTGGCCGGATCTATTGTTCCACGATCTGCCCGATGGGCACACTGATGGATGTCTCGGCCCGATGCGCACGGCTGACACACCGCGGCCGTCAGAGAGTCTACCGTCATGAGGCGCCGTCGCCTATGGTCAGATACGGCTTTCTTGCCGTGGCCTTGCTATCCATTCTCGCCGGTTTCGTGCTGATTCCCTCGGTGCTGGATCCCTATGCCGCTTTCTGCCGCATCTGCGCAGGATTCTTCAACCCCATGCTGAAATTCTTTATCCGCGAGCTCGGGGAGGCTGGGGTCTACAACCACTACACCGCACTTGCCATCACCACATCTGTGGCGGCCTCTATCATAGCCACATTCCTATTTGCAGTCATAGTCACCGTGGCCATGATCACCGGACGCTCCATCTGCAACACGGTATGTCCCGTCGGGACTATACTCGGTACGGTTAGCCGTTTCTCAATTTTCCAGTTCGATATTGACACGGATCTCTGCACCAATTGCCGCCGGTGTGAATACGTGTGCAAAGGCCACTGCATCAACTTGCAGGATCATGTCGTGGACGGATCGCGGTGTGTGGTCTGCTTCGACTGCGTAAATGCCTGCCGCGATAAAGCCATACGCTACACCACCGACAGAAAACGGCTATCCGCTCCGTTGATGCAGAAAGTGAAAGGGCGTGTGAGCCAGCCACAGACTTCGCTGGAATCTACAGAAGCACCGGTGGCAAACCATTCCATAGAAAAAACCAACCCACAGAAATGAAACAATATCTCGATCTGCTCCGCCACATCAAGGAGCACGGCACTGACAAGAGCGACCGCACCGGAACAGGCACACGCAGCGTTTTCGGCTATCAGATGCGCTTCGATCTGGCCGACGGATTCCCACTGCTGACCACCAAGAAACTCCATCTTAAATCAATAATCCACGAACTGCTGTGGTTCCTGAAAGGCGACACGAACGTGAAATACCTGCAGGACAACGGCGTGAGGATCTGGAACGAATGGGCCGACGAGAACGGCGACCTCGGCCATGTCTACGGTTATCAGTGGCGTTCGTGGCCGGCCTACGATGGCAGTTCGATTGACCAGATCAGGAACGCCGTTGAGACAATCAAGAATAATCCCGACTCCCGGCGCATCATTGTCAGCGCATGGAACGTGGCCGACATCGACCACATGAATCTCCCTCCATGCCACGCGCTGTTTCAGTTCTATGTGGCCGATGGCCGTCTGAGCCTGCAACTCTATCAGCGTTCGGCCGACTGCTTCCTCGGCGTGCCGTTCAACATCGCGTCCTATGCCCTGTTGCTGATGATGATGGCTCAGGTGACCGGTCTGAAACCCGGCGAATTTGTCCACACTCTCGGCGACGCGCATATCTACACCAACCATTTCGAGCAGGTAGACCTTCAGCTCGGGCGAGAACCGCGAAAACTGCCACGGATGGTGATCAACCCTGATGTGAAGGATATCTTCGACTTCAAATACGAGGATTTCAGACTTGAGGACTACGATCCTCTGCCCCACATAGCCGGAAAAGTGTCGGTATGAGCAGCGAGGTGAGCATAATAGCCATCGTGGCACGCAACGGTGCCATTGGCCGTGGCGGCGACCAGCCGTTCCACATCCGCGAGGATTTCCAGCGGTTCAAGGCTCTGACAATGGGTCGGCCTATCGTGATGGGACGCCGCACATTCGAAGCTCTTCCCAAAGGCGCGTTGCCCGGCCGTAGAAATATTATTGTTACCCGTAACGCCTCTTGGACAGCCGAAGGAGTTGAGACCGCCCAAACTCTGGAAGATGCCATAGCCCTTGGGGCCTCCGCATCCGACGAGGTTATGATAATCGGTGGAGGCGAGATCTACCGGCAGGCATTGCCGCTGGCCACGCAGCTCTACCTGACGGAAGTAGACGCCGACGTCGCGGATGCCGACACATTCTTCCCATCCTTCGACAGGGATACCTGGCAGATCATCGAGGAATCCACCCGGCAGACCGATCCACGTTCCGGCGCCACCTACCGCTTTGTAACCTACCGACGCTGACACCCAGCACTGACAGATAGGTTGACGGCGCACCGGCTCCTTGGGATGATGGAGCAGGCACGCCGCCGTTGAGAGATATGAGACGTTAAGGGGATGTTTATTCGTCTTCTTCGTCGAGAGCACGATAGTGCTGATAGGGATGGTCGCAAGCCGGACATACTTTCGGTGGCTCTGTGCCGACATATTCGTAGCCGCACACCAGACACTGCCATGTGACGGGTTTCTCGCGTTTCCAGACCGTACCCTCCTTGACCTGCTTGAGATAGCGTTCGAAGCGGCGACGGTGGTGATCCTCGATCTCGGCGATAGCACGGAAATGCTCGGCAATTTCGGTGAATCCCTCTTCATCGGCCACTTTCGCGGCATTGGTATAGAGTTCGACACCTTCCACGAGTTCTTCATGTGCGGCAGTCTCAAGGTTGGAGGCCGTATCGCCAATAACTCCGGCATCAACATCGACAGGCACATTCAGATTGCCACCCTCAAGGAATTTGAAGAACACTTTTCCGTGGCGCATCTCATTGGCCGCTGTCTCAGTAAAGATACGTTCGATAGGGAAATACCCCTCCTTGTTTGCCTGAGAGGCATAGAATGTGTAACGAGTATAGGCCGCCGACTCAGCCATGTAGGCGATCACGAGATTTCTTTCAGTCTTGGTGCCTTTGATACTTTTCTTAGTCATAGCGATATATGTTTTTAATAGTTCAAGATTTCATTGCTGTTCCCTATTGTAACAACACAACCACCCGTCTGGTTTTCACATTAGAAATATAATGCCTATCTTTGCGGAAATTTTAACAATCGAACATTCACAAGTCTATGAGAAATAAACGATTGGCAACCCTGCTGCCAACCTTGATCATGGGACTGCTGACCGTGATGGCCCAGCAGCTCAGCGATGCCAACATTACCGGCCACGTGGTGGAGACGGGAACCGGAGAACACCTGCCGGGAATCACCATCCACATCTCAGGTACATCTCTCGGAGCCACAACCGACGCTTCGGGTCATTACGCAATCCGCGACATTGCCCCGGGAACCTACTCCGTGGAAGCCCGTTGCATAGGCTACATATCATCAACAAAGAAACTGACCGTCAAAGCCAATCAGACCATAGAACTCAACTTCGAGATCACGCCCGACGCTCTTCAGCTCGACCAAGTAGTGGTCACCGGCAACCGCTCCGAAGTGCGACGCAGAATGAGTTCGTCGCTGGTAGCCGTGGTCGGCGCCCCCACTTTCGACCTGGTCAGTGCCAACTCCCTGGCCGACGGACTCGCCTTTCAACCCGGTGTCCGTGTGGAGAACGACTGCCAGAACTGCGGCTTCACCCAAGTCCGCATCAATGGTCTCGACGGCCATTATTCACAGATCTTGCTGAACTCCCGTCCCGTGTTCTCGGCTCTTACCGGAGTCTATGGACTTGAGCAGATCCCGGCCAATATGATAGAGCGCGTCGAGGTGATGCGCGGAGGTGGCTCCGCCCTGTTCGGATCATCGGCAATAGGCGGAACGGTCAACATCATCACCAAAGACCCCTTGAGCAACTGCGCTGAAGCATCCCACACCCTCACGTCAATAGGCATCACCGGCGCATTGGACAACAATACCACGGTCAGCGCATCGGTAGTCGGCGAAAACGACCGTATCGGTCTGTTCGTATTCGGACAGAACCGCCTGCGCGACGGCTACGACCATGATGGCGACGGATTCACGGAGATAGCCCAGCTCAAAACGCAGACCCTCGGATTCCGCTCGTTTCTCCGAACCTCCGAGCGGTCGAAACTGACTCTTGAATACCATGGCACCCACGAATACCGCCGTGGCGGCGACAATCTCGATGATCAGCCCCACAACGCCATGGTGGCCGAGCAGACCGACCACAACATTCATGCCGTCGACCTTCAGGCACAGTTCTGGACACCGGAACGCATCAACCGCTACACCGTCTTCGCCTCAATGCAGAACACACGGCGCAACAGCTACTATGGCAGCGAAATGGATCCCGACGCCTACGGCCGTACCCACGATCTGGTGGCCGTGGCCGGAGGACAATACATCCATTCGTTCAACCGCCTCTGGTTCATGCCGTCCGAACTCACTGCCGGGTTGGAATACAACTATAATTACCTCAACGACGTGACAATAGGCTACAACCACGACGTCACACAGCGCATCAATATCTTCAGCGGTTACCTGCAAAACGAATGGCGCGACGAACGATGGGGATTCCTGATAGGCGCACGAATCGACAAACATTCGCTGATCAACCACGCCATTGTCTCGCCTCGCGCAAACATACGCTTCAACCCAACGGAAAACATCAACCTGCGCCTGACCTACTCTACTGGCTTCCGTTCCCCACAGGCCTACGACGAGGACTTCCACGTGGCCGTTGTAGGCGGTGAGCGAGTGGTCACCATCCTCGCCCCCGGACTCAAGGAGGAAAAGAGCCGCAGCGTCAGTGCTTCTGTCGATTTCTACCATAATTTCGGCTCCGTCCAGACCAATTTCACGCTCGAAGGATTCTACACCGACCTGCGCGACGTGTTCGTGCTCCGGCAGCTCGACGAACAGGACGATGCCGGCAATGACGTTCTGGAACGCACCAACGGCGACGGTGCAAGAGTCTGGGGAACAAGTCTGGAAGCACGCGTGGCTTTCCCCTTCAACCTCCAGATCCAGGCCGGCGTTACCCTACAGAAAAGCCGGTACAAGAGTCCTGAATACTGGAGCGACAACCCCGACGTAGCTCCGGTCAAACGCATGTTCCGCACCCCGGACACCTACGGATTCTTCACCCTCAGCTACAACCCACTGCGGCAATTGCAGATAGCCTTGTCAGGCACATACACAGGATCCATGCTCGTACAGCATCTCGAAGGCTCGGGAACACCCGTGGACCGGGCTGTGGAGACGCGCCGCTTCTTCGATGCCAACCTCAAGATAGCCTACGACTTCCGCATCTTCAACCACGCATCGCTCCAGCTCAACGCCGGACTCCAGAACATATTCAACGCCTATCAACGCGATTTCGACCAAGGCTACCTCCGCGATTCAGGCTACATCTACGGCCCCATGATGCCGCGAAGCATTTTCGCAGGAGTCAAAATCCACATCTGACGCTTTGCCAAACGGAAATAATGGCGTAACTTTGCGGAAAATAACACCAAACCAAACACTCATTCAGACCATTTCCATCATGAATATCCTTCTGCTCGGATCAGGCGGCCGCGAATCGGCACTCGCTTGGAAAATGCGCCAGAGTCCGCTTCTGGACAAGTTGTTCATCGCTCCCGGCAACGGCGGAACAGGAGCCTACGGAACCAACGTGGCATCCCTTTCTCCGCTCGACTTCGAAGCCATTGACCGCTTCGTGGCCGACAATGATATCGACATGATCGTGGTAGGCAACGAGGACCCTCTGGTGGCCGGAATCCGTGATAACTTCGCCAAATGCCGCCCCGATCTGCTCATCGTAGGCCCCTGCCAGACAGGTGCCATGCTTGAGGGCAGCAAGGACTTCGCAAAGCAATTCATGATGCGCCACGGCATACCCACCGCCGCCTACCGCTCTTTCACCGCCGACACCCTCGACGAAGGTCTTGAATTCCTCGCCTCGCTGAAAGCCCCCTACGTACTGAAGGCCGACGGCCTCGCAGCCGGAAAAGGCGTACTTATAATCGACAACCTTGAGGAAGCCCGCCAGGCTCTGCGCGAGATGCTCGGCGGAATGTTCGGCAAATCATCAGCTACCGTCGTGATTGAAGAATTCCTCAGCGGAATTGAATGCTCCGTATTCGTCCTCACGGACGGCCACGGCGGCTACCGCGTGCTCCCCGTCGCCAAGGACTACAAACGTATCGGAGAGGGCGACACCGGCCTCAACACCGGAGGAATGGGCGCAATAAGTCCCGTGCCGTTTGCCGACGACACATTCATGGAAAAAGTTACCAAACGCATCATTCTCCCCACCGTTCAGGGACTGATAGCCGACGGCATCGACTACCGCGGATTCATCTTCCTGGGACTGATCAACGTTGGTGGCGAACCTATGGTGATTGAATACAACGTGCGCATGGGTGATCCTGAGACAGAAGCCGTGATGCTCCGCGTCGACGCCGATCTCGTTGATCTCATGAAAGCCGCCGCACAAGGTGATCTTGCAGACAAAGAGCTGCGCCACAACCCACAGACCGCTGCCACAGTCATGATGGTCAGCGGCGGCTATCCCGGAGACTACAAGAAAGGACTTCCGATCTCCGGAACAGAAAACGTTACCGAGAGTACCCTGTTCCATGCCGGCACAAAACTCGACGCCGAGGGACAGCTTGTGACATCCGGCGGACGCGTGATCGCCGTCAGCTCACTCGCCGACGACATTGCCTCTGCCGTAGCCAAAAGCTTCGCCTCTGTTGAAAAAATATCATTCCCCGAAGCATACTACCGCCGCGACATTGGCCGCGACCTGATGAAATAAAACATTGCCTTGAAACCCATCGAGGACAAAATCACAAGATTTCTGCGCGGACGTCTCTACGCCACCCTGCTATTCCTGGCAGGCATCGCCATCATAGCTTCAGGCGTGGCTATGACAACTGCCACAATCCCCACAGCAGGCCTGGCCGGACACTTCCCTCCGGTCAGCCTGCCGTCACCCACGCTCGATGCAGCCGCCGCCATCGCCGCGATGCTCGCCACAATGCTGTTGATGTTACTGATCAACCGGTTCTTCAACATTCTGCGGACATCATCGAAACTGTTTATCGGGCTTTATGCCCTGATGGCTGCGGCAACTCCTGGAGCCATGGGTGAAGCTCTCAACGGCCCCATTCTCGCACTGGCCGCCATGGTAGCCCTGGTTATCATGTACACCACCTATCAACGGTCGCTGCCCACACGGCGTATATTTCTTGTATTCACGCTGATGAGTGCCGGCGCATGCATGCAGTGGAGCTATGCCGCATTCCTCCCCATGTTCCTCATGGGTTGCGGACAGATGCGATGTCTCACTTTCCGCTCCATCCTCGCCGCAGGTGTCGGAATGCTTACCCCACCATGGATCCTGTGGGGATTCTCCCTGATAGGCCCCGGCGATATGGTGATGCCCGACATCGCATGGCCAACTGCAACCGTGTTCCGTCAGTTCACCTCGGCCCAGTTGCTTGCCACCATAGCCACCGTAGCCATTGCAATCCTCGCAACGCTCTACAACACCATACGTATGTTTGGACTGAATGCCCAGACACGAGCGTTCAACGGCATATTCGCCACCCTGACGCTGTGGACAGCCCTGCTGACAATAATTGACTTCGGGCATGCAGCCACCTACATGCCTTTGCTGACGGCACTGACCGCCATGCAGGCTACCCTGTTTTTCCGCATCTGCATCGAACGACGAGGCTACATTGGTGTTATAGTCCTGACACTTATATTCATTTCCGTATTCTTCATGATATGAAATTATGACTCCTCGCATAATAATTGAAAGCAACATCCCATTTGCAAAAGGACTTCTTGACCATGCCGCCACGGTCAGCTATCTGCCGCCACAGGAGATAACCCCCGAAAGCATGCGCCACACCGATGCCCTGATCACCCGGACACGCACCCGATGCGACTCGGCGCTGCTCGATGGATCGCAATGCAGCATCATAGCCTCCGCCACAATAGGACTTGACCACGTAGACCTCGGCTACTGCCGCGCAAACGGCATCGAGGTAGCCAATGCACCCGGGTGCAACGCCCCGGCCGTGGCTCAATACGTGATGGCATCCATAATCGCCGCTTACGGGGCCGACAGCCTCGCCGGCCTGACAATAGGCATTGTAGGCGTAGGGCATGTGGGTCAGATCGTTGAGCGCTGGGCCCGTCAGCTGGGGATGTCGGTTCTGCTCTGCGACCCTCCGAGAGCTGAAAAAGAAGGATCGGACATATTCTGCCCACTCGACCGGATAGCCCGGGAGGCCGACATCATAACATTCCACACCCCTCTTACCAAGGAGGCACCACACCCGACATATCATCTCGCCGACGAATCTTTCTTCCGGACACTCGCACGCAAACCGATGGTGATCAACGCGGCCCGTGGACCGATCGTCGACACTCCGGCTCTGATCAACGCCATGGACAATGGACTGGTAAGTCACGCCGTGATCGATTGCTGGGAAGGCGAACCAAACATCAGCATGCCACTGCTGAAAAAAGCGTTCGTGGCCACTCCACACATAGCCGGCTACTCCCGTCAGGGCAAGATACGCGCAACTGAGATGGCGATAGCAGCCGTGGGCCGCAAATTCAACATCGAGCCACGACCCATGACCGAAACCGCACCCGACGGTGCCGCATCCCATGTCACCGCCCACGAGATAGCAGCATCCTACGATCCGCTGGCCGACACCGCCGCCCTGCGCCATGATCCCTCTCAGTTCGAGGCTCTGCGCAACAACTACAATCTGCGCGACGAAACGGGATGCGCAACCAATTAGAAAATCTCTCAATCTGAACATATATGAACCAGAACGTCACTCCATCAATATTCTCCGTCGGCATCGACGATCCCAACGTACAGCTGTTTGAACAGCAATACAAGCTAACCCGAGGTATGAGCTATAACTCATACGCCATCATTGACAGGCAGATAGCCGTCGTGGACTCCGTGGAAGCAGGTCATGCCGACCAATGGCTGCGTCAGATCAGCAAAGCTACAGACGGTCGCGCCGTCGACTACCTCATAGTGCAGCACATGGAGCCCGACCATTCGGCATGCATAATGGAAGCTGTCGACCGGTGGCCCGGACTGAAAATAGTGACAACGGCAAAATCGGCAGCAATGCTCGCCCAGTTCTTCCCCCAAGCCGATCTCTCCGACCGCATACAGACCGTGAAAGAGGGCGACACCCTGCAACTTGGCGACCACACACTCCGTTTCATCATGGCTCCTATGGTCCACTGGCCCGAAGTGATGGTGACATACGACGAAACCGACAAGGTACTGTTCTCAGCCGATGCTTTCGGCAAGTTCGGAGCAGTGCAGCATCCCGACGACTGGGTGTCTGAGGCCCGACGTTACTACATAAACATCGTAGGCAAATACGGCGCACAGGTGCAGGCTCTCCTGCGCAAGCTTCAGGAACCGGCCATTCGCACCATCGCTCCGCTGCATGGCCCGGTACTGCGCGAAAACCTCGCTTTCTATGTTGACCTCTATCACCGCTGGAGCCGCTACGAACCTGAATGCAAAGGTATCCTCGTGGCCTATTCTTCAATCTATGGCGGCACGGCAGAGGCCGCCAACAGACTCGCGGAGATGCTGCGCCGGCGCAACTGCGGAGAGATAGTGACGATGGATTTGTCGCTGACCGATCAGGCTGAAGCTGTGGCTCAGGCATTCCGCCTCAGCGCAATGGTAGTGGCTGCTCCGACCTACGACGCCGCGCTATATCCCCCCATGCACGATTTCCTGCATCATCTGCGCCTGAAAAACTACCGCAACCGCCGCGTTGGAATGATTGAAAACGGATCGTGGGCTCCTATAGCTGCGAAACTGATGCGTGAGATGCTCCAGCCCCTGCAGGGAATCGAGATCGTGGAACCGGTAGTGACCGTGCGCTCGCGTCTTAACGCCGCCAACATAGATCAGCTCGAAGCACTTGCCGACGCTATGGCCTCTGATCCGGACACCAACGTGTGACTTTTCATGGCTCCGTTTGTTATAACAGAACACCTTTCATAACTCTATAAATTCAATTTATTATGGAATTTCTTACTAACGAGAAATTGGTCATAGTCGGCGCAGCCGGCATGATCGGATCCAACATGGCCCAGACAGCCATGATGATGCACCTCACTCCCAACATCTGCCTCTACGACCCATACGCACCGGCTCTTGAAGGAGTGGCAGAGGAACTCTACCACTGCGCTTTCGAAGGCGTTAACCTCACCTACACTTCCGACATCAAGGAAGCCCTCACCGGAGCTAAATATATCGTATCCTCAGGCGGTGCCGCCCGTAAGGCCGGCATGACCCGCGAGGATCTGCTCAAGGGCAACGCACAGATCGCTGAGCAATTCGGCAAGGATGTACGCACCTACTGCCCCGACTGCAAACATATCGTGGTGATCTTCAACCCGGCCGACATCACCGGTCTGATCACACTGCTTTACTCAGGCCTCAAACCCTCACAGGTCACAACCCTCGCAGCCCTCGACTCCACACGTCTGCAGAACGAACTCGTAAAGCAGCTCCATCTGCCGGCTTCTGAGATCGTTAACTGCCGCACATACGGCGGTCACGGCGAACAGATGGCGGTCTATGCCTCCACCACAACTGTCGACGGCAAGCCTCTGACTGAAATCATCGGCACCGAAGCTCTCCCGGAAAAAGAATGGGAAGAACTGAAAGTACGCGTGATCCAGGGCGGAAAACACATCATCGACCTGCGCGGACGTTCTTCGTTCCAGAGCCCGGCCTATCTCTCAATAGAGATGATCGCCGCCGCAATGGGTGGTAAGCCTTTCACCTGGCCTGCCGGTTGCTACGTAAACGACGACCGCTTCCACCACATCATGATGGCTATGGAAACAACCATCACAGCCGATGGCGTAAGCTACCGCGAACCCAAGGGCACTCCTGCCGAGCAAGCCGAACTTGAGGAAAGCTACAAACACCTCTGCACCCTCCGCGACGAGGTGATCGAGATGGGCGTTCTTCCTCCCGTCGACAAATGGCACGACCTCAACCCCAACATCGACTGATCCACCTTCTTATAAGGATTCTGCAATATATCGCAAAGGCGCGGCTGATTCTTGCCGCGCCTTCGCTGCATTTTGACGCTATTTTATGGATTTTATTGACATTTATTGCTATTTTTGCAGCAGAAACCTAACACTACGACACGAATGGCACTGATAATTCCATCCAAATACCATCAGAAACTACTCCCCGAAACAACTGAAGTGGCTATCAAAATGATCAAACAGACATTTCAGGACACTCTCGCCGATGCCCTCAACCTGCGCCGCGTGACAGCACCACTGTTCGTGCTCTCCGGAACCGGACTCAACGACGATCTGAACGGCACTGAACGGGCCGTCAGTTTCCCGGTCAAGGATCTCGGCGACCAACGTGCGGAAGTAGTCCACTCGCTGGCAAAATGGAAACGTGTCAAACTCGGCTCCTACGATATAGCCCCGGGATATGGACTATATACCGACATGAACGCAATCCGTGCCGATGAGGAGCTGGACAACCTCCATTCTCTCTACGTGGACCAATGGGACTGGGAACAGACTATCCTGCCACAATGGCGCACACTCGATTATCTGCGCCTCACCGTAGAGAAAATCTACAGCGCACTGCGCCACACCGAACGGGCTGTCTATGCACATTTTCCGCATATCACGCCACGCCTGCCCGAGAAAATCACATTCCTGCACTCCCAGCAATTGCTCGACCGATATCCCGGACTATCCCCCCACCAACGCGAGAACGAAGCAGCACGAGAATTCGGAGCCATATTCCTGATCGGGATCGGGTCACCGCTCTCTGACGGACAGCCTCACGACCACCGGGCTCCTGACTACGACGACTGGACCACTCCCAATGCCGATGGGTTTACGGGACTCAACGGCGACCTCATCGTGTGGGACAACGTGCTCAACCGCTCCATCGAGCTATCCTCTATGGGTATACGCGTCGACCCTCCGGCACTAAGCCGCCAGCTACAGATGGCAGGATGTCCCGAACGGGCTGCCCTGCAATTCCACAGCATGCTACTTGATGGCCGGCTCCCTTGCTCAATAGGTGGAGGTATCGGACAGAGCCGTCTCTGCATGTTCCTGCTACAGAAAGCCCATATAGGAGAAGTGCAGGCATCAATATGGCCTGATGAGCAACGCACTCTATGCGCGGCTGCCGGCATCACCCTGCTCTGACTCCCGACGGCCAATCCCTCCACACATGCGTGACTATTCCAGACCTTGCAGCAAGATCTTGCGGATTGCAGAATGAAGAAGGGGATTTGAAGCGAGTACCGAATGATTTCTATTTCTGCGGATTGACTCAACAACAGCCCCGGCCTCTTCGGCAATGAGCTGTCCGGCTGCCACATCCCAACGATTGAGATTCAGCTCCCAATAAGCGTCGAAAAATCCGGCCGCCGTGTAGCATAGATCTATCGCCGCAGATCCCATCCTGCGGATTCCTCGCACGCATAAAGCCATCCGGCAGATTTCCGCGAGATTATTGTCGGGATTGTCATTGCGGTCGTATGGCATTCCCGTAGCCACAACAGCTTTCGATATTTCCGCTTTCCCGGAACAATGGATTGGCGCCCCATTGAGCCATGCGCCCTCGCCTCTGACGGCACAGAAACACTCGCCGAGATAAGGGGCATAGACAACTCCGAGAACCGCCTCCCTATTCCGCTCCAGCGCGATCGACACACAGAACGCCGGAAGCCCGGAGGCGAAATTTGTAGTGCCATCGAGAGGATCTATAACCCATCGCCACTCACGGTCGTCATGATCACAACCCGACTCCTCCGAGATAATCCCATGCTGAGGGAAATGGCTCCGGATATAACCGAGGATAAAAGCCTCCGACTCCTTGTCGGCTATCGTGACAACATCGCTGTCATTAAGTTTCGTCGACTGCTGAAGATTACGGCTGCGGAAATAGCGCATCTGAATCTCACCGGCACCCTGAGCCATCGTAAAAGCCGCATCAAGCAGCCCCTTCCATTCACTCCCAACCGTCGGGATATATTCTGTCAAATCCATATTCTCAATAATTTAGCCAATGATCAACCGGTAGCAAAGCTACCTCGCCCACAAATTTACTGATTATTGTTGAAACTCCCGTCGTATATCGTTGTCTGATCACAGCATCTACAGAGGATCTTTCCTATAGGTAATCTTCGCGTTGAGGTGTGAACACATCCACAACCTCGCCGCCTTCAATCACCTCGAATGAATGAGGTGTATTGCCAGGGATGGCGTATGTGTCGCCGGATCGCATTATCACGTCTATCTTTTCTTCTCCGTCAACGATCAGATGGTATTTGCCGGAGATCACATAGCCACATTGTTCGTGGGGATGAGAATGAAGAGTGGCAAAGTTACCCTCCACATAGTTCATTTTTGTGACCATTGACTTCTCCCCGACAGCAAGGGAGTCAAGATTCACACCCTTGAATGTTTTCTTGAGCGCATCTTCGCGCCGTACAAATATTTTAGTATTCACAACAATCTGCTATTATAGTGTCAGTTCCATCTGTATATCACCACGGGCATAAGCCGGATGATATTCAGGCAATTCCTTAAATCCCAATCTACGATAAAGAGCTATCGCCGGTTTAAGCCGGGTATTGCTCTCAAGAAACAGTTTCTCGCCACCCAGTTCCCGTGCCTTATTTATTACAGCATCACAAAGCCGGCGCCCAATACCTTTTCTTTTGATTGAATCGCTGACAGCAAGCTTTGCCAGCTCGAAGTCGTAGACCGATCCCTCCGGCATAGGACACAAGGCACATACACCCACAGGGAAACCATTGTATAAGGCCACGAATATATGTCCGCCTTTTTCAAGGATATGTTTTTCAGGATTTTCCAGAACTTCAATATCATGAGACTCCAGCTCCCAGTAAAGTTCTATCCATTTGCGGTTGAGTTCGTAGAACGCTTTTTTGTATTGAGGCAGGTACTCTACAATCTCCACCTCAGAATGCTCACGCCGCTCCTTTATCTCCTTGACCCGTTCAAGTATGGATTTACGTCCGAGAGCTTTCTCCCAATCAGCTATGGCAGCCCAAAGATCATTCTCGCACTCCGATGAAATCTGCTCCACAGCACGCTCCACATCGCGAAGCTGCGTGATCAGCTCCTGCGAGAGGCTTTTTCCATATTCTGTCAGCGTTATAAATGTGCATCTGCGATCCGCTTTGTCATCAACGCCCGATACAAGGCCAGCCTTCATCATTTCCTTTACTATTGTGCTCACCGACGGATGGGACTGCCCTATTTCCCTTGCAATGACAGTGACACTTTTGGGTTGCTCATCTATCAGCGAGTAAAAAACCGGAAACCATTTGGGTTTTATGTCAACGCCATAAAGTCCATATATGCTTGCAGCATCCCGTGTCAGCGTCTCAGTCAATACCCTCAACCTACTGCCGATTGCCATTTTACCTGTGCGTTCAAAGAAGTCCATATCAAAATAAGAATCTAATTACGTAATTAATTACGCAAATTTACAAGTAATTTGGAAACTACACAAGTACCGGAAAGAAATCAATCGTTAACAATTCAGCCCGGCGAAATAATTTTTCTTTCGCCGGGCTGAATTGTTTTATCGTATGATCATTTCTGATTTTGGTTTTGAATGCTCCATGAATTTTACTGGCCGTTGCCAGAACCAATCCGGATCAGTAGTGATATAATGTGCGTTCTTATAATTACTTCCCTGTGGCACAAGAGCCCCGATATAGCCTTGCATGTGGTTTGATTTTCCTTCCGGCTCTGATTGGTTCAGCAGATTAGCGGAGATGATATACAGATTCTTCGCCATGTAATTATCTAAATAGTCTTCTTTCGTCTCAGCACTCTGATTGTTCCAGTTTGCATCTGAATTAAGGCTCAACGGAAGATCATGTTGCAGACGGTATCTGACTTCTCCGGGATGAAGCAGGAGACCGTTTTCATCAGTAACATAAGCTGCGAAAGTAGGGTCTACCCAAATCCATTTATCAAGGGATTCACTCCAGGCAATACAGATAACGTGACAGTCACCATCGCTATCCCATCGCTTCGATTCGCAGGTTAAGTAACGGGAGGGGATTCCCTCGGCAAGAAGTGCTTCCGTAAGGGATATAGCCAATGCACGGCAATTGTAGCCGCAACTGTCACGGAGGGCAGAATAATATATGTTTTTTAAATTGCGTGGCCCATCAGGAAATCCGTTACTTCCGTCATGCCGGATGTTATTATGTACCCAATAGAGCAGATTCTTTATCCTGCTGACATCATCTCCGCATCCGGCTATGCTGTCAAGATTGAAATGGAGGCGCGTTTCAGTAAGCAATGAGTCTGTTGGCAATACGTAGGTGAACTGAGGCTTTTTAATAGTGTCAACGGCATATGCAGGTGATTCTTTCAGGACTTCAAGCATTGTCTTGACGTCATCTCCATGGTTCCAGGCAAAGGCCATTGCCGACCTCAGTGAGTCGGAGATCGCTACACATCCGAGCGAATCAAGAACAGGAAGCAGAATCTTCGCATCATCATAGGCACTTCTTCTCATCCATTTATTGTCACCGCGTGCAGTCAAAACCTGCGATTGCCATCCGGCCAAATCTTTCAACTGCTCCATAAGAAGAGGATCGTTCTTTATCCGACTGAGATCGGATGGAGGAGTCAGACTATCGTTATAGGCCTTTATTATAGCACCATTTATCGTATAGTTTCTGAACTTTGGCGTCTTTTCATCCGGAAACGAGCCGAGATAAAAATCGGCGACCAAGCCATTGAACAGTACACTGTCAAGCTGAGGGCAGTCGTATTTGAAACTCGGGCCTCCTGAGCTTGAAACAGGACCATTGAATACAACCTTACGCAATTTCGGGCAATGTCCGACAAACCAACAATCGAAATGACCGACAAGACCGTTAACAACTATTTCTTCAAGATTCTGCATTCCACCGAAAGTTCCACCCGGAATATAGTCAACACTATTGAGGGTTACTTTACGCAAGTTGGGGAAATCATAATCACCAAGCTTTACAAATGTCCCCATATCAGGAAACGTTATTTCCTCCGCATACTTATCAAAATAAAGCGTATCCGGAAAAACAGCATAACCGTCCCTGATCGGATTGTCGAAATAGCCGGGATTTTTTATGGCTATTGTCTCAGCTGACGCCGATATCCCGACGAAGATGGAGATAATGAGCAAAAGTTTGTTCTTCATTGTTGTATTTGTTTCCTTGTTGGTCAATAGATTCTTTATTGCAATCCCGGTCTCGGCTGTGGAACAAATTCAATCCACTCCAGAATATCATCATCTGCGGCAGCAGGTTCATAGATATATTCTTCCCCACAACCATTCAGAACGATACGTCTTGGGGCACATGACACCAAAGACCAGTAAATGCCCTCATTGGAGAAAACACATGTGTTAGGGTTGAACTTAGAAGCATCAATATCAGGCAAATTTCTCAAGAGCTTGTAGTTGTCAGGAGCGGAATAATGGGTGTATTCACCAGTATTCATGTTCTTCATCATACGGATATTCTGAAGAAAAACCGATCCTTTATTGGTGTGGCGGAGTGAAGCCGCACGAATATACGACATCCCCGGGCTGATCATATACATGAAGGAATTATTATTAGTGTCAATCATCACATGGCAAAAATCCCCGTCAAGCATAATCACTCTTGTCCCTAACTGCCACTGTTGAAGACAATCGGCGACATTGAAAGAGGATGCCTCGAACAGTCTGTATGGCTCAACGACATTGATATTCTCGATCAGATACATCGGCTCCCCATTTACCCTGATGGAATTTCCGTCAACGTCCACATTCAAAGGTTCGACCTCACAGATAAGGATTGTATCCGGTGTGAACACCGTGGTGCGGTTGACATTCCGGCTTGGGATTATCAATGTGGCAGATTTCTGGTCAAGGCTGTCATTACGTGTGAAATATATCAGAACCGAGTCGGTCTGCACAAACTCCGAAGATGCGTTAGCCCACACTCCCTTTGCGCCGGGGTTAAGATTAGGCGCGGCCAATGAAGCCATCACAGCCGACAGCCCCAACAATAGCATTGCAATAGACTTTTTCATGTGATAATCTTATTTTTTCAAAATAATCCGAGGTTCCACAATCCGGTTCATGCAGCCCCAAAAACAAAATAATGACTGAAAATCCTATGATTAACAGTCACTATCAGTACCCAGACCCGGGATCGAACCGGGATGGATTGCTCCACTGGTGTTTGAGACCAGCGCGTCTACCGATTCCGCCATCTGGGCTTTTGGTAGGCGCAAAGGTAAGGATTCTTTTCTGTTTCCGCAACAGTTCATCAGCTTTTTTAGCCATCTAAGTGCGTTTTTTGGCCAAATAATTGGATATAACACGGATTTTTCATTAAGTTTGTAGTTGTAACGCCGGAACTTTTCCACAGGCGTTTGTTATACTATCCGAATTTATCCTCATAGACCGCATCATACCATGCCAAAAGCCAAAAACACCTCCTCAGCCAAAACTTCGACCGCCAGGAAAACGGCCGCAAAAGCGAAAACAACGACACGGCGACGCGCCCCAAGACTCAACATACTCCGCAACGACCCATGGCTGGAGCCATACGCCGAAGCCATTATCGGACGCCACGAGGATGCTGTGCGCAAGGAGCGCGAACTCACCGGACGACGCTCTCTCGACGATTTCGCCAACGCCCACAACTATTTCGGACTTCACCGATGCGCCGACGGATCATGGGTGTTCCGCGAATGGGCGCCCAATGCCTCTGCCATCACCTTGATCGGCGATTTCTCAGGCTGGCAAAGGCAGGCGCGTTATCAGATGAGCCGTATTTCCGACGACGGCACCTGGGAAATCACCCTCCCCGGCGACGCACTACACCACGGCGACCACTACAAACTGCTCGTGGAATGGCCCGGCGGCGAAGGCGAGCGCATTCCGGCCTATGCGACACGCGTGGTCCAGGACGAGCGCACAGCCATGTTCTCAGCACAGGTGTGGGATCCGCAACCCTATGAATGGAAAGTTGACGACTTCCACCCCGACACACGGCCACTGCTGATCTATGAGTGCCATATAGGCATGGCACAGGAACGCGAAGGCGTCGGAACGTACGTTGAATTCCGCGACAAGATACTGCCGCGCATCGCCGCCGACGGCTACAACGCCATACAGATCATGGCCATACAGGAACATCCCTACTACGGATCTTTCGGCTACCACGTGTCGAGTTTCTTCGCTGCCTCAAGCCGCTTCGGAACTCCGGAGGAACTCAAATCGCTGATCGACCGCGCCCACGAGCTCGGGATCGCTGTCATAATGGATATTGTCCACAGCCATGCCGTCAAAAACGAAGTGGAAGGGCTCGGCCGGTTCGACGGAAGCTATAACCAATACTTCCACGGCGACGGCCGCCGCGAACATCCGGCCTGGGACTCCCTGTGCTTCGACTACGGCAAAAATCAAGTGATCCACTTCCTGCTCTCCAACTGCAAATACTGGCTCGAGGAATACCGGTTCGACGGATTCCGCTTCGATGGCGTCACCTCCATGCTCTACTACAACCACGGACTCGGACAGGACTTCGGCGGCTATGGCGATTATTATAACGGCAATCAGGATGTTGATGCAATCACATATCTCACGCTCGCCAACCTGCTGATCCACCGCATAAATCCGCAAGCCATAACGATTGCCGAGGAGATGAGCGGCATGCCCGGACTCGCCATTCCATTCAAAGACGGAGGCATTGGCTTCGACTACCGCATGGCAATGGGAATCCCCGACTACTGGATCAAGACATTGAAAGAAAAGAAAGACGAGGACTGGCACCCGACATCCATATTCTGGGAACTGACCAACCGTCGCGCCGATGAAAAGACCATATCCTACGTCGAAAGCCACGACCAGGCTCTTGTCGGCGACAAAACCGTCATATTCCGGCTTATCGATGAAAAGATGTACTGGCACATGATGGTCGATGACAATGACATGACCGTGGCCCGCGGAATAGCACTCCACAAGATGATACGCCTCGTGACGGCCGCCACCATCAACGGCGGATACCTCAACTTCATGGGCAATGAATTCGGCCACCCGGAATGGATCGACTTCCCACGCGAAGGCAACGGCTGGAGCTACAAATATGCCCGTCGTCAGTGGGATCTTGTCGACCGCAAGGATCTGAAATATCAGTTCCTCAACAACTTCGACAACGCCATGATCTCGCTCATCTCAGATGTCTACAACTTCCAGGCGCTACCGGTAGTCAAGCTATGGGAGAAAGACTCCGACCAGGTGCTTGCTTTCCGTCGCGGTGACCTGATTTTCGTGTTCAATTTCAACCCCTCGGAATCTTTTGCCGACTATGGCATCCTGACACCTCCCGGCGAATACGAAGTTGTCCTCTCGAGCGACGATCCGGAATTTGGAGGCTACGGCAACATCGACCTCGGCGTGCACCATTTCACCCAGCCCGATCCATTGTACACCCCCCATGGCGTGGCATGGCTCAAACTATATCTGCCGGCACGTTCGGCTCAGGTACTCCGTCTGCGACGTGGAAGAAAGAGATAGACGCGAAGCTGAAAACGCCCCGAAATTAGCTCCCGAAACATCGCCGGACTGCATTTCTGATGTCATTTCGGCATGTTTTTTCCACAGATTGATGAATATTCGATTTTTTGCATTATCTTTGCAAATTAGAACAACCATAAGCCCAAAAACACCGTGAAGATACATCGCGAAGGAACAAACATTCTGGTGATACTGCTGGCAATGCTGGCAGTCATCAATGTGCCTGCATGGATGTTCATCCGGCCTATGGCTATTCCGATTGCTTTCACAGCAATCTCCACCATCCTGTTCCTCTTGGTGCTCAACTTCTTCCGCTCACCAAGACGCCATTTCCCCGGCAACCGCGACAGAGTGGTCGTATCGTCGGTCGACGGAACGGTAGTTGCACTTGAACGCACATTTGAAAGCGAATATCTGCAACGCGAGGTTATCCAGCTCTCTGTGTTCATGACCGTGTTCAACGTCCACGCCAACTGGTATCCCGTCGACGGAACGGTAGAGCTTGTGCGCCATCATGCAGGACGTTTTCTCTCGGCCTACCTCCCGAAATCGAGCACTGAGAACGAACGCTCCACCGTGGTGATCCGCACCGATTGCGGACGCGAGATCCTCGTGCGACAGATCGCAGGAGCGGTCGCTCGGCGAATAGTCACCTATGCCGAGCCGGGCGAACGTGCCTCCATCGAGGACCACATGGGCTTCATCAAATTCGGTTCGCGAGTCGACATCTATCTGCCGCTCGACACAGAAATCTACGTCAAGATAGGCGACAAGACCGTTGGTGGCGTGACTGAGATCGCCCGTCTCGCACCCCTCAAAACTCCCTGAGCCACACCTGGCTCCATCAATCCCAGATTGCAAAAATGTTTAGAACGATCAAAAACAGCATACCCAACACCATCACATGCCTCAACCTGATCTCCGGCGCAATAGCATGCGTGATGGCATTCCACTACAATGAGACAATCGCCGGCCTTTCCGGCTATGAATGGGCATTCATCTGCATCGGCGCGGCAGCCATCTTTGATTTCTGCGACGGAGCCTCAGCCCGTCTGCTTCACGCTTACTCCGACCTCGGCAAGGAACTTGACTCGCTGGCCGACCTCGTAAGTTTCGGACTCGCGCCGGCCTTGCTGATGTTCAACACAATCGCTATCGCCAACAACGATCCGCTCTCCCCATGGGCTTTCATGTCGCTCTTTATTCCGGCAATGGGAGCTTTGCGACTTGCCAAATTCAACATTGACACCCGTCAGACGACATCATTCATAGGACTGCCGATTCCGGCCAACGCCATATTCTGGATCGGACTCACAAGCTGGCTCAACGTTGCCAACTTCTACCCCGGCAACTGGCTCATGGCCATAGCGATAATCGCCGTATCCCTGATGATGGTTTGCAATCTCGGCATGTTCTCCCTGAAATTCAAAAACTTCAGCATCAAGGAAAATGCCCTGCGGTTCATTATCATCATCGCAGCCATCGTCCTGACAATATGCCTCCCCGGACTTTCAGGACTGATGTGGACAATCCTCCTTTACGTGCTTCTGTCCGCCTTCGCTCCGCGGAAATAAGCTCCGGACACACCGGAATTTTTTCTTATCCTCAATCTTAATTCACACGCCACAACTATGGGAACTTTCCTCTTAGCTCTATTCATAATCTTCATTGTCATACCCCTGTGCCGCGTCGCGTGGACCGTCTACAAGCTCCGCCGCGACACACGGAAAGCCTTCAACCGGTTCCAGAGCGGCATGAACAATCAGGCTCGTGAACGCCAACGCGAAAACCGCCCTGCCGGATGGCAGACGCCACACAAAGAAAAGAAAATTGACAGATCGCAGGGAGAATACATTGAATACGAAGAACTCAGCGTAACCGAATCCACCACCACAACCACCACCGCCGACGGCGAAACAACGGCCACAATCGAAGAAACCGAGACCGACCGCCGCATCGTCGACGTTGAATGGGAAGACATTCGCTGACCCTCCTAAACTCTCCAACTCTCTAACCCTCCATCATGTCATACATCCCTGAACTATACGACTTTTTCACACAACTGAGCCAGAACAACGACCGTCAATGGTTTGCCGCCAACCGTGACCGCTACCAACGGCTTCGCGAACTTTGGCTTGCCGACATTGACCGGCTAATATCAGCCATGGCCGAATGGGATCCGCAACTCGCATCCCTGACCGCACGATCCTGCGCCTACCGATTCAACCGCGACACCCGTTTCTCGCTCGACAAATCGCCCTACAAGACCTTCTTCTCCGCCGCCATCAGCCCGTGGGGAAAGAAATCCATGCATGCAGGCTACTACATTGAGATCGGAATACCAACATCCTACGATCAGGGACTCTACGGCGGAATGTGGTGTCTCGACTCCCCGGCATTGAAGAAATTGCGCCACGCCATTGTCGACAACATTGAGGAATGGGAAGAGATAATATCCGCGCCCGACATGCAGCGCGACTTTCCCGGATGGTGTTCCAACACCCTGAAAACCATCCCCAAAGGATGGGATCGCAACCATCCACAGGCTGAATACCTGCGCATGACAAACTACGGCAAATTCCACCCCTGCACGCGCGATTTCTACCTCAATCCCGACTGGCCGCAGCGTGCCGCCGACCTCTTCCATGCCCTCCGCCCGTTCATCGACTTCCTCAACTATTCGCTCGACGAATAGCCGGTTTCAACACGCATTCCATCACCCCGACCCATTGCCATAAAAATAATCTTTCGCATTACGCGATTTTTCACTAAATTTGTAACTTCAAAAGGAATACAAATTAAAAATCGAAATATGGCAACCAACCTACTCGAACTTAGCGAACAAGAAATAGTGCGCCGCGGATCCCTCGACGAGATGCGCCGCCGCGGAATCGACCCCTATCCCGCTGCTGAATACCCTGTAACCGCCCACACCGCAGAGATCAAAGAATCTTTTGCCGACGACGCGCCACGGCGTGAAGTAGCTATCGCAGGACGTATCATGAGCCGTCGCATCATGGGTAAAGCATCATTCCTCGAAATCCAGGATGCCGACGGACGAATCCAAGTCTACATCAGCCGCGACGACCTCTGCCCGGGCGAGGACAAGGATCAGTACAACGTAGTGTTCAAAAAGCTTCTCGATATCGGCGACTTCGTTGGCATCAAAGGCTACGTGTTCCGCACACAGATGGGCGAGATCTCAGTTCACGCTCAGGAACTCACTGTGCTTGGTAAATCGCTCCGTCCGTTGCCAATCGTAAAGGTCAAGGATGGTGTGACCTACGACGCGTTCGACGACCCCGAACTCCGCTACCGCCGCCGCTATGTTGACCTCGTTGTCAACGACGGCGTTAAAGAAATATTCATCAAGCGCACCAAGGTCTACAATTCGATGCGCCAGTTCTTCAACTCCCATGGCTACATGGAAGTGGAGACACCCATCCTCCAGTCAATCCCCGGCGGAGCATCAGCCCGTCCGTTCATCACCCACCACAATGCCCTCGACATCCCTCTCTACCTCCGCATCGCCGATGAGCTCTACCTCAAGCGTCTGATCGTAGGCGGATTCGACGGCGTATATGAATTCTCCAAGAACTTCCGCAACGAAGGCATGGACCGCACCCACAATCCCGAGTTCACATGCATGGAGATCTATGTGGCCTACAAGGACTACAACTGGATGATGGACTTCACCGAGCGCATGCTTGAGAAGATCTGCCTCGATGTAA
>OFGD01000044.1_pt1 | contig 102189 bp, 100 predicted proteins | sample 1521671 | NCBI WGS metagenome assembly OFGD01 (sample SAMEA3504114, study PRJEB24116) | mouse gut metagenome | biome: mouse gut; feature: mouse-associated habitat; material: faeces | place: Denmark | collected 2011 | reverse complement strand
AATAAATTTATATAATAAAATCAATAAGTTATAAATAAATGACGACACTGTCTAGGAATATAACAACATTTTATTATTACGTTAATAGCAATCTCTATAAAGATTTGTCAAGTCAACTACGAAATTTCATATGCTGAATTGTCAAGCCAAGTGCGACACTTCGTATAGAAAGACTTGCCAAGGGGTTTTCCAGTTTAGGCATTTTCTGGGACGATTATTTATAAACTCCAGTTTTTGCCTAAGTTCCTGTTGTGTTACTTTTGCCAAATCGATTTTCTTGGGGTAAAACTCTCTAAGTAAACTATTCCCGTTTTCATTGCTTCTACGCTGCCATGGGGCATACGCATTGGCGAAGAAAAAGCCTATCTCTAACTTTTCCTTTACGCTGGCATGGCAAGCAAACTCTTACCTCTATCACTTGTTGCTGATTTGAAAGCTCCTTTTGGGAGTGCTTTATGAAGCCTGCTGATAGCCTGTTCCATGGTGTCTGCTGTTCTGTCTTTGCCAACAACCGCCGTATATAATCGAGATTTTCTCTTAATGAACGTGCTGAACACTCCTTTACTTTCACCTCGGCTTGACACCATACTGTCAAGTACCCAATGCCCAAATTCTGTGCGGTTATTGGCTTGTTCTGAACGTTCCGAAATGGAAACTCCATTAGAAAAAATTCCTCGTTTATCAGCTCTCTTGCGTTTTCTGCCTTTATGCCGCAGCAACGCTAAATTGTCTGTGTTAATTTTGCCTGCATAAATCCAACGATATATGCTTTTAAAGCTGACAACACCTTTCAATACCGTGTTGGAAATTTGCTCAGGTGACCATGTTTCCTGCAGCTTCTTCTCAATAATTGTAATGGGTTTTGCAGATAACTTTGTTCTTGTTGAAGGCTTTGTCCGCCTTTGGCTTGCTGCTTCATCGGCTGCCATTGCATAATAATCATTACTATTTCGCTTGAGTTCTCTGGCAATAGTTGAATGATGCCGCTCCATTAGAGTTGCGATTTCTCTGGTACTCATTCTAGGGGCTAAAAATCCCTCCAGCTTTCCTCGTTCAATTAGGCTAAGAGCATATAGCTCAACGGTAAACCTCCCGTAAAATTTTGTGGCAAACTAATTCTACACGAAGTTTTATTGTTGGGCTACTTCTTTATCCACCCCTGTCGCACTTCAGTTTACAATTAATAATATAAAAATACATAATTGAAGTATGTCAATATGAGATTTTGATTGACAATTCAGCATATTTGCATTAAAATTTATATATGCTATTACATCGAGAGAAAATCATGAATAATAATATATTTAAATATCATTGGTATTCATTATTAAAAAATAATAAAAAAAAAGAAAAGTATTATGATAGGATTGTTGTCGATTATGACTATATTCTAAATTTTTTTGATAAAAAAGCAAAATTGGATCTTACGGACATTGAAAAGCTTGCTGAACGTCCTTTTCGTTTTTACACCTCAGAATTATTTTATTTTACTGACTGTTATGGTAATAACTACACATTAAAGAAATATTTGACTTTGCCCAACTCCTATCAATTTAAACTTGTAATCCAACATGCTACAAATTTTAGAGACAGAAAAGTTGATCAAGAATTTGATCAAAATTTACCCATTATTTTAACTAACTCAACACTTACAAAAAAACTCTTAAGTAAATATGCACCTCAAGCAGAATTAATTCCTATTTCTTACCCTTTTCTTTATGCTTCTGATTATTTTTCTAAGGAAAAATTTTTAAAAGAAAAACAAAGATTGGGGAAAAATTTATTATTTTTTCCTATTCACTCAGATTGTAATTTATCTATTTCATTCAATTTGCAATATCTACTTGAAAAACTAGAAAAAATCAAAGAGGATTATCATTTTGATTCAATAACTATTTGTTGTTATTGGCTAGATATACTTAATAATAGTATTCATCAAATTTGTAAGAATTTTTCTCATAATTACAATATAGTTTGTGCAGGACATCTTATGGATATAAATTTTTTACCAAGATTAAAAACAATTATCAATTTATCTGACTTAGTAGTTTCTAACTTTCCTGGTTCATATTTATTCTATTCGATGGCACTTAATAAACCTTTTTATCTTATGGAGGACGATAGTATCCAAAACACAATAAAACCAGGGAATGAACATGTTAAAGAATTTCAGGATTGGAAAGAAAAACTTTTTTCCCTACCTGAAGTAAAAGAATTTTTTGAGGTATTGAACGAACCACGATTAACAGCCAGTGACAAACAAATTGAGCTTAGAGATCGTTATTGTGGCTTGGATTCCTTCAAAAACCCACAGGAACTGAGAGAAATTATTGACTATTCAGAAGAATTATATAAAAATGGAAATTATAAAAAATATGCACTTCCAACTGAAATATATTGGTAAGAATAAATAACACAAGAAATTTTTGGAAATAAACCATTAATAATAAAATCCCTTATAAAGGATTTAAATATTACGCTCCAAAATGACTTAGTTAAGGATGGTATTTTTTCTTTGGAATTTCTGCTTCGCACTTACAAAGATAAACTAAACATAAGGTGATATTAATGCTAAAACTTTTTAAGAAAAAAGAACCAAAAGTTATTCCAAGCACTGAGGCTTTTGCATGTCAAGCATTTGAAAATGAAGCGTATAAAGCTTTGGAAATAAATTATGACAATTTTTTTGAAAAGTGTTTAATAAATTTTGATAAGCAAGAAGAATATACGCTAAAAGATATCAAACGAATATCATTTGAATTATCAAATATCTGCAACTATTCCTATATACATAAGAAATGTCCTTTATCTTTAGTAAAAGACAAAAAAGTGCTCTCTTCCCAAATAATATACAAATGCATTGATGAATTGGCAACTATTAATTTTGATGGGGTTGTAGCTTTTCATCGCTATAACGAACCGCTTATTGACCCCCGGCTTTGCCAATTTATTGAATATACAAATAAGAAACTGCCGCTTGCCAAAATCCTTATTTTAACGAATGGTTTTTATTTATCGGAAGAAATTGTAAAGCATTTTGAAGAGTATAAAATTTGGTGTATCTGTGTTTCAGCTTATTTCAAAAGTGAATATGAGAGAATATCAAAAATAGAGACAAATATTCCATTAAGAGTTTTCTATTCAATTTTAGATGACAGGGAATCAATTTATGATGATACCCCAAAAAACTGTAATACACCTTGTATCTCACCCCTTTCTGATTTAACAGTAACTTGTGAAGGTACTGTTGGGCTTTGCTGCCTCGATTGGAAAAACAGGTTTACTTTTGGCAAGTTACATGAGAAATCAATTTCGGAGATAATTGATTCAGATTATTTTCAAGCTACTTGCCTTGATTTACAAAAAGGGAATAGAAAGCTTTTAATTTGCAAAAATTGCGACTGGATAAGATAAAATGAAAAATAGAGAATTAGCAAAAATTAAAAAATTTATTACGGAAGAAAGAGAAATCTTTTTTAAAATTGCATGTAATTATATTTCGAATGAAAGCATAATCTTAGATGTGGGTTCCGGAGACGGTCATTTTGCAAAATGCATTAACAGAAGTGATGTATATATGGTAGACGGAAATATTGAATCTGTAAACAACCTAAAAAAACAGTATAAAAATGTATTTCATAGTACTCTGCCAGAGCTGCCGTTTACGGATAAGCAATTTAATGTAATCCACTGCTCTCATGTTATTGAGCATTTATCTCCAGAAAATTTATATCTTACCCTCAAAGAGTTTGATAGATGTTTAAATGATAATGGCTATTTAATTATCAGTGCCCCTTTACTGTGGAATGAATTTTATGATGATTTGTCACATTTAAAACCTTATAACCCAAAAGTATTTGAAAAATATTTTACTTGGAATAATCCCAGTTGCTGCACCCGCTCTCTTATCAGCAGTAATTATACAGTAAAAGAAAAAATTTTCAGATACTCTTTGGTTGAATTGCATAGTGATGTAGTGAATACTTCTTCCCCATTTTTAAATTCAATTTTTCATTATTATTACAAAGCGGTAAAAAAATTAGGATTTAGAAGTTTAGAAAAGAGTGGTTTTACACTTGTTTTGCAAAAAGGAAATTGAATTTGAACCACATCCATGTTTCCGTTATTATTCCTGCTTATAACAGAGAAAAAACGATTAAATACTGCTTAGACTCCGTACTTGGTCAGTCATATCCTTATTTTGAAGTTATTATTGTTGACGATGCCTCCTCAGACAATACAGTTAATATAATCAAAAGTTATCAAGACGAACGGATAAAGCTGATTGAACAAAAAGAAAATAGGGGCGCGCAGCATTGCCGAAATGTTGGGATAAAAAATGCCCAATATGATTGGATAGCTTTTTTAGACAGCGATGATACATGGAATAACGATAAATTAGCAAAGCAAATTGAAGAGCTGAAAAAATGGAATACTCCCTATATTGTTATTCATTCTGATGCACTTCTTATTGATACTATTAACAAGGAAGAAAAAATTTTTGGCATTTCCCGCACAGAAGGTGAAAATGTCTATCCTCTTCTTTTAACCCGTCCTGCACCGATGTTTCAGGCAATATTAACGTCAAAACAAGCTTTGCATGAAATTGGATACTTGGATGAAAATGTACCATCATACCAAGAATGGGATACTTCCATACGGCTGGCAAAAATTTGCCGTTTTATTCAGCTACCTTCTCCAACGTTCAGTTATTATTACCACACCGGTGAAACTATCAGCAAAAATAAATTGCGGGATCTTCAAGGCTATGATTACATTATGACTAAATTTAAGGCTGATATTTTTAAATACCATGGAAAAAGACAATGGAAACAACATCTGTTAATCCAATACGATAAGTGTATGAATTGGAAAATGTACAAGGAAGCATTCCATTATCTCAACCTATATCCTCTTTGCAGTAAAAAGATTGAACTTTATTATGAATTTTTCAAAGACTGCATAAAAAATAGGTAATAAACTTCATAACAGTTGCTAAGACTAGAGCATTTCCGGTAAATCTTGCAAAGAAATTTTATAATATATTCATTTTTAGCCTTTAATCTTTTTAAATCTATAATAAGTTTGAAATAGAAAATTAGAAATGGATATTGTTATGAAATATACATCACCAGAGACCAGGAAAATAGCTATCACTGCTGCTATTAATCAAAGTTTATCTCCGGAAGAAGCTGCTGAAGTTTTTGGAGTTAACCTTTCAACTATTTACAGGTGGGTTTCAACTTATAAAAAAAGCGGAAGGTATGAAGTAAGGCATTCTGCTGGGAGACCTTGTAAATTTACTCAGGAACATAAAGAAAAATTACGCAAACTTATTGAAGAAAATAATGACCGCACATTAAAAGAGTTAGTGGAACTTTTAGATAATATTGTTCAAAAATCAGTTATAAGTAAACAACTTATAAAAATGGGTTATTCCTATAAAAAAACTCTAAAGGCAGCAGAACAAAATCGTCCTGATGTCCTTACAGCCAGAACAAAATGGCTTTTTAGACAAGATTTTCTTTCAACGAACAAAATCGTCTGCTCCGATGAATCATCAGCAAAAACGAATATGACCCGTCTTTATGGTCGTTCAGTAACAAATCAAAGATGTTACGGAAGTGCCCCTGATGGAAGATGGAAAACCACAACCATGCTTTCTTCTTTGAAAAGTAATGGAGAAACACAATGCATAGTTTATGAGGGAGGAACAACCAAGGAACTTTTTGAAGCATATATATCACAACAACTTTGTCCCACCTTAACAGCTGGTGATGTTGTAATTATGGATAATTTGTCTGCTCACAAAAGCCCACGTATTACAAAATCTATTGAAGAGCGCGGAGCCCATGTTTTATATCTACCGCCTTATAGCCCTGATTTAAATCCTATTGAGAAAATGTGGAGTAAAATAAAATCAATCTTGCGACACTTTGAGGCTCGCACGCATGAAGAATTAATTAAAGCTATAAAAATAGCTCTTGAAAAAATTACACCTCTTGATGCAAAAAACTGGTTTAAATCTTGTGGGTATTATTCTTAATGTTACAAGGAACTGCTCTATCAAGAAAAAGAATAAAAAAAACTTCCCAAAAACGGGAAGCTTAAAACTATATTTCCAAAAAAAACATACGCGTACCATGCCATAATAATGCCATGGTACTCTTCAAAATTTCAGCAGAAATTTTTATTGAAAATTTTTACCGTACGGTATGGATCTGCACAACAAACCGGAGCAATTCCTGTTAACACCAAGAATATTAATTCCCTGTTATGGGCAACGTCCATAACAGACTTTGAGGGGGATAGGGGGAGCGGCAGCCGTTAGCGAGTTAACGTGCTCTACGGATAGCGACAGCAGAGATAATCATTTCCCCCAAAGAAAAAAAATTACGAATAGTATGCGGAAACGCTCTATTGCATAAAGGGAATAACTTTTGCCCTTGGCGCTGTCATTTTTGCAGGTTCCAAATCCACATCAGGCTCTGCCGTAAAATTGCAATGGGGGCAAATCCACTGTGTTTTAGGTGTAAACTCATCTTTTTTTTGGATATTCATGCGGATTAAATCACCATTGGCATGGTAACATTTGGGGCAAAAAGGTCCTTGCTTTTCACCTCCTGAAATAAGCCAATAGGCGTCACCGTCAAAAATAATATTTTGCGAAATGCTTAAAACCTCTTCTAAATCATGCAGTTGGACTTTGAGTTTAGAATTATCCTGAGAAAGTTCCAAATACAGTTTCTGCAAAGAACGCAGTTCTGCAACAGCCTCCTCAAGCTTTCCCTGTGATAATAAAGTTTCAACTTCATAAAAGCGATAGTATTCTATCATGGCACTGACCTTTATAGGTTAAACTTTAGTATAATAAATTTTATATCGGTATTTGTTATAAAAAGTTTAGGGTTAATTTTATTTTTTTATGTTTTTATTTCTCTCTTATTTTTTCCACGTTCCATAAGGACTTTGCACCAGTGACGAGTTGAAATATTTTGAAATTTTGCTCACCTCTTCGCCAACCCATTCAGGCAGTGCTACGCGCTCCTCTTCAGAGGCAAGTTCCACTTCCGCCACAACAAGTCCTGCATTGGCGCCTAAAAATTCATCAATTTCCCAGACATGCCCGCACTCATTAAAAGTATAACGGTTTTTTTCAAGAATTTCCTCCGGTGCAAGAGAATCAAGAAGGGCATTGGCGTCCTGCAGGGGAATTTCATATTCAAATTCCTGTCTGGAAATGGGTCCCACTTTTATTTTTATGGTAATGAAACCTTTATTGCCTGCCACACGGATACGCGCCGTCCTATCCACAGTACGGGCAATATAGCCTTGACGATAGAAAGCAGGTTCTGCCTTTCCCCGCCATGCATCACTTTTCACCAAAAATTTACGCTCAATTTCCTTATGCATACCAACTCCTGCAAATCCTATGCGCCAAAACTATTCGTCATCTTCGACTTTCCGTTTTTTTTCTGCACCATCAATTGAAGCTCGGAATTTTTTTACTTTTTCAACCCGTTCTTTTTGCTGCTTTTCACGGGCGCTTTTTGCTTTTTCAATCATTTCTTTTCGTTTTCTTTCAAAAATAACTGTTGTTTTCAGGGAAGCCAAACCAAGGGACAGCATTAATACAATGCTGATAGTTACCTTGAGCAGCGTCCAAAAATTGGATTTAATAATGCCCTGCATTTGGGCAAGCCCAATTTCCGCCCCAAAAAAGATACTGACAAAAATACCGATTATTCCAATGGGCAGGAAAATAAATGTCAATCTGAAAAAGGTGCGCATGGTTAAAAGGAAGAACAGGGTAATATCACGAACAAGCTGTAATAATTTGAGTTTTTTCTCAAGCTGTGCAACTTGACTTTCAAGGGTGACCAGATTTTCCCGTGCATCTTTAAAAATCTTTGGACTGGTAAAATCGGAACCAAAAGCCCAGTTTAAAATTTTTGCACAGTTATTAAATGTTTGGTTAAAATTTGTCAGTGTTTTTTGCAAAGCAAACCAGCTCATTTCATCGCGGATAAACTCCAGTTTAAACAAACAGCGTTCATAACTGGTTTTCATTCTGCTGATTTCACCGTTAATGGCTTCCATAATTTCCGCTTCAAGCACGGGACGCTGTTTTACGACCTCTAAAAACAACAGATAGTTTTTAATTTCACCGTGTTTCAATAAACTGTTGACTTTTGCCGTCTGCTCTGCAATGGGGTTATCATCGCCTTTAAACCATTCATTGATGATAATCTGTAACTCTTCAAGACCTGCTCTTTCAATCAGAAATCGATTATAGGCTTCTTTCCACATACGCTGCAAAGACATCACCAAATGCATTTGCCCGCGGAAAAGTTCCGGATCAACGATAACTTTGTGGAAATAATGAGGATTTTTATTGATAATTTCAACGAACTCTTTGGACGTTTTTTCCGCAAAGCCCCGTTTCATTTCACAGACTAAAATACGATAATGGGGATCTTCCCAGTTTGGCATAAGACGCATAACGTGGCTGTAAATATCAATAGCTTCCGTCAAACGCCCCTGAACTTCCCTTGCCCGCGCAATGAGAAATTTCAGCCATGCCTGATGCAGGGTAATGGTACAAAGTTTATCCGCATCTGTCCAAAGCTGGACAGCTTTGTCGAGATCTCCTTTTTCCATGACCACATAGCCCAAAAGGCAATGCAGCTGCCAGTTTTTAGGGTCATTATGCACAAGCTGCAGACATTCCCGCTCAAAAGCATGGCTGTCCTGCTGGGAACATTTTATAAAACGCTGCAAAAGAACATGGATAGGATCAGAGGCATGGTCATGCGGAAACGGCGGATCTGCGTCAATATCACGGCTTGTTATCCGCCAGATACGGCAAATATTAGGCAGCTGGATAACATGGTTAATGGCAAAAATAGCTTTGAGAATTTGCCCGGCTGTCCGGTTTTCCTCAATAAATTCAAAATATGCTTTGACGCCGTCCTGATTAATACGGGCGTCAATATCCCGAAAGACATTATTAATATCTGACAAATCAATATTTTTTAACTTTTCAAAGTAAAAGGCTCCGACAGGTGCGATATCTTTGCTCGGACATTCATGGGCAGTGTGATTGGACGCACCGCAATAAAAACAAGGAGTTTTGTTGGGCACAAGGGTTTCCGGCAGCAGCACCGTAAAAGGATTGGTATCAATATTTTGATTTTTTGCTATCAGGGTACAAAAGGAAGCAAAGGTTGTCTTGGCGCTGGAATAAAGGATATCCTTAATAATAAAATCATTTCCCAAAATAAAGGCGTTTTTATAGCTTAAATACGGAATATCAGGACAAAGTTCCGTCCAGTCAACATTTATTTTATAGGGAAGTTCCGGGGTAAAGTTGAGGTTGTTCTTATCCACAACAACAGTCAGACAAGGCCAGTACTCATCGGAATGTTGTTCGCGCATGGTTTCGATAATGGAAAGAACAGCACGCATCCATTCACGAAAAACCATTAAATTATCCAAAGGGATAATTAAATAATTGTCCTGTAAAGAATATTTAAGCTTATGCTCACGGATAAAAGCTTCCAGATAATGGAATGTCCGCTGCCAGCCCCGCTGAAACTGCTTATCAATAGGATTTCCCAAAGGATGAACAAAAGCATACCAGCCCTGTTCGACGGAAAAAGGCAAGCGCCGTTCTGCGGTTATCATTTTCCACGCGACATTGCTTTGCTGGTCCAGCCCGTTCATTTCATAAACGCTGATACCCGGGATACTTGCCGCCATGGAGCTATAGGTCGGATGAATATAGATATAGCTCCGTGAATTGGAAATTTCTGTTTTTAAATGGCGGTATTCATGGGAAACTTCAATAATTTTTGTCTGGTTGGCGTCAACATTCAATTCCCCGGGGAACGTATAGGCAGTAATACCTATACTGAATTGTTTTCCCCAAAGGTCTAATTTAGCCAAACTGTTTACGGCAACATCCGCGTTAAAGAAAAACCACAGGGATTGGTTCATTAACGTCGTAATATTAAGAGCACCGGCATCAAGCAAAATATCAATCGCATTTTTGGGCTGATTTGTCTGTCCCCAGACAATCCAAACACAAACACCCTGCGATGAAAGCATTGTTTTATTAATAATCGGCTGGCTGTCTAAAATATTTTTTATTTCTAACATGGTACTCTCAATACATCTTTTTCACTACTTATCTTATCGGAACAAAGAAAAAAGTTAATATATTGAAAAAAAATTTAAGCCCGTGCAAGGGCTTAAATGAAAAATATTATAAAGGGCAAGAGCCGTAATTTTCCTGATACCGTGTCCTGAAACTTTCAAGAGTAAAAGAATGTTCCTGCGTTCCATACTGTTCAATACAAAAAGCAGAACAAATACTGCCAAGTTTCAGGCTGGCTGCAATATCCAAGCCCATAGTCAACCCTTTCAGCATGCCTGCACGCATGGAATCCCCTGCCCCCGTGGGGTCAGCCAAGCCCTTGATTTTCGGTGCAGGAATACAAATATCCTCTCTGCCTTTTTGTGAAATTTGGCAGCCTCCCTCTCCAAGGGTGGTGACAACATAGTGCGCAAGATTGAGCAGTTCGGCTTTGGAAGCGCCTGTCAATTCGGAAATAAGGGCAATTTCATAATCATTGCCAATCAGTATTTCTGCCCCGTCTATGCAGGCAAGGTGATTTTCCCTGCTGACAGCGGGAATTTGCTGTCCCGGGTCATAGATATAAGGAATTTTTCTTTCTTTAAAAAGACGGGGAAAACGCGCCATATCTTCCACATTGGCAGGTGAAATAATACCATAATCCCCTGTTTTTACGGCATCCAAAGAGGCTGCCTCACAGGGGGTATTCATGGCGGCAGGGCTAAAGCAATTAATCAAATTCCCTTTAGAATCCGCAACAACATAGCCGCAAGCAGTAAGTTCCTTTTCAAGCACGCGCACACCGTCAAGATGAATGTGCATATCCTGCAGTTTCTTTTGGTAGGCTGTCGTAAAATCATATCCCACCGTGGTATACAAAAAGGGCTGCTCGCCAAGCATGGCAAGATTATACGCAACATTGGCGCCCGTTCCGCCCTGTTTTTCTTCAATTCTGTCAATAAGCATCAAAATGCTGAGTGTTTTATAGGTATCTTTATCTTTTAACAATAAACTATTAATGTCACCTTTATAAGACATAATTCTGTCAAATGCGACAGACCCCACAATATGAATACTCATGCTATTCCTCTTTTTTATCAATATGTTCAGCCGTTTCCCGTATCCAATTTAAAAAATCCGGACTGCTCTCGGTTATGGCAAAAGATACTATACAGGGAATTTCGTAACTATGCAATGTTTTTACCAGTTCTTCAATTTTTGCAAAATTGTCTTTCGTGCTTTGCATGACAAGGGCATATTCTTCTTCCTCACAGATTTTATCCTGCCACCAATACAGGCTTTCAAGGGGAAACATATTTGCCCCGGCTATGTATTTCTTCTGCAGCAATGCCTTGGCTATACGTTTTGCCTCTTCCTTTGTTTTTGTCGTCACATAGTAAAATTGCGGCATAAATTTTTCCTTTTATTTTATCCGTAAATAAAGTAAACTGGCATCATCTTAAAAAAGCAGAAACAAAAAGAGTTAACAGCACAGAATTGGAGTATATTATGCTAAAATACACAAAATTTCAAGAAGTCATGCAAGATATAAAAAATGCCAAGCCCATTGATTTACGCATTGATAACGCCCAAATTGCCGATGTCTTCAGCGGTAATTTTTTCTCCGGTTCCCTTTGTGTGCATAAGGGGCTTATTGTAGGGTTCAGCAAAACCATGCAGGCGGAACATGTCATTGACGCAAAAAAGGCATGGCTTTTACCTACTTTTTTTGACGCCCATGTGCATATTGAATCTTCCATGCTCAGCCCGGAAAAATTTGCAAAATTGGTTATTCCTTTCGGCACGGGAACAGTCATTGCCGATCCCCACGAAATAGCCAACGTCAAAGGTTTGGACGGCATACGCTTCATGCTGGAAAACGCTAAAGACAGCCTGCTCGATGTAAAAATTATGCTTCCTTCCTGTGTGCCTGCCCTGCCCTTTGAGTGTGCCGGTGCAGCACTTTCCGCCCTTGATCTTGCCGAATTAATCCAAGAAGAAAATGTGCTGGGACTTGGGGAAATGATGAACGTTCCCGGCGTGCTGATGCAGGATGAAAAAGTCCTTGAAAAACTTGCCCTTGCATATAAATATAATAAAATTATTGACGGGCATGCTCCCATGGTTCATGGCGATGATCTCGACATGTACAGATTTGCAGGTGTTACCACTGACCATGAATGTACCACGGTGGAAGAAGCAAAAGAAAGAATACGCCGCGGCATGTATGTTCTGCTGCGCGAAGGCTCCGCTGCCCATGATTTAGTCAATCTCCTGCCCGCGGTCAACAGCCATACGCTCCAAAACTGCCTTTTCTGCACTGACGACAAACAATGCACAGACATTATGCAGCGGGGACATATCAACAATTCTGTACGCCTTGCCATTGAACACGGGATTGAACCTATTGACGCAGTCCGCATGGCTACAATCAATACCGCCCGTGCCTATGGGCTTACCCATAAAGGCGCCATTGCCCCGGGTATGGAAGCGAGTTTTATGCTTGTTGATGATATTAAACAATGCAATCCGCATGCTGTGTATATTCAGGGCACGCTCGTGGCTGAAAACGGAACCTATATTGCCGCTGTCAATAAAAGCTATAATGCAAAGCTCGAACAATTGACGGACTCTGTCCAAAACAGTATGCATCCGGAATTGCCAAAGGATCTGACCTTGCCTGTTCCTACGAAAAAAGCCCGCGTTATCCGCCTTTTGCCCCATTCACTGCTCACAAAATGCGAAATTATGGATATTGGCGTTGATGAGGAAGGCAATTTTGATTTTGCAAAGAACAAGGGACTGCTCAAGCTTGCTGTGGTGGAACGCCATAAAAAAACAGGCAAAATGGGCTTGGGACTGCTCCATTCCGAATACGGGCTGAGAAACGGCGCCATTGCAACAAGTATTTCCCACGACAGCCATAATATTGTGGCGGCAGGCGATAACGATAACGATATACTCCTTGCCCTTGCACACGTGGAGAAAATGAACGGCGGCATTGCCATGTTCAGCTACGGAGAACTGCTTGCAGAACTTGCCTTGCCTGTGGCAGGGCTTATGAGCATGCAGGAGCCAAAAACCGTTATTACGGATTTGCAAAAACTCTATGACACGGCAAAGGAACATTATCACATCTGGGATAAAGCTGACGCGTTTATGTCTTTAAGTTTTCTGGCTTTACCCGTAATTCCTGACTTGAAACTGACCCCGCAGGGACTTTTCGATGTAACGACATTCCAGTTTACGGACATTGCAGTGCAGGAATAAAGTTTTTCTTATGCACAGGACGTGCGAAGGACTCGCACGTCCTGTGCTAAATATGGGACAAGTCCCTTTGCTTATCTTTATATTAAAGCTTGCTTAACCAATCAATAAGTTCCTGTTCCACATTGGCACTGCCGTCACTCAAAGCATCAAATGCTTCCAGCACGGTTGACCCTTTGGCAAGTTTTCCCATATCTGCCGGAATTTCATATCTTCCGCCGCCGCCGTGGCTGACAAAAGGAACAATGGTTTTGCCTTCAAAATTATGCGCTGATAAAAAGGTCTTGACAGCAGGAGCCATATGATACCACCATGCAGGCGTACCGACAAAAATAATGTCATAGCCGGAAATATCGCCGTTATTTTTGAGTGCAGGCATGACATTGTTTTCATGCTGTTTTTTGGCAACGCCGTAAGCGGTTTCCTGATAATCGTCAGGATAGGGCTCTGCCGTTTCAATTTTGAACATATCACCGCCAATTTGGCTTTGAATAAGTTTTGCAAGATGTTCCGTATTGCCGCTCCATGAGAAATAGGCTATCAATATTTTTTTGCCTGCAAGATTGTCATTTTGTACTGCTACTGCCACATGCGCATATCCGGCGCCAAATACAAATAAAAATACCATGAGCAAGAGTTTTTTCATATTGTTACCTCACATAATGATAATTTCAGCACATTTCTGTGCCATGTGATTTTTATAAAAAATAAGTTTTTTCCAAACAAAGAAAAAGACCTCATCCTGCTATTTTTTTGCCTAATCCTCTCAAATTTATCTGTACTTAAATTTGCCTGCACAGTTTCAAAATTGCCATAACTCTTTTGCTTGCGGAAGAAGTCTCTTTATGCTATGCTATTCCCTTGAAAAATAAAAACTTTATTCGGGCAAACAATGAAAGAATTTACTGCGTTTCTTCTTGGCGAGCAAGAAAATATTAGTAAAGCATTACAAACTGTTACAGAAAAAATGCCGCGTTCTGTTCAGGAAATCGCACGCTATGCGTTTTTATCAGGCGGAAAACGTCTCCGCCCCGTGCTGACTCTTTTGTGGTATAAGCTCTTAGAAAACCGCAACAAAATCACTCATCCTGTTCTTTCTGTTTACGATGCGTCCATTGTCCTTGAAATGTTCCACGTTGCCAGCCTCTTGCATGACGATGTTCTTGATAATGCCGAACTTCGCCGCGGCAAAACCTCAAGCCATATCAAATTTGGCATTCGTCCCTGTCTTTTGGCAGGGGACGCCCTCCTTGCCATGGGCAATAAACAAATGGCAGAATTTCAGAATGTCCGCCTGATGAATATTATTTCTGACGCACTTTTGCGCACTGCCAACGGTGAAATTGATGAAATAGCCCTTGCAGGCAAAATTCCTGCCTCTCCCGCAGAATATCTTGATGTCATTGAAGGCAAAACAGCATGGATTATCCGTTCAGCCTGTGAAGTCGGGGCTGTTATGGCAGGTGCAGGCGAGGAAGACACTGCCAAAGCCCGCAATTTCGGCTTAAATCTCGGCATGGCTTTTCAAATTGTGGACGATGCCCTTGACTTTTCGCCTGAGGAAATCATCGGCAAGCCCGCAGGCGGCGATCTTCGCGAAAGAAAATGTACACCGCCCGTTTATATGTATTTGGAAACTCTGCACGGACAGGAAAAAGAGGATTTTATCAAGAAATTCAACGTAATTCCCAGTCCTATTTTTGAAGCGAACCAAAAGCAGGGTATGGACAATACGGGCTTTAGCCATGAGGAATTAAAAGCAATCAATCAAAAAATTATTGATGCAAAATTCCCTGAAAAAACCAGAGAACTTGCCCAAAGCTATTTAGACAAAGCAAGAGAAAATATTGCCAATTTTACAGGCAGTTATGCTAATATGCTTTTAGAAGCGATAACCTATGTCAAAGAAAGAAAGAAATAGCCGTAAGGCACAAAAACCAAGAAAAGGTGAAGATATGAGTCTTTTACGTTTGGAAATTCGTGTAAAGGAAAACCAACAGGATCCTGTCGGACACAGAGTTGCCGAAGAAATCAAGGAAGCACTGGGGCTTAGCATTGACAATGTCCGTATGGTAAAAGTGCTGACCTTTGACGGCATAAACAGCGAGGAAGCAAAACTTTTGCTCGATAAAGCCGTTATGCATGACCCTGTTTTGCAAAGCGCAAGCCTTACAGCCACGACATCCGGTGCTGATTATATCCTTGAAGTGAGCTTCCGTCCGGGGGTAACCGATAACGAAGGCAATACAGCAAGAAACACAGCCTGCCTTGTGCTTGGCAAAGACCGCAGCGCCCTCAAGGTTTATACGGCAAAGCAATACCATTTATGGGGAAAAATCAGCCGTGCCGAGGCTGAACGAATTGGCAGGGACTTGCTTGCCAACGAACTTATTGAACGTTTACGCATTAAAAATAAAGACGAATGGGCAAAAGAACCGGGCTTTGAAGCACAGGCTTCCAAGGTAACGGGCAAAGCCGTTGATACTGTCCATATTATTCCTTTGCTCGGTATGAGCGATCAGGAACTTATTGATTACAGCCGTAAAAACACTCTTGCCCTTACTCTGGAAGAAATGCTTATTATCAAGAATTTTTACGCAAAAACAGAAACCAAAGCCGACAGGGCAAAATTCGGCTTGCCGGAAAATCCCACCGACGCGGAACTGGAGGTACTCGCACAGACATGGTCTGAACACTGCAAGCACAAAATTTTTGCGGCAAAAATTGATTATACCAACGAAGAAACAGGCAAAACAACGACCATTGACAGTTTATACAAAACCTATATTAAAACCCCGACTGCCACTATCAGAAAACGGCTTGGAGACAAGGATTTCTGCCATTCTGTTTTCAGTGATAACGCAGGAGTAATTGCTTTTAATGACGACTATGACGTCTGTATCAAAGTAGAAACCCATAACAGCCCTTCAGCCCTTGACCCTTACGGCGGCGCGCTGACCGGTATTGTGGGCGTAAACCGCGACCCCATGGGCACAGGCATGGGGGCAGAGCTTGTCTGCAATACGGATGTATTTTGCTTTGCTTCTCCATTCCATACGGAAAAAATGCCTTCCCGCCTTCTGCACCCGCGCCGTGTTATGGAAGGTGTCCGCAAAGGCGTTGAAGACGGCGGCAATAAATCAGGCATACCCACTGTCAACGGTGCAATTGTTTTTGATGAACGCTATTTAGGCAAACCTCTTGTTTACTGCGGAACTATCGGACTTATGCCCCGCACGCTCCACGGCATGCCCGGTTATGAAAAAACACCGACCGCCGGTGACGCCATAGTCATGACAGGCGGACGCATTGGCAAGGACGGCATACACGGCGCAACCTTCTCTTCCGAAGAACTGCACGAAGAAAGCCCTGCAACAGCCGTACAAATCGGTGACCCAATCACCCAAAGAAAAATGTATGATTTCATCATGAAAGCCCGTGATTTAGGCTTATATCATGCCATTACCGATAACGGCGCAGGCGGGCTGTCCTCTTCCGTGGGAGAAATGAGTGAAGCAACAGGCGGCTGCCGTTTGGACTTATCCAAAGCCCCGCTCAAGTATGACGGTTTACAGCCTTGGGAAATTTTATTGTCCGAAGCGCAGGAACGCATGACCTTAGCTGTTCCGCAAGACAAATTACAGGAATTTTTAGCGCTTGCAAAACATATGGACGTGGAAGCAACAACCCTTGGAGAATTTACGGACAGCGGCTATTTCCAAGTTTTTTACGGGGACAAGCCCGTTGCTAATTTGCCTATGGATTTCATGCATAACGGTCTGCCGCAAATGCAGCTGAAAGCTGTGTGGAAGAGCGAACAGCAAAACGCTATGCAAAACAAGGTGGCAATGCCCGACCCCAACGATAAGGCGGATTTCCTTTTGAAAATGCTGAGCCGCCTCAATATTTGCAGTAAGGAAAATATTGTCCGCCAATACGACCATGAAGTACGCGGCGGCAGTGTTATTAAACCTTTTGTGGGAAAAAATCAGGACGCACCTGCGGACGCCGCTGTGCTCCGCCCCGTGCTGGAAGATGAGGCAGGTATTGTTATTTCCAACGGTATTTGTCCAAAATTCAGTGACTACGACACCTATCACATGATGGCAAATGCCCTTGACGAGGCAGTACGAAATGCCGTTGCTGTCGGTGCCGACCCTAACCATATGGCGGGCTGTGACAACTTCTGCTGGTGTGACCCCATTCAATCCGAAAAAACACCTGACGGCGAATTCAAACTCGCCCAGCTGGTGCGAGCCTGCGAAGCCCTTGGCAAATATTGCCTTGACTACGGCGTTCCCTGCATTTCCGGCAAGGACTCCATGAAAAATGACTATATCGGGGACGGCAAGAAAATTTCCATTCCGCCGACCGTTCTTTTCAGCGTGCTGGCTAAAATTCAAAACGTCAACAATGCCGTTACCAGTGATTTCAAAGCTGCCGGCAATAAAATCTATTTGCTTGGCTATACCAAAAATGAAATGGCAGGCAGCGAAGCCTTTGATGAACTCGGCATTCGCGGCGGACGTGTTCCGCAGGTGGATTCTGCCTCTGCCCTGCGCCGTTATCAAGCCTACCATACAGCGGTGCAAAAGCATTTAGTCAAATCCTGTCATGACCTTTCTGACGGCGGACTGGCCGTTGCCCTTGCAGAAATGAGCATGGGCGGGCTGTTTGGCGCAAGAATTGACCTGAACCGTATCGGCAGAGAAAAAGATATGACTTCCATGGAAATCCTGTACAGCGAAAGTGCAAGCCGTTTCCTTGCGGAAGTGGAACCTGATAAATGTGCAGAATTTGAAGCTCTCTTCACGGAGCATTGCTATCCTATCGGTGAAGTGGGCAAAGCAGCTGCCAATGTGGAAGTATATGCCGGAGAAAGCCTTGTTTTCAGCCAAAATATCGAAGCCATGACCAAGGCATTCAAAAAAACGCTTAATGCATAAACGGAGTGAAAAAATGACGCGTTTTGAAGCATTAAAAGCAAAAGAAGAACAACTTTTATGCAGAACCTACGGACGCTACCCTGTCAGCGTGGCAAGAGCCAAAGGAAGCAAAATCTGGGATATTGACGGCAAAGAATATCTTGACTTACTGACAGGCATTGCCGTTACTTCGCTTGGACACTGCAATGAGGAACTGGCTGACGTAATTTGCGAACAGGCAAAAAAACTCATTCATGTCAGTAACTTATTTTATCAGGAAGAACAGCTTGAACTCGCTGAACGCCTTTTAAAAACCTGTCATATGGATAAGGTATTTTTTTGCAATTCCGGAGCAGAAGCCAATGAAGCTGCCATTAAAATTGCACGGCGTTATCAGCAGCGGGTAAAAAATACGAAACGCTACGAAATTATCACCATGAGCCATGCCTTCCATGGACGGACGCTTGCCACGCTTTCTGCCACAGGTCAGGAAAAGTATCTTGACGGTTTTGCCCCGCGCACTGACGGTTTTGTACAGGTATCATGGCATGATATAAACGCTCTTGAAGACGCAGTAACCGAGAAAACCGCGGCAGTACTCATGGAAATTATCCAAGGGGAAGGAGGCGTTAACTGCCTGAGCCCTGAATATGTGGAAAAAGTGCAGGAACTTTGCCATAAAAACGGTGTTCTCTTTATGGTGGACGAAGTGCAGGCAGGACTTTGCCGTTCCGGCAAATGGTGGTCTTTCCAGCATTACAACGTCAAGCCGGACGTCATGACCAACGCAAAAGCCCTTGCCAACGGCTTGCCCCTTGGCTGTATGATGACTACCGATGAAATCTCCCAAGCCTTTGTTCCGGGCTCCCATGCCACCACCTTTGGCGGCGGGGCACTCGTAACCAAAGTCGGGGCAAAAGTCCTTGAAATCATGGAACGCGATCATTTGGCAGAACGAGCCGAGGCACTGGGCGCATACCTTGCCGATAAGATTATGGCACTGGACAGCCCATGGGTAAAGGAAATACGCGGTTTCGGGCTTATCCGCGGCATTCAGCTCACCTGCACGGAAGAAAGCGCCAAAGAACTTTGGAATAAGCTCATTGCAGACGGCATTATTTTAAATCTGACCCAAGGCACGGTTTTGCGTTTGCTTCCTGCCCTTACCATCGGCACAAGTGAACTCGACTACTTTGTGGACATTCTCAGTAAACATTTAAAGGCTATCGAAAAATAAAGGAAAAATATGAAAAAACATATTGTAGTTATGGCTGGAGACGGAATTGGTCCGGAAATCGTAGGAGAAGCACTGCGCGTGCTTGATGCAACAGCAAAAAAATTCAGCCATGAATTTACCACGGAAAATGTCCTCATTGGCGGCATTGCCATTGATACAACAGGCTCTCCTCTTCCGGAAGCAACCATCGAAGCCTGCAAAAAAGCAGACGCTGTCCTTTTGGGTTCCGTGGGCGGTCCCAAATGGGATACCATTGACCCTGCCATCCGTCCTGAAAAAGGGCTTCTTGGTATACGTAAGGCATTAGGTTTATATGCAAATCTTCGTCCTGCCCGTCTTTTCCCCGAACTTGCAGGAGCCTGCCTTTTACGCAAGGATATTGTGGATAAAGGGCTTGATGTCATGGTTGTGCGGGAATTGACAGGCGGTATTTATTTTGGAAAGCCCGCCGGCGTTGAAATCCGTGACAGCAGGCGCACGGGCTTCAATACGATGATTTACAATGAAGACGAAATCAGGCGTATTGCCCATATTGCGTTCAAAGCTGCCATGAAGCGAAGAAAAAAAGTCTGCTCTGTGGATAAAGCAAACGTGCTTGACGTCAGCCGTCTCTGGCGTGAGGTTGTCACCGAGGTTTCCAAGGAATACCCCGAAGTGGAACTCAGCTACATGTATGTGGACAATGCCGCCATGCAGCTGGTACGTGACCCAAGCCAATTTGATGTTATTGTCACCGGCAATCTTTTTGGGGATATTCTCTCTGATGAAGCCGCGGTTATTACCGGTTCCATCGGCATGCTCGCCTCCGCAAGCCTTGGCAGCGAATACGCAGGACTGTATGAGCCCATTCACGGCTCTGCCCCTGATATTGCAGGACAAAAAAAGGCAAATCCTCTTGCCACTATTTTATCTGTTGCCATGATGCTTTTGCATGAATTTGACCTTGCCGATGAAGCTTTGTGCATTGAAAATGCTGTCCGCAAAACCCTGCAGGACGGCTTCAGAACAGGCGATATCATGGAAGAAGGCAAAATTCTTTGCAATACCACTGAAATGACTGATAAAGTCATCGAACGCCTGTAAAAAGGCTTTTCCGAGCTTCCCCGTCCATTATGCAGCAAAAAATGAATGGGGAGCTTCTTTCTCTTTATTTCCTATGGATACTCTTCGTGTTTACGACCGCCTCATTTCCCTTGGCTTAAACTGTGAAACAAGCTTTAACCTGTATAAATTTTACGGCGGGACAGAAAGTTCTTTATTCCAATGGGCAACTGTTCCTGCTGCCAATTTCATTGAGGTGCTGGAGAATCCGACTCTTATTTATTCAGGGAAAATCATTGAAGATCCCAAAACAAATATGTGGAAATGTGCTGTCACCCATATCAATTTCCACGGAAAAAGCCTGCCTTGCCAGCTGCTTGATGAGCACGGTCAGCGCGATAAAGAAAAAGTCCGTGCAGAAATCAAGGATACCGTCAAACGCGTTCACTATCTCTGTGACAAATTCCGTGTCATTGCGCAGTCAGCAGAAACAAAACTGTATATCATAGGTTTACATCCTGCTTTTTACACGGATACACAAGAAAATACCGTACATTTTCTCCAAAACTTGTATACGGTATTGCAGCATACTGCCAAGAATGCCTCACTGCTTGTCATTCTTGAAGATAAAATGAAAACACCTGAAAAAATGCAGATGGACAATAATGCAACATTTTTTATCCGTTCCATAGACCACTTTGCCCCTGCACAAAAAGCAACCTCCCCTGAAGAAATGGATATGCAGGGATATGCACGAATTTTTCAGGAATTTTCCCCTGCCAAATTTGTAAAGAAAGAAAAAAAATATAAATTCGAGTATGAATAAGCACGCTTTTCATGCACAACGCTTTTATGGACAACATACGCCGTTACGATCGCCTCATTTCCCTTGGTTTAAATTGTGAAACCAGTTTCATTCTCTATAAAATTTATGGTGGGGCAGAAAGCTCTTTATTCCAATGGGCTACTGTTCCTGCTGCCAATTTTATTGAGGTGCTGGGTAATCTGAGCCTCATTTATTCCGGAAAAATTATTGATGATCCAAAAACAAATATGTGGAAATGTGCTGTCACCCATATCAATTTCCACGGTGTCCATACACCTCAGGAATTGCTCGATGAACACGGGAAACGCGACAGCAAAAAAGTCCGTGCGGAACTTTTAAATACAAAAGAACGCATAGAATATCAGTGTGAAAAATTTTTAGTCATTGCAAAATCAGCGGAAACAAAGCTCTATGTTATCGGCTTATATCCGGGTCTGTGTCATCGCACCAATGAAGGACGGGTAAAATTTTTGCAAGAGCTCTTTGCAGCACTCCGGCGCATGGCAAAAAATGCTTCATTGCTTGTTTTTGTCGAAAAAAGCATGCAGACGGACGAAATCATGGCGCTGGATAACGATACGGATTTTTTCATCCGTATCCTTGACCACTTTGCCCCCTATGATAAAGCAACGTCAGCCCTGCATGTCGATTTGGCAGGAAGTGCAAAAATCCTGCAGGAATTTGCCCCCAAAAAACAGCAAATCAATAAAAGCAATTTGTATAAATTTGAACGCAAATAATTTTGGTTCAATCCCCTTATTTTTGCCATTCCGTATGGACAGGAAAAACAGGCATAACTGACAAAAATACCATGCCTGTTTGAGAAATCGCCTCGGGAGTTTTTTTGATACGCTATTGTTTATGTAAAAAATCTGCCTGCTTCGCCAGAGTTTCGGGAATATGTTTTTTCCAGAAATTCCAATTGTGCGTGCCTTCCGCCTCCATATAGCCAATTTGAAAGCCCCTTTTGTGAAACAGGTCCTTTGCTTTTCTGTTTTCGTCAATCACAAGCGTATCTTCCGTCCCTGTCACAACAAGAATATGACGGGGAGAAGTTGCAGGCCATTTTGTTCCAATGACGGCATTGACCGCATGCTCATCCCAAATTTGTCGGTTTTCCGGCACAAGATCTCCCAGCACGTCTTTGATTTTCCAATTATTTTTATGCTCACGGATATCCAGCACCCCGCTGACACTTGCCATGGACTGGAACAGGTTTCTATGGTGAAAACCCAAAAGCAAAGCCCCATGCCCGCCCATGCTCAGCCCGGCAATGGCACGCTTGCCCGTGGTCGGGTACAGGCTGTCAATATGCGGAATAAGCTCCTTCGTAATAAAGCCGGCTATTTGATTATCAGCAACAAGCGGACTGTCCGCATACCAGCCGTAGGGCTCACAGTCTGGGGCAACAATAATCACTTTTTTTGTATTGGCAATTTCCTGTAAATCCTTACCTATTGCCTCCACATAGTCTTTTCCCGAACTCGCTGCACCATGCAGTAAATAAAGGACAGGATAACGCTTATTGCCCAGCTGCGCTTGTATGGTTTTTTGCACATTGAGCGGCGCGTTTTCATCGGCATTTTCTTCTTGTTTTACAAGGCTCATTTTTGTTTCAGGCAGCCAAATATAGTACTCCGCTTGTTTTTTGCGCAGAGAAGACGTAAAGACGACATGGTTTGCCATGCCTGCCACGGGGGGATAGCACACGGGCACATCTTTGGCATACAGCACAGCAAGGTCTTTCTCCACAGCAGGCAGAACGTAATCGGTTAAAATTTCCCCGCCTTCATTGCTGACATGGATTAAATCCTTAGAACGCAGGCGTATGCTTTGCTTATTTTTCCCTGTATAAAAAGTCGTGTATTTGCCGTTTGCCGTGAGCAGATGTTCAATATTGATAAAACGGGCACCTGCAACGGTCTTGCTTGCTTCCGCCTGCAATTTGGAAATCAGCTTTGTCCGCGTAAAATACGGCTCTTTGCCCATAACGGGCAGGCTTATCCAGAGAATTTGCCGCTTGCCGTTATCAGCAAGGGCAATAAACTCTTTAGAACGCTGTAAATAGATTTCTGCCCATGCCTTGGTATCGATAAAATAGCGCTTTTTATCAATGACAATATCCTGCGTATCATTTGCCCCAAGGCTCATAATAAGCAAATCGGGCTGATAGGTTTCGAGCATGGCAGGTAAATTCTCAAACCAATTATAAAAATCGGGACGGCTCAGCCCGGAAGAATATTTCCCTTCCCGATGCACTTCCAGATTATCCCGCTTGCGCAAACGATTTTGCAGGGCGGGACCAAGCCCTTCCATCATCATAGAATCGCCGATAATAAGCACACGTTTTTTTCTGCCGTAATCGGGAAGACGCGTTTCATAACAGGCGATGCCGCTGCGTGTTTCCGCTGCAAGCTGTGCATTGTATGGATAATTGTACGCATTATAGGTATACTGTTCTGCCGTTTCTGCCTTGCCTTCGTCCGCATTGTCTGCAATTGCCTGCTCTGCCGCAAACGCCGGAATATTTTGACCGTCTTCCGCATTTATTTCCGTGGGTACTGCCTCTTTTTGAGAATTTTCCGCAAGCATTTCCTGCTGAAACGTCTTTTCCGTTTGAAGAGGATCTTCCCGCGTGATTGCTGATGCAGTTTCCTGCGTCACTGCGGGCTCATCTTCCTGCTCTGCCTGCACAGCCCTGTTATTTTCCTCGTTCAAAAAATCGTCAGATTGGATAAGGCGCTGTTCTGTTTTGCTTGTTTCTTCCCGTGCAGCAGGCTTTTGCTCTGCAATGCTTTCCGCAGAAATATCCTTAGTATCCCTTGCTTGTTTGATATTTTCCCACCATGCAGTTATTTTGGGACTCAAATTCTGCTCGGAACTGAAAAAATCACCTTGTGCAACCTCAGCAACCCTATCCTGCACAAAGGAATTAAAGGCATACACTTTTGTTTTTTCGCCAAGAGTGTGAATATATTGATTAATTGTTAACAAAAACGGATAGTTGGCTCCCTCGCGCTCCAGCAGGGATGTAAGCCGTGCTTCCTCAAAAAAAAGCATGCAAAAAAAGACAGCCGCATATAAAACCAAACTTTTCCGCGAAACATGACAAATTTTCATACAACACTCTAAAATTGGAAATAAATAAAGGGCAAGACGCCGTCAGGACCTAATTTAAAAATAATCGCGCATAACAAAGTAATCAGCATAAGCTTAAAAGGATACCAAAGCTTTTCCAGCACAAAGGAAAGACTGTCAAAACCATATTTGCCGATAAATTGGATAAGGAACGCACACGAAATTGCCCCCAAAACCAACAAAGGATAGCCATCTCCTTCTCCCGTAAAAAGAAACATTTTTTGGAGCATGGCAAGGGCAATATCCATGCTTTCCGCCCGGAAGAAAAGCCATACGAAACAAATAAAATGAAAGGTCAAAAACCATGCAAACAAACGATAGCAGTGCTTGATAACAGGTTTTTCCATAAGTCCCGCACCGGGCAGAAAACGTTTCCATGCATGGTTGACAACAAGCCCTGCGCCGTGTGCCATGCCCCAAACCAGAAAACGCAAATGCGCCCCGTGCCACAGCCCGCCTATGGCCATAGTCAGAAATAAATTCACGTACGTATTGCCTTTGCGGTTGCCCCCAAGGCTAAAATACACGTAATCACGCAGCCATGTGGAAAGGCTGATATGCCACCTGTGCCAAAACTCTTTTACACTGGTCGCAAGATAGGGGGCATTGAAGTTTTGCGGGATTTTTATGCCCATGAGCCGACCGATGCCAAGAGCCAAATCCGTATATCCCGAGAAATCGCAAAAGATTTGCATAGCATAGGCATACATAGCCACAAACACTGTTTCGGAACTGTAAAATTCAGGGCTTTGGAACACATCCCGTACAATATGTTCGGATAAATAGCTCGCCAGCACCACTTTTTTGAAAAGCCCGCTTAAAAGATAGGTAAAACCCTCGGCAATATCACGGTTGATAAGGGCTTTTTCCATTTTTTTATATTCTTCGTCTCCCACAAGCCCGCTTTGAACCGGGTCGGCAACAAGCTGGGGAAAAAACTGGCTGCTGCGCATAATCGGACCGGAAAGCACAGTCGGAAAGAAAGAAACAAAGAGCAAAACATTGGTGTAGGAAAGGGGTTTCAGCCCCGTATCTCTGTACCTGTCAATGGCATAGGACATGCCTTGGAAAATATAAAAACTGAGTCCCACGGGAAGCAGAATATCCATGCTTGGCAGCAAAAAAAGAAGGCTGATATCAAAACCAAGGCTTTTGAAAAGCTGTTCCGCACTCAAAACCAGAAATTCATAATATTTGAAAAAACCGAGCAGTAAAATTTGTGCAAAAATCGCTGTCCCGACAATAAAACGCCGCGTACCGTGCTTTTTAAGGGGGCGTGAATTGGTAAGAACGGCAGAAAAATAGTTAATAAACGCGACCAAAAAGAGCAAAGGCAAAAATTGTACCCCTGCAAAGGCATAAAAAGCAATGTTTATTCCTAAAAGAAAATATTTTTGTGATTTAAGCGTTCTTGCCCCAAGACTGAGAAAAATGAGGACAAATAAAAAGAAAACAGCAAACTGGAAGGTTACAAAATTCATCTTCAACCTGAGTAATTTTTTTTCTTTGTAGGGTACTTTTTGTATAAAGGCAAGGAAAAAGAGCCTTATTCTTTAATGGGCAGAAAGCGGATAAGCACGGCAACCAAACTCAAAAAAATACACATGGTAATAAAAACAAAGGGCAAACCAAGATTATGCGCCACAAAGCCCATAATGGCAGGTCCTGCAAGAAGCCCTAAATATCCCAGAGTACTGACGGAAGCTATGCAGGTACTCAAACTGCCTTTGGAATTTTTTGTCGTCAGGAAAAAAAGCATGGGCACGGTATTGGAGGCAAATAAACCCAGACAAAAAAATGCAAAAAAACAGGCATAGGCATGCGGGATAAAACTCACGGCAAAAAAACAAAGGACGCTGAAGCATACCCCATAGAAAAGTAAATTCCGTGCCCCAAACCGTGTACCCAGTTTATCGCCGATAAGCCGTCCAAAGGTCATGGTTACGGCAAAAAGAGCATAACCGAGCCCTGCCTGAGAAAGGGGAACAAGCCGTATTTTATTCAAAAACAACGCGCTCCAGTCCATAAGAACGCCCTCAATCATATACAGGAAAAAGCAAATCACCCCAAATCCCAAAATAACACCCCGCGGAAGGGTGAATAAAGGCGTTTTTTCTTCATTACACCGGGTTTTTGGGAAAAAATAGCGTTGAAAATAAAGCATGGCGGCTACGATGAGCAAACCGATAATACCCGCCGCAACCACTTGATTGCCCAGCACCTGCAATAATATTGCAGCAAGCCCTGCCCCAAGGGCAACGCCTATCATGTAGAGAGCATGGAGATTGGACATCAGCCTGCGTCCGCTTGTCTGTTCCAGAAGTGCAACCTGTATATTCATCACCACATCGAGCATGCCGCTCATTGCTCCGAAAATCGTCAGAAATATGGCCAGACTGAGCGGTGTCGAAACAAAGCTCAAAATAAACAGCGCAAGATAATAAACCGGAATACAAACCAATTGCATGGCTCGGCAGCCAAATCGGGCGGTAAACGCTCCCGCTGCAGGCATGGAAATTGTTGCCCCAAAGCCAAGACAAAGGAGCAAAAGCCCAAGCTGCGCCTCATTGACCTGCAAACGCTCCATAGCAAAGGGTATAAGCGCTGCCCATACCGCCATGGCAGCGCCAAGGCTTAAATAGGCAAAGCGCCCTGCCATAATGCTTTTGGGGACAGATAACAGCGTAAAACATTCCCTGGCGCTGTTTTCCCGTATCTCTTTTTCCTGCATAACTATCTCAAAAAATAAAACCTGTTTGTCAGTACATTTCCCTATGATATTCGGAATATTTATTTAAAGTTTAAAAACCTTTGCAGCTGGACCCCTCGCCTGCAGCGGTACCCGTCAGCGAAAGAACGAGCATTACGGCTACCACTCCCCCAATCCCCCTCTACGCCCTGTTGTGGACGCTGTCCATAACAGGGAATTAATATTCTTGATGTTAACAGGAATTGCTCTAAGGGAAAAATAAGCAGACGCAATAATTTTTGTTCACCCGCATCTCTGCTCACCTCGCATGAGACTTATTCTTCGCCAACGCAAACGGCTTCGCCGCCGTCAGACGGGTGCGCGTCCCGCACTTCCTGTGCTTATCCGCCGCAGTGACGCGTACCGAAATGCTCGATGTGCTTTGCTTCTACGCTTTTTTCTTCATCGCCATTTTGAGCAATTTTTCAATCAGTTCCCCAAATTCCAAGCCGATTTCCTTCGCTTCTTTCGGCACAAGGCTGGTGGCTGTCATGCCGGGGAGTGTATTGACTTCCAAAATATAGGGCACGCCTTCTTTGGTCAGGATAAAATCAGAACGGCTGTAGTCGGAAAGTCCTAAAATCCGATGTGCCTTTAATGCCATTTCCTGAACTTTCTTTGTTGCCTCTTCTCCAATGGGAGCAGGACAGATTTCTGTTGCTCCGTCTTCAGCATATTTATTGGTATAGTCAAAAAATTCTGCTTTCGATTCAATCAAAATTGGCGGAAGTGCCTCGTTATCCAAAACTCCGCAGGTAACTTCTCTGCCCGCAACAAGCTCTTCAATCAAAATTTCCAGTCCCACGCTGAAAATACTTTCAAGGGCATGTTTCAGCTCTTCCCTGTTTGTGACTCGGTATAAATGGATACTGGAACCGCCGTTATTGGATTTGACAAACAGGGGATAGGTCAGTTTTTCCTCGATTTCTGCCAAACTTTCAGGCATATGGGGTAAAAACATACCCTTTACGGTGTTGAGCCCCCCTGCCTGCATGAGTGATTTTGCAGCGTATTTATGCAAAGCAAGAAAAGAACCTTCAGCATTTGCCCCCTGATACGGACAGCCTACACGGCTTAAAATTGCCTGTACAAGCCCGTCTTCCCCCGGAGAACCATGCAAATTAATAAAAGCCGCTTCGGCTTTTTTTGCCAGCGGAATAAGGGCTTCAAAGCCGTCAGAAAGGTCAAAAAACGTCACCGCATGTCCGCGTTCTTTCAAGACTTTTTCAATTCCTTTTGCACCGCGAAGGGAAATTTCCCGTTCAGGCGACCAGCCCCCTGCAATCAATAATACGTTCATTATCGTTTCCTTTCCTGTTTGATACGGACAAGCTGTCCCGGTTCAAGTTTTATATCCACGCCAAACCGAATAAAGGCATTTTCGATTTTTTGGCTTTGGGTATAGTTAATATTGATAAGCCTTCTTTTTTCTTCTGTTGTGCCATAGCGTTTAATCAAATCTTCAAAACGCCCCGAAAGAGTCACCAGTCTGTCATGCTGTACTCGCTTGTCGGAATAGGAAATCAAATTTGCCAGCGTGCAGGGATTTTTTTCAATGGCTTGTTCTCCCTCGTCAAAAAACCAAATCACATGGGCAAGCACAGCCTGTGCAATAAGCGGGTTCTGGATTTCCTGCATAACCCATGCGCTGCCCAAAATCGCATGGTCCCCCCCGAAATAAATGGTATAACTCTTTGCAATATCATGGAGCAGTGCAGAAGCAAGCACCAAATCCTCGCGAAGAGGATAGCCCGCTTTTTCAAAACGCCGTGCAAGGGTCAGGGCAACCCGTGCCACCATCAGACAATGGGCTTTAATATGGGACATCATTTGATATTTTTTCCAAATACGGAAACACTCGCCCACTGTGGGGACTTTCCATTCCTCATGATAGGGAAACAATAAATTGGGTCTTAAGGGCATGGGTAACATATCTGCCTCACTTTATTTGCAAGCTGTCTTAACCACTCTATTTTTATAGTTTTTCATACAGTCTGCCCGGAGTATTTCCAAGCAGAGCGAACATTATCAAAACTTGTGCAATTTGTTTCCAATATTATTTTTTTCCCGTATGCCCATAGCCGCCGCTGCCCCGTTCCGTCGGGGAAAGCTCTTCACTTTCTTCAAAAGAAACAGGCAGATAAGGCTGAAAAACAAGCTGGGCAATTCTCTCGCCTTTTTCCACGCAAATTGCCTGCTTGGACGTATTGAGCATAAAGGCAATAATTTCCCCACGATAGTCAGGGTCAATAACCCCCACACCTTGGGCGACAGTCAAGCCGATTTTTGCCCCTAAGCCACTGCGTGAATAGACAAAGCCGGCAATGTTCGGCTCGCAGATTTCAAGGGCAATGCCTGTGGGAATGGGGTATCGCTCCCCGGCTTCAATACAGATTTTTCCTTCTGAAAAGCAAGCCCGCAAATCTATCCCGCAGGAATAGCCTGTGGCAGGAGATATTCCATCCGCCCCGTAAAGGCTTTTACTTTCCCGCAAATAGCGAATTTTCACACGTGCCATTTTATTCCTCGTTTTGCAGTTCCTGCAAATCCATTTTCCGCCGCCGGCTTTCTTCCTGCTTTGCCTGAATAAAGGGCGTTAAATCAAGCTGTTTTTCAGGTGCAAGGAGATGTTTTTGCATTTGCCAGCGGATAATTCCCTGATACACATTGCGTTTGCCGTTTTGACTGTCTTTGCAAAGCACATCCAGCTTGGCAAGCAAATCTGTGCGCTTGGTCGTATCGGCAGAGGGGCAGGGATTGGAGAAAATCGGCAGTTCCCAAAGCTTGGCTGCCTTAATGATATGCTGTTTTTCCACCATGGCAAGGGGGCGGATAACAGTCAAAAGCCCTCCAAAAAAGGGCTCATACATGCTCATGCCATCAATGCGTCCTGTTTGCACAAGGTTGAGCAAAAAAGTGGAAACAATATCATCCGCATTGTGCCCAAACGCCAAATGGGTCAGCTTGTGCTCGTCACACAGTTCAAACAAACGCTTGCGCCGTAAAAATGCACAATAATAACATGGGGATTTTGTCCTGTTTTCTTCAGAATGGGCAAGGGGTCCGTGATTGGCTACTTCCACATGGTACGGGATTTTTTCCTCTTCGAGCCATGCGACAAGGGGGGCATGGCAATGGGGGTCAAAACCGGCATTCACATGTATTGCCATAATTTCAAAAGGAAAGGGCGTAATTTTCTGCCGTATCTGCAAAACTTTGAGCAAGACAAAGGAATCCACGCCCCCTGAAACGGCGACCCCCACGCGGGCATGGGGTTTCAGCATGCCCGTATTCTGCATGAGTTTGCCTGCGGCACGTACGCACTGTTCCTGTGAATACTGAAGCTTTTTTGCCATACTTATCCCATAAAACTCAAATCGATAAGGGTACGCACGCCATAGCCTGTTGCTCCTTTAGGGTTCAGGGCATTTTCGCCGTTGTCCGCAGCGGCCATGTCAATATGTACCCATTCCTGTTCATCGTTCACAAATTCTTTGAGGAAAAGCGCAGCGGTCAGGGAGCCGCCTAAACGGGAACCGGAGTTTTTCAGATCGGCAACATTGCTTTTGAGTTCCTTCATTAAATGCTTCCAGACAGGCAGCTGCCAAGCCCGTTCAAAAAGGGCGCTGCTGCGTGCCGCAACCTTTTGTGCAAGTTTATCATCAGAAGCAAAAATGCCTGCGGCGCCCTCGCCAAGCGCCACAGCGCAAGCCCCTGTCAAGGTTGCAATATCCACTAAGCAGGCCGGTTTATAGGTATCCTGTGCATAGGAAAGGGCGTCAATCAATATCAGTCTGCCCTCTGCATCCGTATTGACAATTTCAACGCTTTTGCCGCTTCTGGCAAAAACAATATCCCCGGGTTTGACGGCGGATCCGCCCGGCAGGTTTTCGCATAAAGGCATAATCCCAATCACAGGACGGGCGGGGTATGTGCCGTTCATGGCAAGCCTTCCAAGACTTTCAAAGGTTCCCAGCACCGCCGCAGCACCGCTCATATCCCCTTTCATTTCTTCCATGCCCGCACTGGGCTTTAAGCTGATACCGCCGGAATCAAAGGTAATACCCTTACCCACCAGAACGAGCGGAGCAAGGTTTTTATCCACAGTATGAGGATAGTATTCCAAAACCACAAAACGCGGCTCCTGTGCCGAACCCTTTGCCACAGCCAAAAAGGCGTGCATGTTTTCCTGTTCAATTTCCCCTTTTTTCAAAATACGGATATTAAAATTATGATAAATGGCAACTTCCTGCGCTTTATCCGCAAAAAAGACCGGGGTTACGTAATTGGCGGGAGCATTGGCTAGGTCACGGGCAAGATAAATTCCTGACGCTTCCGCCTCTGCAAAGCGCACAGCCTTTTTCAAGCCATCGTCACAAAAATCATCATCAAGCAAAAAGAAAAGTTTGCGCAGTCTTGGGCTGTCAGATTTTTTCTTAAACGCCGTATAGGAATACAGGGCGAGCTTTGCGGCAAGAGCAAGTTCTCTTGCCAGATTATCACGGCCTACCCCAAGCTTTGCCCCTATTCGAGCCATGGAAACAATGTCGATGCCCATATGTTCCAAGCCCAAATCCTGACAGGCAGTCACCGCCTTTCCAAAGGCAAAGCGTAAATCTTCCAAGGTCAATTCCTCTGCCTTACCCAATCCCAGCACCATGCAGCGGGAAATTTCCATGGCAGGCGGACCGTATAAAATGATACGTTCCTCTTTTTTGCCTTTGAAATCACGCCACTGCGGGGCAATAGTCAGCCACGGGGCTGTGTGCTGTAAAAAATGACAGGCATCGTCCACTCCTTCCCCTTCAAAGGCAAAGGCAAGGGCCAAATCCGTTTTCCACTGCCCTTGGATTTGAAACTCTATATCAAAATCGCGTTCTGTTATTTCCATATATTCTCCTTCATTTTTATCGTTGCTTTTTATTCCATATTTATTTTTTATAACTATATGCCATAGCTATAATATATTCCATATTTTTTGTTTTACGGAAGAGCGGCAGCCCATTTTTTTAAACCATTTCTTCCAAGCCTGCTTGCCGGCGAAGCAAGCGTATTTCTTCTTCAGTCAATTCCCTCACTTTCCCTTTCGGCAAATCCCCAAGCCGCAATGAACCTTGCTGAACACGGCGCAGCGTCAATATTGTCAGCCCCGTATCCCGGCACATGCGCCGAATTTGCCGATTTATTCCCTGACTGAGCGTAAATTCCAGCCACAGTTCCAAATTCTTTTGCTTGGAGAGCATTTCCACCTTAACCGGGGCAAGATCTTCCCCTTCCTGCAGGGTCATGCCCTTTTGCATAGTCTTGATTGTTTCCTGCAAATTATAGCCGTTATGGGGCAGGCGCACTTTGACATGATAAATTCTCGGCATATGCCAGCGCGGGTGCATAAGCCTGTTGGCAAGTTCCCCGTCATCGGTCAAAAGGATCAGCCCTTCAGAAAAAAAATCAAGCCGTCCCACAGGGTAAATACGCCGTCCTTTATATGCGGCAGGCAAAAAATCAATCACGGTTTTGCGCCCTTCCGGATCTTTTACCGTGCTCACAACACTGATGGGCTTATGGAGCATCAAAATACACGGTTTTTTCCGCGTACTGAAAACAACCTTTTTGCCCTGACACACAATACTGTCTTTTTCCCTGTCAATGCGAAGGGCAGGGCTTTCTGCCTTGACGCCATTAACCGTAACCAAGCCTGCAAAAATCAGCTCATCGGCTTTTCTTCTGGAACAAATACCTGCATCGGCAAGGGCTTTATTGAGGCGGATTGTCTGCTCTTCCATTTTTACTCTTTTTTTGTTGCGTTTTTATCAGGTGCATAATATACTTTATATATTCAATCGTCTAGTTTTTTTGCCCATGAAAAACAGGGAAAAACTGTGAAAAATACGGATGAGTATGCGCAGAAAGAATTTACAGGAAAAAATAGTCAGTCAGCAGCTTGGCAGAATACGCCGAAAAATTCGGGATTTATTCCGAACCTCCGATTTTTCTTTGGGTTTGCTCGTATGGTTTTATAAAGCGTTATGCGGAACGCTCAAATATAATCAGAAAACCCGTGTAAAAATCGCCGAGCAAGACAGAATTGCCTATGAACGCAAACAGGGACGAGATGTCAAAGGCACTCCCGTTGTCCTTTGTCTTTGGCATGACGAACTCTTCCCCCTTATTTATCTGCAAAATGATCTGGACATTGTCTGCATTGTCAGTGAAAGCAAAGACGGAGCAATATTAGAAAAACTCATGCGGAAACTGGGGCTGCGCACAGCCTCCGGTTCCAGCCGAAGGGGCGGGCTCAAAGCCTTGCTTCAAGCCGCAAGAATAATGAAAGACGGCACAGTCCACGGCTGTATCACGGTAGACGGTCCCATGGGTCCCCGCCATAAAGCCAAGGACGGAGCATTCTTGCTTGCCCATAGGGCAAATGCAAAAATTGTCCCTGTGCGTCTGGATATCAAAAGAAGCATAAAACTCCGCAGCTGGGACAGATTTCAAATTCCCTTGCCTTTCAGTGAGGTCCGCGTCGTTTTTGGAGACGGTTTTTTTGTCACCGAAGAATTGACGGAAAAATATTTAAATGAATGCCACAGACGTTTGGAAAACGAATTAAAAGAATTGCTGCCGCTCAGAAAATAATACGAAAAAAATAACAAATAAAACGGGGATACAGGCAAAAAGCACTGCCTGCCCGAAGAGCAGAGGAAACCATGATAGCCTACCTTGAGGGAAAACTTCTACAAAGAACAGCGCAAAGTATCATTCTTGCAACAAGATACGGTGTAGGCTATGAAATTTTTATTCCCCAAAGCATGACACTTCCCAAAATTGGTGACGATTTTTTTGTTTACACAGCTTTTGTCATGCGTGAAGATGCACAGGAGCTTTTTGGCTTTTCCACCTTTGAAGAACGGGAAACATTCAAAATGCTTATTACCATAAACAGGGTGGGGGCAAGAACGGCGCTTGCCATTTTATCTGTGTATAAACCCGATGATTTGCGGCGTATCGTGGCACAGGATGACGTCAATGCCCTGACAAAGGTTTCCGGCATTGGCAAGCAGACCGGACAAAAGATTTTTCTGGAACTGAAATATAAATTTAAAGCTGATACGCATCTTGCAGGCATGGGGCTTTCTTCTTCTGCCAATACCGGTGTTTTCAATGACGCGCTGACAGGGCTTCTCAATCTTGGGTATGATAACCAAAGCGCGGGTGAAGTTCTTTCTGAAGTTTTACAAAAAGACCCTGATCTGACTGTGGGCGAGGCGCTCAGGGCTGCTCTCAAAACTATGGTAAAGAAAAAATAAGACGCAAAAAGAACGTCTGAGAAAAATAAGGTTGTGAAATGACAAAAAAATTTGGCAAAAAAAACTTTTCCTCTTCCTATAAAAAAAACAGCAGCAAAGAATTAGAGCAAAATTTTGCTGAAGACGGTTTTGATGAAAATGTGCATGATGAAGACATGTACGATGAGGATATGTATGACGAAGAGGACAAAAACGCTTCTTCTTTTCAGCCTGCCTATTTTCAAGCACATCATACCCAAAAAACACAAGAAACAAGCGAGTCCTTTTCTTTAAAAGACAGTTTGGACAAAATGGATGAATCAATCCGTCCGCGCAAACTTTCCGAATTTATCGGACAAAGCGAATTACGGAAAAATCTGCAGGTCTATCTGGACGCCGCCAAAAAACGGGGCAAAGCCATGGATCACCTCCTTTTCTACGGCAATCCCGGGCTCGGCAAAACCACTCTTGCCCATATTATTGCGTCAGAACTGGGGGTCAATATTGTTTCTACCTCCGGTCCCGCTCTTTTGCGGGGCGGGGATTTAGCTTCGATTTTATCTAATCTGCAGGCAAACGATGTCTTTTTTATTGACGAAATTCACCGCATGCCCATGCAGGTGGAAGAAGTCCTTTATCCTGCCATGGAAGATTTTAAGCTTGACCTTGTCATTGGACAGGGGCCTGCCGCCAAAACCATAAAAATTGATGTGGAACCCTTTACCCTAGTGGGGGCAACCACACGGCTCGGACTTTTATCCGCCCCTTTGCGCGACCGTTTTGGCATAATCAGCCGCTTGGAATTTTATACGCCTCAGGAGCTTGCTGACGTTGTTTTGCGGGCAAGCAAAATTTTAGGCGTGCAAATCAGCCATGAATCAGCCATGGAAATTGGCAAACGCTCCCGCGGAACGCCCCGTATTGCCAACAGGCTGCTGCGCCGTGTCCGTGATTTTGCCAGCGTCTACGGCGGAGATGTCATTGACTGCGAACAAACCAGACACGCCCTTTTCCGTCTTGATGTGGACGAAATGGGACTTGATGAAATGGACAGAAAAATTTTATCCATTCTCATCGAACATTATGACGGAGGACCTGTGGGGCTGAAAACCTTGGCTGTTGCCTGTTCTGAAGAAATGCGCACCATTGAGGAAATTTACGAACCCTATCTTATCCAATGCGGGCTCATCAAGCGTACTCCGCAGGGACGCGTTGTCACCGCAAGAGCCTATAAGCATATGGGACACTTAGGATAATATTCCGAAAAGCTACAATATTAATTATAAGGAAATGCCATGCCGCAAGCAACGTTACAAGTTAAACTCCTTGCCCATACTCCGGAACCTCTTTCCGTTATTTATGCATCTTTTCGGCAGTGCTATCACCAAGGGTTTGTGGGCGATATGTGGGAACGCCTGCAAAACGGTGAAATCAGCAAGGAAAAACAGGCAGAATTTGTACACCATGTCATACTGTCAGGTCATGAAAGCCCCATTGAACATGTCAGTTTCACCTTTGCCCTTTCGGGGGTTTCCCGTGCCCTTACCCACCAGCTGGTGCGGCACCGCATTGCATCCTATTCCCAGCAAAGCCAGCGCTATGTGGACGCCGGCAATATGGACTATATTCTGCCTCCGGCTATTAAGAAAAACCCCAAAATTTTAGCACGCTATGAAGCCTTTATGGAAGAAGTAGGCAAAGCCTATCACGATATCAAAACCATGCTCGAAGAAGACGGCAGAGGAACGCTTGCCAAGGAAGACGCCCGCATGGTGCTCCCGCAGGCAGCAGCCAGCAATATTGTTGTGACAATAAACTGCCGTTCTTTAATCAATTTTTTTGAGCACCGCTGCTGCACCAGAGCCCAATGGGAAATACGCGACTGTGCCAATCAAATGCTCTGGATATGCCGTGATATTCTCCCCGAAGTCTTCAATACCGCCGGGGCAAAATGCGAACGGCTCGGCTATTGCCCGGAAGGGGAAAAATTCTGCTGCGGACGCTATCCTGTGAAGGAATAAAACGGCTATTGTTCCCATTGAATTGGGTTAATTAAGAATATCAAGAAAAAGAGGAAAAAACATGAAAACCAAAGCCTTATTAAAAGCATTCATTGTATTCTCATGTCTGGCAGCCGCAGCGCCTGCCATGGCTTTTGATTTGTCAAAAGCGGTAAGCGGAGCGGTTAAGGTTACGCAGGCCGTTACGTTAACAGATGAGCAAATGACGGAATATGTCAAAGAATACATTGACTGGATGGATAAAAACAATAAAGTTTGCGATGCCAAAAGCCCTTACACCATTCGTTTGAACAAGCTCACCAAAGGGCTGACTAAGGTTGAAGGTATCCCGCTGAATTTTAAAGTTTACTATGTAAAAGACGTCAACGCTTTTGCGTGTGCTGACGGCAGCGTGCGGGTCTTTTCTTCTTTAATGGACATCATGACTGATGACGAATTACTCGGCGTTATCGGACATGAAATGGGGCATATTGCCCATAAAGATTCAAAAGAAAGCTTCAAAAGAGCTTTGCTCACTTCTGCTTTAAAAGACGGACTTTCTGCAAAAGGCGGAAAAACAGCTGCATTGACAAATTCTCAGCTTGGCGATCTGGGCGAAGCGCTTATTCATGCCAACTATTCCCAAAGCCAAGAATATGCTGCTGATGATTATGGCTATGACTTCCTCAAAAAGGCAGGCAAAAACCCTTGGGCTATGGCGTATTCTTTCAAAAGACTCAAAAAAATGCAGGATGATGCAGGTGTAAAACAAAGCAAAGGTATGGAACAATTATTTTCTACCCACCCGGACCTTGACAAGCGCATTACCCGTATGGAATCCCGTGCTGAGAAAGACGGCATAAAAAAACCGGCAAATACGAAAAAGTAACAGAGCATACTATCGTTACCGCATGTAAATTTTGACTGGATGCATTGTCTTTGCATTCAGTCTTTTAATGAGAAATTTTCAAATGATACAAGGAATACACATGCTGACCTTCAGACAAGCCGAGCCCGCCGACATGGGCACCCTGCTTTCTTTGATAAAAGAACTTGCAAGCTATGAACATCTTGAACATGAAGTCACTGCCACAGAAGAAATTTTAACCGCATGGCTTTTTGATAAGAAAAAAGCCGAAGTGATTTTCCCTGTGCTTGAGGGCAAAATCATTGGTTATATTTTGTATTTTTATAATTTTTCCACCTTTCTTGGCAAAGCGGGTATCTATGTGGAAGATTTATTCATTCAGCCAAATTACCGCCATAAGGGCTTCGGTAAACAGCTTTTGCAGCATATTGTCCAAAAAGCCCGAAGCGAAGGGCTGGGCAGGGTGGAATGGGCTTGCCTTGACTGGAATAAGCCAAGCATTGATTTTTACCTTTCTCTGGGGGCTGTGCCTATGGACGGCTGGTCAACCTATCGCCTGACCGGGGAAAAGCTTTGCCGTTTCGCCCAAAGTACGCCAATAGACGCAAAATAAACAGGATAAGCCATGCAAATACAGTTAACAAGTCTTGATGATACCGATAAATTTGCCAAAATCGCCGCAAAAACGCTCCTTGAACAAAAAGAAAAAGGAGCTTTTTTACATACCCTGTATCTATTGGGAGAAATGGGAATGGGCAAAACAACCTTTACCCGCTCCTTTGTGGGGGCACTGCCAAATGCACAGGAGGCGGAAGTCGCCAGTCCCAGTTTTACCATCTGCCACGAATACCCTACCGAACCTGAAGTTTACCATGCGGATTTATACCGTTTGCCGGATAATATCGACCTGCCTGAAGAATTGCAGAATTTGGGCAAAAATACGCTCCTTATCATCGAATGGGCGGAACGCCTGCAAAATGACGCAAAAGCCGCAGATCGTCTGGAAATTACTTTTACCAAGGAAAAAATAAATCCTGATAAAAAAAATGACCTTGAAAATATAGACAATTTTGTGAATTTATGCGAATTAAAAAGGCATGTTAATCTTGCTGCACAGGGGGATACCGCCCTAGTATTCCTGCAGTTATTAACAAAAAATTTACAAAATTGTTTTTATGAAAAATAACAACATGTAATTTTGTAACATACTGATTTTATTATTAAATAAGCACAGTTACATACTGTGCTGAACAGGACAAAGCATGAAAATTTTGGTTCAAAAATTCGGGGGTTCCTCTGTTGCTGACCTTGAGTGCATGAAAAAAGTACGTGCAAAAGTGCTGAAAGAAGTTGAAGAGGGCTATAAAGTCGTTGTCGTTCTCTCTGCCCGTGCAGGACAAACCAATAAGCTTGTGGAAATGGCATACCAATGGTCTGACGAACCGAATCCCGCAGAATATGACGCCCTGCTTGCAACTGGGGAGCAGGAATCCATTGCTCTTTTTAGTATGCTTTTAAACGACGCCGGCGTAAAGGCCCGTTCGTTTTTAGGATTTCAGATACCTATTTTAACGGATAATGCCTATACTTCCGCCCGTATTGTTTCCATTGAAGCCGGGCAGTTTCTGCATGAACTAAAACGCTTTGATGTTATCGTTATGGCAGGTTTTCAGGGTTACAGCATGGAAAACAGAATTACAACACTCGGACGCGGCGGTTCCGATACATCTGCCGTTGCCATTGCGGCCGCCCTTGGGGCAGAGCTTGGAGAGCAGGTTGACTGTCATATTTATACCGATGTTGACGGGGTATATACCACAGACCCCCGCGTTGTTCCGCAAGCGAAGAAAATAGATAAAATTTCCTATGATGAAATGCTGGAAATGGCTTCCATGGGCTCAAAAGTCCTGCAAATCCGTTCTGTGGAATTTGCCAAAAAATATAAAGTACCGGTATCGGTACGTTCAACCTTTACGAATAATCAAGGGACGCTCGTAACACAGGAGGATGAAGATATGATGGAATCAGTTATGGTTTCCGGGGTAGCATTTGATAAAGATCAGGTTCGCATTACCGTTTTAGGTGTTCCTGACCAGCCGGGAGTTTCTGCGGCTCTTTTCGCCCCTCTTTCTGACCATGATATTCTTGTGGATATGATTGTACAAAAAGCAAGCCGTGACGGCATCACAGATATGACCTACACTGTTTCCCACAAAGATTTGAAACGAGCCCTCACCTATACGGAAAAAGTTGCCGAAGAAATTGGCGCTCAAGGTGTTGAATACGATGATCAGGTTTCAAAGGTATCTGTCATCGGCGTGGGCATGCGCAATCACAGCGGTGTTGCCGCCATGGCGTTTTCTGCTCTGCATAAAGCAAATATCAATATTCTCATGATAAGTACATCTGAAATTAAAATTTCCTGTCTTATCAAGGCGGACCAATTAGAAAAAGCAGTACACACCCTGCATACAACCTTTGGGCTTGACGGCGAATAATAATGGATTTTTATATTTACGATACAAGCCTGAGAGACGGCGCCCAAAGCGAAGATGTACAATTAAGCACGCCTGATAAAATAAAAATTGCTCTTCGTCTGGATAATTTTGGCATACAGTGCATCGAAGGCGGCTGGCCCGGGGCTAATCCCGTGGATAATGAATTTTTTGAGGAAATCAAAAAATATTCTCTCAAAAATGCCAAAATTGCGGCCTTTGGAAGTACGCATCACGCCAATTTTAAGGCAGAAGACGATCCCACCATGAAAGCGCTGATACTGGCGGGCGTGCCTGTGATTACCATTTTTGGCAAATCAAGTGAAAAACACGCACTGGACGCCCTTCGCGTCAGCCCGGAACGCAATCTCGAACTTATCCATAATTCTGTCGCATTCCTCAAAAAACACACGGAATGTGTTTTCTTTGACGCCGAACACTTTTTTGACGGGTTCAAAGCCAATAAAGACTATGCCCTGCACGTCCTCAAAAATGCCCACAAAGCAGGGGCGAATACGTTGGTGCTTTGTGATTCAAACGGCGGAACGCTGCCCTCTGAAGTGTCTGAAATCATGCATATTTGCCGTCAGGAACTGCCTGACGCCGTCTTTGGCATACACGCTCACAATGACTGCGAACTGGCAGTGGCAAATTCTCTGGCTGCACTGCAGGCAGGGGCAAGCCATGTGCAGGGTACTATGAACGGCGTGGGCGAGCGCTGCGGCAATGCAAATCTTTGCTCCATAATTCCCATTATTGAAGTAAAACTGGGTAAAAAGTGTTTACCCGAAAACATGCTGACCCAGCTCACTGCCACCTCTGCCTATGTCTATGAAGTTATGAACATGAAACCCTTTGCCCGGCAAGCCTTTGTAGGAAAATCAGCCTTTGCCCACAAAGGGGGCATACATGTCAGCGCTATAAACCGTGATTCCACCCTTTACGAGCATATACGCCCGGAACAGGTGGGCAACAGCCAGCGCGTTCTGATTACGGAACTTGCGGGCAGAAGCAATATCGTCAGCCTTGCCCGTCGTTTTGGCTTTCATTTGGATAAGGACGAGCCTGTGGTCAAAGGGCTTTTCCATGAGCTGAAAACCAAGGCAAGCCTTGGCTATGATTATGCCGCCGCCGAAGCAAGCATGGAGCTTTTACTGCTTCGTAAACTTGCCCGCCGCGGAGTGCGCAATTTCTTTACGCTGAAAAGCCTGCGCGTACTGGAAACAAAGGACGCCAACGGCAATCCTTTGGCAGAAGCAACCGTTGCCGTGGAAGTGGAAGGTGTTGTCGAACACACGGCAGCTACAGGGCAAGGACCTGTGAACGCCATGGATATTGCCCTGCGTAAAGCACTGTCCTCTTTTTATCCTAAAATATCAGAGCTGAGCCTGAGGGACTTTAAAGTACGCGTTCTCACCATGGGACAGGAAAAGACAAACCAAAAACCTGACCTCTTTAGTCCGGGCAATGAAGAATGTTCTGTTCCTCATGTGGGCACCGCAAGTGTTGTACGGGTATTGATTGAAAGTTCAGACGCTCAGGGGGCATGGGTCACTGTGGGCGTTTCCTATGATATTATCGAAGCAAGCTGGCAGGCTCTCGCGGACAGCGTCACCTATAAACTGTACCGCGATGAATGGCGAAGCCACAGTAAAAAAAATGATGAATAAATAACTTACGTTGAATTATCAATTACTTGTGCAAAGCGGCTTAAACCAATTCACTCCGGTGCATATAGCTTGCTGAAAAAGTATAAGCACATCTTTCAAAGGGTAAACGGTTAAAGACATGTCCTTTCTGTTCCTCCTTGGCAAGTCCTTCCCCATATCCTTTCTCTCTTTAAAAATGAACGCTTTGTTATAGAAAGCGGTTGATTTTATAATTATTTGATATAATGTAAAAATTTCAATTAGTTGATTGATTATATAACCACAAAAGATAATTATAAAATTTTCTTTTTATGATGGAAATGATTATCTCTGCTGCCGCTGTCCGCAGAGCTCGTTCACTCGCTAACGGCTGCCGCTCCCCATACCCCACATTCCCTGTTTGTCTTTCTGAAAAACAGGAGGATATGTTTTATAGGTAATTGATTATCAGCCTCTTTCTATAACAAAGCAAAATTAAAACGTTTCGAAAAAAGTTCAAGGGGCAAACTTCTCTAAAAGTTTGCCCCTTGAGAAACTGTATTCTTCGTATTAACAGGAATTATTCTAATAAACCTTTGGAATACTGATAAGGTGCATGCTTGTTTCCTGCACGGAAGGACAGCCCACTAAAACCATGGTGGATTTTAATTGTCCTTTGAGCATTTCAAGATACGCCTTGACCCCCTCTTTTTCACCTCCCACGGCGGCAATACTGAATGGTCTGCCAATCATCACCGCATCGGCACCAAGAGCCAGCATTTTTAAAATATCCACGCCGTCACGCACGCCGCCGTCTGCAAGAACAGTGACTTGTCCTTTGACGCGCTGCGCAATTTCCGGGAGCACATCGGCAACGCCCATGGCATGGTCAAGCACACGTCCGCCGTGGTTTGAAACAACAATGGCATCGCAGCCTGCATCTGCAGCAGCACGGGCATCAGCAACGGTCATAATACCTTTCAAGATAAATTTTTTACCCTTTGCATGGATTTTATCCACAATATTTTTTAATTCCTGCGGACCTTTCGGAGAAACAGGACGTCCCATTTTTGCAAGGGTAATAAGCCCTGCTGCGTCAATATCCATACCGATAACAGAACAGCCGGTTGCAGCAGCCTTTTCTAACTTTTCATCAAATTCCTTTGCTTCCCAAGGCTTAATAAAAGGAATACCATAACCGCCTGCGTCAGTAATTGCCTGAAAACCGCTTTCATGGATAAAGGGAGGAACCCCGTCCCCTGTACAGCCAATGGTTCCGCTTTCCCTGCAGCCTTCCACAATGGCTTTAACATATTGTTCTTCGGTAATTTTTCCGCCCATATTAAAAGATACGCCGCCAATAGGAGCAGCAAGCACGGGAATTTCCAAATTCAAGCCCAAAATAGAGCAGCTGATTTCAGGTTCACGCACATCATGGACAAGACGCATATTCACATGAATATTTTTCAATGATTTCATATTATTATGAAAAGCAGCCCCGGTACCGCAGCCGCCCATTCCGGGGGTTTCGCCGGCACAGGCTCTTCCGTCACACACGGAACAAACACGGCAATAGCCCTGCATACGTTCTTTTGCTATTTTTCGTACTTCTTGCATATCCATAGGAAAGCCCTCTTTTTTACATATTCTTATTTTTTTATATCACAAGCGATTTTATTTGTCACTTATTCTTTTTCCGAACAAAAAATTATTTCGGGGAAAGTATTTAACATTGCGTTAATAAAAATAATTACTTATAAAGAAAGAAAGTTTTTATTGAAGAGAGGAAGTATGGTCTTAGCAAATCAATGTTATCAAAACCTCGCAGGAAGTTACCTTTTTTCTGAAATTGCAAGAAGAGTAAATAAATTTTCAAGCGAAAATCCTGACAAAAAAATTATCCGCCTCGGCATTGGCGATGTGACAAAACCATTGCCTCCCAGTGTTATTTCTGCCCTGCATAAAGCTGTTGACGAGCAGGCTACCCCGGAAGGTTTCCGCGGCTATGGTCCGGAACAGGGCTATGACTTTTTGCGCGAAACCATTGTGGAAGATATTTTCAAGCAATTCGGGTTTACAAAAGATGAAATTTTTGTGAGTGACGGAGCAAAAAGCGATATCGGCAACTTTCAGGAACTTTTTGACACTTCCTGCAAAGTAGCCATTACTGACCCCGTTTACCCTGTATATGCCGATTCCAACGTCATGGCAGGCCGTGCACAGGCTCAAAAAGACGGACTATTCCAAGGCATTATTTACCTTTCCTGTACTTCTGAAAATAATTTTGTGCCGGAACTTCCAAAAGAACGCCCTGATATTATTTATTTATGCTATCCCAATAACCCTACAGGCACTGTGCTGACAAAAGAACAGCTCAAAGTTTGGGTTGATTATGCACGGCAAAACGGCAGTATTATTCTTTTTGACTCAGCCTATGAAGCCTTTATCCGTACCGCGGGTGTGCCCCACAGCATTTATGAAATCGAAGGAGCAAAGGAATGTGCAGTAGAATTTAGAAGCTACTCCAAAATTGCAGGCTTCACAGGGCTTCGCTGCGGCTATGTGGTTATCCCCAAAAATTTATGCCTCAAAACAAAGGACGGCAAAGATGTGCCTTTGCGTGATCTTTGGGTTCGCCGCCAAACAACCAAATACAACGGCACACCCTATATTGTGCAGCGTGCCGCCCAAGCTGTGCACAGCGAACAAGGCAAAAAAGAAGTCAAAGAACTCATTGACGCATACCTTATCAACGCAAAACATATCCGCGAAGGCTTTGCCAATATGGGATTAACAGTGTACGGCGGGGTTGACGCTCCCTATGTCTGGCTTAAACTCCCTATCCACGATTCTTGGAAATTCTTTGATGAGCTTTTAACCCAAGTCAATATTGTGGGCACTCCGGGACAAGGCTTTGGGCTCTGCGGTGAAGGGTATTTCCGCTTAACCGCCTTCGGCAGCTATGAAAATACCCTTGAAGCTGTCGAACGCCTCAAAAAATTCAAATTCTAGAGCATTTTCTGATAACATTCAGAATATGTTATCAGAAAGATTAAAAAGTTTTGCAAAGGGGTGCAGGGGGAGAAACTTTTATAAAAGTTTTCCCCCTGTATAAAAACTCCTCATGTTAAATGGAAACGCTCTAAAAAAAGCATACTAAATTGCAACAAAATTGTTCATAATCAGATAGTATAAAATTACCCTGCAAACCCAAACGGAGGACAGTGTCCTCCGTTTTTTTATGCTCTCTTCCGCAGTATTCCCAGTAAAAGAGTATAAATACAAAAAGCGAATACGACAATGCAGGCTCCGGAGGAAATATCCAGCGTATAGGACAGCCACAAGCCTAAAAAGCTAAACAAAAAAGAAAAAAGGACAGAAAGGAAAAGACGGCTTTTAAAATGCCCGGAGCAAAGGGAAGCACTTGCCGCCGGAGCGGATAAAAGCGCCAGTACAAGGATAATCCCCACCACCCGTATTAACAGAATAATGCATACGGTTACCAGCACATAGAGAAAATAGTGGTAAAAATTCACGGCAATGCCCTGTAGGCGGGCAAATTCCTCGTCAAATAAAAAAACCTGCCAATCCTTATAAAAAGCCAAGACACTGACCAAAATAAGCAGGCTTAAAAAAAGCATTGCCCGGACGTCATTTTCTGAAACTGTCAAAAGATTGCCAAAAAGGTAGGACTCGATATTGGGGGTAAAGCCCGGGCACAAGCCCGATAAAAATAATCCCGAGCGCCATGCCGAGCGCCCAAAATAAAGCAATAAAAATATCATGGGAAACGCGGGATTTTTTATGCAGATACGCAATAAACAGTGCAGAACAAAGGGAAAAGAAAAATGCCCCCAGCATGGGATTAAATTCCAGCAAAGTCGCAAGCCCGATGCCCCCGTAGGCAGTGTGCGCAAGTCCCCCGCTTATCATGAGCATTTTTTTCTCAATAATCAAATTGCTCATGATTCCGCAGACAATACTGCTCAGAACAATGATACAAAAGGCATACTGCAAAAACTGGTATTCAAATAACGCAGAAAACATTTTTTACTCTTTCATACAACGTAGTCTTTTCATTTGTTCATGGCAATGTTCCGCCCCCATTTCATAACATTCCCCTGTTTTTTCATCATGCACATGATAGGGCAAAACACGATGCGGATGTCCATGGGCGATTAAATCCACCGGACAGCCATACATTTTTGTTAAAATTTCCGCATTGAGTTTTGGTTCGCCGTGATAAATGAGGGACTGGTTCAGACAAGCAATGCTTTTGACACAGGACGCAATGGCGGATAAATCATGGGTGACCATAATTATTGTCATTTTTTGGTTAAATTTTGCCAAAACTTCAAAAATATGTTCCGAAGACTGCGGGTCAATATTTGCTGTGGGCTCATCCAGAAGCAGTAATTTCGGCTTAGTAAGCAGAGTACGGGCAAGGAGCAGTTTTTGAAATTCCCCGCCGCTCAGTTCCGCAATGGAGCGGTGAGCCAAATGTCCAATACCCAAAAGCTCTAAATATTCCATGGATTCTTCCTGCATAGCCTTGGTATAACGATAAAAAAAATGCCACTTTTTATGCAGATTGGAACTTAAACACACTTCGAGAGCGTCAATGGGAAATTCTCTGTTCAAACCGCTCGACTGCGGCATATAGCCAAGAGAAGCATATTCCTGCTCTTTTCCGAAGATTTTTATTGTCCCTGTATAGGGTACACTGCCGATAATAGCTTTAATAAGCGTTGACTTCCCCCCGCCATTCGGTCCCAAAATACCTAAAAAAGCCCCCTCTTCTATTTCAAGGTTGATATTTTTGAGTGCCTGATGCTTTGCATAAGACACGCAGACATTTTGAATAGACAGTGCGTTCATTATCGTAAATTTCTTACATATTTTCTTGCATGGTCTTTGCCATGATTAACATGTTTTCCCCATAATTTTTTGCAAGGGGATTTAACAAAACAGCCTTGCCCCCGATTTCGCGGGCAAACGCCTCAACTTGGCGGCTGGAAATTTCTTTTTGATAAAAAATTGCTTTCACCCTGTTTTTTTTAGCAATATTGATACATTCCTGCAAGTATTTTGCACCTGCTTCTTTACCGTGCTTTTCCAAGGCATACATAGTCAGCCCGTATTCGTCAGCCAAATACCCGAAGGCAGGATGAAAAGACAGAAAAATCTTTTGCGGCGTTTGGGCAAAAATCTGTCTTATTTCTTCGTCAACAGCCTGCAGCTTTTCTTTATACTTTTGGGCATTTTTTTCATATTCAGCCTTATTTTCCGGGTCAAGCGCCGCTGCTTCCTCCGCTATTTTCCGCACCATAACCATAACCCGTTTCGGAGAAAGCCAAATATGCGGATCACGGCTTGTACCAAGCATTAAATCAGGATAAACCTTTGCAGCTTCTTCATGCAGCGGCACAATACGGATATTTTCCGGCAGCCGCCCCGCAATATTCAGCCCTTCGCTGGCAACACCAATAGTAAAATATACATCTGCCTGTCTTAATTGCAAAAGAGCCTTGGGACTTGGAGAATAGCTTGCAGGACTTCCCCCTTCAGGAATAACGCAGAGAATATCAGCCCTATCCCCCACAACTTCCTGTACAAAGGCTATTTCCGGCGCAATGCTCACCGCAATGCGCAAGTTTTTCGCCTGTGCCGTACAAATTGTCCCTGTACAGGCTATTGCCGTGCCCGCCGTCACGGCAAACAGTATATATCCTAAAAAAATAAATAATTTTTTCATATTCTTACCCATTGCTTGAAATATAATTTCAAAAATAGGTTTTAAAGCCATTTCCCTTAAATTGCAATAAAAAAATGTGCAGGGAAAGACTTTGCAAAAACACGGTTATTTGTTAGCATAGTTTTAACACGGAGTTTCTATGTATTATCAGCACAATATCGATCCTGTTTTTCTTTCCATCGGATCCTTTATCCATATACATTGGTACGGGATCATGTATATCTTTGCTTTTTTTATCGGCTGGAGTATCGCCCGATATTTTGTTGCAAAACCCTATGCAAATTTTACCAAAAACGATGTAGAAGATTTAATTACCTATATTATTCTCGGTGTTATTTTAGGAGGCAGAATAGGTTATATTCTTTTTTATGATTTTCCCTATTACAGAGAACATCCCCTTGAGATTTTTAAAATATGGCAGGGAGGCATGTCTTTTCACGGCGGTTTTATCGGTGTTTTGCTTGCAGCCTTGTACTGGGCGTATAAAAACAAAAAAGATTTTATAGAACTCACTGATTTTATTGCGCCGTGTGTCCCCATCGGGCTTTTTTTCGGCAGAATAGGAAATTTCATTAACGGAGAATTATGGGGAAAAGAAAGCACGCTCCCTTGGGCTGTTATTTTTCCAAGCGGGGGCAATGTGCCCCGTCACCCAAGCCAGCTTTATGAAGCAGGACTGGAAGGACTTGTGCTTTTTTGTGTGCTTTTTTTTGCGGCGAAAAAAAATCCCCCCAAGGGATTTGTTTCAGCTCTTTTTTGCATTGGCTATGCCCTTGCCCGCTCCTTTGTGGAATTTTACCGTATCCCTGACGCCCAATACGGCTATTTCTTCGGTTTTATTACCATGGGACAAATCCTCTGCCTGCCCATGCTGCTGCTTGGAATAGTCTTACTGTATTTGAGCAAAAAATGGCAAAACAACCCCCATTATGACACTGTTCGTCTTCAAGACGGCTCAAATATTCGTGTGAAGCGGTATCATAAAAAATGATAAGTACAAGTATTTTTGTTTTCTGCGGATTACTTTCAGGATTTTTTTCAGGACTTTTAGGCATTGGCGGCGGACTTGTGATTGTTCCTCTGCTCATTATTGTTTTTGAACATACTGCCCAAATCCCTGCGCACCATATTATGCATGTTGTCGTCGCAACGTCACTTTCTGCGTCAATTTTTACCTCATTTTCCAGTGCCTACGCCCAAACCAAACGCCAATGCGTCGCTTGGAAAATTGTCCGCACCATGACGCCGTTTATTAACTTGGGAACGCTGCTGGGAGCCGGTTTAGCGAGTTTTTTTTCTGCTGATTTCATGCGCTGGCTTTTATTGACTTTCCTTTTTTTTGTGGCAACACAAATGTTTTTTGAATTATATCCAAAAAATTCCGCAAAAAACTTTTCAAACACAGCCTATCGCGTGACTGCCTTTATTATCGGGGCATTTTCCAGTTTTGTGGGACTTGCCGGAGGCAGTATTTTTGTCCCCTTTCTCCGCTACACCACAGGGGATTTGCGCAAAGCTATCGGCACTTCCTCTGCCCTTGCATGGACACTGGCCTTGGTCGGGGGTATTGGGTATATCATTTCCGGCTGGAATGTTACGGACTTACCCAAATCAAACCTTGGCTATATCCACGTTCAGGCACTTTTTTGCATAGCCCTGCCCAGTATGCTGATAGCCCCTTTAGGGGTACGGCTTTCCCATGCCCTTCCTGTGCAGCTCTTGAAAAAGCTGTTTGCCTTGCTGCTCTATGCTTCTGCCGTCCGTACGCTTATCACGGTATTAAATTAACGTACAGGAGTATTTTCACTTGCTGCAAAGAATTATCATTTTACAAGGGGAAAATTTTTCCAGCTACCGAAAGCGGCGAAGCCGTTTCTCTTATGTCGGGCTTGCGAGACTTGCGGCAGCCTTTGTCAACTTTGTTGACTTACGGACAGCAACAGCAGAGATAGAGAAATAGACAGCAGAGATAAAGTTTTCCCCTTTGACCCTCTTTCAAAACGTTTTAACTCTTTGAATGTCATAGGGAAACGCTCTCGTTCTAAATTCTGTCAGAATACAGATTTTCTAAAAATTCTTCCATTGCCTCGTCCATTTGAGGAATAAAATCGTTCAATGCAAAGGACTTGCGGCAATGGCTGCAATACATATATGCCTCATGGCATGTCCGTTTTACCAGAAGCTTCCTGCCGCAGTCAGGACAAGGAATGCTTGTCTGTTTTTCTCTTGCAGCGCAAAAAAACATGTTTTCTCCTTAATGGGCAAAAAGATGACAGGCAGTTTTATGCTCTTGTTCACCTTTTAAATACGGTTTTTCCTGACGGCAGATTGCCTGAGCATGGGGACAGCGTCCGGCAAAACTGCAGCCGACCTGCCGCTGCATAAGGCTGGGCATTTCTCCCTGCAGCACAATATTTTGCTTTTCTTTGCCGATATAAGGGGCAGAGGCAATAAGGGCTTTTGTATAGGGATGCAAAGGATTTTCAAAAAGCACAGCCCGCGGCGCCTGCTCGATAATTTCCCCTGCATACATCACCATGATTTCATCACACATAAAGGATATCACCTGTAAATTGTGAGAAATAAACAAATAACTCAAGCCATATTTTTCTTTCAAATCCAAAAGCAGATTTAAAACCTGTGCCTGATGGGAAGCGTCAAGAGCGGAAACAGCCTCATCACAGACAAGAATTTCCGGGTGCGTGATAATAGCCCTTGCAATGGCAATACGCTGGCGCTGCCCCCCTGAAAATTCATGGGGATAGCGGTAATAATACTCTTTTTCCAAGCCCACTTCCTGTAAAATGTCTTCCACGGCGTTTTGAACATCTTTTCGGGAAAGATGAGCATTATTTATTTTGAGAGGCTCTCCAATACTTTTTCCCACGCAAATCCGAGGATTGAGGGAAGAAAAGGGATCTTGAAAAATCATTTGCAGCACATGGGGATGATAAAAAAAATCCTCAATGGGTTTATCCTGATACAGAATTTCTCCGCCTGTTTTAGGGAGCAAGCCCACCAGCATTTTGGCAAGCGTTGATTTGCCGCAGCCGGATTCTCCCACAAGCCCCAGACACGTCCCTTTTTTGAGCTGAAAACTCACATTTTGCACAGCAAAAAAATCCTGCTTTGTGGCAAAACCGGTTTTTATGCTAAAGCTTTTATTGAGATTCTTTGCTGTTAAGATATTCATTTTATTGAGGAATATATGTACTTATTTCAATATTGGCGTCTTTAAAAGTTGCCATTTCATTATAAATAGCCTGTGCGGAACGAAGGAGCTGCAGCGCAAGGCATGCCCCTGTGCCTTCACCAAGCCGCATGCCTAAATCAAGCATAGGCTTTTGCCCTAAGCACTGCACTATTTTTTGATAACCCGGCTCTGCAGATGCATGGCTTAAAAATGCATAATCCTGTACATTTTTATCCATGCAGCAGGCAGCCGCATAGGCAGCAGTTGCAATAAAACCATCAATAATAACTGGGCATTTCATGGCACTTGCCCCCAGCACCACCCCGCAGAGCGTTGCTATTTCAAAGCCGCCGAGGCTTGCTAAAATTTGCAAAGCGCTTGCCTTGCCATGAACGTCTTTATGACGCTTGAGCGCCTGTGCAATGATTTTTGCCTTATGTGCAATTTTCTCTTGGGATAAACCTGCACCCGGTCCCGTAATCGAAACAGGCTCAAGCCCAAAAAGTTCGGCAAAAAGAGCTGTTGCGGGGGTGGTATTGGCTATGCCCATTTCCCCAATGGAAAAAATCCGGTAGCCATTTTTTATGCCTTCGTGGACAGCATGTGCCCCCAATACAATAAGCCGTTCACAGCATTCAAGACTCATGGCGTCTTCTTTGGCAATATTTCCGCTCATCTCAAGGGAATTTATCCGCACTGCATTGGGGCATTTGGGACATGTTCCTTTATGCCCCGCGTCCAGCAGCAGAAGATGCATATTGTTTTGTTTTGCCAAAACACTGATAGCTGCCCCGCCCCGCAAAATATTTAAAATCATCAAATGCGTTACTTCCTGCGGATTTTGCGCCACGCCTTCAGCATACACGCCATGATCGGCTGCAGCAAGAATATGCATAGCCGGATCAAGAGGAAGAGGAAATTCTCCGTTATAAATAGTAAAAAGCTTGGCTGCAAATTCTTCCAAACGTCCGAGGCTTCCCACAGGTTTTGTCAAATTATCCAAATGATTTTGCGCTGTTATTAATAATTTCTTATCAGTTGCCGTTATCGCAGAACATAAATCCGTATATGTCGTAAACATTTTAAAACCTCATGGAACAATTAAATTTTTCTGTCTTTTCTATACTGCAAAATGACAAAAAAATAAAGCAAATACCTGCATACTGTATAAGAATTTTTTTTCCTGCCAAAAATTTTCTGCCGCATTCCTTTCTTGCTTTTTTAAAAAATTTAGTATTTTTCCTTTGACAAAGAAATAATTTCTATGTATTTTTACTCCTGTGCCGATGCCCGGATGGCGGAATTGGTAGACGCAAGGGACTTAAAATCCCTGGACTGGAAACGGTTGTGCGAGTTCAAGTCTCGCTCTGGGCACCACATCTGCAAAATATTAAATCCGTTGTGTATTGTACATAAAGACACGACGGATTTTTTATTCAGCTTTTTTAATATAGGGAAATAAAAAGATTAACCTCTTTATTTCCCTTTTTATTATTCTGCAGCATATTGTATTTTGTTTTTAAAGAATAATCATGTGTTTTTCCTGAATAAAATATTGTGCATACCACGGTCGCCGGGGAAAGTTTCACCATTTTCCTAGGTCGTGATATTCCCCAAAAAATAAGCGTCCCATGGTTTTTAATATAATCGGTTTTTTCGCCTTTTTCTCAGTTGTCGCATCATTTGCATACAAACAAAAATGGCTCCTTCTGCCATGCAACAGTACTTAAGAGAGCAAACAATTTTTATTGCCATATTTTTACCCCATGAAGATTTTTCATAATTTATATATTTAAATCAACTAGTTATACAAAAAATATTTTTATAAGGCAGTATACAAGTATTTTTCTTTGTTTGCTGTATTGAGTAATTTCTTTTTTTATGGCATAGTTACTTCAAATACTTTGCAGGGGACGTATTATGAAAAAAGATCGCTTTTTATCCCAATTAGAAGAACTTTCCACCAAATTTAATGATACAAAGGGAAATGGGGTAACCCGTTTTTCTTGGTCGCACACAGCCGCGCTTGCCCAGTCATGGCTTGAAAAAGAATTTTCCCGCATGGGGATTTCCCTTACGGCAGACGGAGCCGGCAACCTGCACGCTTTTTATAAAGGAAAAACCAATCTTCCCCGCGTGATTATCGGTTCGCACTTGGATACTGTCCGAAACGGGGCAAAATATGACGGAACCTTTGGGCTTGTGGCAGCGCTGGAAACGCTGCGTTCTTTCCGCGAAGAAGGCTTTATCCCAAACCGAAACATTGAATTTATTGCCTTTGCGGAAGAAGAAGGGGCAAATTTCGGCACAACCTGCCTTGGCAGTAAACTTATTACCGGCATCGTCAATCCCGAAGATTTAAATAAAATCAAAAACAGTACGGCAACAGCATGGGATATGCTTGAAGACTATGGGTTGGAACCCAAAAATCTTGCCGGTCAGCAAATTGATCCCCAAAGTGTGCATGCCTATTTGGAAACCCACGTGGAACAGGAAAGACGCCTTTTTAAAAATAACTATAAACTGGGCGTTGTCAAAGCAATCAGCGCCATGCGCAGTTATAAAATTACCTATCGCGGAGAATCTGTTTTTGCGGCAACCCCCCTTAAAGACCGCAAAGACCCTGTGATTAGTTTTATCGAATGCCATATGGAAATCCAAAAAGCTATTGCTTCCGGAGCATTTCCCGAAAATACCCGCTTTACTGTCGGGCAAATTTCCTGTAATCCCGGCACGCCTATTATGGTTCCGAGTGAATGTATTTTTACCATCGATATCCGCAACTTGGAAATATCCAACCTGCCTGCAATCAGCGAAGCCATGAAAACCATTATTACAAAAGTTGCGGAAAAAAATGGCATTGGCGTTGAAATTACCCCTCTTTCCAGAAGCGGCGGCGTAAAAATGTCGGAATCTATCCAAAATGCCTACAAAAATGCCGCAAAGGAACTGGGCTTTGAATATTTTGAAATGAACTGCGGCACTGCCCTTGATGCGGCTTCCATGGGAACTATTGTTCCTTCGGGGCTTTTGCTGGTTGTCAATCAGGTTGACCCTGAAACGGGTGAAAAATATGCTTTGGCGGAAGATTTGTACAATGGCGCTCTGGTTTATGAAAAAGCTGTCCGTCAGCTTGTCAATGAATAATTTTTAGCAGTTCTTTTTTTGAGAGGAGAATTCCTCGTACACAAAACCGTTATAGGCAATGTCTATAACGATTTTGTGTTTATGTTTTTGATAATCCAGCCGGATAATCATTCTCGATAATCAACGGCAATGCTTGAGGGCTTTTTCGTATCCTATGCAAAATATTTTAACGTTTAAAATATTTTGCAGGGGTGAAACTTCCGCAGCTTTGGCTGTCAGCGAGCTTTGCAAATAAAGACAGCAAAGAGAACGTTTTTCCTCTGTCTAAAAAATTCCTTCTGTGAAAAGAAAGACAGCAGAGATAATCATTTCCCCCAAGAAAATAAAAAATATTAAATCTTATTGACGTGTTCCGAATGTTATACAAAAGAGTTCCGGAACATTTCCGATAAATCTTGCTACTTTTCTATGCAGGGGAAAAACTTTTGAAAAAGTTTCTTCCCCTGCACCCCTTTACAAAACTTTTTAAACTTTCTTATAAAAATCAGCTGCATTTATTTCCGGAGATGCTCTAATGCCCTAAATAGGCTTTTTGCACGCTGGGGTTGGCAAGGAGATTTTCAGCGCTGTCTTCCATAACAATACGCCCCATTTCCATAACATAACCGCGGGTGGCAATTTTGAGGGCAGCTTTGGCATTTTGTTCCACAATTAAAATGGTAACGCCGTTTTCATTGACTTTTTTGACCGTTTCAAAAATTGCCCGCACAAGAAGGGGGGCGAGTCCAAGAGAGGGTTCATCCAAGAGCAGAATTTTCGGCTGTCCCATCAGTGCCCGCCCAATGGCAAGCATTTGCTGTTCACCGCCGGAAAGTGTGCCTGCCATTTGGCTTCTGCGTTCATAAAGGCGGGGGAACAGCCCATAAATCCAGTCCAGACTTTCCCCAATGAGCTTTTTATTTTCTATGGTAAAAGCACCCAGTTTGAGATTTTCAAGAACTGTCAGGGAATTGAAAACACGTCTGCCTTCAGGGGATTGAGTCAGTCCGCGGGTCACAATTTCATGGCTGGGGAGTTTGCTGATTTCTTCACCTGCAAGGCGTATACTTCCGTCCATAATGGTGGTCAGCCCGCTGATGGTGTGCATGGTCGTGGTTTTTCCTGCTCCGTTCGCTCCCAAAATGCTGACGATTTCCCCCTCATTCACATGGAGGCTGACGCCGTGTATGACTTCGATTTGCCCGTATCCTGCGCGTAAATTTTTTAATTCTAAAAACATAGGTTCCACCGTAAAAATCTCTTAATCATCACGTCCAAGATAGGCTTCAATAACCCGGGGATTATTGCGGACATCTTCCGGTTTGCCTTCGGCTATTTTCATGCCGTATTCAATGGCAACGAGTTTTTCGCAAACATTCATGACAAGCCCCATGTCGTGTTCAATAAGCATTATAGTAATGCCGCGTTTTTGAATTGCTTGTATGAGTGCAATGAGCACCTCTGTTTCGGGCTGGTTCATACTGCCGGCAGGTTCGTCAAGAATAATAAGTTTCGGATCAGAAGCAAGAGCCCGTGCTATTTCCAAAAGACGCTGATTTCCATAGGAAAGGGAACCTGCCCGTGCGTTCCACATGGAGGTAAGCCCCACAAACTCAAGTTCCTGCATGGCGCGGTCAAGGGCAAGTTTTTCTTCCATTTGCTGGCTTTTGAGCCGAAAAAGAGAGGAAAAAAGCCCGCTCTTCATCCGGCAGTGAAGTCCTGAAAGCACATTTTCAATGGCAGGAAGATTGGAAAAAAGGCGGATAGACTGGAATGTCCGTGCTATGCCGTGTTCCACAATTTCATGGGGTTTGAGCTTGATAATGGATTTATCCTGAAAACGGATATCGCCCCCGTCAGGAACATAATTACCTGTAATAAGGTTAAAAACCGTTGTTTTTCCTGCTCCGTTCGGACCAATAATGCCAATGACAGAACCGTCAGCAACATCAAAACTCATATTGTTGACAGCTTTGATTCCGCCAAAGGTTTTTGTGACATTTTCTAATGAAAGCAAGGGGGTATCCATAATTTATCCTTCATCACCTATAAACATGCATTGCATTTAATCCTGCGTTTTTTCAGAGACAATTCGGTTATTCAGTTTTTTTAGCCATATCTCCGGAAGTATATAGCTGCGGGGAGCAGGAGGAATAATTCCCTGCGGGCGGATAATCATCATGACCATAAGGGCAATACCGAAAATCAGCATACGGGCGTCTGCAAAGCCCCTGAAAATTTCCGGCAGTCCGAAAACAAGAAAAGCCCCGAGGATAACACCTGCCTGACTGCCTCCCCCTAAAATAACCGCGGCGAACAGAAGCACAGAATCCCAGAACGTGAAAGAGCCGGGAGAAATAATCGTCATTTTTGCGGCAAAAAGTGTTCCTGCCATACCCGCCCAAAATGCCCCGAGCATAAAGGCAGCGGTTTTATAATGGGTAACATTGATACCGCAGCCTTCGGCAGCAATATCGTCTTCTTTGATACAGGAAAGAGCCCGCCCAAAGCGGGAATTGTGCAGCCAGTAAAAAAGGATAAGGGTCGCAAAAACAAAAGTCCAGATAAGGTAGTAGAATTGTATATCTTTTTTGATTTTTATGCCAAAAAGTTCCGGACGGGAAATACCGAAAATGCCGTTTGCTCCGCCTGTGAGCCCTCCCAAGTCATTGACAAGGGCAATACGCACAATTTCGACAATGCCAATGGTTACCATGAGCAGATAGTCACCGCGCAAGTGAATGATGGGACGGGCAACGAGCCCTGCAAAAAGAGCAGAAGCAATACCCGCAACGGGGATAAGATAGAAAACAGGTATCCCGAAACGCGTATTTAAAATTGCGGTCAAATAGGCGCCGACAGCATAAAAGGCGGCGTGCCCCATGTGGAAAATGCCTGCCTGTCCTAAAATAACATTCAGGGAAAGGGAAAGCAAAATGCCAAGTCCGACGCTCACAAAAACCGCCGTCCAGTAGGTATTGAGCATACAGGGCAAAAATGCCATGAACAGGGCAAAAATGCCAAAGAGGTAAAAATAGGTATTTTTTGTGTTTTTGAATATCATAACTTGTCAGCCACCCTTTCCCCTAAAATACCGGTTGGACGGATAATGAGGATAAGAATAAGCACAAAGAAAGAAATAGCGTCTTTCCATGCAATGGTAAGGTAGGCAGCACCCAGCGTTTCCACCAGTCCTAAAATAAGTCCGCCGATCATAGCTCCGGGAATATTGCCGATACCCCCTAAAATAGCAGCAGTAAAAGCTTTGAGCCCGTAAGAAAAGCCCATATTATAATCTATTTGCCCGTAAGCAAGACCCACCATAAGCCCTGCAACGCCGCCAAGCCCCGGTCCTATGAGGAAAACAAGTGAAATAATGCGGTTGACATTTATGCCCATGAGCTTGGCTGCTCCCTGATCAATGGCAGCTGCACGGATTGCCGTTCCTGTTTTGGTTCTGTGGATAAACCAGTATAAAACGAGCATGAGCATAACGGACGCACCAATAAGCACAAAACGGATAACAGGCACCCCCATGCCAAAAATATTGATAATGGTTGTCGGACGCACACTTTCGGGATAAACGTAATAATTACCGCCCCACAGGAGTAAAATGGCATTTTGGAAAAAAATAGAAGCACCCACCGCAGAAACAACAGCAGAAAGCCTGTTTGCATTGCGCAAGGGGCGATAGGCAATGCGTTCCAAAAGCCCGCCGATAAGCGCAACAAGCCCCATTACCATGAGGGCAACAACAATAATTGCCGCATAAACAGGCAGGGCATTTGCAAGGTTAAAGCTGACAAAGAGGGTTAAACCAAGATACGCCCCAATGGTAAATAAATCCCCGTGGGCAAAGTTAATGAGTTTGAGAACGCCGTATACCATTGTATAGCCAAGGGCGACAAGGGCATAAATACCCCCAATGGCAAAACCGTTAATAATTTGCTGAAAAAATTGCTCCATAGTTATCCGTGCCAAATGAAAATGTTAAGCAAGAAACGCTTATTATTTTCATAAAAAGCAGAAAAAAGCAAGTTTTTTCCTTTGCAAAAAAAGATTTTAAGGGAAAAAGCAGCCTCATACTCGGAACAGCTGCCGATGCCCATGAAAAGAACAAGGGTAAAGAAAAGGATTATTCGTATTTTTGGATAATACTTTTATTCCTGCCACTGTGTTTTGCTTCGTAGAGCAAGTAATCGGCATAATTGATGATTTCTAAAAGTTCCTTTTCAGTGATTTCTGTTTCCGGGGTAAAATACGTTACCCCAGCACTGTATGTCATGGAAAGAGCCCCTGTGGGAGTATCTATTTCTTTTTCAGTAATTTCTTTCCGTAACCGTTCATCAATATTGGAGATAAAACTTTCAATGACGTTGGGAAGAAGAATAAGAAATTCCTCACCGCCAAGCCGGCAGCACAAGTCTGTATCCCGCTTGCATTCATAAATCCTTGCTACAAATGTTTTGAGTATGACGTCGCCTATGGCATGCCCGTAGGTATCATTAATTTTTTTGAAAAAATCTATATCCATATAAAAAAGAGCGCAGCTGTACTTTTTTTTGACAGCATTGTTGACAGCGTTAACAAATTCATTCTGCAGAGCATTTCTGTTAAAAGCACCTGTCAGCGGATCACGGGAAGAAATTTCCTGATAATCTTTTTTGGATTGGCGGAGTTTTTGTATCTTGGAGGTAAGATTTCCCATCATGGAGTTAAAGGAACTGGTCAAATGCGTGCTGCCGGAGGTTTCGGCATAGTCCTGCCCTTTGCTAATTTCTTTCATTTGCCAAATAAGATTGCGCAGTTCCATTTGCACGGCTTTAAGCTGGGAAATAGTATAGCCTTTTGTCTTTGTAAGGTGATCAATTTCCCCTTTGCGCAGGGCATCGCAAAAATCCTGTGTAGCGATGAGAATGGCAAGAATTTGTTTAAATTCTTCATTTTCCTGAATAAAGTCAGGCGGAACAAAGGAGCGTGTGCCATTTTTTAAAAGCGAAAGCATGATGTCAAGAATTTCCTGCGCATCATTGCTTAAAATTGTTTTTTGTTGGTCAGGCTCTGGATTATTATTTTCTTCTTCCGGACACATTTCTCACTCAATCAGCTGTTTTTCGGGCTTCAAAACGGCAAGTTCTTCCTCCAAGGCACCAGCAGTCGATTTCTTTCACAGAATAATCACATTCCAGCTGATATTCTAAAATTCCTTTCAAAAAGCCCTCATCGTAGTGACAGGTTTCCATATCAAGATCAGGAAGTCCGGAACAATCAAGATCTTCTTCAACAGAAAGAAGAAGCCGCATGTTTCCGTCTGTCACTTCTTCAATCCGTAAAATACCGATTTTAAATTCTTCTAATTTTTTTTGAACAAGGGAAAGGAATTCGTATATGGAGTTTTGTTTTCCAACAAATTTTTCAACAAATTGTCTGCCGGATAATTTGCCTGCTTCAAAGAAAATTTTATCCGCTTCCTCTTTGGAGCCAAGTTTTTGCTCTAAAACGTCACGTATTGTAAACTGAAACAGCCTGTAAACTTCCAGCCGTGTTTCATTGCCCAAAGTGGGGCGTCCTTCTTCAATATTGCCAATAAGATCCCATGTAAAGTTATATACTCTTTTTGTCATGATAATTTTTATACTCTCTTATTGTGGGAGTATTACCATTAACCTTATTTAATAGCAAGTACAATTAATTTTCAGTTTCGGATTGTAACTTTTCTATACAATCACGCAAAAGAACACGGGTTGGGGTAATATCTTGGGGAACCTGAATAGCGATACGCTTTTTATGGTTGATAAAGATAGGTCCGGAAAGGTTCAGGGTAATATCTTCCGGTCTGCCGTGGGGAACAATAACCGTGACAAAAACATTGACATCTTCTGCGGATTCCGCTTCCAAAAGGGCTTGTTCCGCTTCATTGAGTTTGACGGTATATTCATTCATGAAGAAATACGGATCGGTAATCAGCACGGCAAAATCAGGGGTTTTGATGCTTTGATAAATATAGAAAGGAGAATGTTCCTTATATTCAATAATAGTATATTGTTTTTCATCTTCATAGCCAATAAGTCCCTTCGGCATGGAAATGAATTTATCCTTATCCAGCTTGAGGCTGCCCACGCGGGTTTCGATGAAGCTGGGGAGCTTGCTGTCATCGGATAATTCCTTATTTTCACGCTGTCCTGCGGAAATATTATCCTGCATAACCCGCTTATAGACTTCTTCCCGATAAACCGTCATGGTATCAGGAAGGTTAATCCCGATGCGTGCTTGTTTTCCCTGCACACCAATAAGAGTAATTCTTATATCATCGCCAATATAAAGGCTTTCGCCGGCTTTTCTTGTCAAAATAAGCATAGGACACCTATAAAACTGTTAGATATAATTTAACAGGCTTAAATTCATAATCATGCTGGAAGTCTGCAAAACCCCCTGATAGGTAACTTCCTGCTTTTTAATATTATTGAGAAGTGTAGGCAAGTCAACATCTTCAATATTGCTCATGCGTTCCTGCTGGTTGAGCTGGTGGGTAGTCATAACCGTTAAATTGGCTTCAACCCGATTATACTTTCCGCCGACACTGGCAAGCTTTGTCAGCAGGTGATCACTCATTTTTCTCAAATCTTCAACAGATTGTCCGCAGCCATCCTGATTATTGGTTTGGCAGTACGCAATTAAATCTGAAACCGTTTCAAAAATATTGGGATCCTTGACAGGCGTCACATGGTCGCTGCCCTTAGCCTGATAAATACCGCCAAAAATATCCTTGCCGTCATTGGTGATATGGATAAAATCACCGGGGGCAATTTCATAGCCCTGTTCTTCTGCACGGTTTGGACGAACAACAAATTGAGAACCTGCGTCAATACTTACCCCATTCCCTGCTTCCACGTCAACATAACCGCCGGGGATAACAACGCGCACGCTGGTACTTCCTGCCGTGGTTGTTGCCCGCCCTGTCTGCCACGTAATACCATGGTCAGCACTGTATTGAAATTCAACGGTGCCGTCTTGCCCTACGCTGACATGCTCCGGAAATTTTACCTGTACGTCTGTTTTAAAGTCACCCTGCGCTGCGGCAGTGAAATTGTTTCCAAAGACATCCACTTCCGGCGGAAAATCATTGTCATCGCCGATATACTGAGCAGAAGGACGGATATAGAGCATGGAGCCATTGGTGGGAGAAGTGACAGCTTCCGCATCATAGGCTTTTACATTGATAGGCTGATAGGTAGGAGGATTGGTAGGCGGCACGGTTTCTTTCAGCGCTATATTGACAACAGCACCGTCCACATCAAGGGTTGTATCGCCTGCGGCAAGGGTCTTTGTTTCCCATGTTTGTCCGCCGTCCTTGGAGTATTCATAAACAAGGTCATTTGCTCCGCCAATTTCACCGTCAGCGGGAAAGCGTATCATTGCGGTTTGGGGAAGACCTCCTTCTACCTCAAAAATAGCATCGTTAAATTCTTCATTCTTCGTCATAATGCCAAGTTTCTGGACATAGGAAGAACTGTCGGTTTTATGACCTGAAAAAATATGCGTGCCATTGTATTCGGTATTGGCAATATTCATCAAAAGTTCAAATTGTTGTTTGATTTCATAGGAAATTTGCATTCTGTTTTCCGCAGATGCAGTACCGGTAGCCGCTTCTTCAGCCAGTTCCGTGATACGCTTCAGAACAGTTTGAGCTTGCTGCAAGGCACCGTCGGTACTCTTCAGCCATGAGGCGGCTTCTTTGGAATTGTCGATATAGGTTTCGTTAATAGCGATAGAAGCACGGTAATTGAGGATATGTACAGTTCCTGTCGGGTCGTCAGAAGGATTGTTTACACGCTTTTGGGTGGACATTTGTACGCCGTAATTCATGTAATCGCTGAGAATAGAATTCATATTATTAGTCATTGAGTTGTACATCATATTATGAGTAATACGCATACCGTTCTCCTTTCACCCTGCTTTGCCTATTGCTTTAAGCCGAGGAGGGTTTCAAACATTTGATCTGCCGTTGTAATCAGCTTGGCGGCAGCTGTATAAGAATGTTGGAATTTAATCAGTAAGGTAAGCTCTTCATCAAGGTTGACCCCTGAAACGGACTGAGCTTGTGTTTCTGCTTCATTGGCAAGAGTTTGATAATAATCGGCATTGAAATTCGCATTTCTGGTATCAGAACCGATATTGCCAACTATACCGGCATAATAGGACAATAAACTTTCCTGTCTTGTTTCCCAGACTGTGTTGATGGTCACAGGAGTTTCTGCCAGCTTGCCGATACGCTGGGCTATCATGCCGTCACCGATATTGCCTTCTGTTTGTCCGTCAATGGAGGCTGAGTTGATATGTTCCGGATTATCAATCAAATGAGGATTGATTTCAATGGTGGAAGCACTGTCACCGGCAAAAAAGGTATTGATGCCAAGAGCTGCCCAAATACCGGTGGTATCGGCACCAAACTTGAATTCCACACCTTCGGCAGCCGTCATTTGGAGCATACCGCCTTCAATGGTTGCGGTGACTAATTGTCTGCCGTTTGCATCAACAAAACTGTTATTAATGGCAGCGGCAACATCCTGCAGGCTGTGCTTTGCGGGGTCAAAGTTTTCCGGATCGCCCACACCGGTAAAATTGAAGTTCAAAGAACCGGACAAAAGAGGTTCACCGGTCTTCTCATTGTAAAAATATAAATTTGCATTGCCTTCAGTCAATCTGTCGTGGAAAGCAAAGGTTTGCCAGTCACTGCCAAGGGCTAAATCCGTTCTGTCAAGCTTGGTTGTTCCGATAATGTGATTGAACCCGTCAAGTCCTGAACCTTGGCTATGGATACGGTTTACTTCCCAGATAAGGCTTTCAGCCAAGGCGTCAAGCTGTGCTTCGTACTTGCCAAGTCTTTTGTCACGCACTTCACAGTATGCACCAAGCTTACCGCCAAGACTTTCCATATTGAGGTTTTTGCTGACGTTGATAGGATCACGGGTTGGCTTATGCCAAAAAACGCTGTCCTTTGGAACAATATAAAACTTATCATCAACATCGAAATAAGGAGTATCGCCTTCCCTCAATCCTTCACCCGTGAAGGAAATAGAAAGCTCACCGATATCAAGCTTTTCCCCGACAGGAGGAACGGTAAAAATATTATTGCCGTTTTTGTCCTCCACCCATGTCTTGCCATTGTCAATGGAAACCTTAAATTCCGTTGCACTGACAAATTCCATGGTATATTCATAGGAGCTGGAGCCTTCAAAATGCAGCTCACCGGTAAAGTTCTTACAGTCGTTTTCGTAGAAAGGTCCCTGATTGGAAATGTGGTACTTGATTTGATTTTCAACTAAAGGCATGCCTTCCTGCAGATATACCTTGAAATCACGAGGACCTCTGTCTTGTACCTTAATATCAACCAGCGTACTGAGTTCTCTTACCAGCGCATCACGTCTGTCTAAAAGGGAATTGCAGTTATTGCTGGGCGGATTGTAGGTTTTTGAAATTTCCTGATTAACATCGGCGAGCTGGTCAATAAGCTCATTGACATCGGATACGGCAAGATTAATGTAATCATTCATTTCTCTTTTTGTATCGGCAAGAGATTGCTTTGCATTCTGATAAAGCATGGTCAGATTTTGTGTCTTGGAAATTAAATCTTCCCGTACCGCCGTGCTTTGAGGACTGGTACTGAGCTTTGTCCAGCCCTGCAGGAAATTTGATAATTGGTCGTGGATACCGTTCGTATTTGCTTCGTTGAAAACAGTCTGTACCGTTTGCATAATAACGGACTCTTCATTCCACATATTATACAGTCCGTTTTGTGAAAGAAAATTATTTTCCAGAAAACGGTCAAAATTACGGTAAATTTCCTGAGCATAGGTGCCTGTGCCAATTTGCCCCGGTCTGTACTCAAAAGGAGTTGATTCTTGGAAACGTACAGATTGGCGAACATAGCCGGTAGTGTTGCTGTTTGCAATGTTGTTGCCGGTAGTGTTAATAGCTACCTGATTTGCCCGTATTGCATTGTTTCCTATATTGAGTAAGTTGGTTACCATAATAATGCCTCAAAAAATTTTAATATCTTGCACTCAGAATTGTGGCTTGCGGATGTTGGTTTGTATAGGTTCCGCGTCTGCTGTAACTGGTGCGCTGCGGCGGGATAATCCGTTCATGCAGGTAGTTCAAAAGTTCCTTGCTTTGGTCTAAAAGTCCTAAAGAAAGACGGGTATTCATAGAAGCTTGCCTTGCACAGGCTTGTTCTTTCTTATCAATGCTCAGCCATAAGGAAATAATAATTTCCTTTTTATCTTCGGGAAGCATTTGGGCATAGTCCTTCAGGCGTCCGCCGCCCAGTGCCTTGATTATGCTTTCTTTTTCCGTTGCCAGTTGTCTTAAAAGTTCATGAATAGAAAATTCAATAGTCATAATGGCGTCAGTATCACGTTTCATCAGCAGGGAAAATTCTTCCTGCAAAAGGTCTTTCATCAGGTCAAGAGCTTTATCCTGACGATTAAGCGTTTCTTGAATGGTTGTAAACATGTGATCCTCCGTCAAATTTATGTCATCTATTCGTTTTGTTTTAAAGGGTTATCAGGAAATTTTTTCCTTGCTGAAATACGGTTCAGGGTTGATGGAAAGCCCATTTTGTCTGATTTCAAAGTGTAAGTGGCTTCCGTTTGTTCTGCCGCTTGAACCTACTTTTGCAATTTGTGTGCCAGAATTGATAATGTCCCCCGCCTTGACAAGCAGTTCGCTGTTGTGACCGTATACGCTTTCTATACCGTTGCCATGATCGATAATCACCATATTGCCAAGAACCGCATCTTCTCCTGCATAGGTTACCGTGCCTGCCATGCTTGCAGTAACGGAGCTTCCGTTTTCTGCCTGAATATCAAGCCCTGTATGCCATGCTCTCGTATGATTGATAGGATCCATTCTCCAGCCAAAAGGAGAAGAGATGCTGCCTTCAACAGGCATGCTGAAATCTGCCTGCGGAGCGAGGGCAGAAACAAATTCGGCAACAGGAGTATTCTTTAACACAGCTCCTCCGCCAATATGCTGTTCCTGTACTGCTGTCTGGCTGTTTGCCTGCATATTTTGGATTTGTGCTTCTTCTTCGGGAGAAAGGGAAGCAACAAGAGTTCCCATGCGCAGGGCGTCTTCCAGACTCGGAAGTTTGAAGGCGGGCTTTGTTTGACTTTCTGCAGTTTGCTGTGTGCGTTCCGCTTCAAAACGTTCCGCTTCCAGACGTTCTTCCTGCTGTCTTTGTCCTTCGCTTGCCAAAATCATGGCAATCCGTTGATTATACGGAATATAGGTTGTACTGATACCTGCGAGCATATCTCCCGTTTCTGCCTTTGTATCTGCCTTTGGCTGTTCAGCTCGGTTTTGCATAACAATGGGCATTTCAGGGATATTTTGCAGATTTTGCGTTGTCAGACTGTCAAAATTTGTTTGTACATCGGCAGTACGCGTATTTCTTTGTGCAGCATTTTCCTGAACGGGTCTTGCTGTTTGTGGTGCAGTCTTCTTAATGGGATTTCCCTTTGCGTCCAAAATTGCATTTGTCCGCTTATTCGGGGGCAAATTGGTAATATAGGTCGTACGGACAACTTGCGGCTGTTCAATTTGACGTGCCTTTTCTTCGTTTTCCTTGCTTATGTTTTGTGCCGTGCTTACGTTTTGTGCCATATTGGCAGGCTGTACCGCGATATCACGGGAAGCAGGAGTAAACTCTTCGTATAATTCTTCCGTATTAATAGTTTGCGGCTTTGCTGCTGCAATCTTTTGGCTTTGCACCGGATTTTGCGTATTTGCCTGATTTTCGGCAGAAGCTGAAGGAACGAGGGGAGCAGGCTTTACTGCCATACGGATACGGCTCAAAGCACCTGTTTGCGGAGTGCTCATGGGGCGGGTCAATTGTTCGACCATCATATCCGCAAGTCCGATACCGCCGACACTTGCCATGCTCTTGCCAAGTTCCTGACTGTACATGGACTGCCAATATTCTTCTTCCTTGCTGTAGTGCATACCGTTCTTCGGAAGAGAGGAGCGCATTTCGTCCCACATCTTTTGGATAAATATTGCTTCAAAGCCTTCTGCAGCTTTGCGTAATTCCTTTTCCTTGGTTGCCTGATCCTCTGACTTCGAAATGTTTTCCAGACGACTTCTTTGGGTATCTAAGTTGGCTTGACCGGCATTTTGTACTGCCATGTCAGATATCATATTCATTGCTTGACTCATATTATAATACCTCCAAGTCCGCATAGAGAGAACCGGAACTCTTCAAAGCTCTCAAAATGCTGATAAGGTCACGAGGAGATGCTCCAATGGCATTTAATCCGTCCACTAATTCCTGCAATGTCGCACCTTCAACAAGAAGCAAATTACGGGATTCTTCTCTTGACATCAGGTCGGTTACCGGAGAAGCAACGGTTGTGCCCTGCGCAAAGGCATTAGGCTGGCTTACGTCCATGCTTTCCTGAATAGTCACCTGCAAATTGCCATGAGCAATAGCTACACGGGCAAGCTTGACGTCCTTACCGATAACAATGGTCCCCGTCTTTTCGTCCACAACAACCTTTGCCGCGTTTTGCGGGGTAATATTCAAATTTTCAATAGAAGCCATGAGAGGAACAAGGTTTCCGCGAAATTCACCGGGAATTTGCAGTCTGATTGTTGAGGCATCATTGGCAGAGGCATATTCACCGCCAAGACTGCTGTTGAGGCTTTCAACGGTTTGCTGGGTGGTGGTAAAATCATGCACATGCATATTAATGGTTAATTCACTTTGGTTATTGAAAGAAAAAGGGACTTCCCGCTCAACGGTGGCGCCGTTTGGAATGGTTGCTACCGTAGTATGGTTCTTTTGGGCAGAAGCGGCATTGCCCGCTGCAGAAAAACCGCCGACAACCAAAGGTCCCTGCGCAATGGCATATACCTTGCCGTCAAGACCGGTCAGGGGAGTTTGCAAAAGAACGCCGCCCTGCAGACTGGAAGCAGAACCGATACTGGAAATAGTCACGTTAATGGCGCTGCCTGCCTTGGCGGAAGCAGGCAAATTGGCAGTGACCATAACAGAGGCAACGTTGCGGGCTTCCACTTGTGCAGAACCTGCGGCAATACCCATGCCTTCAAGCATATTGGTTAAAGAAGAGGCGGTTAAATCATCTCTTCTGTCACCTGTGCCGCCAAGCCCGACAACCAGTCCATAGCCTGTTAATTGGTTGTTGCGGACACCGGAAATACTGGAAATGTCCTTCAGCCGAATAGCATGGGCAGCGGGTACATACGCCACGGCTGAAAGGATAAACATTGCTGTGAGGCAAAGAATAAAATATGTCAAAGTTTCGACAGAAACAACGAACGGACTTGTTTGTGCGTTTGCGGTGTTATTCTTGATATATTGCATGGTTACCACCTTTTTGTTTCTCTTTTGAAAAGCTGTGTGAAACAAGAAAATTAATGCTTGCTTATAGTAATGCTACTATCGTGCCATTAATAAAATACTATTATTTTTCAATTAGATAGAAATAAAATTTTTTATACCGGAGTTATGTTTTTGGCAGAAAGAAATGTATCCGGACTTTGTTGCAAAAACGCTGTCAAACAGGTTAATCCTGATTGCTGTTTTTGAAAAGAAAAATATTTCAAAACAAATTGTTTTATAAAGCAAGCCGGCTATCAAATAAATTTTGTACGGCAATGAAATTAAAATTTAATGCTTTTGCAGACAACACGCTTGTTTTCAAAAAGAAAAGAGAAAGGCAGAGGAAGAAAAGAATTCTTTTTCCCATGAAAAAAAGCAACCTGAATTTTTACGCACGGATGCATAAAGAGGACTGCAATGCAGAGAAAAAAATTGTTGACTTGCTTTTATTTCTTATGCTACTAATAGTTCGCTGACACGGAGAAATGGCAGAGCGGTTGATAGCGGCGGTCTTGAAAACCGTTGAGGATTTGCGTCCTCCGGGAGTTCGAATCTCTCTTTCTCCGCCAGCAGATAAAATTTTAACCTCTTATAACGAATTAGTTTATAAGAGGTTTTTATGTTTAATAAGCTAAAAAATAAAAAAATATATTTAGCTTTACCTTATTCGCACAGCGACCCGCAAGTCAGAGAGGCACGCTACAGAACTGCAACCAGTATTGCTGCTTTTTTGATGAGTGAGGGTGCGACTGTCTTCTCCCCTATTACATACGGACACCAAATTTGCCAATACGGCATAGATACAAGCTTTAGAAGATGGGCTGAACTTGATTATCCCATGATTTCATGGGCTGATGAGTTTTGGCTTTTAGAACTTGACGGGCATGACATTTCTTTTGGAGTTCAAGAAGAACTTAAACAAGCCATGCTTGTCGGTACGAAAATAGTTCGTATTTCTCAACAAGATATTTCAAATTTCCTTTCTCATACCTCTGCCTCTCCTTATGATGTAGTAGCGGCTTCTGCTCCTCGCGTTGCAGAAGTTCGCTACCAATTCATTATTAAGTCAAAGTACAAATATGGTGATATCATATTTGTAATTGATGACAATAATCAAATTTTAGAACAAGAAGTCACTGAAATTGCTATCGCTGTTCTTCAAAACGGCGGTCAGTCTATTTCTTATAACGGTTTCCACAGCGAACTTGTGTTTTCCTCAAAAGAGGAAGCCGGGAAAGCTCTGGAAACCGTTTTTGTTTAATGGGGTTAATTTTATGCAAAATTCAAATATGGAAAAGAAAATACAAACACTTGTTTCAAGATTTTTTAAAAAATCTGAAAAAGAACGTAACACTATAATTGTAGAAGTGAAAACAACATTAAAAGATAAAACGATAATTCTAAAACATAAATTTAATAAAGTTAATGAGAATGAAATTCGGAATGAAGTTTCGCTTTTCGAAAAAGATAAAAAAAAGATAGAAAGTGAAGACTTATGCCAATTATTTGTTTTATTTGGTTTTTGTGAAGATAATAAAATTATTTCTGATGACTTATCAAGTCTTCAAAAAGAAAAATTTGGTGAAGTTAATGAAGAATTTTTTATAAAATCATGTGATTTTATTGCAAAATTTTTCCATATTCCAAGAGAAGACAATTCAAACAAAAACAAGGAGGAACAAGAAGAATAGGTACAAACGACAAAAAATAATAGCAAAGATTTGACGAAACGGTTCTTCGGAGCCGTCTGCCTAAAGTGGTGTTTAGGCACTGATGAGTCAGCCGCTCAAACAACGTTTTCAAGAGGATACGAAAACAAAAATATACGGAACTAATAAAAAGTAAATCCGTAAAAGCGGGAACTTTTACGGATTAGAAAAATAAGACGTTTTACCGTCCTATGTTCTTATTAGGATGAGTAAAATATACGTCAAATCGTGCCTGTTGTCAAGCAATTAGGGTCTTATTTTTCATACTTTTTTTAGGTTCTTATTAGGAAAAAAGCTATGGAAAGCTATGTTGAATTTGTGCCGGCTAAAATGGCACGAGGAACCATTATGACATCTTATATAATGAGCAATAAAGAACTATCAAATCATGCAAAGGTGTTATTTACGCTGCTTTGTGAATATGCCAGAGATAAACATTTTTGTTATCCCGCACTTAAGACTTTAATGCAGCGTATGAACTGTTCTTTAAACTCATTAAAAAAATATATCAGAGAATTAGTAAAATTACGTTTTGTAATTATTGAAAATCACAAATTCTTTTTGTTTTGCCCAAAGGTGTCAAATTTTGACAAGCAAGTGTCAAATTTTGACAGTAAAATTAATATTAAGAATATTAACAAGTTAACTCCCCCTACCCCCTCATCAGAAAAAGTAAACATTGGTAGGCAAAAAGAGACAACTAATTCTTTTGAGGGGGACTTTAATAAATTTTGGGATTGTTATCCCAGAAAAGAAAATAAACAGTTTGCAATAACGCAATTTATCAAGCTCAAAAAGAAGCAGCTGCTTCCACCGTTTGAATATTTCAAAAAAGCTGTTTCATTTTTTATGAACTCCAAGCAGTGGAACAGAGAGAACGGCAGATATATTCCTTGTCTTTCAAAGTTTTTAGCAAACGCAAAGTGGGAAGAAGTACCAATGCAGTATTTTGAACCAAAGAAAGAACACGCCCATCAGTTTAGTGCTGAGGATGTGGAACGTGCAAATAAACAATGGGAACAACAAAAAAAGGCTTTGGTTAATAACTCCAAAGAAAAAGCAAAATTAGAAGATATTGAAAAGGCATGGCATGAGTTTGCAGGAAAATTCAAGCCTGAATTTGGTTTTAGGCAGTTCGTTACTAAGGCAAGATTTATTGAATTATACAGCAATGGTTTTTCTTTTGGAGTGATTGAAAAAAATAAAAATATTACTGCTATGCAGTTTTTACAAAATATAACAAATCAAGAGGTTAGATAAAAAATATGTCAAAACTTACAAGTTTTAATACACAAATTCCGAACCGGATTTCTGTAAGTTTTGACGACAGGACAGAAAAGTTCGTGATTGAGAAAAAGGCAGACGGTAGTTTGAAAGTGGAACACAATCGGAAAGTTTTGAAAAAAGTTAGCAGCATGCAGGAAGTCTTGAACTGTATTGCTGAATTGCTGGGAAATAAAACACCTAAAAAACCGGATTTGAGAAGAAATGATGAAATTAGAGTTCCACTTGATAACGGCTATTTTGAACGAACTTTTATAAGCGCTGATCCAGTTTTAACATATGAGGGCAAATGGGTTGTACCTTGTTTATTGTACGACCAGGGAATGCAATACATAGACACAGACAAAATACAATTATTCAGAAGAAGACGGTGAGGTGATAAATGGCAGAAAGGATTAAAAGAGGAATGGCAAGAGTTCAGTTCTTAGCGGTTAAAGAGATAGTGCAAAATAAATTAATGCAAGGTTATACCGTGAAACTGATTTATGATGAACTTTGCAGTGAAGGTAAAATTGCAGGTTCTTATAAAAGTTTCTCACGATACATAAAAATCTATGAGTTAACTAAAATTAATAATGCTAAAATTGAACAAAAACAACCGGTAAATTCAAATAACCAAAAAGAACAAAGACAAGAACAAACTCCATCACAAAAAGTTTCTTTTACAGATGGTGCAAGTTATTCAACTTTAATAAAAAATACTGAAAATAAAGAGGAGAGTAACTAATGGCAACAATTCATTTCATTTTACAGGGCAAAGGCGGTGTAGGTAAAAGCATGATAGCGTCAATGCTTTTCCAATATTTTGCAGAAGCTGACTATGTTACATATGGGTATGACACTGACCCTGTAAACAAAACGCTTTCTGCGTTTACTGAATACAGCAACTCCATAAAGCAAATCGATATAATGCAGGAAGACGGCGACAATATCGATTCTCGTAAATTTGACTTGCTGCTTGAGGAACTGGCAAATGCACCTGAAAATTCACAAATAATCATTGATAATGGTGCAAGTTCTTTTATTGCTCTAGGTGCGTATATTGCTGACAGCGACATGCTCTGTATTTTAGCTGACAATGGACATAAAGCTTTTTTACATACTGTTATAACTGGCGGACAAGCTCTTCTTGATACACTGAATGGTTTTAATAAATTAATTTCCAATTTTTCTGATGCTGACATTGTTGTTTGGAAAAATCCTTATTTTGGCAAAATCGCTATTGATGACATGCAATTTGATGATTTCAAAGTCATAAAAGAAAATCAAAATCATATTTATGCAACGATTGAACTTCCAATCGGCAATAAGGATTTAATCGGTAAAGACCTGGAACTACTTTTTGCTAAAAAGCAAAGCTTCCAGGCGGGTATCAATGGCAGCAATCCTATTGCTGTGAAATCACGGCTAAAAAAGTACTGGGCAGAAATTAAAAGCCGTATTGATAATGCCTGTATCTATTAATTTGGAGTAATCAATGGATATTTTAGAAGATATGCAGCAAGAACAGCAGCATGAACAAGAGCCACAAAAGCAGGAAAAGGAATATTTTTTGCCTGACGGCTTTGGCATGAGCCTTGATGAGGTGCGGGCTTTAATTCTGAATAAGTACGACATAAAGGTTGATAAGGACGACCCAATTTTATTAATTGTTCCAATTTTAAATGCTTGCTTGAATGAACAGCAGAAATTGCAAGAGGAATATAAAGAAGGACTGGAAAATGTTTATCAACAAGTTTTGAATAATTTCTTAACTGAATTGGATAAACATTTACAAAACAGTGGTGTCCAAAAAGTTGAAGTTACCCATAAAGAAGAAAATCAAAAAGGTAATTTTAAACCTGTATTAGGACTTTATCTTATTATTGTAATTCTTTGCTTACTTTTATTCGGTCAACATTTTAGTAATTTATTGGGGCATTTTTATGGTTGATATAAAGCTTTTGGAAAGTCTGCGTTTTGCTTGTGGTGAGCTTATTTTGAATGCATTAGAAAATCCTAGTGTAGTTGAAATTATGCTTAATCCTGACGGTAAACTCTGGATTGAAGAATACGGAAAAAACCAGGAACACATTGGCAATATAGATGAAGATAAAGCAAGGCTTATTCTTAGTCTGGTTGCAAGCGGACTTGATGTAACTATTACTTCTTTAACTCCAATAATAGAAGGCAATTTTCCTCTGGATGGTTCACGATTTGAAGGAACGTATCCACCTATCGTGACAAAGCCTAGTTTTTCAATTCGTAAAAAAGCCAACAAGATTATTCCATTATCAGAATATCTTTCTCATGGAGTAATCACAGAAAAAGTCATTGAAATAATCAAACAGGCTGTACTTGATAAAAAAAATATAATTGTAGCAGGTGGCACATCAACAGGAAAGACAACCTTTGTAAATGCTGTGATTGATGTTTTTTCCGAACTCTGCCCAAAAGACAGGCTGCTTATTATGGAAGATACGCCTGAACTACAATCCGCAAGTGAAAATACCGTATTTTTTAGAACCAATGACCTTGCAAACATAACTATGCAAAGTTTGACAAAAGTTTGTATGCGATATGCACCCAAAAGAATTTTGGTTGGCGAAGTCCGTGACAGGGCTGCTCTTGAGCTTTTGAAAGCCTGGAATACAGGTCATCCTGGAGGAATAGGGACTTTGCACGCCAACAGTGCAGAAGAAGCCCTTATGCGTATGGAAGAGCTTACAGAGGAAGCCGGAAACGGCGAAAAGCGTAAACTTATAGGTCGGGCTGTAGATTTAATTGTATTCATGGAAAAAACAAAAGACAATCTCCGTCAACTATCCAAAATTATTGAAGTAAAAGAGTTTAATCCTAAAACGCAGGATTATGAAATAAACACTGTATACGAGGTATAATATGAAAAAATTCAACACAAGAAAAATTTTTATTCTTGGTTTGGCATTAGCAATTACAGTAGTTCCTGAACTTGCATTAGCAAGCGGCGGTGTAAGTGAGTTTAGCACTCCGCTTCAAAAACTGATTGACTTGTTTACTGGACCGTGGGCAGTAGCAATTTCAACGTTATGTTTTATTGTCGCTTTTGTTGGTTATATGATGCAAGGCAGTGAAGCTTCTGACACCATGAAAGGGGTCATAAAAGTTGCAATACCTGCAGGAGCTCTGACTGGTGCTGGACCATTGGTTAACTGGGCATTTCCTTTTTCTGGGGCAATTTTATGAGACCAATAAATAAGTCTCTAATCCGTTATCAGACAATCCTTGGAGTTGAAAAAGAGTTATTCTTTTTTGCGTTGCTGGTCTCAGGAATTATTCCTTATTCCGTGCGTAACTGGATTAGTCTGGTAATAGGAGCAATTATTTGGTTTATTTTTATTTTTTTATTACGCCAATTATGCAAGAAAGACCCTATTTATTTCAAAATAATCTGTAAATCTATAGGTTATCAACGTTTTTATGCAGCAAAAACACCACGGTGGAGAAGAGACGGTGGCTACAAAGCGAGAAAATAAAGAAAACGAGCTTACTGAAGATTTTTACGATATAATTAGGGCTTGCATTGAGACTGAAAAATTACCACGAGAAGATATTCAAATTTTGCTCAAATTTGCTGAACTTCTTAAGCAATATAAAAATGATATTGCTCAGGTAAAAAAGAAGTTGGATAGCAGTCGTTCCAATGTAAAATGTTTGTCTAATGAAGTTGTTTATTACAAGAAAAGGTATAGAGAAGAACGAAATAAATATATAGAAGTGATAAATGAAAATATCAATCAACAGAAAAAGATTTCACATCTCAATGGCTTTTTAAATAAACAAAAAAATGATTACCATCTTCTTTTTGAGGATGTTATCCTGAAAAAGAAACAGATTGAAAACCTCAGTATCTACAATGAAAAAATTGTTACTGAGTTGAAAGCAAAAAGAGCAGTAATTGCAGAACAAGCCTATGCTTTGGACAGTCAAAGGACAAAAGTTCATTTCTTATGCTATCTTATTATTTTTATTATTTTTATTATTGTTATGGGGTTGCTTTTTTTAGATATTGATTTTTGGAGTATGTTCAAAGGTCAAGCAGAAGTTTTTCAAACAACAGAGGAAATAACTCCTCCTCTAGAAAAGTTGGTCAATATCCTCACTGGAAATTGGCTGAAATATTTGTCTATAACGGGAGTACTTTTATTATTGTTACTGCAATTTTATAAAGAAGGCAAAAACTATAGTGAATTAATTGATGGTATTATCAAAATAGCTTTACCCATCTTAGTTATTATATGCTTCTTCAGCATAGCAAATACGTTTTTTTTCTCGTTTGTAAAAATATAATTGGAGTTAATGTAAATGCTAAAATTGCAAGATTTTCGTCAGAATGTAAAAGGGTTGTCAGACCTTCTCACGTATGCTGTATTTGTTGATAATGGCATTATCCTGCAAAAGGACGGATCATTTTTGGCAGCTTTTGAATACGAAGGACAAGATACTGCCAGTATATCAGACAATGAACTTGAATATTTAGTTTTACAGGTAAGTAACGCTATAAAGTATCTTGGCACTGGATACTGCATCCATGTTGACGCTATCAGAAGTTCCAAAATGGCATATCCGGATAAATCACTTGGTTTCTTTCCTGATAAAGTTACTCAGATGATTGATGATGAACGCCGTGAGTTCTTTGGCTCTGGTTTATGTTTCAAGACAAGGAATGTTTTGAGTATTACTTATAAACCTGAAAAACTCCTTACCAAAACAAGCAAGAAAAGCAGCTATGAAAGAAATTTCCAGAAAGATTTGCAAGAGTTTAAAAATACTCTTGCAACTATACAGGATTTTCTTTCACCTGTTCTTGTTCTGTCCAGACTGGAAGAATACGAATTTCAGTATGATGAACAAACCAGCTTTATCCAAAGTGATCTGCTGACACATATTAATCAATGTATTACTAATGAATTTCAGCTTTTCAGATTGCCAAGTATTCCCATGTATTTGGATAGTCTAATAGGAAGTGCAGACCTTATTGGTGGAAACTGCCTGAAAATTGGAAACAAACATATCAAGGTAATCAGTGTAGATGGTTTCCCAACCGAAAGTTATCCCTGTATTTTACGTTGTTTTGACAGTGTTTCTTTTGAATTGCGGTTTAATACACGTTTTATTTCATTAGACCAGTATCAGGCAGAAAAGGAAATAGAAAGCTATGTAAAAGACTGGAACAGTCAGGTTGTCAGTCTTAAGGATCAAATTCTTAACAACAAAAATCCAAAACTCAACCAAGATGCATTAGCCATGCGTGAAGATGCTGAATATGCAAAAGTACAAGTGAAATCTGGAGATCTTGGAGCTGGTTATATTTCTACAACTATTTTGATTTTTGATGAAGACTTGGAAGTTTTGGAATACAAAGCAAGAGATGTCCGCAAGGTTTTACAATCCTTAGGTTTTGCTTGCAGATTTGAAGAAGTTAATGCCATGGAGGCGTACCTCGGATCGCTTCCCGGAAACAGTTATGCGAACATTCGCAGACCTATGATAAAAACAGATAACCTTGCAGACTTATTGCCATTATCCAGTGTATATGTTGGCGAACAATACAATCCTTGCCCATTTTATCCAGAAGGTTCCCGCTCATTGGCTGTATTTACAACAGATAATACAACTCCGTTCTGGTTCAATCTGCATAATAGGGATTTGGCTCATACTGCCATTCTCGGACCAACAGGCACAGGTAAATCTACGCTTATTGGTATTATTGCTGCCCAATTCTTTGCTTATGAAAATGCACAGGTTTTTGCTTTTGATAAAGGTAATAGTCTGCTGCCGCTTTGTTATGGCGCAGGCGGTTCTCATTATGAAATAGGTGTCGGCGATGAACTTTGTTTTTGTCCGTTGCAGAATGTCAGTGTGGAAAATTCTGGGGAAATGGCTTTTTGTGAAGAATGGATAGAAACATTATTAGAGTTACAAAATTATAAAATTACTCCAAAGACAAGAAATGAGATCCATGACGCAATGATAAAATTATCCAATCAGCCAGAACATATGCGTTCCATTACTGACTTTATCAATCTGGTACAGAACTTGGAAATTAAAGAAGCCATAATGCCCTATACACGCAATGGAACATACAACAATCTGGTTGATGCTGATAATGACACATTGGGGCTTTCACGTTTCTGTGTATTTGAAATGGAAGAAATCATGGGAATGGGTGACAAAATTCTTATCCCAATCCTTACTTATATTTTTCATAGAATACAAAAATCACTTAACGGACAACCAAGTCTTTTAATTCTTGATGAAGCTTGGATAATGCTTGGTCATCCGGTTTTTAAGGAAAAAATCAGGGAATGGCTCAAAGTTCTGCGTAAAGCAAACTGTGGAGTTGTGCTTGCAACACAAAGTCTAACCGATTTGGAAAATTCGGGTCTTATGAGTGTTATTGCTGAGTCTTGTCCTACAAAAATCCTTTTAGCTAATCCTAATGCAGTCCATTCACAACAATATTCTCTTTATACACAATTAGGGTTGAATGACAAAGAAATAGGCATAATTTCCCAAAAAGCACAGCCTAAAAAAGACTATTATCTAGTTAATAATTACGGTCGCAGGCTTGTACAGCTTGCGCTTGGCAAAAAGACGCTCTCGTTTATCGGTGCAAGCGATAAAGAGAGTATCAAACGTATAAAGGAACTTCGTGCCGAATACGGTGCGGAGAATTGGCAGGAACAATGGTTAATGGAAAGAGGAGCTTTATAATGAAAACAAGGAGAATTTTGGCGGCTCTGCTCGCATATATATATATATATACGATTACAGCAGTACCGAATGCATGGGCATTACAGGACGCAACAAGCTTTAATCCTGAACCAGTCAAGGTTGAAGCACAGTCAATTGGCGTACCCGTTGGAACTGTAATTGTTTGGACAAAGGAAGAAATACCCGAGGGTTGGCTTGAGTGTGATGGGCAGAAAGTAAATGAGGTTCTATATCCTGAATTGGCGGTACTTATGCCGAATACTCCAAATTATAAGGGTATGTTCCTAAGAGGTGCGGGAAGTCAGACTGTAAATCATGGCAAATATGGCAGCGTGGAACACGAAACAAAATTAGGAGAAGTTCAAAGTGATACTATAAGAAATATTACGGGAAGGTACTCTGGACAAGGAGCTATTTCCCCATTTTTTATAAATGATTTTTCAGGGGCTTTTGTGTCATCAGGAACAACTCTTCATACGGCTGATACGGCTGCATTTTATACTGGACACGGATTTATGTTTGACTCTTCAAAAGTTGTCCCGACAGCAAACGAAAACCGCCCGGTCAATGTAGGTGTGAAATATATAATAAAGGCGGAGTAAAAGGAGTTATAATATGTGCAAAGAAACTGGTTTTATATGGAAAGATATTTATATTTGGGGTGAAAACGGTCAAGTAAAAAAGGTTGAAACCATAGAACAAGCTTTAGAACAAGGTAAAGCTGGTTATTATGTTGTGTGTACTATTTGCTCAACCAATAAAGACAAAAAACTTTCTTTTGACATTATTGGATGCGGTAAAACTTTAGAAGAAGTTTTACTGGATGTAATGGAGTTTGGATTAATCCAACATAATAATGAATTTTCTTTTCAAAAAATTTTAGAATGTTCTACGACATTACCTTCTTATTTTGGAGCGGAATTATATTTGTTTCCTGCAACAGATGAACTTGTTCATCTAGTTGAATGTGAACGCACACTGAAATTATATAAAGGTGATTATGTAAGTTTGTCTGAGTGTAATACATCTATAACTTGTACTTTAAATTTAAAGCTATCTCTCGCTTGTATTGGTTAAATGTAAACACCTTTCCCTGATAATAAATTTTCTAAAATTGGTAAGTTAATCTTTTTATGCTCATTTGGATGTAAACGATAAAGGAATTCTCTTATGGAAGAACAATTTTTAACTTCACAAAATGGTTTTGCGTTTTCATTTAAACGTATTGCGATGTTTTCTGTCAATTCTTTATTTGGAAATTGTATAAACTGTAAATTTAAAGCACAAGTAAATGCTAAACCTTTTTTTACTCCAGCTAAAAGAAATAGTCTTGTTATGAGCAATCCTTCTTCATTGCTTGCTATGTTTTTTGTTTTATTACAAGAACTATTGTTTTCAGTTTTTGAATTTTTTTGTTTGTTATCAGTAAGTTCTTTTAAAAGGTTTGTTAATTTCGGAGGATTTTGTTTTGTTATTTCAAAAACAATTTCTCCGCATTCGGGACCAGTATAAAAGAACAAAGGATTTTGTTTAAGGGTGTCATTACTTTTGTAATAAACAAAAGTATAATGCTTTTTTTCCATCATTCTTTTACAAAAATAGCATTGTCTTTTTTCTATCGCAAAGGGGTCATAGCTAGTACAGACAGGCTTATTAATCTGTATAAAATTTATAAATTCATTTTTATCCATAATAACCTCAAACAATAAAGTATATTACTACATAATAAACAAAATATCATAAAAATAAATAAAAGTAAAATAAAATTAAGGAATTAGCTATGTTCAAAAAATTTTTAGCAATGGCGTTAGGGATTTTTCTTTTTGGAGTGGGTCAGGCGAATGCCGGCGGGGCGGTTTATTGTGTCAACTGTTCTAATTACTGGACACAAATGCTCGAGCGTATCACCAATATTGAAGAGTTGAAAGTTCTATACTTGGAATACGGCGAAGCCATACAGCAAACTGCCCATCAGTTGAAAAATATCCAGCAAAATGTGGAAATGATTACAGACATGGTTCACAATACCGCCGCACTTCCCAGACAAATCATCAGCAAAATTTCTGACGAGATGACGCGTTTTGCCCAAATCACAAACACCATCAACACAATCCGGGCTGATATTGAAGGCTTGGAAAAGGTGAAAGATGAATACTACAAAACAAAAGATGAAATCCAAAAACTTGTCAATGTCCCAAATTCAATGCTTACAGAAAGAAATGTGGCGATTCGGGCAAGCATTGATAAAATGGCGGAGCGTATTGACGAGGCAACGGAGGCGACCTTCAAACTGTCAGGAAGCCAGTTAAAAGACTTGGAGGAACGCGGAAAAACAGAGGATTATATAAACGATCTTATCAATAACGCCGAAGGCAGGAACGGAATGCTGCAGGCTGCCAACCAGTTGGCAAAGCTACAATATTCCGAAATGCAGCAAATGCGGGAACTTGTGGCAACAACCGTTCAAAGCAATCTCGCCACGCAAATGCGTGACGAGCAACAAAGGCAAGTTTCAGAAGAAATTGCAGATAAAGTAACAACATTCAAGGATGAGTATATTGTTTTACAGGAATTACCTATGTTTTAATTTCCAAACAAAGGAAGTTCTTTTACAGGTTCACATTTTTTAGGAGTATTTCGTATGGTTTTAAATTCTTCATCAGTAATTTTTACATATGTGCCAATAAATTTTTCTTGTCCTTCGCTATGTCTTATATATTCAAAGGTATTTTTATCAATAAATTTTAAAACTGCAAAACGGGTTGGTCCATTGGGGTTTTCTGCAATCCAGTTGTCATCTTTTTTGACATATTTTTTAACGGGATAATTAATGGCAGAATCCGTAAATTTTATCTCTTTTTCAGAAACAGAGAGTGTATAAATATATCCCCACATATCACGTTTTTCATTTACATCCTTATAAATACCATAAATTTTATCAGGACTATCCGTGCAAGCGGTTATTGAGGTCATAAAAATGCAAACAAAAAGCAGTACCATAATTTTTTTCATCATAATAATTTTCCTTTGTTCTTGTATTTTAGCAAATGAAGCATTTGCCGTTGATGAAACAAGTATAATGCAGATTGTTAATAAATTCAATGAAGAAAGTAGTCGTTGGTACAGTAAATTCAAAGTTGTTGCCACGGATTTACTTTATATGGTCATTACTTTTCAAATTTGCCGTACAAGTATAAACGCTGCACTTCAAAGTACGAATACACAGGAATACTTAGGACAAATTATTTGGGTATTTTTGCTTGGTATGGTCTTTTTGTTAATTATTGAAAACTATCAGGACTGGACACGTATGGTTGTCAATGGATTGAATAATATTGCTGTAAGTGCAGTTGGAAACATTAATTTTAATCCTGATAAGCCGTTTTTGGCTGGTTTAGAAATAACCAAGATAATAAATAATACCGCTAAAGATATGTCATGGGAAAAAACAGCTATTGTTATTGTCATGTATATCAGTGCGTTTATTATTATGATTATTTTTTCTTTGATTACAGCCCGAACTATAGTCATAAAGTGTGAACTTTTTATTGGAGTAACAGCAAGCGTTATTCTTATTCCCTTGGGAGCAAGTGATTTATTTAGGGGTAAGGCTATCAATGCTATTGAGTATGCCGTTGCTGTTGGTTTTAAAATTTTCACTCTAACACTTATCTGTGGTATTGGTTTCACGTTATTCCAAAACTTTCAATTTAATGATGATAATCACATTGAAACCTGTTTAATACTTATCGGTGTTTCCATGGTTTTGCTTTCTGTTACCTTTACCTTGCCAGAAACAGTTTCAAGCCTAGTCAGCCATGCAAACGGTACAGCAGGGGGAATGCTCCAGGCATTTAATACTGTTGCCAATACAGTAACAGCTGCTGCCGCTGTTGCCGGAACTGCATACAATATGGCTAAAGGTGGTATTGGCGGAGCTGCAAGAGGCATTGATAATGTAGTTTCTTCAAAAAATTTGGCTAAAGAAAGTCTAATGGGTAAAGGTGCAGACGACAAATGGACGGACGCAAGTAAATGGCAAAATTTAGGCAAGTTCGGACAGGCAAAAGAAACGTTCAGGAATTTCAATGCAAGCAGGCAGCAAGCAAAAATAAACCATTCAACAATAGCTCAGGAAGCAAAAAACAATATTAACTTAATCCGTCAAGCGCGGGGATAATTGAGGTAGAATATGGCATTTTTTAACAGTAAAGACAAAGAAAAAGCAAGTATTAAAAAAACTTCTGACAACCCTTATCTTGATGGTCGTGAAGAATGGCTTGAACGCTATGGCAACTATATCAAAGCAAGGGACGGCTGGAGATTTTTTGCCATTATCAGTTGGCTTATTGCCATGATATGCATAGGATTGTGCGGTTATATGGCTACACAGAACAAGATAATTCCATACGTAGTTGAAGTGGACAAACTGGGCAGAGCCAATGCTGTATCAGCCATTGATGAAAGCAAGAGGACAAATTTGCAAAATGTCATTCCGTCTGTAGTTTCCATGATTATCAGCGATTGGCGAACAGTTACGGCTGATGTTTTACTCCAAAAGAAAATGATTGGAAGATTAAGCCATTTCACGACAGGAAGCGCAAAGGGATATTTCAAGGAATGGTACGAAAAAAACAACCCTTATGAAAGGGGCAAAGAAAATCTTGTTTCTGTGGAATTAAAATCATTACCTTTGGCTATTTCCCAAGACTCATACAAGGTTGAATGGACGGAAATAATCAGAAACCATGCAGGAAAAGTTCTGGATAATGTCCGTTATGAAGCCACGGTAACCATTCAAATGAACAATCCAACATCAGAGCAAATGATTTTAAATAATCCAACGGGGATATTTATTTCATACATAAACGCAACAAAATTATTTTAATATAAATTTCAAGAGGTTATATTATGAAAAAGATAATTGCAGCATTATCTTTGTCTATCTTTGCAAGCCAATTTTGTGCAAACGGCTACGCAGCAGAAGCAGATCAGGACTTAATCAACCAATTACAAGTGCCTAATTTTTCTGTAAATATGGCACCTGTGGCACTACAGCCAAAAGAAAAAAAGGCACTGGAATTATCCAAAAAATGGATAACAAAATCCAGTATGCCCTTTATGGCAGGGAACGGAAAATTAACCTATGTGCATGGTGCAAGCATGCCCACAGTCCTTGCAACTCCTATGCAGGTTTGTGATGTGGAACTTCAACAAGGCGAAAGTATTAACAGTATAAATGTGGGCGATACAGCACGCTGGCAAGTTGTAGTTGCTAATGCAAACAATAGAGAACATATCCTTGTGAAGCCAAGCTACAGCAATATTGAAACGAATGCCATTGTTGCTACAAATCGCAGAGTTTATCACTTACGGCTAGTGTCTACAGAAGACAGTTTTACACCGTATATCGGTTTTGTATACGCAAACGAAATGCTCGCATACCAAAATCAAGCCAATGAGCAAAAAACAAAGCAGGAACACTTCAATTCCTATTCTTCCGAGGAAGTGGAAAAGACTATCAGCCTTGAAAATCTCAATTTCAATTATGAAGTACGCGGCAATGCTGATTGGAAGCCCGAACGCGTCTATGATGACGGAACTAAAACTTATATAAAGCTGCCAAAACGCACTTATACAAGCGAAATGCCTATTTTGCTTGTGTCCAAGGGCGGTCAGACTGTTCTTGTTAACTACAGAGTAAACAGAACAGCAATGGTTGCTGACGGTGTTTTTGATGAGATTATTCTTGTCTTGGGTGTGGGAAAGAACAAAGAACAAATAAACATTGTGAGGGCTGAATAATGAAAAATTTAGTTCTTATTGTGCTAATTTGTTTAGTTTCTGCATGTACCGGAATAAAAAACTATCAATTAGGTAATTCTTATCTTGGAGTTGTACCGGAAGAAAAAAGCATTTTAAAAGCTATTGCCGATGACATGGCAAATTATATTGCCATGCAGTATGCCCCGGGGCATACAAGCTTTGATTTAATAACTCCAAAAGAGGAAAAGGCAGAAGTTGTTGACGATGTGGTGATTGATACGTTTTCCGTGATTTTTGAAAATGCTTTGCGTCAAAAAGGCTTTGAAATTTCCAAAAAAGGCATGGAACTTTCCTATACCATTGATAGCCTTGAAGAGGGCTTTTATACGCAAATCCGCTTGGGTGACAGCAACAATTTTTCTTCCATGTATTCAAAAAGCGGAAACAGCATTTCCCGCAGCCGTTTAGGGGTGGAACATGAGTAACTCTCCTGACAGTTTGGAAATACGCCCAAAAGTTAATGCTGTATTAGGCTCTAAAAAAATCTTTTATGCTGTTATTGGTCTTGGAATTTTTACTGCTATAATGGTAATTTTTGGTATTTCAACAGCTGGGAAAAAATCCAATAAAGAGCAAGAAGAAAAGCCAGTTCCAATACAAATTGAAGATATAAAATCTTTTGCTCCTGAAAGTCCTGATGGCGGTTTGCTTGCCCCAAAAATTGAGGAAAAGCCTGTCGAAGCACAAGTTATAGCTGACAAGGATATTCCTATTTCAGAAATAAAAATTTCACGGATGCCGGAACCTGATGAAAAAACAAAAAAATATATTCAAATGCGGGAACAGGCGTATCTTGCTGCTTTGCAGGCGAACTTGACGGCATACACAGGCAGTAAGAACAGTTCTGCGCCCGCACAACCGGAACAACAGGAATTCACGCCGATATATGCGGCGGAACGTCCTATGCCTCCAAGTGCGGCAATAAGTGCAGGACAAAACTATGACGTTTCTGCCGATATTGACAAGGAACAGTTTTTTGAACGCTCAAAACCGGATAATCAATGGATAAACCAAAATATCAGAACAGCCGGGCAAAAATATGAAATAAAAACAGGTAGTGTAATTCCTGCGGCTATGGTTACGGCAATTAACTCAGACCTTCCCGGAAACATGATAGCCCAAGTCACGCAGAATATTTATGACAGCGCAACAGGCAGCTATTTGCTTATTCCGCAGGGAACAAAGCTTTTTGGCGTGTACGACAGCCGTGTGATTATGGGACAGCAAAGAGTACTTGTTGCGTGGAACCGGATAATTTTTCCTGATGGTTCAGCAATGACAATACCGAGTATTCCCGGCACGGACATGGCAGGAAACAGTGGTTTTAATCAAAAAGTGGATAATCATTATTTTCGGATTTTCGGCTCAAGCATTTTGATGGCTCTGATTACGGCAGGCACAGCATATGCCGTTGATGAAAACAATAATACTGACAATGAAAACAGCCTGTCTTCACAGCTTAATTCCGCTCTTGCCCAGCAATTAGGGCAAGTCACAACTTCCCTTCTTCAAAAACATCTCAATATCAAACCAACGCTGGAAATAGAACCGGGCTATCAGTTCAACATCGTTTTAACCAAAGACTTGGTCTTCGGCGGAAGTTATAAAGGATGGAAATAATATGGAAGAATACGGATTATCAGAAAAGAAAAAAGTTTTTAATGTTAGTTTTAGACTGATTTTCAGCATATATTTTATATTGTCAATAATTGTCGCTTTACACATGGCTGCGCAATATCTTGGCTATTATTTCAAAACAGAACCAATTTCTTTATTTGGAGTTAATTTTTATCCGTTTTGGAAAGCTCCCGGCTGGTATTATGCTGCACAAAATTACCCTATTGGGGACAGGGCGTTAGATATTTTTTACTTTTGGTTTGTATTGCCTAATATAATCGTATTTGCGGGGATACTGTATTTTCAATTTTATTACAATAAAGGCAATAAAAAATTGCATGGCTCTGCTGCTTGGGCGACAAAAAAAGAAATAGAGGAAATGGGCTATTTTGGTTTGGAAGACGGAGTTTATATTGGCGGATATAAAGATAAGAAGAACCTGCTTTATCTCAAGCATAATGGACCCGAACATATTTTAACCTTTGCTCCTACACGAAGCGGTAAAGGCGTAGGGCTTATTTTGCCGAGCCTTTATGCGTGGCAGGGCTCAAGTATTGTATTGGATATTAAAGGCGAAAACTGGGCTTTAACCGCAGGTTATAGACAAAGTTTAGGGCATAAGGTTATCAAATTTGACCCGACAGATATTACAGACGTAACAGCAACTTTTAATCCTTTGGAAGAAATCGATTTAACTGATTACGGCTGTATTAAGCAGGTGCAAAACATTGCACTTATGCTTGTTGACCCTGACGGCAAGGGATTGACGGATTATTGGAATAAAGCAGGTTATGCGTTTTTAGCAGGGGTATTGCTGCACTGTCTTGTTTGTATAAAAACAAGCTCACCGGACGAACGAACAGCGACACTGCAAGACTTGGTGCTGATGTTGTCCGGACAATGCCCTCTTACCGGAACGCCCAAAAGCTTGGACGAGTTATTCAAAGAAATGCGAAAAATGGATCATACCCTTTTTCTCGATGATGTATTTGCGGATTTCAATAAAGAAGTCGGCAAAGAAATACACAGATTTATTTCTTCTTCTGCCACGGAAATGGAAAACAAAGGCGATCAGGAAGTTAAAGGCGTTGTTTCATCAGCGTTGGTCAATTTATCTTTATTCCGCGACCCTGTTATCACGAAGAATACGGCAAAGAGTGATTTTAGACTGCATGACTTAATGAACCATGACAGCCCGGTTGATTTATACCTAGTTGTTTCCCCTGCTGAAATTGACCGTGTAAAGCCGCTTATCCGTCTTATGGTGGATATGATTATACGTTATGTTTGCCGTGAAATGGAATTTAAAGACGGTAAAAGCGTCAAGGGCTACAAACACAGAATGCTTTTATTGTTTGACGAATTTACCAGTATCGGCAAGCTGCCTGTCATTGAAAAAGCCATTGCGTATATCGCAGGATACGGCGGTAAAATGTACCTGATTGTGCAGGATTTAGGGCAATTAAATGACGCATACGACAAAGAAAACAGCCTTATGGCAAACTGTCATATCAGAATTGCATATGCACCTAACAAACTTGAAACAGCTCAAATGCTGTCAGAAATGACAGGCAAGACGACTGTTGTTGAAAAGAAAACCAGTTTTTCTTACTCCAAAGGCGGAAAAAGCCGTTCTGTCAATGTTCAGGAAACAGCCAGACCGCTGCTTACTCCTGACGAGTGTATGCGTTTGCCCGGTGCTAGAAAAGACAGCAACGGCAACGTCCTTGAGGGTGGGGACATGCTGATTTTAACAGCAGGACGTTCTCCGATATACGGCAGGCAGATTTTATATTTCAAAGACCCGACATTTAGTGCCAGATCAAAAATGTTGGCTCCGGAAAAATCTGATTCCATTTATTTTGAACGCTATACGCCTACAGATTTTGCAAAAGGTGTTAATTTTGCTGATTTCATGCATAATAAAGGAAAATCTGATGAAGAAGCCGCTTAGTATTTTTATTGGCAGTATTGCTTTTCTTGTTTGTGTTCTTTTTGGAGTATCGACAACATTCTACAGTGTTGGCTTCAATACAACCGCCAGCATGGAAAAAGGCTTTTATTACCAGACAATGGACCAAGGCACGCTCAATTATGGAGATATTATAAGTTTTAGACTTGATGAAGAAACAGCAGAAAAAGTCCATGCAGAGCGCTATATCGGCTCTCATCAGAAATTGCTCAAGTTTGTCGGCGGACTTCCCGGAGATAAAGTTGACATTATAGAAAATAAAATTTGTGTCACTCCAAAAGGAAAAAACATTGCGTGTTTATGGGGTGAAATCAAAGAAAAAGACAAAGACGGAAATAATACAGTTTGCCTGTTAAAACCCTGTATTATTCCTCAAAATAAGGTATTGGCGATGGCGACACATTGGGGGAGCTTTGATAGTCGTTATTTTGGATTGGTTGAAATATCAACCGTAACAAAAATGAAAAAATTTTAGGAGAAATTTATGCAAAACTCAATGAATGTCACACGTGAACAACAACTGGAAGCAGCAGGAAATGCAGTATTCCGTCAACTTGCAGAAGAAGAAGCCGGATTTCAGATTGAACTTGACCCGGATCTTGCCGAGTTTATGGGTGCATTTGAAGAAACAGCTTTAAACGGTGAGGAGTTATAATATGAGCCAACAACCGACTAAAAAAGAAATGTTCCATGAAACCTTGTCTAAGCAAGTTGCAGAGCAAATTAAGCGTGGCACTGTTTCATGGCTTAATCCTCAGGAAAACGAACATATAGACTTGCCCTATAACCCCGTAACGGGAAAAAGTTATAAAGCTGCCAATAATATGCTTTTGTCTTCCAAAGGGTATAAAGATAACCGCTGGCTTACATACGAACAAGCAGCCGAACAAGGCTGCCATGTCAAAAAAGGCGAAAAAGCAACGGAAATAGCATTTTACCATTATGTTGACTATAAAACCAAAGAAAAATTGGAACGTCCAACAATTCAAAAGGTAAAGCTTTTTAATGCCGAACAGCTGACAGGTATTGAAGCAATGCCTGTAAAAGTAACAAGTAAGGAAGAAGCACTGGCAAAGGTGCAAAGTATTTTTGAAAACTCACAAGTAAAAATTGTGAATAATCAAAAAGACAAAGCCTTTTATCGTTCCAAAGATGATACCATTTATATGCCTCCAAAGGAAGCGTATAAAGACGAACTTGCTTACAGTTCCGCTGCACTTCATGAGCTTTGCCGTTGGGCTGGAAACGGTGAAGACCGTTTGAATTATGAAACCGTGCCATTCGGTACGGAAGCTTTTGCTCGTCAAAAACTCCGTACAGAAATGGCAACCTATATGCTTTGCAAAGAACTTGGAATTCCATTTGAACCGCAGGGACAACAGTTTGCTGACCAATGGGCAAAAACTATTGAAGAACATCCTTTTGAAATTTTAAACGCTGCCAAGGACGCAGAAAAAATGAAAGGGTTTGTAATGGAATTTGATAAGACTTTGGAAAAAGCACAGGAACTGGAACAGCAGCAAACTGTTGCCCAAGAACAAACAGCTGTACAGGAGCAAACGCCGCAAGCTGAACAAACTCAGGAACAGGCACCGCAAGCCGAACAAACACAGCAAGAAGCTCCTAAGAAAGAATCAATAGAAATAATTAAGCTTTCTGTTCTCTATGAAGACAAGGAAGAAGCCAAAAAACTCGGTGCTAAATGGTCCGCTAAACTGGGAACATGGTATGTACTTGAAGGAACAGACTTGCAGCCGTTCAACAACTGGCTGCCAAAGGAAGTAAAAAAAGACCTTATCATTGCAAGCCGAGATTATCTTGATGTGCCGAAAGAAGAAAAGGACGAAGCAAAAGCCCTCGGCGCCAAGTGGGATAAATATCAAAAGGCTTGGTATGTGGAAAAAGGCACCGACCTTGAACCGTTTGCAAAATGGGGCAAGCTTGATTTTGAAAAAAGAGAAATGGATCAAGAAGAATGGAAAAACCTGTCAAAAGAGGAAAGGAAAAACATTATTCTTTCAAGCCGTGATTATCTTGATGTGCCGAAGGAAGAAAAGGACGAAGCAAAAGCCCTCGGCGCTAAGTGGGATAAATATCAAAAGGCTTGGTTTGTGGAAAAAGGCACCGACCTTGAACCGTTTGCAAAATGGGGCAAGCTTGATTTGAATGAAAGAGCTGCTCAGCTTGAACAAGCAAAACAAGAAGCAGAACAATCCCATGAAAAGCCTGTTGAGCAAGCTCAATCAACGGAACAGGAGCTTGACCAAGAAGCCGAACAAAATCTTGCCGAAGAGAAGACTTTTATCGCTGTTCCGTATGATGAAAGGAATGACGCTAAAAAGCTCGGTGCAAAATGGGACGTTGAAAATAAATCTTGGTACGTGGAAAAAGGTACTGACCTCAATCAATTTAAGGAATGGCTCATTGATGAAAACACTGTTGTCCCTGCAAAACAGGAAGCAGTTGCTCCTGAAATTGAATTTGCACAGCATTTGCGGGACTGTGGGCTTGATGTGGACGCGCCGATTATGGACGGACAAATCCACAGGGTACCTGTCATTGGCAGACCACAAGGCAAAGACGGTGCGTATTGTGCATATCTTGACGGCGTTCCTGCCGGTTGGGCACAAAATTATGTTACCGGCGAAAAATCTAACTTCATTTCTTCCGGAGCTCAATTAACAGAGGAAGAAAAAGTAAGACAGCGTGCGGAACAAGCTCAAAAGTTACAGGAACGAGCAGAAAAAAGACAACGTGATTATGACATTGCAGCCAACAATGCCAAAAAAGTTTTGAGCAATTCTTTTGAAGCGGATAAAAATCATGCTTATTTGCAGCAAAAAGGCATTAAGCCTTATATTGCAATGCAAAATAATTACAAACAGCTTGTTATTCCCGTCCGTAATATCAATGATGAAATTCGTGGCGTACAGTTCATTGAAGAAGACGGCACAAAAAAGTTTTTAAGCGGAATTGAGAAAAAAGGTAATTTTGCTTTACTCGCAGAAGAAGCCAAAGACCTTTCAAAATTACTTGTTTGTGAGGGCTTTGCCACAGGCGCAAGCTTGCACGAAGCAACAAAACTTCCGGTTGCGGTTGCGTTTGACGCAGGAAATATTGAAAGTGTTTCCAAAGCGTTATCCGAAAAATACAAAGGCGTTGAAATCACCATTTGTGCGGATAACGACCAATATAAGGGCAACAATGTAGGGCTTGAAGCAGCTCAAAACGCTGCCAAAGCAGTAAACGGCAAACTTGCAGTTCCTCAGTTTACAGATGACGAAAAAGCACAAAAACTCACTGACTTTAACGACCTGCATAAATCACAGGGACTTGAAGCTGTAAGACGTCAAGTAAGCCAAGCGAAAGCATTGACGCAAGCTGTCACACAACAACAAACCAAGAAAACTCAACTTGCAAGATAAGGATACAGTTATGAAATTACTTATTGTTGAATCGCCCGGAAAGATTGAAAAGCTGAAACATATTCTTGGTAATGGCTGGGACGTGCAGGCAAGTTACGGGCATATCCGTGACTTGCCCGTCAATGGCATGGGAGTTGAAGCTCCTGATTTTGAGCCTCACTATGTGGCTACAGAAAGGGGCGTAAAAACTATTGCCAAACTGAAAGAAGCTGCTGCAAAAGCTGACGAAGTATATCTTGCAACTGACCCTGACCGTGAGGGGGAAGCTATTGCCTGGCATTTGGCAGATGAACTTAAATTGACCAATTATAAACGTGTAACATACACGTCCATTACTCCAAAGGAAGTAATGGCAGGAATTGGCAATGCACGCGAAATCGACATTGCACTTGTAAAAGCGCAGGAAGCGCGAAGAGTGCTGGACAGATTTTGCGGATACGGCACTTCCATGCCGTTATCCAATGCCATTGGTCAAACAGTAAGTGCAGGGCGTGTACAAAGTCCTGCTGTTCGGCTTGTTGTCGAAAGAGAGCGTGCAATACGTTCTTTCAAAACGATACAGCATTATGGAGTAAAAGCCACGTTTGAATATGTGGAAAACGTACAGGACGGCTGGACTGCAAAATGGGATACGGAGAATTTTTTAGCAGCAGGTCAAGAATATATCCTTGACAAAACTGTTGCAGAAAAAATTACTGCTATCCGTACTTTTGATGTTGTTGCTTTTGAAGAAAGCAATAAAAAAGTTGCTCCTCCGGCGCCCTTTACCACTTCCACCCTCCAGCAGGCTGCAAGCAATGCGTTAAAGTTTACTCCCAAGGAAACAATGGCATTAGCTCAAACTTTGTATGAAGCAGGGCTTATAACCTATATGCGTACAGACAGCCCTAATCTATCTGACGAAGCATATGAGGAAATCAAATCCTTTGCTTTAAATGAAAATCTGCCCGTTGCCGACCAAAAAAGAACCTGGAAAAGCAAGGAAAATTCCCAGGAAGCCCATGAAGCTATCCGTCCCACGGATATAACTGTGTATGATATTGAAGCAGGCGACAAAGAACGCCAGCTGTACAAACTCATTCGTGACCGTGCATTGGCTTGCGTTTTAAATGATGCTGTATTTGCTGTGAGAGAAGCAAAACTTAAAGCGTTAATTGAAGAAAAAGAAGTCTTTTTTGATGCAAAAGGAAGCACACTTACCGACCAAGGCTGGAAAGTTATTTTTGTGGAAGACCAAGCTGATGAAAAAACAGACCCAGAACCAAGCAACAACATCCCGGTGCTGAAAATCGGCAGTCAAGTTACTGCTCAAAAACTGGAAGTAACCGAACACAAGACAAAAGTTCCAAGCCGTTATACACAAGCGTCACTTATTCGTGACCTTGAAAAAGAAGGTATTGGCAGACCTGCAACCTATGCAAGCATTATGTCCAATATTCTCGACAGGGAATACATCAAGGAAGACGACAAGCATAAACTTTCTGCAACTGCCCTTGGTGAAAAGCTTTTTGACGCAATGCTTGGCAGTTTTTCGTTCCTGAATTTGGAATATACCAAAAATATGGAAGAAGAACTGGACAACATTGCAGAAAATAAAAGCACATATTTGGACTTGGTTGCAAAGGTGCATACTACCCTTTCCGAAGAAGTTGCAAAATATGAAGCAAAATCCGCAATCCCCTGCCCTAAGTGCGGTTCACCGCTGAAACATTTAAAAGGTATAAATAAAGACACGAAAAAGCCTTATGACTTTTTTGTATGCGAAAATGAAAGCTGTGAAGCCACGTTTAATAATGTGGACGGCAAGCCCGTGGAACGCAGTTTTGAAGTGACGGAACATACTTGTCTGAAATGCGGTGCAAAACTCGTACACAGAACCGGAACAAGCCAGAAAGACGGAAAACCTTATGATTTCTTTGCGTGTTCCAATAAAGATTGCGGCATGAATTATGCCAACAAAGACGGAGTACCGGTCGAACATGAGGAAAATACAGGTCGTCCGACTGAATTTACTTGTCCAAAATGCGGAAAAATGCTTGTTGCCCGTCCGACTGCCAAAGGCGGAATTTGGTTTGCATGCAGCGGGTATCCGAAATGCACGGCAAAATATTGGGCAAAGGACGACGGCACGCCGAACTTTGAAAACGCTCCAACAAGCAAAAAATCAACCATAAAAGCTAAGAGAAAATAATATGATGAAAAAAGCATTATTACTCCTCTTAATAATGCTCATAGCGATGCCCACTTTGGGCATCGCCCATGAGTTCAGTTTTGACAATGTTTCCGGCAAATATCCGCATGACGCCGAATATTTTGCCTTTGAAGCAAGTCAAACGCTGGCAAAAGCTTATGAAAAGCCCCAAGAAGTAAATTTAATTTTACTTCCTGCTAAAAATGACAAGCTTATCAATAATCTCAGTACCTATTTGGTCCGCAGCGGTTTTACGTTAAACGACAAAACCGATGGCACAGCTTTGAGTTATACGTTTGATTTTATAGATAAGAAAAGAGCATATTTGCGCTTGGAACTTTCTGACGGCAAACATGTTGGAGTGGTAAGAAATTTAGGCGAGCAAGGTCCTTTTGCCGCTCCTGCTGCCGATACTGCATCTACAGTGTTTGCTCCTGCAACAAAGGTTGAAGATATTGAGGAAAATCGGCAAGCACAGGAACATGTAAAGCCTGCTCCGCAATTAAACCGACAAGCGCCTGCTCAAACCGCCCTATCGGAGCTAAGCGCAAACCCAACACCGTTATTGCCAAGCGTGCCGCAAACAAAAGTATGGATACTTCGTCCGGGATCCCTTATGAACCAGCTTGACGAATGGGCAAGGGGTGAAAGCTGGAAGCTAATTTGGCAAGCCAATTATGACCTTGATTTGAATGCTGACGCAACGTTCTCAGGTGATTTTATCAAAGTTGTAGAGCAAATTTTCAACTCTCTGCCCCGTAAAAATAACGGACTTCGCGTGAGCATTTATAAACAGAACAAGGTCGTTGAAATAATAGGTGAATAATATGAAAAATATTTTTATGTTAATATTTATGCTTTGTTTGTCTGCTTGTTCCGTTCCGCTCCATACCATGGATAAGCAAGTAAAGGAATATGAAGACATTGCCAAGTCAAAAACCGTACAGGTTTTTGATAAGCCCTATTTAGGATCCACTGTTCGGGAACTTGACATAAGAAGTCCGCTTTTTGATAAAAAGGCACTTCTTTCTCAGCGCGGGACAATTTCAGAAATTGCCCAAAGCATAGAGATGCTGTTTCCGCAGATGAGTTTTCAGGTGGATGGTTTTGATACGCAAAAGTACCATATTTTTTATGACGGTACGCTAAAAGGCTTGCTTGACAGTATTTCAACAACTACAGGCTATGGCTGGACGTTTGCCGATAATATGGTGACCTTTTCAAAGGTAATAAGCAAGACATACACGATTATGGCAATACCGGGAACAAACAGCTATCAAAATACGCTTACCAATAAAAACAAGAGCAATGAAAATTCAGGCAGCGGTTTGGGACAAAGCGTATCAACAGGCGACAGTTCCGCCGATACTGCCCAGACAATCAAGAACAGCTATCAATATGATACCTATAAAGAAATTGTTGAAGAAGTAAAAGGGTTATTATCTTCAACAGGCACGGTTACTGCCAACCAGGGAGCAGGAACAATTACTGTCCGTGACAGCGCCGACAAAATTAAGCTTGTGGACAGCTATGTTGATGAAATCAACAAAAAGATGTCACGGCAGGTTGCAATTAACGTGCAAGTGTATTCCCTGGAATTAAATGATGACAGCGAAGCAGGTTTCAATCTCAATGCTCTTTTTGAAAATGCGGATTTAAGCGTTATTGCAGGCAATGTTTCCAACTTAAGCAATAACATTACCGCAAGCATTGTTTCCGGAAAGCTCAAAGGCAGCAACGCTACACTAAGCGCTTTGCGTGAATTTGGGAATGCCAGCCAGGTAACAAGCGCAAGCGGTATTGTGATGAGCAATCAACCGCTGCCGGCACTTGCGGTTTCCAAGAACTCATATCTAGCCAGCATGTCAACCGAAACCACGGATTATGGACAGACAACGGATATTATTCCGGGCGAAGTGACGACCGGTTTCAGTATGACGGTTACGCCGCATATTTTGGAACGGCGGGAAGTCATACTCCAATACAACGTGCATTTATCCAGTCTTGATGAAATGCAGCGGTTTTCCACAAACGACATAACCGTTGATTTGCCGCAAACAAGCAACCGCTCATTTTCACAGCGTTTGCGTATGAAAATGGGTCAGACGCTTGTGCTTGCGGGCTATGCGCAGGAAACAAAATCCAACAGCACAAAAGGCGGATTTTTATTTGGCGGAAAGTCCTCCAATGACAGCAAGTCAATCCTGATTATAACCGTTTCGCTTGAGGGGGCGGATATATGAACAGACTTGTCCTTATCAATAAAAAACTCTATGCGGTCGGTTTTTCATGGCACAGCATCAGCTCAAAAAAGCAGATACCGCAAAGCTGTACGGAATATTTTGATGTCATCACGTTAAATGGCAAACAGCAGTTTGGTACTGCACTGACAGATAAAAACGAGCAGTTTTTAAAAGCGTCATGTTTAGCCACTGCAATGGATTTTGATGAGCCTTTTTTCGGCGTATTCAAACTTATTGACACAATAGAAAACAAGGAGATTTACTGGCTTTTTGCGAAAGACAAGGAAAATATCCTTGGACTTGGTGATTTTGTCTGCCATTCGCAGGAAGAACTGCAAAAAACCATCGAAACCATTAAAAGCTTTTCCGCAAAAGGCATAGAACCGATATTTTTTGATACGGCTGAGGAAAGCTTGGATTTTCTGTCAAAGCAATTAAAAACAAAAAAGTTTTTTAATAACAGCAAAATCCACCCGTTGTACCGAAGCAAAAAGCAAACAAAGCAAATAAAGACGATAATTCTTACCAGCTTGGTTTTTATTGGTTTTTTCTTTGGAGTAATGCGTTATCTGGATATTCGGAGCCTGAAACAGTTACAGGAAGCAGCCTTGTTTTCAAAACAGTCCATGGAAAATAAAATTGCGGATATTCGGCAGAATAGTCAAAAGTATTTTCCAATGAACTGGAAAAAGAACAACTACCCATTGGACGTGTACAATGTCTGCAAGCCCGTTCTGTTTTCATTGCCGGTCAATGAATTTGGCTGGGCATTGGAAAAAGGGGTATGCACTCCAAAGGAAATAACTTCCTATTGGAAGCACGAGAAGCAGGCAAGTTTTATCAATCTGCCTTTTAACGGCGAACTGACAAAGCCGCAGGAAGTGACCGCCAAGCATGAAATAGCGGAAATAAAACTTGTGCAAAGCGGTGTTTCGCATTCTCAGCTCCTTCATCAGGAAGAAGCCACAAAGCTTATGTACCAGCTGACGCAGAACATGGGAGCGAACTTGACGCTTACTTTTGATAAAAAGGACGTCAAGGAATTCAAGGAATTAAAATTTTCCATTCAGGCGCCTTTTTTAAAGGCAAAATATGAGTGGAAGTCCGTCCCTTCGAGTTTAATTTTAAGTGATTCATTATTCCAGGCATTAAATTCAATTCCTAGTCTTTCCGTTCAGGCGATTGAGTATAATAATGGACAATGGTCTGTTAAAGGAGATTTATATGTTCAATAAATTTCTATTCATAATATTATGTATGGGATTATTTGCAGCAAATGTGTCTGCAAATGAAATCCCAACACTTGGCTCTATCACTGCCCAGCGCGGTGTTTTAGAAGACTTGAACTTGCAGGTGCAAATCCAGGAACAAAGCCAAAAACTCAACCAGCTGCTGACGCCTGTTATTCAAACTCCAAGCGAACTGACGGCAAAGCAGCTTATGGAAAAATTAGAAGTGCCTGGACAAAGTGCTGATGAAAAAGATACTGCCGTTACTGACGGCAGCAGTGACAGCAGAAGTTCCAAAGTCATTGCTATTTACAGTAACAACAATACATTGAAAGCAAAAATCAAATACAAGGGCAAAGTGGATACCGTAACCAACGGGCAAGTTTGGAACGGACTAAAAGTGCAGGTTTTCCGCGACCGCGTTTTGCTTGGCAATAAGACATTGGAGTTGTGATTATGTTTTTTAATAAAACAAAGGCTTTTGATGTTGTTGAGCTCATTCCTGAGCGCTTGCGCAGCGGGCTTGCCATATCCGATAACAAGCTTTGCATCAGTTCTGCCATAAAAGCAGAACCTGTTGTTTTGGAAGTTTATAATGATTTATTGGCACAAAAGGTGGTGTCGGGTTTTGAATTTTTTCAGCCTACAATATTCAGCGATAAATTCAGCCATAATACTTTGTCTTCTTTTGAAATCAGCAACGAGATACAAAATTTTGCCATAAATGTCTGGCAGGAAGCTTTTAATCAGCAAGCAAGCGATATTCACATAAAAGACATGGGAACTTATGGGCTTATCCGTTTTAGAATAGACGGTATGCTTAATGATTTTAAAATCATTGACGCTTATAGAAGCCGTGAACTTATTCGTACCATATACAGCACCATGTGCGGAAATGGAGATACAAGTTTCAGTTACCGCATACGCCAGGACGCGCGTATCATTAATGATACCTATTTGCCGAAAGGCATGCATTCTTCACGTATTCACATCGAACCGACAGAAAAAAAAGACAGCCCTGAAGGTATTGGCTCTGGTTTATACGCAAGACTTTTATATGACATTATTAAAGCAACTGGTTCATTAGAAAATCGTTTGACAAAGCTCGGTTTTTTGAAAAGTCAGATCGAAACTATTCAATATTTGAAAATGCATTCAGGTATAAAAGTTTTAGCAGCTAAAACAGGACATGGTAAATCAACAGCATTAAAACATATTATTGAATGTTTACAAGAAGAAAATCCTGGGAAAGCTTTTTTTTCTGTTGAAGACCCTCCCGAATACCATCTTGAGGGTGTAGACCAAATTGCTGTTAATGAAAAAGACAGCAGCAAGCGTGAAGAAGCATATGCACAAACTATTGCAGGGGTAATGCGTTCTAACCCTGATTGTCTTTTGATTGGCGAAATGCGTTACGCACCCGATATATCAGCAGGTATTGAATTTGCTGTATCTGGTCATCCTGTATGGACAACATTTCACGCAAGTGACGCTATCAGTATTCTTTTAAGAATGGCAATAATTTTAGGTAGAAAAGAGATGTCTAATCCACTTGATTATATTTGTCATAATGATGTTATTTCAGGTTTAGAATTTCAACGCCTTATCCCCCAGCTTTGTCCTCATTGCAGTAAAAGGCTGCACGATGTGATTGATACTTATGATGAAAAAATGGCTAAAAAAATCAGCCGTGCATTGCATACTGAAGATGATGAAGTACGGGTTAAGGGCGATGGCTGTGAGCATTGTAAATTTACAGGAATTAAAGGGCAAAAAATAGCAGCTGAAATTATTGCACCTGACGTTACCTTTTTTAATTTGATTAGACAAAACAAAATTGAAAAAGCAAAAGAGTATTGGATAAAAGAACAAGGAGGAATAACACATCTACAACATGCATTGCAATATGTAAAAAACGGTAACGCTGATCCATTTATTACGGAAGACATCCTAGGTTTACCTCTTGATTATGAGGTGAGTCGATGAAAAGTTTTTTAATCCGATTAGCTTTCAATAACGCTCTGCGTAAAAAGATTTGGTCAAGGATTGCCATGCAATTAAAATATGGCGTTCCTTTGCTTATCATTTTTCAAAATTTAGCAAAGCAATACAAAAAAAATGCGGTATTGTCTGCAATTTTCAATGATATTTATGAAGAGTACAAGGGACAAGGACTGGCAGGGGCATTGAAACAATATGTTCCTTACGATGAACTCATGCTCATAGAGAGCTGCGAAAGCGGCGGAAAACTCCATGAAGGTTTTGAACTTGCCGAACGTATTATAAACGCAAAAGATACCATTAGAAAAGCCATAAGATCTGCGCTTACTTATCCAAGTTTTTTATTTGCATTGCTTATCATAATATTGCTTTTGGCTGCATTTGTATTAATCCCAGGTTTTGAGGGGATTGCCAATCCGGCAGAATGGCAGGGTTTTGGCTATCTTTTGTATGCGGTTTCAAGTTTTTTAGGTTCTGTTTACGGAGCGGTTTTTGGAATATTCTTTGTCTTCGGAGTAGCTTTTACTTTTTATAGTTTCCCAAACTATACCGGAGAATACAGAACGTTCCTTGATAAATTCCCGCCGTTTTCAATCTATCGCATGATTGTAGGCTCAACCTGGCTTTTTACGTTTTCCAGTATGATGAAAGCAGGCAAGCAGCAGGTTGATATTCTGCATGATATGGCAAGTTCTGACATCTCTACTCCATACTTAAAAGACAGAATAAACAAAATTCTTGAAAACTTCGGGAAAAAGAAATTCGGTGACGCACTGTTATTAGCTGATACCGGTTTTCCTGACGAGGAACTTATCAACGATTTAAAAACCTATGCGGAACTTCCGGAGTTTGAGGACAAACTCTATAAAATATCCGAGGACTGGATAAAACAGGGCGAACAAAAACTTATGGAGCAGGCTAAAATTGTGCAAACAGCGTGTTTGGTTTTAATAACTGTAATAATTATAGGTATTATTTTAGCCTATAAAGAAATATCAATGTCTTTAGGAGGAATTTAATAATGAAAAATTTGTTAGTAAAGAAAGTTTTATTTAAGAAAAGCAACGCTTTTCTGATTGCGGGAATAAGCGATTTGATGCTTGGTATTTTGGCTGGAGTATTTATTATTATAGCAGGGACAATGTATTTTTATTTTACTAAGTCAAGCGGAAACGTGCTCCAGTTTCAATCTGAAATCATACAACTTTCAAGCCGTGTATCTTCATTATTTACAGGTTCGAGCGGATATGGCGACTTAACCAATGAAATTGCCATAAAAGGCGGAGCTGTTCCAAAAACTCTTATAAAAGGCTCCAATCTTGTTAATGCCTGGGGCGGAACTATTACACTTTCCCCTGCTGATGATGAAAGCAGTTTTTTTATCGAAATTACCAATATCCCTGATGAGGAATGCAGCCAATTGGCAGGCAATCAGGTCAATAACTGGATAAGCCTGTCTGTCAACAGTTCTGTGTTATCTGACGATTCTTCAACGTCAGATGTTATTAATTTATGCAATGCAGGAAAAAACACCTTAAAATACGAAGCAAGGTAATTTTATGAAAATGTTTTTGTTTTTAGCTTTTGCTGTTATGCTGCTTTCCATTTATTCGCCAAAAGATTTTGAAGAAACGGATACTTCGGCAGAAGTAACGGCTTTGAATTTCCTTGTCTACCGTAAAAATGTCATGGATTATGTTTTTAAACATAATCCTGAGCAAGGAGTTATTGAGGACAAGGATATTGAATTTCCAAGCGGATTTGTCAATCAAAACTGGAAAGCCCGAATTCAAGGCAATGTCTTATATGTTTACGGCAAAGCCACAAAGGAAGAAACAGCGCAGGCACAAAAACAAACCATGTATTCCCATAGTGTGGGTTCAAAAAAGAACGGTCTTTTTTACCCGCACTATGCAACACCGCCGACTGTATTGCCCGGCTTCATCGATGAGGGCGATTTAGTCAGCATTTTGGAGATTACAGAATGAGAAAATCCAATGCATACGGCTTGGGCAGCGCAATGCTTGGCATACTTATATTATTGAGTTTGCTTCCGGCTATAGCTTCACAGATAAATGAGGGGTTGACCTATCTCAAAAAAAGAAGCGCTGCGGATCACTTGAAGCAGGTCAATCTTGCAGCCGGTGAATATATAAAACTTCATCATGCGGAGTTATTGCAAAAATGCACGGCAACAAAAGGCGAAACTGTCACTATCAAGGATTTGAAAGATGATGATTTACTGCCTGACGGTTTTGTGGAACGCAATGTCTGGTATCAGGATTATAAAATATATATCAGACAGCCAAAGGACAAGGAACTGCAAGGAATAGTGCTTACCGACAGCAATGGCAAAAATTATGACAATAATTTTATCAATACAATCATTCCCAGCGCGGCGACTTTTTTAGGCGGAGCTGGAGGATTTGTGCCGAGCGGACAGTTACCCAATCAGTCAACAAACAGTATCATGGGAAGTTACGGCATGTGGGAATTTGATTTAAATAAATCAGGTATCCCAAGTCCTGGCGCGGGGCATTTGGCTGCACTGGCGACCTTCGGTAGTTCTGAACTTGGGCTTGATTTTTTATACCGTGTGGCAGTTCCGGGCGAACCTGAACTTAATGCCATGCAGACAAACTTGGATATGACCGACCACGATATAAATGATTTGAGAAGTATCAAGCTTGTGTCACATAATTATGATGAGTTTTTATGTGATGACACGGAAAATGAAAACAGGCTTTTTTATGATGAGGACGAGGGCTTGTATATTTGCAGGAACGGCGAAGCTGTAACGGTAAACGATACGGGTAACAGTATTATGATGAAAGATGCCGCCATTGCAAGTAACGGAGATTATATTGACAAGCCGATTTGTCCAAGCGGTACAAATACGCAGCCATATATTTTTGTATCGCCAAGTATTGTAGCGTCAGGCGAGGAAGCTGTGCATTTAGCGTCTGTCCAAGCTTGGGCAACTGATGTGGACGATACAAAATGGCAAATTCATTTGCGTGTTTTGAATAAAAAAGAGGAATGGATTTATCCCGCTCCGGATTACAACAAGATGACGGTTGTGACATTATGTGGAAAAAGTATTTCAACACCTTAGTTTTTTTATTATTGGTTTTTACTCCAAATGTGGCAAGTGCAAAAACCATGCTTGACGATTTTATTAGTGCCGGAAAGCATTATAACATTGCTCCGCAGCTGCTCATAGCTATTGCTAAGACAGAAACAAGCCTTAATCCCTGGGCGGTCAATGTACAGGGAAAAGGATATTTTCCAAAGACAAAGGAAGAAGCTCTTAGAATTGCCGGAAAGGCGTATAATGAGCGGAAAAGTTTTGATATTGGCATTATGCAGATAAATGTTTGGTGGCTGAGGAAATACGGCATTTCTCTTGAAACTGCCATTGAACCGCAAAACAACATTATTATAGGTGCATTTATCCTCAAAAATGAAATCAATCGGCACGGGCTGAATTGGAAAGCTGTGGCAAGCTATCATACGCCGGTTCACCGCAACCCTACACGCGGCAAATACTATGCTGCCAAAGTGGTTAAAAATTTAAAAGGAAAATAAATGATTTTGGCTATTTTGCTGTTCTTTTTAATTATTTTGTCATGGCAGGATTATAAAGAACAGATGATTTATAATGCTATACCAATAACCGGCTGTGTTATTGGGATTATTTGCAATTATTTTGCAAATAATTTCAATAATGCCTTTATCGGTCTATGCTTTGGATTTATTGTCCTTGGTGTGATTTATTTTGCTATTTTGAAAATAAAAAAATTTGAAGGAATTGGTTTTGGCGATGTGCTTACAAGCGCAATGATAGGAGCTTTTTTAGGGGTGAACGAAACCTATTTAAGTTTATGTTTTGGTTTTTGTTTGGGATTTTTGTTTTGTTTTCTGTTTAAGAAAAAGAAAGTGGCTTTAATTCCATTTTTTACTTTTGGAGTAATGATTACGCAGATTTTAGGAGTGTTTTATGAAATTCATGTATTCAATTTTGGTTAGCTGCCTTTTATGTATCGGGCAAGCTCAAGCTTTTGATAAATTATTTGACGCAACAAGTTTTGACCCGCAGCCAATACTTGTGCAAGCTAAAAATAATTCTGTTCCTATCGGGACGGTTATAGCTTGGGCTAAAGAAATAATACCCGAAGGCTGGCTTGAATGTAACGGGCAAGCTGTAAATGAAACACTGTATCCGGATTTACATGTTCTCATGCCTCATACCCCCGATTATCGTGACAGATTTTTACAGGGAACAGGAATAAACCCGGTAGGAGAAAGAATTGAAGCAGGAATTCCTAATCTTAAAGGAGTAGCAGGTGCATTTTATGGGGATTTGGGAGGTAATTATGGGCTTTTTAGAACATATAATGTCGATAATGTTCCGGTAGGAGCAAGTTTTATAATGCCAAGAAGAGGTCAACTTGAATTTAACGCTAACCGCTACAATCCAATATATAAAGATAATGTAAATACAGTACAGCCTCCAACAGTTGTAGTCAAATATATAATAAAGGCGGAATAATAAGGAGTAGATTATGAAATCAGAACAACAAGAAATACTTGAAAATCGTGCAGCATATCAAAATAAAGCGACAGAAAATCAATGCCCTAACTGCGATGAGCCTCTTGTCTTTGCGTTAAAAGACAATTATCATGAGTTTTCAATGGGACTGTCAACAGTTTTACAGCTGCTTCTTGTTGCAGAAGAACAGGGATATGTGCCCAAATTGCCTGATGAATGGAAAGTACAAATTTTAAATGAATTTTACATGGTAAAAAGGGAGTGAATTTTAAAAATAAAGAAAAGCCAGATCGGAAGAGCGTCGTGTAGGGAAAGAGTGTAGATCTCG
>OFGD01000032.1_pt1 | contig 121468 bp, 196 predicted proteins | sample 1521671 | NCBI WGS metagenome assembly OFGD01 (sample SAMEA3504114, study PRJEB24116) | mouse gut metagenome | biome: mouse gut; feature: mouse-associated habitat; material: faeces | place: Denmark | collected 2011 | reverse complement strand
TAAATTTTATGGCTTTATATTAATAATAATTTTTGCTGTATTTATTCTTATTATGTGTATATGTTTTGTAAAACCCATTATAGATTGGTGTTTTATAAACATATTACATAAACGTGAAATAAATAAAGGAGATAGTGAAATAAAAATCACAAGAAATCAAACAAATAAAATAATTGATTATTATATAGCAAGTAAAAAAGGCAAAAAGAATATTGATGAAAAAAGGATTAGTGAATTAATAGAAGAATTAAAAAATTTGAAAGAAGAGTAAAAAATGGACAACGTAGTTTATCTAGGCAGATATGTTGTATTGATTAGACATACCTACCTATTTTCATATAAACATTTTAACATATAATACACAATGAAATGCTTATTTAGTCTGTTATTTTTGTATATTTTAATGTGACATAAATAATTAATCTTGGTTGTATCCATGATGAAGAATTATTTTGTCCAGTAAAATGTATATTTGTCGCATTTACATAAATTCCAACTTCTACTTCTTCGTTACTAGATACAGTATCTAAGTTAATATAATTTTTTGTAACAGTATTGTGTAAAACTGCCATATCTACCATAATGAAATCAACATCAGTAAGATTATGTGAGACGATGTCTGGAATATTTTCATTAGCCGGAACTTCTATAACGAATGTTTTTTGGTACAATGTCTTGCCATTGATCCATTTCCCAACAATATGTTCTTCTGTAGAATATTCTTGATAGTTCATTTCCACATTTGTAACCAAAGGTTGTTTAATTTCTTGTACAGAAACAGCAACATATGCAATTGTACATGGAGCAGGATCAGAAGAGATATATGGTATAACATGACAATCTTCTTTTATTTTATAAAATATTGGCAATGCACAACGATCCGTTGACATTTGGGAAGTACCAGGACCAATAATTGTAGGATCTCCAAATTCTTCTCCAGTTTCTTTGATTTTTAATTTCATATTACATTGTGTATATGGATAATTATTATCATTATCGAATAAAGAAAAAGATAACATAAATGAATATGTTTTCCCTCCTTTTACTAATATTCCATTATCATCACATAATAATTCCCCATGAGGACTCTGATTTAAAGAAACTTGCCAATTTCCAGTTATTTCATCACCACGTACTGGGTTTTTCTTTCTGTCAATATTATAAAAATTACCATAACAAATATTTTCTTCTACAACTTCTCGATAACCTGCTTTAATAATTTCTTTACAGGTTTCTGTCGCAGTAGAAACGGCTACTTCAGAAACAGAAGATAAGAAGTTGTTATCGGTCTTCATATCAGTGATTGCTTCTTGCTTTAAAGCGGCTTTTTCTTCTTCAGTAATCTGTACATTTGTGACTACTGGCTGTCGAATTTCCATGATTGATAATTGAAAAATATCAATTTTAACTTCGTTTGTATACATATAACCATTGATGTTTGTACAAGTATTCATCTTTATACCGATTTCAATATCAGTTAAGGGTCGAACACATACTGGAATCATACATTTATTCGATTGATCTTGAGCTAAATGTGTATCAATGCCCATACTAACCATACTCTTATTGTCGGTTACATTCCACAATTGCATATTTATCGCTCCGACATTTGGATCTACAAATCGAAAAGCAAATGAAATCATATATATCTTTCCTGCTTTCAATATAAGCTTTCCATCTATACAATCCATAGTGCCGTTTATACCCTCATATGAATTAGCACTATACCCGAAGTTTTTGTCAAATATACCAGAACAAATATCGCCCGCTTTCATTCGAAAGGTACCATTAATAACCCCAGGTATTGTAAAAATATTCCATTCAAGTTCATCATTTAAGATTGTCTGATATCCATCTAAAATACGATCTTCACATGCGGCAACTGCTTCTGTTTTCAAAGTTTGCAAAAAAATATTGTCTTCAAAATCGGAACTTGCAACCACTTTTCTTCCTATTTCCATAATAACCAAGGAAGAATTCGGTGTCAATTTTTCAATGTATCTTGATCCATCATTATCTGCTGGGAATAATTTTACTTTAATATGCTCATCAATACCTGAAGTTACTGTATAAATAGCAGAGGAACTACAAGAATTAATCCAATACTTATTAGAATTATCAGTAGCGGCATTATCTGGAATCAATACAACAGGATCTGAAATATACTCTCCTCGTTCCTCGCTATAAAGAGCATATTTTGGTGCTTGCTTATCATCAGAATAAAAAATTGATCCGCTTAAATGTAACTGGATATGGTAAGTTCTTCCAGACTTTAAAGTAATTGATGCATCATCATTCACAGGAAGGTTTCCATTCACCATTATGTCAAACGGTATTTCATATTGAAAACGTTTATCCGTCCCATCATAATTAGATACATGATATAAACCATAATCTAATCCGATGTTTACATATTTCTCATATTCTTTGATTGTGTCAATTTTATTTTCTATTCCAGCAATTCTTCCGTTTTGATCCGAAACAAACAGCCCATCTTCTTTTTCAATTATAGCATTATTTGTTGATTTACTTATATTGATATTTGAACAATTGTTTCCTGTTAATTCATATTTTTTGCTTAATATTTCTTTATCAAATTCTTTTAAAGAAGAAATAAGATATTCTTTGTTGATTGGTTTTTTGTTAGACATTATTTATTATTTCCTTTTTATATTTTTTAAAATATATTACCATTCGCTGGTAAAATCTATAGGAACTTCTTCAAATTCAAAATTAACAATTCCAGTTCCTGAATTATTTTCCAATTCTATTAACCTTGATTCTATACTTACAAACCAATTTTTACTAGGAGGTTCTACATCTAAAAAATCCAATGAATTTTCAATTTTAAGTATAAAAGGTATTGTTTTTAATGCATAATTCCTTCCTTGTTCTGTGCCTAAAAAAACAATGGCAGCATTCACATCGCCACTCTTATATGTAACAGAATCAGATAAAACCCAAGAAAATCTTAGTAATTCATCATTATATTGAGTATTTACAGCATCTTCTGTAAATGTACCTAATTCGTTCTTAACTATAAATTTGATATTTTTAGTAAGCAAATCTACATTGTCATAATATCTATTAATTTCAAATGTAATAATATTTGAATATGTATCACCATATACAATTTTACCAATATTTTTGATTTCTGGTACTTTTTCTGTGATTTTAACAATCTGATGTTCATCCACCATACTTGATTTTTTAATAATATGACCATCAGAATCAATAAAAATAGTATTACCCATCTTAAAATTTCTCCTTTTTTATCAAGCTGATTTTAGAACAGATTTCATAGAACATTGTTATTAAAAATAGAATGGGAAGAGTAGGATTTGAACCTACGGTATATTTCTGTACATCTGCTTTCAGAGCAGACACAATAAACCAGACTCTGACACCTTCCCAAGAAAATAGGAGAGCAGGAGAATAGTAGATATTGCTCTCCATAAATTGTTAGTTTTCATCTAAGTCCCATAAAAAATCGACTCCATATTCTTTTACATCAACAAACTTTAGTTGAGATAAGTTATATGTTTTTAGAAGTTCAACACATTTTTTCTCGTATTCAATAGGGTCAGACTCTTCATAAATCACGCTCGAATATGTACCAAGTCCAATTTCTGTATAAACATTTTTAATTTCATGAGTATCTGGGTCTTCAACTTCTTCGGTTCTTGTTTCAGTATCTTCTTTTTTTATCTTTAAAAAATTCCATTTTTGTTTATCCTTTTCATCTTGAATTAACACACTTAACATATATCATACATCTCCTCTAAATTATGGTTTCAACAGTGCCTTCAATATTAGCAACATTTTGTTCTCTTGCTTCATCTACAAGTTCCTGTATTTTGGCTTCAACTTTATCTACCCAAATAAGGGCTTTAGCTTTACTTAAAATTTCTATGTTTGGAATAGTAGTAGTTAATTCTTTGGTAGACATTTTATTACTATCTAACTCCAGCACAAGATTAAGATTTTCATCAACTACAAAAGACTTATCTACAAGTTTGAGTGTTACTTTCTCCCCATCAGGATCGTCATCGGGTACGATTTCTGGCATACTATTTGTCACTTTAATATTTGCAGAGAAATCAATATCTCCATATTTAAGTGTCTTAGTGTAATCATGCAGAGCCTCCTTTGTCTCATCGGCAATTTCTACACATACAATACTTGCTGTTATCATATCATGCTCGGTATCAATACTTCTTGCTAATTTCATATATTTTCTCCTTTTCTATTTTAATGAATTATGTAATTTAGTAAGCCCTGAGATAAAGTTTCGTAAGGTTTCTTTATTGATTGCACATTGTAGTTGTGGGATATCTGCCAAAACTGTATCGCGAACTACCAAATTCATTACATTATTTTTTTCATCTAACATCATTTCTGCTTTAGTTTGATCACCAAGTAAAATTTCTATAGATTGCACAGTTTGTCCAGAATCCTTAGTTATCATACGAACTTGTCCTAACTGGAGCTGAAAGTCATCTAAATTTAATTGCCTCACATAATCACCAACTTTCTTTGTATATTTTCGTTTTACAATAAAGGACACGACAGGATTTGAACCTGTGACCTTTGGTTTAGCTGTCCAACGCTCTCACCGTACTGAGCTACATGTCCCATGAAAATAAGAGAGTAATGAATACTCTCCTGAAATGTTATGTCTTTCCATAATGTCAGACCGCCCAGCAGCCATTCGCTAATTACTGCCTATCACAGACAACCACTCCGAAAAGTGGTAGAGTTGATTTCCACATCAAAATTTATGAATGTCACATCTTGAAATTGGAGTTCTATTGGGTTATACGAAAGCATCATCTGCATCATCTTCATCTTCTCGCACAACATATATTTTTGTTGTTTCACTACTTTCATGCCCTAATAATTTTTGAGCAGTTTCTATAGATCTGTTTTGATAACATACAAGATTAGTTGCCCGACTCGCTCGAAAAATATGCGGATTTATACGTCTTCCCATTATTTGAGTAAATAATCCTTGACACCATCCATTAAACGTATCTTCTCCGACTTGACGGACATCTCCGTTAGCATGTTTTATAACAAACATATATGGGCAGTCATCAGCTCCTCGTACTTCTAACCACTTATCTAAATATTTTTTCACATCTTCTCCAAATTGTAACTTACGAACTTTCCCTTGACGGCTGCGTCCCTTGCAACGAATATCATGTGTTTTATAAGAAACAGATTCTACTTCGTGTTCAGTTCCTTCTTCATCAGTAATTGTAATCATTTTTCTTTTTGGCTCATAATTTACAACCTCTTTAAGAAGCTGTCTAGCTTCAGCCCTACGACAGCCTGTTGAGTATGTAAACTTTACATATGCTAATTTTTCCCATTCTTCACGCTTTTCTAATTCTTCACAAAGAAAATCAATTTCATCAGGCGTAAGTGGAATTTTTTCGTGAACTTTACCTGTTAATGCTATTCTTTGCTCTGTTGTAACATAATTCCGAAACAAAGGATATTCTTCCTCGTAAAAGGATTCTATAAATTTATTAAATGCACTAACAGAAGACTTCTTAAATTTCATAGCAGAATCAGAAAGTCCACGATTATTTAACCAATTTAAATATCTAAGAAATTCTTTCTTCTTAATTTCAGTACAATTTTTATCTCTTAGGTTCTCGTGTACCCACCAAAAGTAAATCTTTAATGCGCTAGTGTAACCAATCAAACTTTTTGGAGATAAATGAGTTTGATTACTGAGGTAATCAGCGACCATATCTCTGTTAAATTTATTTACTTGCGACCACATCTCATCAGTTATTTCATCGGATCGTTTAGCGATTTCTTCACTCAATAATCTCACTTCCTTTCATTTCTGCATAATAAAAGAAGCCAACTTATTTCTAAGCGACTTCTTGTAATATTTCTTTTATTTTGTTGCTTATTAATTCCTTATAAGAATCATCTTTTACCTTCCAATAAGGTATTTCAATATAATTATATCCTTGTTCTAATGCATAATTTTTCTTAAAATTATCTTTCCATTTTTGATATTTAAATGCGTCTTCTATCGGAATCTGAGAATTTTTGCTATGAAAATAGTCATTCATTTGATAGTGTTGTGAACCATGTACTTCAATTATTAATTTTAATTCAGGTATTTCATTATCAAACGGTAATGGATGATTAGTATATGGATTTATTGGCACTATTGTACAATTAAATTCATGATTTGTTAAATAATGTAATTCGTCTGTTAAATATAATCTAACAGTTTCCTCGATTTTTGATTCATTCCTTTCCTTTACACATTGAGGACAATCAAAATTATTTAAAATGGCATTTGAAATAGTTCTAAGTGTATCACTATGTTTTCCACAGCCACATTTAAACCAAACTTTTTTGCCAGACTTACTTTTATATTCAAATGGTGTTTTCTTATTTTTATCAGACCATAATTCAATTGATTTAGGATATATATAACCAAGACTATCCATTGTATGAATTTTCATATTTGAACAAAATGGACAAAAAATAAAATTATCATGTGTCGCACGTATGGGTGTTGTTTCATAAGTTCCATGGTATGATGTATCTTGACACTTTAACCAAATTTTATCTTTTCTTGAAGTTTTATATATATCAAATGGACTTTTTGTATTTAAGTTATAATCCCAATAAGTATCTAAAAACTTTTCGCCATATATGTCTATTCCCCATTGTGCAAATGAATTGCATTTGGCACAATTACATTGAACAAGACCTTGTATAATGCTGTCTGGTAAATATTGTTCTGATCCATGAATATTTCTTTCACATTTTAGCCATATTTTTGTCTTGCTTCCTTTTGGGACTATACTTGGCAATTTTTTGTTTTTCTCATAATCCCATCTATCCAAGTAATCTTGATGATTATTGTCAATACACCACTTCTCAAACGAGTTACAATATATACAATGCAATTCTGTATTCATATTGGTAAATGAATTAATATAATATAACTGAGAATTACCACATTCCAAGCATTTAAAGTAAAATTTTTTATGAGTAGAATATAAAATATCTTTAAGCGAACATTTGTTTAAACCATAATCCCAAGCATCTAAGAAATACTGTTTGTTATTTTCTATACACCAATCATAAAAAGTTTTTCTTGGATTATTTTCACCAATTAATTCATATAAAGTATCTTTTGTTTTATATTTCCTATCTAATACACCTAAAGTAACAGTACCATATTTTTTACAAGAGTCTACAATAGATGGATTTCTTAAATTACCATACGTTTTAAATATGAACTTTAAATCTTGCAAAATTCTTTCATTTGTATATTTTAATGCCATTTATATTTCCTCGTTTCCCCTCGTTCAATACAATTAAAAAAGGATAGAAGAGTAGTGAACGAGGTTACTAACGCATCTGGGTAGCTACTCCCAATAATCCCATTTCCATAATTCCAATGCAGGTTCCGACACCACATTCAACTTCACAAACAGTAAGCTAAACGAATTTTCCCTAAATCGCATTGGACACTATATACTTCTCTAAACAAAAAAGACTCACGCTCAATTTTTAACGCAAGTCTTTTCTATAAATTCTGATTAAGTATCAGATACTTCCAACAAAATTTACCAATTAAACAATCTTCTAAAACAATCCATCTCATGGAAAATATCATTCATGCGTGTCATTCTACGTTCCATATCTGCAATAATTTCCAATGCTTCGTCAACATCAAGATTATACTTTACAGAAATAGTATAATCGCCATTTTCTAATTCGTTGGCTTCATTATCTACCAAATTAGGAGCAAATTGTGAAACATATTCATTAAATGTCTCTTTATCCACGGACTTGCCATTTACCATATATGAGTGTTCTGTTTCGTCTTCAACATCATTGTCTGATCCTTCGTCTAAATTATCTTCACCAACACACACTTCATATATTTCTTCTGAATCAATATGTTTAAATACGGCAGAAGAGCAGTTGTCCATTACATAAGTAATAGTAGCATCATCATCAAAATATCCGTTTGCTCGTTTGAACTTTTCACACCAGATACCATCCTGACTTAATGCAATCCGATACTCGTCATAGTATTCCTCAAATTCTTCTCTATGAATGTCAATGCTCACCATATCATATCCAAGACACAGCAATTCCCTAACAATTTCTTTTGCTTCTTCATATTTTGCAATAATTGATACATCATCAAATTCGTCTTCTAATGAATCAAATGTATCTGCAATATCACAGGCAAATCCCTCATAATCTCCATATTCTAATCGTTCCATTCTAATCACCTGCCAATCCAGATCACCCAAAAACTTTCTTTAGTGATTTTACAATCTTAACAGAACCTTCCTTATGCGCTGGGGTTGTATATATTTCACCCTTCCTGTCGCCCATCATAATCTTGCCAGTTCTTTCAGGAACAACCTTAGATTTCACTTTGCAAACACCAGGAATAGTAACATCATCGTCTGCAAGAACAACATCTTTAACAACAGATTCAAGAGCTACAAGAACAGCGTTTACCTGTTTCTGATTTACTTCCTCTGTGGATACTTCTACAATACGTTTTACAAGTTCAACTTTATTCATAATTTTATTTTCCTTTCAAATTTCAACATTATTTCAAAGTGAGATAGCAGCACCAACAATTCTCTATCTCCGAACCGTCTATTAATTCAGGGTGTAGTACGACTAATGACCACCTCTGCTAGTTGGAATTAATGTAATACGATATAGTAGTGACACTATATCGTCTCGTCAAAACGGACTACTCAAAAGCAGAAGAGTAGTCCTATTTTTCATAGTCACTTATGTATAATAATATAAAAACTGTGTCGCTCGTACACAGTCTACTTTGTCATTGAAATAGTATTTTGTTGCTAATTCAAAATAAATTTGTATGTTTCTATGTGTCCGTATGTACTATCAAATCCATATATTTTAACAGCAGCTTTGCTACCTTTCATAATAGAATCACTATAAGGATCGCTACCAATGAAAGAAGGACTTACCAATATTTCCGTATCATTACAACATCCTTCAAAACTAGGAATTTCCTTACCAGAATGAAAATGTCCTAATAATAGATAGTCAATAAAGCTTCGTCTCATCATACTTAAATCACGTATAGAATTTTCTATATTTTTTAACTGATGGCCATGCATAGCAATAACTTCATTTCCCATAATTGGAATTTCTATGTATTGTTTGCCTTCTTCAGCCAAATGAACAGAAATTCTTTTATTACCAATACATAAGTCTTTTATATAATTTCCGATAAGATATTCTAAATCTTCATCTGCAATTTCACTTGCTTTAGTTCCTAATGGACGTAATTGACTATGATTTGCCGAAGGGGTATGATAGTATTCAATTTTTGTATACACAGATAATTCTCTTAAAAATAATGCGATTAACCTACTAATTTCCACAGTAGATCTAACAATGGTAGAATCGTTAATTTTTAAATCACTAACACGTAAAATTCCCTGTACCATATCGCCCAATGAAGCTATATGAAGTTTTGTTACTTTATGTTTTTGAATGAATTCAATAACATATCCAGATAAATTTTCAAATCGTTCTTTTACGATTTCTGGTGAATATTCATTATTTTCACTTTTAAATTTTGCACCATAATGGATGTCTGCAAGAGACATGATATATCCTAATTCGTTTTCTGCTGAATCATAATATAGTGGATGAAATTCTGGAAGTGGAAGAGCGATACAAACATTACCAACATATTCATAATACATTTCTTGACGAGATTCATTTCTATCTACACGGTTCCGCTCTATATTGGCAGTCTGCAATTTCATACGTTCTTTTCGCATATCTGCAATTTTCTTATCTAATTCTTTCTCTCTTGAAAATTCTTCTGGATTGGTATAGATTTGATTTTTAAGATATTCTGTTCTAAACTGACCGCCAAAGATAGTAGAAGATGCCTTGCGAATTGTATCTGAATTGCAGGTAATATTATATTTTGCTTGGATCTCTGCCCAATCAAGATCGTTATTTCCTTCTAATTTATCAGAAATATCCTTACATACCTTTTCATATGTATCAGTAGTTAATCCATACTTTGCTAATTCTTCATTAAAATTATACAGAGTAGTCACCTACTTTCATTCTTCATCAAACATCGAACTAGAAATTGGAGCAGCTCCACCCAATTTAAGATCAATAGCCTGTCCAACATACTGTTTAAACATATTTACAATACTAATAGGAGCGTCAAATGCTTCCTCATTCACTAAAACTAATTCGCCATTGATTTCCTCAACTCTTGCACCTACAATATTTTCAATTGTTTGGTGTGTATTATCTAATTTTGCCATTTGAAATCTTCCTTTCATTTATGCTTTTTTATTATCAATTTGTTATATGTTTACATATGGTGGGCTATTGACGATGAGCCTAGCAACGGAGGACTGTTTGTACTAAACAGACAAAAATGAATTGCTGAAGCACAGGAGTCGAACCTGTTATCACACAGGTTATGAGCCTGGTATGGTTTATGTATCCGTTCCACTCGCCAGCAGTTGGGAATCAGGGATTTGAACCCTGAACAAACATGCTTTATAAGAACACCGCTCTACCAACTGAGCTAATTCTCAAAAGAACAAATGACGATACCGCTAGAATAGCAGTACCGCCACCTGTATAAGAAATGAATATAAGAATACTTATAATCTCAAATATTTTAATGTAGTTATTACAGCCATGTACAAACCTAATCGTCAATTACACAACACGAATAAAACTCAATCATGGATTTTATCGAATTTTAGTAATTATATTTTAAACTTTACAAATAAAGAATTTTGACAAGTGAGTTTTAAGTTTTAAATGCTGAGTTTTGAATTTTCATTTCCAAAAGTATTTACATAAATACCTATTGAGCAGTAAACGATGTTATCTCAATAATCTGTATATGTAAATTTATCACCATTTGATAAATTTTCATTCAAATATTCTATCGAATATTCCTATATAATATTGGAATTTTGTTCGTTAGAAAGCATTAAACTTTCATCTTGTTTTTACCTATGATGTCCTGCATAGGTGACAGGATGTAAGTTTTAGGTTTTCGTAATAACTACAATATAGTTTAAAAGTTAGAAATCTACTTCAATGAAGGTTGTTGCGTTAGAAAGAACAAGCACCGTATCCACATTAGACTTAAAACCATCAATGTCTGCTTCAAGAGTCTGAATCTTTTCATACAACCCAAGAGGGTCTACAAATTCAAATTCATTTTTCTCTCTATAAGGTTTCTCAACAGCTTCCTGATCCTCTTTACTCAATTTCTTATCAGAATCTTTCCCAACAAGAGTAGTAAGTAAATCATCTACCTTAGCATCCACTTTCTTATTTTCCTTATCAACAGTAACAATAGCGTTTGCATATTGACGTTTCATTTCATTAAGTAAAGTTTCATCATACTCAATAGAATTTTTACGCTCAATAGCTTCTGCAACAGTCATAATTTTATCAGCAACAGTGACTTCCGTAATTGCATTTGACTTTACAACAGCAGATTTTAGAGTGTTTCTATTTGCAATTAAATCAGTGACAGACTGATAAGATGCCTTTGCACGATCTTCAAAGTCTTCCTTCTTTACAACACCAACTTTATCAGATGATTTTTTAGCAGCGCCACAAAGAGTAGCGTTGGTAATTGCCTTTGTGATTTTTGAATCATACAACTTCAACTCATTAAGTGCTTCCGTAATACTTATTTTTCTCATATTCAAATCGCTCCTTTATCTTAACTAATATATTTTATGTTACATTTATTATTTTTCTTTTATTGCCAAGGAAAGATAAATTTCAAGTCTATTTATCAAAATATCCATTCAATTTCCTATTGTAATATCTAGTAACTTTAGGTTTTGCCCAAATTCTGGGTTTACAAACGATATTGTCATATGTATGGATCTCTTTTCGTGGAACATAATTACATTCCAAACTCAATCCATCCATCAGTTTAATAATCGTATTTTCAGATGAGGTAGTAGAAGATAAGTAGTCGAAAACAATTTTCTCTGCCGATTCAAATATTTTTCGGACTGTCGCTACATCTATATCTTCTCTGTTTGCTATTTGTTTCACTAAATTTTCTTGTGTAATAATCAAATAAGCATCATACCTCCAATCTGGTATCGAATTCGATTCGTGAGAATCATATCTTGCTTTGTAGATAATAACATCGTATTTCCTCCATACTTAGTTATGTGATATGTCTTTTCTCTTATAGACACAAAACTTAGTCCACTATAAATGGGTTATTTATTTTTTGGTACATCAATTTAGACCATAAATAATGGACTATATTTTTAAAATTTGTTAAACGGAATTTTTACGCTTACGTCTTCGATCATACTCTTTTATATATTCTTTTTGGCATTTCGGACATCTATGAGTACGATTGTCTTTTATATCAACTTCAATCCATTCTCCACAATCAATACATTGAATAAACTTGGTCTTTTTTACTTCAATATTCTTCTCTAAATTATTTACAACATATTGACCATAACAAAACCACAATAGCTGTTTATACCGTTTTCCTTTACCATAAAGATATTCTACTAACATATCTGTGATGGTTTCTTCTGAATACCCAAACTGATCGAATTCATCACGTATTTTACAAGCGATGTATCTAAGATTATCTATGTATTCATCTTTCATATTAATCATGTAACGATATTGCTTGTTTAACTCATCATATAAATCAGATACTTCTTTGCTGCATATATTTTGTGGATTAGACATCATATACTTGTAATTGATTCTGTCCAATTTTAAGCCACGAGTATTGATGGGTTTATTAGGAATTCTGCCATATATCTTATTTACAAAACTCCCATTACGCTTTTTAACTTGTGACTTTTCTTTATCCTTTGCATGTTCAAAGAAAGCTGGTAATTTGCAGTTTGTATATTTAGCAATCTGCTCATTTATCTCGTGAGGAAATTCTGGCTTATATAATGTTTTGGCATAGTCAATCACAAAATTGTTTTGACAACATAATCTCTTTACACAATCAATCGCTTCTGCTTTTTCTTCATCTGTTCCAGAAATGAATACCTCATTATTCCATATCTTAGAAATATTATTGCTATATATACCAATATTTCCACCTGTGAAAGCAGCATTAAGTCCAGCGTATATATTTTTATTGTTAAGCTGAGTAGGTTCTGCTTTTCGCATGTTGTAATAGAGTGGTACAATACCATTCATATTACGTTCTGCAATTCTTACAAAATCTTTGTCAGCTACAACAAGACTTTTATCTCCGTCAACATCATACATTAAAACTTTACTGATCAAATCATGTGTGCTTGCATAAATTCCATCAGTCGTAAGCCACTCTCTGATATATTTCGTTCTGTCACCATAAACTTCATTAGCAACATTAAAGCGAATAGCGTGTTCCTTATATAGATGAGGACTTCTCAAACAATCTAATTTTTCATATCGCTTAAATAACCAACAGAATACTTCTTTGTCACTTAATAATCCAGTAGGTGTATCAATATGTCCAAACCAATACTCACAAGCAGCATAAAAGTCGGGGAGCAAGAATGTATATTTACCATTGACTTCAAGTTTTCCACTACGATATTTCTTCAAAAGACTGTTTTTTACTTCACGGATCACATCTTTAGCATATGAATCATTAAGTAGAGCGGGATATATCTTAACTGCCTTTTGAAAAGGAGTCATGTTTGTGTTATATGGTGTAATGCCTAAAATGTCCATCATAGTATCTTTAGAACTACATACATTGCTAATTCTTTCTACTGATTTCTGTGTGAGAAAATTAATTTCTTCATCAGTAATGTTTGTAAGTGTCTGAAGCATCTGGTAGTTTATCTTTGCATTTTTGATCCTATCTTCTTCAACATTACATTTACCAGCACTACAATGATACTTTTTGAAATATTCTTTATATTCATCCCATGAGTCATAATATTTGTACATCTTGAATTGTGACTTTGTAAAGATAACCTGTATATTCTCTTTAATAACATCATGTTCATGACCGTAGATATCTTTAATGATAGGAGAGTAGTCATTAACTTCTATGAACTTCCTAAAATTAAACACACCTAATAATCCCTTAATCCATGGCGCACGGAACATAAAGTTTTTACTTGAAACATATGGAAGTATCATACCAGCACCATCCGTATGAGGAATTGGTACATAATCGATTTTTCTTGTGATGGAATAATCAGTTTCGTCTACAAAGTCAAAAGTACCATATACATCAGTCTCAAAGTCATCAATGACGATAGATTTATCAATATCAAACTCTTTCCACTCATCAGTAGCAGAATTTGTCAAAGCCATATAAGCCAAATGCTTGTTGACATTATTGCCACCTTTTGAGTTGATTTTATCTATTGTAAGACCACACATTACTATCTTTTCTATCTCATTCCATACAGATTCTTTAATAAATACTGCTTTCTTTTTGCGGATCTGTCCTGCTGAAGAAGTAAAATACTTATATTTTTCGCCTTTATATGTAAATCCATAAAAAGATATATCTTTGAACACATCAAAATAATAAACCTGAATCACAATCAAAGCATCTGTCAATTCATCTTGTTTAATACCAATAGTTCTACTTAGAGCAGAGTCGAACACAGAGATTATATTTGTATCGTTCAAACTACCTTCTTTGATAGTACGAATATGATCTTTGCCATCTGTCAATTCATTCTGATTAACTTTGTTAGATAGAAGAGTGAGAAGTTGTGATTTCGATTCTTTTGCTTTTTCTCTTTTATGTCTAATCAATCCTATCAAATGTAAGTATTCAGAAACAGTGTCGTAAGAAGAATCAATAATATCAACTTCTTCCGTTCTATTATTTTTCAGATTATTAATATCATCTTCTGTATATCCAAACTGTTTTAGCTGTTTTTCAATTTCTGGCAATTTATTCTGAACATAATTACGCTCTCTGCGATATTTACAGTTCATATCGTGTAAATATTTTTCATGATTACTATAAAAATGTCCAGTATCTACAGAATACATATTGTATTGCTTATCAAGCAACTTATCATCCTCCTCCTATTATGATTTTGAAATTTCTATTCTATCAAACTCTACAATTCCAATTATTCTTATCAATAAAATACTCATTATTCCACCAGCATATATAGATACACTGTGGAAGATTATGTATTCTTGGAATAATCCATTTTGGTTTACTCATATGTATTTCCCTCCATAGTCTTAATATCAAATCCTAGCCACTCTAATAAATCCCTCATACCATGAAAACATTCATAGTGACGATACTCACCGTCCAAGTTTTTAATATATTCTTCTCCATCGTAAATTCCATCACCACAAGAAGAACAGTAGTGTAATGCTTTTCTAGGTGTGTAATTTGGACACATGGAATGACAAGGATTCATTTTACATATCTCACAGATTAAGCAACACCTCCTATTTTAATTTTCTCTATTCTTTCATATACATATCCATCGTTTGTAGTGTAATAAATATCTTTAATACCTAAATCTTTTATAGCTGCCATACAGGAAGGACATGGACGTGATAATCCAAACGGCTGATCCTTACGAATCCTATATATGTATAACTTGACTTTTGAAAAGTTAATATTCAAATGTCTGATAGAATTTATACAGTTAATTTCTGCGTGTAACTTTGGTAACATGGTATCTGATGGTTTACGGTATCTATTATATTTCTTCTGTATTGGATGGGTTTTATTACAGTTGCAACCGATGCCAATAATACTACCTTGATAAACAGCTACACATCCAATATGAGTCTTATAATAATCAGATATTGTAGCTGTCTGCCTTGCCTTATCAAAATATCTGTAATCACTCTTTGTCAGCATTTATCCTGCCAGTCTTTCCTGTTCAAATAACTCATTACCACGATCAAAACACGCAAGTTCATATTCGTATCTTTCTACAAAGTAATCAAAATATTTTTTGCCGTTTCCCTTATCGGTGACAGTGGCACAATGATGTACAATTCGGCAGATATTCTCTATAATGGACTCTCTAGTTCCTGATATGTATTGTGTATCAACCTTCTTAGAAGATAACTTCATCCGATCCTCCAAATCGGTACGATTTAACCACATAGAAAGAGCATATTTATCTTCATGTTTATCAAAGTGATACGCGCATTCAACAATATAGTTCTCATATCCAAAATCAGATAATTCAATCGTAATTGTGTTGCCTTTAAATTGGGGTTGCATCAGTTCTTTTAAGCTTCTCTTCATTAACATTTTTAAACATCCTCCATATTTTAAGTTGTACATTAGATTTTTTAGTATAAAATTTCACAGTCGATAACTTTATCAACAAGTGTGTTAGAATTTTCTACGCTAATGTACACCATTTGATTCCTGACAAATAACGGTATCTCAGTTGTGTTTACTTGCCTGATATTTTCTCATACGTTCACCAGCAGCAATTTTCTGTTCTTCAGATAGTTCTCTTTTCTTTGCTCTGAAACTGATAAGTGTTTTGTCTTCAACACGATATGTCTTTCCCCTTCCACTATCAGCGATGAGAGAGTACATATCTGGACTTGTCTTACACAATTTATCTAACTTGGTCATATATGTGGTGTCAGAAGTATAGATAGTAGCAAAATTTTCATCTCTCATAAAATTGATACATACTTCCTGTTCTGAAATTGATACCGAATTAGATAGTTTTGATTCCTCAATATTTTCTTCTTCATTTTCTTCAACATTTATGTAACCAGACTTACTTGCCATAAATTTTATTCCTTTCTTTTTTCCAAAGTTTTTCTTCTCTTTGTCGATCTGCTTCTATACGAATCGCTATTTGTGATCCACCATAGTTATTTTTGCCTCTGTTATCTGTATTGAAATCGGATGGAAAAATTAATCCTCCAAATTTTGTGTGATCTACTTCATAAATTCCATATCTGTTAATTTTGCGTGTCATTAGTTACTGTAAATTCTCCTTTTCTGTTTGATAATTTTTTGTTTGTAATTGACATAATAGTTCTCCTTTTGATTGAAATAATTGTTGTAATATCCTGATATCTACAATATATTTCTACATTTTCTTTTGTGACTCTTCTAAAATTTTTAATTGATTTTGAATTTCTGTTTTGTAATCATAATTAGGATCTATTATCTGATTTCCATTTTCATCTTTTACAAAATGTCTATAATCAGCAAACGCCTTTGGAGTAGTAAGAAATCCATATTTATCATCCTGCTTTTTATATCTGATCCGTTTACCTTCTTGAAACTTGATAATATCCATAACATCTAACATTTCTACAATCCGAGATATGTAACGTTCAGATAAGCCAATATCTTCTGTGATTTTTTGATATAGCCGGTAGCAACACAAGGGTTTATCTGGATTGCGATTCATATTTACACGAAGATAAGAGAGGAACAGTAGGATATAAGCTGAAGACATTCTGAGTAAGTCAATTTCCTCATCGTTAATTTTTACACCTTTTAATTCTTCTTTGAAATTTAGGATCTTTTCTAATTCATCAAAATAGATAATTCCAAAATTATCAGGTATATCAAATTTTTCTGTGTTGATTTGGATATTGTAATAATCTGTAGAATTTTTCTTCTCTTTTGCTAACTTCTCAAAATCAGGATAAGATTTAAAATAATCATAGTGAGAGAGTGATTCTAACATTTCCAGATATTTGTGATTTATCTTTCCATCATGATAATTAGGTTTTAGGTATGACCAGTGGCACAGCTCTGAAATACTAAATGCCACTGTATCATCTAATGCTCTACGAGAACACAGGTAAGAGAATATAATTACTCGCTTATCACCAAGTTCTTTGTTGTAGATTATTTCTCGTGGTATCTTTACATAGTTAGGCAAGTTATCACCTGCCTAATCGTCTAATTTGCTCATTTTCAGTTGATTCTTCTTAGGAAGTTTGTAATTGTATTTTTCTACAAATAACTTTGCATATTTCATAGAAGTTTTTTTAGTACGAATATCTGACTCTGCATCCTTTTTGATATCTCGAATATTTTCACGAGATAATACTTCAATTAATCGTTTCCTATCAAACTTATCTAAATAAGTTTCATAAAAATCAAACATTCCTCGTAAAAAACTCCAATGTAAAGAAACTGGATCGCCATTAAAACAAGATTTCACTATATCTAGGCATTCAATAAATTCTTCTTTTTTTTCATTACTGATATATTCCTTATAAATTCCTAGCAATTTAGCTGGACACCCAATTCTAAAATCATTTCCAGATTCTTCACCATAAATATCTAGTTTAAATCCAAGAGACTTGACACAATTATTAAAATCTTGCTCGTCTTTGTTGTTTTCATATGTACCATTAATCTGTGCTGTCAAAGTACGTTTCCTTGATTGTCCTCTGCGCTTAGTATTTTCAATATTAAACCAGTCATTTTCTTCCTGTTCCGTTAATCCATATCTGAGTTCACACTGAACCATGGTATATCCACGTCTCTTTAGAATGGCGATAGTATGCTGCCCATCACAAACTTTCATTGATCCGTCTGGTCTGACGCTGACAAGTACAACACTAACTTCGCTTTCTCTAAAAACATCATCTCGACTTTTTTCTTCTACAAAAGCCATGTCTATATCTCGTTGATAATTCAACATAGAGTCAAGTTTATCAATAGGTACACTTTTCCGTTCAATCTTAATTCTTCCAGACTTACCGCTTGTTTTTAATACTTCTTTTAACTTCATATTTTTTATTCCTCCGTTTTAATTGTTGTTTTTTTTGCTTCTTCAATAGCAAATAGCATTTTTTCTACTATAATTTCAGCATTTTTAATACACTCATTTAATTCTTTTTTTGTTACACGATTTTCCATATCATTTAGAATACTTACGAATCCGTCATAATACATCTCAAAATCAGCATTCATACATTCAATGATTGCAATTTTATAATCCCAAATAGAATCAAGGTATTCTTTTGTCTTTTCTGTTTTCAGATCAGCACAAATCTGCTTTGTTTCTTCGCTGATTTGGAGCTTTATTGTTTCATTTTGTGTGGCTTGTGATGGAGTGGTGGTTTCATTACTGATATTCTCTTTTTGCTTTGTATTTTCTCTTATTTTGTTATAACCAGCATTAATACTCATTTCTCCTGATAATACTTTTTCTTTTACTTCTTCATTATTTGAATCAAGAATTTTCTTACCTTTAGAGTAAGTATCAGTAGATACACCAGCTGTTTCTGCTAGTTTTGCACGTACATCAATCTTATTTTCTGGATCTACCGCTTTTGAAGAATTCTGCGAAAGCGATTTTTTATCTCCACCTGCTTTTGATTGATTCTCTCTTGCCTGTTTTTCATAAATAGGTCTATATTTTTCGGTAATCGCAATTCTTTGAATCGGAGATAAATTGCGTCTTCCTAATTGGATATCAAGCATCCATTCCATAACTTCTTCCTTAGTATCATAAGCAAGAGTTCCAATCACAGGTTCTATGTTGTGTTTTTTACAAATTGAATATCGATTATGACCATCAGCTATGTACCCATGCCATTCCATAATTGGAAAATTACGGTCAAATCCATTTTCTTTTATATTTTTTTCAAGCTGCTTATACTCTTCATTTGTAAGTGGTGGTAATAAATCTTTTAATTCTGGATCAATTTTTAATTCTCTCATGTGTTTCCTTTCTTTCATGACTTTATTTATAGTTACATAGAACAAAATCTCGTCCTAACTTGTATTTCTACATTTCAAATAGAAGATCACCTCAATTCTTTCATAAAATAGTTCAATACATAAATTCTCTCAAATGCGTTTAGGTCTGCTACTGAAGACCCAAATACAATTCTTTCCTTCATTTGGGTCTGCTACAGAGGTCGTTTTGTGTAAGTCAATATCTAAATAGATTCATATTATCAAGAGAAGATATATTCCGTGATTGTTTGCTAACGCAAAAATCACTCTCTTAAAAACTTTTGATTGTTGGTGGTTAATGTTGTAATGGTGATGGTGTATATAATCTACTTCTCCAAATGTTATTTAACATTTAATGTTTTTAGAAATTTATCTCAACTATAATTCAATCATCAAAAATCGTTTTCTCACTTACTGTTATATTCTCCGAAAGTAATTCATATTTTTCTAATAATCCATCAACCATACGCTCAAATAGTTTTCTGACTGTTTTATCATGTTCTATAGCATCTAATGTAAAGCAGCTATCAAGTCCATTATCATGACAGTAATCATCTACAATCTGATTTATCTCTATATCTGGATATGTATTGTGAAATTCTTTGTATAATTCTTTATATAAAATTCCATTTTTGCCAGTTTGTATCTCAAAATAATCCATTAATAGCTGATACTTTGGAAACATCTTAGATTGCCAATAGGAAAATCTTTTCCTTGGTAATGATTTCTTCTCCTTTTCCTGAGACTTTTCTAATTTTGACATTCTTTCATTTAGGGATAGGAGAGTATCATTTACTGTTTTGGTAAAGGTACTTAGTGTGTCTAATATTGGCTGCATAATAATCCGATCTGTTGTTTTGTGGTCAATAAACACAGATGCCAAAACATCTGCACATTTATCTTGGTAAAGTTCAAGTTTTGATGCTAATTCTGGTTGATTCTGTTTCATTTTTGGTGTAATAGATATCTTTGTAAGTGCAATTGGTAGCTTTCTATTCGATATGCATGTTGTTTCTTGATTTCCATTCTTTGATGGTAGTACAAAATTTTGTACCCCTTTAGCAACAACAATATCTTCACTCCATTTTTTGTGAATATGTTTTAATTGCCTTTCTGTAAATCCAATTCCTCTAAGAACTGAGTTAATGGAAGTGTAGATTTCGCCAGTTGCATTATCTTTCAATGCAATTAGTTCATCTCCATAAAAGTTAAAATTTGTTACTTGTAATGCTGTGTTATTTGTCATAATAAATATCTCCTTTGTTTTAAAGTGGGTTTGAGTTTCTGTTTATTACTTCTATATTCTGATTTGGATTATATTAAAAATTTTGTGTCTATATTTTTGGCTAGTAGGAAAGTATATAGTTGTCAAATAATAAAATATGTAAAATATATCCCATGTGTACGTGATGTAGTTTTGTGTTTTTTAGAAAGAGTGGTATATAGGATATTTATTATTTCTATATTTGAGCTGAAAAGATTTGTAAATTTTGAATATTAGACATAAAATAAGACAGATGATTTCTCACCTGTCTTAATAAAAGAAATATATTTAAAAAGATCATGGGTTTAACCAATTGCTTTCTGGTCTGGCTATTAACCTGGCATTATTATATGCCATGTCTAAAGTTAAACATGTATGTCCACGATATACATTATTAGTTTTGGTTACTACTAAAGCTAGATCTGGAATATTATCATCTGCTAAACAAAGGGGCAGTAATAATTGTATTTTACCTTCATAATATTGAGGTATTGCTAATTTGTAGTTAGCAGATACTTTTTTCTTCATTTTATTTATTGCACCGTCAAGTGTATTAACAATATTTTTACTTTCAAACACATCTTTAGGAATTCTTTTCTGATTTCCCTCGTCTTCTAATATATGAGGATAATGAACATCTATTGCATAATGCCAATCAAATAATAACAAATCTGGGTTTTCAAAATAGTTTGCTCGTTCAGGACGTTCAGTTATTCCAATACCGCTCAATTCATATGCAGTAAGAAATGATATTTCTGTACCAGATTGATAAGCATATATTGGTTCATAATATTTTGTGAATAAACCTGTATTAAATAAAGCATAGTTTTGCCCAATAATAATTTTCTTTTCATCAGTAAGTTTATCATATGTTTTTACTATGTAATTTGTAAGTATTCCATTATTAGGATAAGTCTCATTTGACCAATTTTCTGTATCTGCCTTTTTAGATAATTCTTCTGTGTAATTATTCCAATTTACTTTAAAGAAAGCCATATCCTGATTCTCCTTTGTATTTGATGAAATTATTGTATCATAATCTTTAGGAGGTTCACAATCTCTTTCCACTGAAAAAATAGGAATATATGAAGAGATGATATAACCTTGAAATTTTTCTTTGTAATAATCCTTCCAATATTTTGTATCGTGATCATCAGTCTGCGAGTATGTAGGATTCTGAAAATCATATAATTTGATTTTTGCATTTTGTATGGCTTCTTGATCTGAATTGGCAAATACACATATCCAATCCCATTTGTTCTCAGTCCTGTGGTCAACTTGTATCTGGTATTTGTTCATTAATATATCCTCCGTTTGTGTTTGTGAGTGAATTAATTGATACAAGAATATATTCTCTTTCTGGTTGGGAATATTATTGAAAAATGATGTGATGTGTATGAGATTAATTTGTGAGTTCGGTGAGAGAGTAGTTTTGATAGAGTTATAAAGTGTAAAAAGTATTGATTTTAAAGGATATTTTAAGATTTTTGGGTGAGATTTTAGAGTTAATTTTATATCTTATTTTCTTATTATAATGATATTTTGAGGAGTGTTCGAGAATGTGCTGATTTTACGGGGATTTTTGAGATTTTTGAGTGATTTTTTGATTTTTGAAAATTTGAAAACGTTAAAAAACTAGGAAAATCAAGGGTCTACCGAACATATCACCGAACTAATTTTCCCAAAAATCAAGTTAATGTATGAATGGAATAGATAGGCGCTTCCTGGTAAATGCCGATCTGTTTCAAAATGTAAACATACCCCCATCATATAAACATACTGTAATATTATAGTATTATGGTATCTTTAAGTTATACTTTGCCCATTTTTGCAACTTAATACAAACATATATTCTGTCAAGTAAAAATACTTTGCAATGATATTATCCTGGCATCTGTCAAGTAATTTTGCTTGACGAGTTCGATGCACAAAGTTGAATATATCAAAATGCTATTTTTATATACCATAATGCTACTTCCGCATTATCCAACAATATCACAATATCACCATTAAAAATATGCCATAATGCTATCTAATATATCAAAATGCCACATAACCATGTTGCATTTATTATTGATCCTCTTTCCTCTGAATATATCCATCTCTTTCCAACTTTTCAATAATAGCGGTAGTTGTCCATCTATTCCGGTTCATTCCACTATCAGACATAGCCTTTTCAACTTCCTGATATATCTCAATAGGGTACTTTACACTATATTGTTTCATTGTTCTCAGCGTCATATTTTGCCTGATATTCGCTTTGCTTTTTCCTATCTAACTATCCTCTTTTGCTCTAGGTACAATGTCAATATTCAAGTCACAATTCATAGCATTACACAATTCAAGTAATATCTTTAGACTAGGGTTTTCAGTCCGATTATTTAACAAATTGCTTATAGTTGCTTTTGTCCATCCAGTAGCATTACATAAATCTTTTTGTTTAATATCCATATCTAACATAATATGTTTAATCATTAATGTAATATCTGAAATGTTTCCATTATATTTTACCATTTTTTATACCTTCCTTTTCTAAAGTATTCTATCATATCAAAGTTATACAAGTTTTGCAATAACCATACAATATATATTTCTTTTTTATTTTATCATAAAATAACAAAACTTTTTTGCAAATAAGTATTGACATATCAATACTAGTATGTTATACTTATATCAAGATAAAGGTAAGACAAACAGTGGTTGACACTTGAAAGCCTGAGTCCCTAGCAAGTCTAACAGAACATTACACAAGATAGGATGACCGACGCTTAGTACGTTTTCGGCAGTGCCCCTTGTCACTGATAAGTAATTAGCAAAAAGCTAGACAGAATGAGCTTGACTTACCTTTATCAATTCACAAAGCACCTTGATAATTGAATAGACTTTACATCTAAGTTGTGATATACTACATAGCAATACCAGCCATACATACAATCACAACAAAAAAGGCGGTGATAATATGACAGACAGTGAAAAACTTGATCTGATTCTTTCAAGGCTTGAAAAACTTGATAAGATAGAAAACGATATTACAGACATTAAATTGACACTTGAAAATGAAATCCGTGTCAATATCCAGCGTGTAGCTGAAGGGCATCTCGACTTATCAAGAAATCTGCATGAAGCGTTAAAGATAGATAATGAAAAAGAAATGCTTGCTATACGTGTAAGTGTTCTTGAAACTGAATTGCGTAGAATTAAGGCGAAACTTGAAATAGCATAACCACAATTACATACATATATCACAATCCATGGTGTAAAGTCTATTGAATTATTAAGGCTTTACACCTTTTTAATGTAGAAATAATCTGGTATAATGAAACAATCAATATCGGCATATCAGATTATAAAGGAAGGTGGACATATGGCAATAAAGACAAATAAAGAATTATCACAGGCTATAGACGATTTAATTTTAAACTCTGGTATTAAAAAAACTTTTATATCTGAAAAGTTGGGTATAAGTCGGCAAGCGCTAGATAACATGATGACAAAAAAGCATTTTTCCATTGATGACGCTAACAAAATCCTTAATATTATAGGATATGAAACAGAAACAAATATTAGAAAAAGTTGAAAAAAATCATTAAAAATAGTTGACAAGTAAAAGCACATATGCTATAATAATACTTGTAAGGAACACAAGGGAATATAAATCGGTATCATGGCAGTGTCAATAAGACCTAATACATTCTCAACATGGCAGCGTCAATAAGTCCAGGAGCGAAAAGAAAAATCCCCGTTCCAAACGAAACAGGGAAATTTCAAGAAAAGTGTATAAAACACTTTCACCTAAGCAATGAAAGTATAACACAATTCTTGATAATCTGTCAATCGGCAGATATTTCCCAAAACAAAGTAACTATTAACGTCCTGTAAAGTGGAGTGCTAACAGGATCGTAACTAAGGCAAAGCAACAAGAGATTGCAAACGAGGTTAGAGAAAAGATAATTGATTCATTAAATTTCCGCAACCTAACGGGAAAACGTGACAGATAGCAGCGTCAAAATGTTATCCGTGTTGACTGGACACGCTGACTACATCGGGGACGTGATAGTTCATATCATATCAGACGTAGCAGGGAATACCATCCCAAACCAGAAAATCCATGAATATGTGTGAATGCGAGTAGGCAGAAACAAGAGTTTTGCGGTGACTGATTCTGAAACCGTGACCTGTGGGGTGTGGTAGCCGTAACGGGAACGAGAGACAATCTACTATAATATAGATAGCTCTTTTGATGATAATTTATCGCTGTAGAGGATGGACAGGGAGAAAACACAAAACGATAGACTATATTATTTACAAGCGTTCACAAAAATAAATCCTTGTAAATATCATTGGTAGTTGTAAACCGTGGTTATGGAAGGCTGAGAAATACGTCTTCCAACCGCTAATAAGCGGTATATAAATATACATAAGAACCTTTAGAGAGTGTTAAGCAATAATGGCACTCTCTTCATTATTAAAAGCGGTCAATTGCTTTTCAAAAGGAATGTGATGTTCAAGCGAGAAATAAAAAGCAACAAAAGCAATACATAGTTTTATTAATTATCCTGTCCTACAAAAACAGAATCAAACGTGAGGCGATGCGGAAAGCTGGTGAACCACTCAATACAATGAGGACATAGCCATTAGAGCCGGATGCATTTAGCCGTATCCCTTGAAAAGTCTCTTTTGTGGGCATGGATAAGTAATAAAAAGGTTTAAAAAGATTCAATAATCTGTTATAATTAGAATATCAATAGAAAAGTTGGTGTAAAATGATAACGATAGAACAGTTAAAAGCAATAAATAAACCTGAAAACATAGCAGTAACAGAACATGCTAGAATCCGTCTTTATGAACGAAATATTAGCATTGATGATATTGTGAATGGTATAAACACTGGTGAAATTATTAAACAATATCCAGACGATAAACCACTGGCAAGTTGTTTGATATTGGGATTTTCTGTTAAATCACAATATATTCATATAGTAGTAAGTTGTGATACAGATTTTATATATCTGATAACTGCATATTTTCCCGATCCTGATATGTGGGAAAGTGATTTTAAAACAAGAAAGGGGCGTTAATTATGGTATGTATGGAATGCGGAGCAAAAGCCGAAAGGGGATATACAACAAGCGTAACAGATTTAGGAAACTGCCTTTTAATCGTGCGTAATGTTCCTTGCTACAAGTGTATAGAATGTAACGAGGTTATCTATACAGGGGATGTTATTAAAAGATTGGAACAGATCACGGAACAGGCAAAGCAATTTACACAGGAAATTTCTATTGTAAATTATAGTAGTGCTGCGTGATGGGAATGTAGGTAAATAAGATACGGACATTAAAAAGGATTGGTTTTCCAGTCCTTTTTGTTTTGGGGAAATAAGTTTAAAAAGTTTTAGAAAAGTACTTGACAAGTACCTATTAAGTGCTATAATAGTAAGTGTAAAGGAGATAAAGCAATGGCGAAACCTAAACAAAATGAAAATAGGGTTTCCACTTATTTATCAAATGAGCATTTAGAAAAGCTTAAAACTGAATCATTAAAGACAGGTGATAGCGTTTCATCGCTCATAAGACGAATTGTTATAGAGTGGTTAAACTCTAAAGGGTAAAAGAGAATAGCGGTTCACTCCGACCAAAGACTGAAACCGCCATTCCGCACATGCCAAACGCTGCAAACGTAGGTTTTAAACCTACTCACGATTGGACAATCTTATTATAGCAGTTCTTTCAAGATTATTCAATCGAAAAATCCACTTTACAGACTGGACATTGACATCCGCACATAGTAATGATACATGGTTCTGCTGAAAGCAATTGGGATAGTGTATACTGAATTAGATCGTATGAGTTGTTGCTTTAGATTCTTAATCTAAAATTGGTTGCATGAAGACATGGGATAAGAGGATAGGCAGGTAAAAGGAAACTAACCTAGAAAATATGAAATTGCGCTAAGAAACGCAGGAATGCGACGGTATAAACACAAGGGAACAGCCGTAAACGATAGTAACGTTTAAAAGTCCCTGTATACGTCAACTAATGTACTCAACGTAGAAAAAGATATGAGTACAGTTATCTATAATCTAAAATAGAAAATTTAGGGCTTGCATCCGTCAAAAGTTGCAAGCTCATTTCAATAAAATGGAGAAAGTGAGGATATTGACAATGGCAAAATTTATACCTGAAATGCATGAAGGTGGTATTACATGTTATACACATAAGCATTTTACGAAAGAAGAATTTATAAAGATGATAGAATCAAATTTCCCAGATGATGGAACATATGAAAGTATTGTAGTTGCATTAACAACTACAAGCAATGAAGGAACATTTCAAACTTTTACTTTTGGTAAAGTATTAGATTTTAATAAGTAAAAGTGCCAATAAAACAATTATTTGAAGGAGGAAACGACATGTTTAACATAGTAGAACTTAAAGAAAGAATAAAATCAATAGGAGAACTTACAGAAAGTGACAGAAAAGTATTATCAGTAGTAGATTCGTTTTGGGGATGCCCTGATAATTATATAAAAGCTAATCTTGCAAACAAACTTGTTAAGTATGCAGGCTGTGAAGCGTGGAAAATCGCAATGAATTATACATATACAGAGCATTAAAACCCGTTGAAAGGGATATTTAATAACTGTCACCACAATAATACTAATATATGGGAAGGGACGAGCTACGCGCCGTTCTTTTTTGTATGGGTTGAGTATGACAGAAGATGAGGAGGACAACACTTAAAATGAAACGAATTACCACATATGCGGAATTTCAGGCATTAAAAGCAATTTACAAAGAAACAAAGGTTGTAAGCGTGTCAGATTATGGCGCGCTTATTTTTATAAGGAAGTGACACAACATGTTTACAGTATTATATTCAGTCAATGGGAAGTCAATCAGCGTAGAAGAATTGAAAACTTTGCAAATTACAAGAAAAGATTACATTGACTACGTAGAAGAGATTAAACGAAAGGCAAGGGCAACTATAAATAATTCCAAGAAAGGTTAAATGGTGAATATTATGTTAAGAACAAATAGTAAAGAAGTAAAGGCAAAAGTAAGGCAGTATATTATGGATGGATTCCAGCCAGAAGCATACGGCTATGAGCAGTATTACAACGTAGACAAGGAAAACTTTTCTTGTGTGGCTCATGCAATTTATGAATGCTTATATACAGAAAAAATTAAATACAACAACCAGAAACTTTCTAAATATGAGTATTTCAAAGACTGGATGCAGGGGCTTTGTAGTATGGTAAATTCTTCTTACTATTACAATGTGTCGGCTATCGATTTACTTGCAGGCTGGTTAGAGGGAACAGAGGAAGAGAAGAAGCGTTTCACGGAAGAACAGGCAGAAGAAAAGATAACATATTTGTTGTATCATGAGTTAAAAAGCGGTTGTAAATTCTTTTAAGTGGAGGTTATAAGGCTATGAAAAATGATTTTACATGTGGAGATATTGAAAAATGTAATCCTGAAAAAACTAAACCTTGCCCATTTTGTGGAAGCAAAGAGATTGTTATTGATAAATACGAACATAGAGCAGGTGAAAGATTTAGAATTTTTTGTACTGGATGTATGGCAATGATTGATCCTGGATATGCACAAAATAAGCATACAGTAATTGAAATGTGGAATAAAAGAACAACATAAACACTTGAAATTGTAATTTGAAGGGAGGATAAAATAATGTTACCAGTATACAATATCGGATCTGAAGCCATAGAAACAGTTTACACCTATGAAGAATGGCTCAAAGAATATAACCGCCGGGAAACAAAACGGAGAATTAGACAGAGGACAGAACACCTATATTATATGAAACAACGTTTGTCTGGCGCAATAATGGCAGCTATCGGAATTGTAACGCCGTTTATATTAGATGGAGATGCAACATTTTCACTTGTTGTGCTGCCTTTAGGAATATTTTTGTTGCTGACACGGGAAAAAGTTATGACATTTTAGAAGGGGAATTTTGAGATGGAAAAAGTATTAACATTTAAATATCCTTTTGAGTTTGTGGAAGAAATGAAAAAGCTTAGAAAGCTTTTTACAGAAGAAAATGTGGAGTTTATATGTCATGAATCAGATGGATATTATCCGCATGTATTTGTAGTAAGAAAATCAAAAAGAAGATGGAATGAATTATATCAAATGATCAATTCTATTAGACCAGCAAAATATGAGTTTAAGAAAGCAAATATTGAAATCATAGATGGAAAATTATTAGAAGTGATTAATTGTTAGATAAATCGTGTATTTCATTGGAGGGATTAACAGATGGAAAAATTTTTAATTGGCCAGATTTTAAAAATAGTATCAGATATTGATTTATATATTGACAATTTACAGCAAATGAGTGGTACAAGAAGAATCACAGAGTATTTAAACATTGAACACGATATGGGAAAATATCATGCCTTTATTGAGTGTTTGGAAGAAATTAATCTTGATGAATTTGTAAGAATACACAATTTGACTAACCAAAAAGTAAATAATGCGTTGAAGAAGTTAGAAGAGATATATCAATACATGATGCAATAAAACTACTGTTTCCTATGGAGGGGAATGAACATGAAAAAATATGGATTTAGAAAATTAAATAATGGATGGCGTTTTAAAATTGGTGGAACCTCTGGTGAAGCGTTTGAAATTACACTAAGATATTTTAATAAATGTGGCTTCCGTCTTTTACTGAATTTCAATACGGATTTTCTGATAAAGATTTTCGGATTCAATCAAAAAATTATCGGTGTTTAAAACCGATACAAGCCCATTTAAAGCCTTAAATCAGCGCATATGCATATGTATGTGCGTTACATTAAGTCCTTAAATAAGGTAAAATAAGAGCATCAGGAGGGGCATATTTATATGAGATATGGATTTATACACCCAGATAAAGTACAGAAATATAAAGAGCTTGTCAATTATGGAGAAATTAAAGCAAGCATGGATATCATAGATAACAACGGAAACGATATCAGAAATAGAGTAATCAGGTATAAAGATGAAGTGTGGGTTATTCATCTTGAAAATGGGGAGATTTTAGAAATATTTACAGTATAAAAATGACAACATAAAAAGAGAAATATTAAGCAAGTGACAAGTGGAAATGTTACTTGCTTTTATTATTGGAAAAAATGGAGGGAATGAGCATGGAAAATATCAAGTATAAAGTTGTGAATGGTACATCATATCATGAAAATACATCAGAGGAAGTTATAAAGATTTTGGAACGTGTAAGAAATAGTAAAGAACGTGTAAGAATTTTTTATGGAGATACAGAAACCGGAAGGGATTGGATGGAAATTTATAATACTATCGGAACCATTGGAAGAAGTTGTGGAGAAGTAAAAATTCCCTTACTTATCAAAAATAATCGTTCTTGTGGTGGAATTGGGATTCTGGATCACTGTATTGTCAAAATTACGCTTGATAAGAAAGTTGTATATCAGAATCCTAAATATTATTTACCTGATATGGAAATAAAAGAAGCAAGTCAGGAATTAAAAGCAGATGGTTATTTATATTCCGTATTTGCAGATGGAAAGAATACTTATAACTGTAAGACATTGAAACAGGCAGAAAATGAGATTGCTTTTCATAAAGGAATTAGAAACAAAGTAGCATAGAGGCAATGAAAGAATCGTTTGATTTGGAGGATATTTTGATGAAAAATATAAATAAAACAACTGAATATATATTAGGAAGTGCAATAATGGAATACTGGTTTAAATGTATTTCAAAGGGAAATGATAGACATGCCGATTGGGATATAAATGAATTGTTGGAAGAATTTGTCCATGATTGCAATGTATCATATCACAGCGATGATTTAGACAGAACGGTTTTAAATCTTACAAATTCACAGAAGCGGAAATTATACAAGATGATGTTGGATAGTGGCATTTTAGAAAGATAAAATAAAAATTTATGGCCAGTTAGAAGGCATTAGCGGAAATATTCGTTAGTGCCTTTTATAGTGGCTATAAACGCTGAGTAAATGGAGAAATAAAGAGTGGAAAGGATGGTTGATTTATGAAGTCATACAAAGTAACACAAAAGCAAATAGACATTATTAGAGATGCGTTAGAAAGGTATTTAAAATATGTTGATGAATGTTGTATGGAATATGTAGATTATTTTAAAGATATGAATACCACAAATGAATTATACAAGAAGAATCCACAACACTTTTTTGATGATAATGGAATTGATCAAGATAAATTTTTTAAGGATTATAAAGAATATCGGTTAATTCCGATTGCGGAAAAAGTATTAGAGGAAGTAGAAAATATTCACACAAATGTTATCAGTATATTCATAAATCCACAAGATGATATTACATATCCAGTAAAATCACATGACTGGTTAATTGATTTTCGGAATTTTTGCTTTGACGATAACGGAAATTTTCTTTTAGTAGAAAAACAAAATGAAAAACTTGCTAAGTATCCACATTTTGACGCAAGTACAAAGAAGCCAAAAACATATGCAACACAGTATAAGTAATCTTGAAACAATGGTTTTAAATACATAGAATGGAGGAATTATTATGAAATTAACAATAGCATTGCAAAGTGAAATGAAAGCGGAAATAGATAGAAATGGAAATGTTGTTATAGATATTCCAAAAGCATGTAAACGTGATTTATGGGAAGCACAACTTGAATATTGGCTTGAAAGAGATTTTCCAACATATAAAAATGCAAAAGTTGATGGTGGATTTTTAAGAGTGATCAGAAACAAGATAAAATTTGTCAGAAATAATTATTAGATATATGGAGGTATGATTATGGTTGATAATTTAGGACGATGGACGGAAGAAAAAGATTATAATGTATATCCAAAAGAAAAATGGTGTGATTATGATTATATGGCAAATGAGATCCGTAAAAGCGGATATAAAATTAAAACAACGATGGAAAACCTTATTACTATGATTTTCTTGCATGTAGATAGTGCTATAGAGGATGGAGTAGATATTATAAAGGACAGTTATTTTGATATTATGTGTTGGGTAAAGGAATCGGGCGGATTGCAAGAGTTTGATTATGAATCATAACGGATTGAAATAATGATTTTAAGTGGAGAAGTGGAGGTTTTATATATGAAGGATTTATGGATTAAATACAAGAATGAAAATGGAAAAATAATTAATAGGGAATATGATACTATAATGGATTTTATTGATGAAATGGAATCCGATAATATTGATATTCCTATGTTAGATTATGAGATTATTAGCTACATATTTTTTGAAAATAGGTTAAATAGTGGATATGGAGGAACTATTGAAAGTCTTTTGGAACATTGTAAAGAAATAGTGCAATGAAAACACAAATTCAAGATTTTATAAGAAAAATGGAGGAAATTAAAAATGACTGAAAAGGAAATGAGTTTGGAATTAGCAGAACATAATGTAAAGGATAATCCGTTTGATGCAATGCTGTATCATTCAATGGAAATGACAAGAGGTTTATTATTTGCTTGTCATAGATTGAAAAATCCTGAAATACCAGAAGGAATTTGCACCAATCTGGAAAGACTTGAAAAATATATGGATAAAATTGTTGAAGAATTTAATAAACTTTTGGACATGTCAGAAGAAACAGTTGCTATGTGTAGAGAGACTTCATTCTATTATCATCAGCCAGAATTTAATAAAATGAATGATTCTTTGCTGAAATTTGAAAGAAATATGGAAACCGTATGGAGTAGATGTGTTCCTAATCGGAATGATAGGTTTGAGAAAATCAGGTTAGGTGAGGAATCAGAACAGTATAAGAGAATACTTGAATTGAGGAGAATTATTGATAAGTCTGAAGAATTATCTAGTGTTGATGACAGTTTTTTACACAGTTTATGTGATGTGATTGATCGTCCTGATGACTGTGTTAAATATTGGATGACAGAGGAAGAATTTGAAAAGAAAAAAGCAATTGTAGAAAAATATGAGTTGACAGAACAGGATGTAAACTATATGATTGCTTATAAATTTCAGAAATAAGGACTGAAAATCAGGATTTTAAGGAGAAAATAGCATGATTAAATTAAGAGATATATTAAAAAAGTTTCCAAGCTATCAGTTAATATCTTTAACAGATGAACAAGGTTCACAGCTTCCATATGGTCACAGAAATAAGATTTCTGATTTTAATCACTTACCAACTGCTTACGAAAATGCAGAAGTATTAAATATGCGGATTGTTTCAGAAGTATTATATATCAGAATAAAAATGTAAATAGAATCGGAAATTTAAGACTATAGGAAGGAGAAAATGATATGCCTTTAAAGAATGATAATTATGATTTTATAATAAGAACAGAAGAAGAAAATGAGAAATTTTTAAAACTATTAGAAGAAACCGAGGACAAGTTAAAACAGGCGGTTGATGGAATTATTTATAGTAATTTTGGAAATTTAAACAATTCAATAAAATCAGAATTGAAAAATATGATACGAAATATTAAAAAGATTAAGCAGGATGTTTCTAGTGGATATGAGCCTTTATATAAGCCGGTAAAAAGATAGTATAAGCAATGAATCTCGTATTTCAACTTGATAGATTGGAGGAATTATGTTAAAAATTGGCGATACAGTAAAAGTAATTGGAAAAACATTAGATGAAAGTGGTGAAGAAAAAGAACTTATCCCTATTGGAACAATTTGTCATATTTTGGGATATTATAATGACGATAAAAAGGGATTGATAGTTGGAATTAGACCAGTGGATTCTCCTTGTTATATCGGTGGATATTGGTATTTAGCGTGTGATGTAGAAAATGGACATATGGAATGGGTAAAGGATGAATGATATTAGAAGGGAGAAAATATGTGTACAGAAAATATTTTAGAAAACAATCAAAAGAAAATAACAAACTTATGGAACGGAATCATTAGTATGCTTCCAACGCAGCCGAGAAGTTTTGATACAAGCGATGATCCTGGCTTTTGGACAAACGGTGAAGAAATTCTTTGTCCTTCAGAAGCTGAAATGAATATGGTGTATGAATTTCTGAATGATATATTTAGAGAGTTTGGAAATTATACACTGATTACAGGCTGGTATGATCCGTATGAAGATGCCAAGAATGGAGAACAGGATGATTGTACAGGCTTTAATTATGTGAGATTAGAGTGAACGGAGGGAAATTTGATGGAAAGATATAATATGACAGTTAAAAAGTTTGCAGATCATTTTCTGCCTAGTAACGCAAAAATAAAAGTTGTGAAATCTTCTGAGACAGTTTTTGATGGTACATTGGATGAATTGTATTATTATGGAGCCAATGCATTAGATTTAGTTGTTGCTATGGTTGGAGCAGAAGAAGATAAAGTGTGTTTGTCGTGTAGAAATCGTTAAAAATGAGTGATTGGAGGAAAACAAAATGGAAGAAAAAGGATGGACAATAACATATATTCCTTGGGAAGATATGGAAGGAAAACCGAGGGTGGCAGGTCGTTTTAAAACGACAAAAGAAAAAGACGACTTTTTGGATAGCCTTTATGAAGAAGGTAATGGTTGGTTGGAGGAAGAACTTGCGACATTAAGTATTATCAATGACTATAATTATATGTTGCCTAGATAAAATTCGCATTTCAAAGGAACAAATTGGAAATAATATAACATTGACAAAATAGAACAAATGTTCTATCATCTTAAACATAAAATAAGAAAGAGAGGAAAATATTATGACACTTATTGAATTACAGAAAGTCCTAGGAGAAAGAATTGAAATTGCTAATAATAAGGAAGTAGATGCAGAAAAAAGAAAATCAGATAATGAAACATCACAGGTAATCGCTTCACTTGCTAAACAGATGATTAATAATGCAGATGTTGTTTTGAGGGCAGAGAAACTTGTATCAGAAGGAAAATTGAAAAAGACTTCTAGCATAAAAGGGTTGATTGAATAATGGGAATGAAAAGATTCATATATACAGAGGAACAAATTGAATGGATAATAAGTAATTATTCAAAATATGATACTACTAAAGAGGCATTAAGTGAATTTAATAATACTTTTTCTTTAAACATAAGTGAAACAGCACTTTGGACAAAAGCAAGTAGATTAGGATGTAAATCAGGAAAATTTTATACAGAAGAACAGAAAAATTGGATTAGAGAGAATTTTTACAAGTATAATTCCATGAATGAATTGGCACTTGAATATAACAGAGTATTTTCTGCAAATGTAAATGAGAAGTCAATTAACAAAATTGTATGTAAATTAGGACTTCAACAAAGAGAATTACACAATTATACTCAGGAGGAAGATAAATGGTTAAGAGATAATTTTCAAAAAGATACATGGGAAAATCTTGCAAAAGAATTTAATAAAATTTTTAATGTCAATATAACTGGTAATAAAATACGAAACAGAAGTTATTCTCTTGGTTTGATAAGAGAAGATCCACATGAATTTATTACAAATAAAAAATATTCAATTGGAGATGAAAAGAAAAAAGGAAAATATATAAGAGTTAAGATTAAAGAGTGTGAACATGATGGAGAGTGGAGTGATAAAAAAGCCAATAACTGTTGGACTACAAAACAAAGGGTTGTTTGGGAACAACATCACAAAAGAGTTGTTCCTGATGATTGCCAAATCATTTTCTTAAACAGTAATACTAACGATTTTGATATTGATAATCTTTACTGTATTAAGAAAAAATATTTATCGTATATGAGGTCAAATAATTGGTTTTCAACTAATCCAGAAGTAACATTAACAGCTATAAAATGGTGCGAATTAATGTATGCTACACAAGAATAGGAGGAATTTTAGAATGTATAACAATACACCAGTATATGATTACGAAGAATTATTTGAAGCAGATGGAAGACAGAGGATTTCGGAATAAACGGCAATGAAATGTACCATTTATGGAGGGGGAATATCATAATGAAAGAATATAAAGTGACATGTTGGGCAAGCGAGGAAATATTCGTGGAAGCAGAAAACAAACAAGAAGCTGAGGAATTGGCTACAGAGCAATGTGGATTTCCGTATGTTGATTATTGTGAAATAGAGGAATAAAATAAGATATGATGCCTAAATATATTGAAAATAAAATTGAACAGCTAAATAAAACAATAGAAAAAGCCTATCAACTGAAAAGTGATATAGAAAAATGGGCGGAGAAAAGAGGAGTTGATACTTCAAGCAATGAATGGTATGAGGATGTGGTTGATGATTGCAATTCGGTTAGTGGAATCTACAAAGAAGGATTTGAAGAAATTTTAAATAATGGAGAATGATTGATGCAAATTGGAGTAAAAAGTAATAAACATTATTATTTAGAGCAGAATCCATTGACAAAGGAAATACAAATTATTGTAGATAATTGGTCTAACGGAAAGCGAAGAACTTATACAAACAAAGCAATGATCAGAAAAATCTTCTGTATGCTTATGGTATAAGTCCTTTTAATTGGACACAAGTAATAGTATAATGGAAACATAAACAAAACAGATCAAAGTCCTACACAGTAGGCAGAAAGGAAAATATATGGAAACTTTAATTGGATTGGCTGTTATCTTTTGTGTATGCTTTTTACCTGGAATCATTACGAATGTTAAATTTGACAATCGGATGCCACCAGCAGGATATAAAACAGATTACGGTGCAATGAGCCATGATTTAGCAATGGGAAAATCTAAGAATGAAGTGATGAGTAAAGCTAATCGGGGCGGTTATGATGTTAAAAAGTAAATATGGAAGTGAATAGAAAGCCACTGGAAATAATCTGGTGGCTTTTATAGTGGAGAAATGATATAATATGGAGGACATAAGTATGAATGACAAATATGAAGTGATAAAAGAGTTTGAATGTCATGGAGAACAGATGGTGGCTGTTAGGATCGAGAATAACGCTCATGTAATGAGTTTAGAGGAATGGCATAAAATTTACGGTAGGAATCATCAAGATAAATGGACAACTAAAGTTGATTGGAATAGTTTTACACCAAGAAAACAATATAATCAAATCAAGGTGAGTTAAATTATATTAGTGTGAACGGAGGACTATAATGAATAATATGTATGGAACATATAATTTGAATGAAATAAAGAGTATAATAAATCAAGCAATAGATGCAGAAATTGGCTTTAATAGATTATTTGAACAAAGAGAAATGGAAATTGTTAATAGTCTAAAAGTTCGTTTGTTTGATATGTTTGGTATAGAAGATTAGATGAATGGATTATTTCATTGAAAAGATGGAGGGCAAGTTATGAATACACCAACATTAGATCGAATGTTAGAAATTCAGGAACAGTCAGAACTTTGTGGAGAATTTTTAGATTGGTTCTTGCACAAATACGCAGTTTTTGAAAGAAGACAGAGAAGAGAATCACCGTTTGTTAATGCTGATGGAGCCAGTGATTATATAAATAAAGAAAAACTGCTTGCGGAGTTTTTTGGGATTGATTTAGAGGAAGCTGAAAGAGAAAAGGAACAGTTGTTGCAGATAGAACAGAACAAGCATAAACCACATCATTGTAAATTGTGTGGTTCATATATTGAAGAAGCTAATCTGAGCGTATGTGACAAGTGTGCATCAGAATATCAATATTAGCAGATGAAATGATTGATTTATGATGATTGGAGGAATGAATATGATATATACAATAGTACATACAGTTATCAATACAAAAGGAGAACATGAAGAAGCTAATGCAAGGATCATAGGTGCATATTCTAATCAAAATGTTGCTATCAAGACAGCAGAAGAATGGATTAAAAACACAAGAACAAGTGATATCAATGTAAAAAGAATCACAGAAACCGAATGGTATTTTTGGTATGATGAAAATGGAAAAACATATGGTGGATATGTTGATGTTAATGGAATTGAACTTGATAAAGAAGCAGACTTGAAATAATAGTTTCAATCAATAATTTTTTTAAGAAAGGTAAAGGTTATTTTATATGTCAGAGTTTAAAAAGAGTAAAATGTTAGAGGAATTTGTGTTTGATAAAAATATTTATAAAATTGGTGATAAAATTAAAGTAACAAGAAGAATGGCTGGTGATCAGAATTCTCCTTTTAGATGTTTTGAGGGTGTTTTGGTGTCTGCAATAAAATATATACCAGTAGCATTAGATAAAGAAGAAATTAACATTATTCTTGATACCGATCCTGATTATGTCATGTCATTAAAATTTATAGAAAAGATAGAAAATATTAGTGAAACTAGTATTGAAATTGATAAATTCGATTTGACAAGCGTTTGGAATGGTTTAGATACAGTGTGTGAGGATATGGAAAAATTACTAAATAAATTATCTTCAATGAATGGATTGCCAGATGAATTGCATCAGGAAATAAATAATTTAGATATTTCTTCAATATCAAATCTTAAACATCATATCGGGAAGATATTGGATGATATTGAAATAAAAGAAAGAGAGGAAGATATTGAATAGAAGTATTAAAAAATGGAATCGTGTAAAAGCGATTCTTTTTCTTTACAAATTCTTGCGTTTGTGATAACATGATAAAAGAAAGGATGTGATAACAGGTGGCAAAAGATGATTACATTCGCTTTAGATGTTCTACTAATTTAAAAGAATTAGTAGGAAAACAGGCAGAAGAAAAAGGAATGAATATAACAGATTATATGGAATATCTGATAAGAAAGGATGGAAAAAATATGATGTTTGTATATTGTACTGAGGAAGAAAACAAAGAATTTGTAGATAAAATTGTTAATAATGGTATTGCAACTAGAATACATCCAGATGATAATATGTATTTGCTTTCAAAAGTTGATAAAATTGTTATTGGAGAAAATATTCTTGAGTATAGTTATTCTTTAGAAGAGTATCTTAGAATGTGTGATGGTGGAGATTATGTTACACTGATTGATGGGCTACAGATTGGAATGGATGACGTGATAGAAACATTATTAGAAGAACTTTATCAGCCTTGTAATGATGATGGAATATCTTTTGCTGAGAGGATATATAATTCAGACAATCCTTATGATGAAATTAAAAAACTTATTAATGAGTTTCTGTTAATAAGAATTGATATTGTAATGACTGATATACAGATGAAAATTGATCTTGTTAAAAAAGGTATAGAAGATGGAACATTTGAATGGGAATAAAATATATAACGAAATAGAAGTATTCAATATGGTTAGAAATGGAGAATTAAAAAGATATCCACATAGTTTTTGGAGTTTTTCTGATGGAAGAATTCGTGCCATTAATATATTAAAATATGTACTGGAAAATATTTTGCAATGGAATGATGAGGATATTATTCAAAATTATGATGTAAATGTTTTTGGAAAATTTAAAATTAGGGGGATATTGAGTCGTGTATTCAATAGTTCTCCATTTGAAGCGTTGAATGCTGTTTATCCTGACAAATTTCAAATATGGCAGTTTAGAGTTCCCAATAATTATTGGGAAGATGACGATAATGTTATGGAAGCAATAAGGGATATTTATGAAAATAAATTAGGAATAAAAAGTATATCAGACATTTATAAAATTACGAATCATGAAGATATTTTTGAAAAGTATGGATTGGATGCCATACCTAGAGTTCAGAAAAAATCAATTCATGATGTTATAGGAATGGCATATACCGGATTAGAAGAAGAAAAATTTTTTAAATCAAGTGCCTCTCATTATGATTTGGATAAACAAATAGAGATATTTAAACAAAAAAATAGTGATAACAATTTGACTCATGATGATATAATACAAATGACAGCAGAACAATTTAAAGGGACTGATCTATTTTCTGTTGCTGTAAAAAAGCATAATTTAGGAATTTATGAAATAGTTGAACTGGCATATCCAAGAGAGTATAAACCTTGGGAATTTTCTTATATTGGAAAGGGATTTTGGAAGAATGAAGAAAATATCGTGAAAGCAATTAAATGGTTATTTGAAGAAAGATTGCATATTGATCCCAAAACGACAGTACGGATTTCAAAGGAAGATTTTTATAATAATAGCCTTGGAAGTTTAATTACTTATGGAAACATTAATCGTATTGGGGTGAAAGAGTTAATACGATTAGCATATAATGATTGTGATATTATTTTTAAGAAGAAAAAGAGCAATAAATAAAATCTAAGTTTTAAGTGGAAAGGAAGAAAAATTATGAAAATTAAAAACAATGATGTAATGGTAATTAAAGAATTAAGATTTGATAATGGAAAAGAATGTCTTGAAATCATGGATGGTGAGGATATCAAGGTAATAACCGATAATACAGATTTTGAAAGAGAATATGTTGGACAGTTTGAGTTTGTAGACGAAAATAATATTTATGTTGATAGTATAAGGATACCGATTGAATATATAGAAGAAATTGAAGTTGTTAAATAGCAATGAAATTAGATATTGATTGGCAAATAATGTTTAAATTTGTCATATGAAATTTATTGCAAGTAATGGTAAGATAATGATAGAATAAACTTATGATAAGTATGATTTTTTGGAGGAAAAATGTCAACTATAATTGCAATAAAAGAGAATGATAAATTTTTATGTATTTGGAGTGGTGATTATGGATGTGTTGAAGCTGTTGGAAGGGAATTAAGGAAATATTATAATAGTGCTGACGAAGTTCGTAATTTTATTCGTTCTGGTAAATTTGAATATAGAGATAGTAAAGATAGCGAGCAAGTAAAAAGAACTAAACAAGAACCAAAAATAGTAAATGACTTTGAGGAATTTCTTAGAAATGAAAGAAGTAATCTTGGACTTATTCATGCTTATTTCTTTGATGTAGAAGATAATAGTTGGTATGTATATCAATGGTTGCGTTTGAAGATAGAAAAAAGGAAACTTGATGATGTAATAATAGAAAGATTCTTAGAAGGTTAGTGTAAAACATATAAATATGATTTTAGAAAGCATTTGGAAATAAAAATCCAGATGCTTTTTATTATACAAAAAATACATATTCAAGGAGGGTTTCAGTATGAGTACAGTAGTAGCAATGAATGAGGAAACAAGGAGGATGGAGCAGTTTAACGACATAGTGTCTAACATCAAGCCACTTATGACCATTGGAAAAGGAAAGAATCAAAGAGCAGTTACAGGTAGTGCAGTTGTTCCATTATCCTGTTGCTTTGTAGATTCCAGATATCAGGGAATGCGGACACATAAGCATTTAAACAGATTAAAGAATAAATGGGATGAGCGGAAGCTAACACCTATTATCTTAGTACCACATCCAGAAGAGTACAGATTTGCAGTCGTAGATGGACAGGGAAGATGCCTTATAGCTCCTGAGAAGGGGATGGATCGGCTGAATGCTATCATACTTATGGATGCTCCTGAAGACTTAAACGAACGATTAAAATTCGAGGCTGAATATTTCATAGGTCAAGATTCAGAAGTGGAAAATGTAAAGCCAGTTGAAAAACATCTTTCCAGAGTAATTATAGGAGATGAACCAGCAACAATATTAGAAAAACTACTAAATAAATACAAGGTTAAATTTGTAACGACGAAGGGAAATAGGAGAGAATCCGTGCTTGGGAGTTATCCTTCTACATATTCTATTGCAAAGATACATGGAGAAAAATGTTTGGATTTTATCTTTTCTATTATTGAGAACGCTGGATGGAATAAAGAAACTAATGGATATGCAACTTTTGTAATGGGTGCATTAAGGGAAGTATGGACTGCACATCCAACAGAAAGAAGAGAAATCCATAGTTTTTTGTCAAAGGAACTGAGACAAATTGATCCAACTCATCTTAGTGCAAACGCAAAGACAAAATATCCGAAACGTGATAATAGGGTATCGTGTATTCTCTATGTGGAAGATATGGTATGCAATGGGCTTGGAATAGAGAAAAAGATATATATAGACAACGGAAAGAAATGTAAGATTGTCAAATGATTTAGATTAATGGAGGAAAATGTCATGAAGATTATTAAAGGTGCGGATCGTGGGAGAACAGAGTGGACAGCACGGAAACTTGTCGAACTTGTTGAAGATGGAACAGTGAATTTTAATATTGATATTCAAAGAGGCTATGTGTGGAAAGATAATGATAAAAGATCCGCTTTGATTCGTTCTTTGATATTGGATAGGCATGTTCCTCCTATGTATTTCAATAAAGTCGAAGAGACCTATGAGGGAGAGGATGGCAAACAGCGAACATTAACTATTATCAAATTCTTGAATGATGAGTTTGAATTAAGTGGTCTGGAAGGATTTACAGTTATAAATGACGATGGAGAAACAGAGGAAATTGATATCAACGGATATAAGTTCAGTGATCTTCCAGAATGCTTCCAGAATGCCATTAAGGAGTACTCATTCACAATTTGCTATACGGATAATGCGGATCAGGAAGAACAGGCGGATACATTCTATAATCTGAATAATGGTCAGGCATTAAACGCTGCTACGATGAACCGTGTAAAGGCGAAATCAAAGGAACAGATTATCAATCTTGGGAAGCATAAGTTGTTTGAAGATGCTTTAAGTCAGACGGCTTTAGATGGACATGTGAATGAAGATATGGTGGCCAAAGCACATGCAATTCTTAATGATAAGGAAGTATCTACAGATGCCAAGTGGATTCGTCCTTACATGAGAAGGGCAGATATTACAAAAGATGATGAGTTCCTGCTCAATGAAGTGTTTGGCCGTATTTATAGCATTCATTCTATGATTGAAGATAAGAAAATTGCAAAAAGGATTTATGCCAGAACGCATATGATTAGTATTGTTCCGATTATTGCAGAGTCAATTAATGAAGGATATTCTGATGAGCAGATGATGGAATGGTTTGTAAACTTCTTTAGTGGAAAGAAATCTGCTACGATTTCTAAAGCATATAATGACGCTGCCGGACGTGGAACAGGGAAGAATTCTGCTGTCATGAAGAGAGTGGAAGAAATCAAAAAAGATTATGATAAGTATTTTGGAAGTATGAAGACTTTAGCAAGTTGATTTGTATATTCCATGCTGTATACATGTTGGATCGTGCTCTATACTTCTCCACGAAAAGAGAAGTGTTTTATAGAAAATGATTGGAGGAAGATAATGTGCAAAGCGAATGGAGTAAAGGTGCAGCCAATATGTGTGATAATGTTATATCACATATTATTGGAATGCAGAATGATTTAGGAAATGATATTGAAGATAAAGGATATCAGGAACTTCAAAAGTTATTAGAACTAATAGAAGAAAGATATGGAAAAATGTTTGGTAAGTTTACTGGATGAAATCATCGTTTTAACTTGTGATAGGAGGTGCTGTCTATGATAGATATTACAGTGAAATTTATGCTTTCTGATGAAGATGAACAAAGATTACATAAAATAACAGAATTATATAATCAACAAGGATTAAATTTATCAGAGGATAGAATGTTTGAATCAATTATGTTTACTGGTTCTAAATATGATGTAGATAAAAAGTTTCGATTTCATGAGTGGAAATTAGGATTGAGAGAAAATTTTACGGAGGAATAATTATGGGAAATAAAACAAAGCAAACAGGTAAAACAGAAGTATATCCGTTCTGGTATATGAAAGATATTAAAAATATGATGGATTATTTCAAGATGAAAGGGCAGTGGCACTGGTATTTAGTGTTTAATTTCGGCTTGCTTCTTGGAAGACGCATAAGTGATACACTTTCTTTAAAATGGTCTGATTTTTATTATGAGAATGGTCGAATGAAAGATGAAACAGATATAAAGGAATGGAAAACAGAAAAGACAGTTAGATTGTATATTTGTCCAGCTTGTCAAGAAGCATTAAAATTATATATTGACAAAACAGGTGTTGATCCAATGATAAATTATAATGGTTTTGTTTATGGAACAGCTCAAATGTCATGCTTATTAGAAAATAAGGAAGAGTATCCTAAAAAAGAATGGGAAGAGTTAATGATGAAAGCAATACAGAGTCATGCTGCTGCATTTAGAAAGCAGTTTAAATTGGCGGCGGATGCTTGTAATATACAATACGCGATTTCGACTCATAGCCTCAGGAAAAATTTTGGATACTGGTCAGTTAAACTTCATCCATATGATGTGACAACTGTAGACAAATTGCAAGGGATATTTTCACATTCTGATCGCAATACAACTCTTCACTATATCGGAATTTCAAGAGAAGATGAAAAGAAATTATATTGTGATATGGGAGATTTTATCACTGATATTTCTAACGGGAAGAAGCCAGTAATAAAAAATAGTCCTGTAATTCCACTCAAAGCAGAAGATTTTCGAGAGATTCTTAGTAAGTGTTGGGATATGGCACAGAATGGCGAAGATAAATTTGACGGGATTAATAATCTGATTGGTATGGCAGAGAAGTGTATGGTATAATGATAAGCATGGGAGAGAAGTATAGATGAACATTGCAACATATCAAACAACACCAGAAAAGCATGGAGAGGGAACATTTTTCTTTACAGATTGTGGACACAATATGTATTCTATAAGAGACAATATGGCATATCATGGTTGCTTGTGTCCTGGCTGTTTCTGGAAAGGAATATATACAACTTTGTATATTAGAGGTTCAGAGGAAGCGAATAAGTATTGGAATGAGAAACGGAAGAAAAGAGAAAATGGAAATAAATGATTGATTTTATGGAAGGAATAAGATTATGGCAAAGAAGAAGGTAGAAAAGAAATTAACCAAAGAAGAAAAATTGCAAAAAGAAAATGGATTAAGTAATATAAAGAGAAAAGTTCTACATCTTAATACACCTTCATATTTTTTTGATGTGGGTGACAAAGTAAGTTATGGTGCTTTAAAGGAAAGCATCGTTGAAGAGGTTTTGTATGACGGGAAAGTTTATGTTTTAAAATGTATAGCAACAAATAATAATTATGGGAATCCATTTGATTATGAAACATATAGAGTTGCTACTTGGGTAGATGTAAGACCTTTAGGTAGCAGTACAGACACTAATTTTTCTGAAAACCAAGATGTAAGATTAGATTATTATAATTCAACAATAGAAGGGCTGTTATTGAAACAATATGGATTTGGAATAGACTTTGATCCAGATTATCAGAGAGGATATGTTTGGGATGAGACAGATAAAGAACTCTTGTTAGACAGTATTTTTAAAAATATTGATATTGGAAAATTTGTTTTGATTCATTTATCTGATAGCGAATGGATGAAGAGGGGATTAAGTTATGAAATACTTGATGGGAAGCAGCGTTTGAATACTCTTATTGAGTTCTATGAAAACAAATTAGCATACAAAGGAAAATATTATAATGATTTGAGTAGGAAAGACAAGAGAACATTTAAAGATCATCAAATCGCTGTTGCAGAAGTGAGAGAAACAGATAAAAAGACAGTATTAAAATATTTCCTGATGCTTAATAGAACTGGGAAAACTATGGATGAATCTCATTTGACAGAAGTGGAAAATATGCTAGATAGTATGGAATAAGCAGTTGAATACTTGATTTTATTGGAGGTCAGATATGAAAGACGAATATGGAAGGATTAATAATAAAGCACAAGTAATTCGAGAACTTAAAGGCGCTGAATTAGCTTATTTACTTGGGGATATTGCAAAAAATCCTCATAAATATCCTAATAATACACATGATTGGCTGGTATGGTTAAGTTCGGAAAGTGGAGAAAGCATTGAAAAACTGTGAGGTGTGTATATGACAGTTAAAGAACTTGAAAATGATTTTTTAAACGTATGCAGACTATGTTTGGATAATGATAGTCTGGTAAATGAATTTTGCAGATTAAAAGGTTTAAAAAGACCAGATAAAAAGAAGTCCAATTGAAATACAAATAGATAATGCCTGTGGATATGACGCTGGTATAGACTTTATGAGACAGTTTACGGATTTTGTAAGAGAATTTGTATATATTCCGCTGTTGAGTCAGCAGATTGGATAGGTGGTTCTGTGAGTAAAATAAATAAAACGAAAAATAGACTGATGGAAGTTTGGAATGATTTAGATGAATCGTATGAACGCATGGAAAGATCATTGGAGAAACTTTCTTTAATGAGAGATTTACCAAATGAACTTGTGCAGGAAATGAATAATTTTGATATTTCTGCAATATCAAGTTTAAAGCAACATGTGGAAATGTTGCTTGGAGATGAAGCGTTTGAGGTGTGAAAGGTGTGATTGTATGGATAAGAGTAATGATAAAAAATTTAAAAGACTTATAATAGATGCATACAAAAAAGCAAAGGAAGGAAATCTCGTAGGAATTGTATATAGTGCAGTTTCTACATATGGATTTAGAGATTTGATAGACGTAAATGGATTTGCAGAGAATACTCCTGCTGATATGTTATATCTTAAATCCAAATTAACAGGTACAGAGATTGATGTTTATAAATGGGAACTGGAAGATTATAAGATTAAAAGTAGCGAAAGTACAATTTATGTTAAGCTGAAAAATAAAATGGAAGTTGCGTTGATGTATTAGGAAACGAATAGGAGTTTAAATAATTGCATGGAAAATATAATTGATATGTTTGGAATACAAATTTTAGAACATGATGGTTTCGTAGATCCGTTTGATGATGGAACACAGTATAGAGTTAAAAGATGGATTCTTGAAGATATGAAAAAATATGCAGAAAAATGGGCTGTAATAGGTTTTGATGGAACATTAAAAATATATGAAGAAAACGGTGATGAAATATTTAATGGAACACTATTAGATTCATTAGATTTTGTTAAAAAATTAAAAGAAAAGATTGGATGAATGTCTGATTTCAACTGGAAAGGAATAATAATATGGATAAATGGTCTGAATATCAAGAATATATCCAACAAGACACGGTTAGAGAGGAAGAAAATTATAATAACATTTTATTTGTGTTTCGCTGTTTTTGTACATTAACTTGGAAGACACAATATTTTTTGGTTTTATGTGACAATATTCTTTTAATAAGTGATGATCCTTGCTATAATTATTTTTCTCTCATTAAAGATGCATGCGAAATTTTTGAAGATAAAATAGAATTATTCAAAAATAAGATATATAAGGAAATCGAAGAAGTAATTGTTAAAGATACATATAGTAAGGGTAAAAACGCTGGATTACGGAAGACAATAGCGTTTTTAAAAGATATGAACATCTAAATTATGATTTTTATTTAAGGAGAATAATATGATTGAAATAAAAAAGAAGAGTGAACTTAAAGGTGCGGAAAAGTATGGTGATTGTAATAGTTGTTCAAAGAGAAGTGGCGAAACGGATCTGTATCAAATAGAATTTCATTATGATGATTCTACAAAAAACCATACTGTTAATTTATGTTATGATTGTATGTGTGAATTAGGGAATATGATTTATGACATATATCAAGCTGAAACTAAACATATGAATTAAATATTAATTTCGCATAAAAAGGAAGGAGAGATAGATTATATTAGGTGAAGAAAAATTGAATAATAATGGAACAAAAATGAAAATTATTAAGTACAACAATTGCAGCGATATTGATGTTATGTTTCTTGATGAATATTGTTATGTAGTACATAAAGCTGCGTATGTAAATTTTAGAAATGGATGCATAAAGAATCCATATGATAAAGTGACTTATAATGTTGGATATACTGGTTGCGGAAAATATATGACAAGTATAAATGGAGTTGCTACTGATGCGTATAATACATGGCATAATTTACTTCGTAGGTGCTATAGTGATTCAGCAAAAGATAAATTTCCAGCATATTATGGAATATGTACCGTTTGTAAACAATGGCACAATTTTCAGAATTTTGCAGAGTGGTTTGAAAATAATAAATATGATGTAAATGAAAGATTACATATAGACAAGGATATCTTATATCCTGGAAATAAAATATATTGTCCAGATACTTGTATATTGGTTCCTCAAAGTATTAATATGCTATTTATGAATAAACCAAACAAACGGGGACTACCTAATGGGATATCTTTAACGAAAACTGGGAAATATGATGTGAAATATTGTAAAAAGAAATTGGGTAGATATAATTCACTAGAAGATGCATTTTTGGTTTATGCAAAAGAGAAAAAGAATGCAATAGTCAAAATTGCTGAAGAATATAAGAACATCATACCAATAAGGGTATATAATGCTTTGATAGATTATGATTTGAGAATAGATATAGACAAAAATTATGTTGCATAAGGCAAGGAAATCGATTTTCATTGGGAGGGTAATGTTATGCCAGATATGAGAGGAAAGATAAAAGAATACATCACTGAAATTCAGGAAGAAATTGATAGATGCGTAAAGCTGATTGAAGACAAATTTGTTGAATTAGGAAATGATGCAGCGAAAGAAGTTTATTCATGTGGTATTGAATATGCAAAAATAGAATCAAGAATTGAGACGCTTGGACAGGTTCAGAATGATTTGAAAAATCGTTTGGAGGAAGTATTATGATTACATGGAAATGTTTATATAAGTTGGATAAAGAAGAATTGGCAGGAATTGTAAATGACATCAAGAATGGTGAAAGTTATACTGTTTCTGGATGGGAAGATGCATATCCGACAGATGATGATATTTTAAAATATGCTACCAGATGTGGCGTGAGGTGATATTATGGATAGAAAAATGAATAATCCTTCTTGGTGCTGTGAGAAGATACAGGAATTAATAGAGGAATATAAACAGAAGGCAGATAATACATATGATGTCGAGCATGAGGTTTATATAGATATTATAGATGATTTAGAAGAGATATTATATGAATAATCGGAGGATACAAATATGGATAAAAAGTTTAAACATGGAGATAGGGTATATCATAAAAATTTGAAGCAATATGGAACCTTTATTGGATATGCATGGGAATCCGATGAAGAATGTGATGTTAATTTTGAAACAGAAGATGGAGAAATGGAACAGAAGCATGTCAGTGTGAATTGGCTGGAATCGGCACAGAAAACATATAACAAGAAAGTCATGGAAGCTCTTAGGCAGCGTAGAGGATTAGAACCTGGAGATGTATCAGAAGATAGTGACATTATGAGTATGGCGAAACAGGATGTATTTAATGAATATTGTGAGTGGAAAGGATTACTTGGTGGATATGGATACTCATTGTTAAATGTTGTGGAAAATATTTATGATATAAATTTGCAACAGTAAGATTTGTAGAGGAGGAAAATTATATGAATAAAGCGATCAGTTGGAAGAAGGATGAACATTTTTCAGGAGAAGGAAAAGAATATAGCTGTACGGATGCATATGTGAAGTATGAGACGGCTATGGTTGGAGTTACTGATGATAACGGAGAGGTTATTGAAGTCGATATAAATGACAATGATTTTGATTTTGTGTTTGATAATAATTCAAAGAAAAACGTTGCAGAAAATAATTGTAAGTTATGCGGAAGTGGATTTGATTTCAGAAAAGTATTGATTACAAATAATTTTGGGGAATTTGGAATTAGTTTAGCGGGCAGTTTAAGCCAGTGTAATGAAGAAAATAAATTCAAGTGTTGTCCTGAGTGTGGAAAAAAATTAACAAAAGAGAACTTTGATGGGAAGGAAATTTAAGTTTTGAAATCCGGTTTTTAAGACATAAATTCTGTTGACTTGTGCATAATAGCAGCATATAATATAAGTACAGTAAATGGTACGGTTTTAAGTACGGAAAGAGGTGTGTTATGATTGCAACAAAACAGATGGATGTAAGAGCGAATATAAAAAAGTATTTTGATATGGCATTTAATGGGGAACCGGTGATTGTATCTCGAAAAGAAAATAAAAATGTTGTTATAATTTCTGAAGCGGAATATAACGAATTAGCAAAAGTAAAACGTAATGCGGAGTATCTTGCAAAATTAGATAAAAGTTTTAAACAGTTTGAAGAGGGTAAGACAATTTCTTTTAGCATGGAGGAATTGAGAGAAATGGAATCTGATGACTGGAAACCAACTCAAAAGGTTTTAGACTGGATGAAACGAATGGAGCAAGAAAATGAATGACTTGACTTTTACAGATAAAGGATTTGCTGATTATGTATATTGGCAGTTTCAAGATAAGAAAACGATTAAGAAGATAAATAATTTATTAGATGATATTAAAAGAAACGGCGCAATGCAAGGAATAGGAAAACCTGAGCCGTTAAAACATCGTTCAGGATATTCAAGACGTATAGATGATGCTAACCGGTTAGTGTATGATATAGATGAGTTACAAAACATAAAAATAATATCGTGCAAAGGACACTATGATGATTGATATTGGGGATTGAGAAATCAATCCCTGTACTTAAATTTTGAGAAATATAAAAAAGGGTGGTGTTTATGAATATTTTACCTAAAATTGGTGATTTGTTATATGCTGAAAGCGGTTATATAATAGTAAGACATTTGCAGGTTATTGAAATTGAGAAAAAAGAAAATATTAGTGACAGTATTGTAACGGTATTTGGGAAATATGGAAGAATATATAAAGAGCCTTTATGGATATTTTCTGGAATTGAGTAAATGAAATGCTGTTTTAAGTGGAGAAAATGGTATATATGGAATTTAAACGATCTCAATTGACACAATTTGCAAAAGACTGTGCATATGGGTTAAGCAGAATGATGGATGGTATATGCATGGCAGAGGAAATTTCTCATTCTAAAATTGGAAATGCTTTTAAGAACGAAATAGATGAAAAAACGTTGACAGAGATATCAAAGAGGTTTGCTAAATATACAAAGGATACAAGTACATTTGATGTTGAAACTGGTGATGTTCAAGATTTCAGTAATATAATATGTCAAATTATAGATTGTTGCGAAAAAAATAATTGGTTTGATAACCAATGAAAGGCTGGTTTAAAGGAGAGAAATGTAATGTATAATAATGAAAATTATAAAGATTGTTTATCGTGCTCAAATAGTCATAGTGATGAGTGCGATATATTGCACTGTATGAAACGTGATGGACAGGTCGTAGAAGAAGATGGATATTGCGAAGATTGGAATTAAATGGATGAAATTCTAGTTTTGTGGTATGAGGAGATAAAATTATGGAGAAAATAACAAGATTCAAAGATATAAAGCAATTTACAACAGATGGGAATTACAATGTGTGTTATCCTCTTCCGAGTCTTGTGAAATACATATCAGAAGAAATAGAAGAGATGGGATTGCAACTAAATCCAGAATTTAAAGGCAAAAGCGATACTGAACACTGTATCGCTTTTATCTCATTTTAGAAACCATAATTCTATTGTATATGATAAAAATATAACATAGAAAAAGCCTTATTTCTATGCAAAAAATATGGAAGACTTGGATAAAACTGTAAATTAGCTATCAAATCAAAAAAATAAAAAACATAGGAAAATAGGCATTTTTTTAACACATCATATACAATAGAATTATGGTTTCATTTTTTAAAATATATGATTTCCTGAAAATGACGAAATGATGATTAAAATGTGAAATAGGATATCAATAGTAAGATTTTTTGTAGAATAATTTGGTAGTGAAGTTTTAATTAAGAGTCAAGTTTAATGTACATGAAAAACGTTATTATTTATTCAGTTGAATTGCCTTTATTTATAAAATGAATTGGATCAATAATGTTTTCGCTTTCAATAACTTCATTTACACTACATTCAAGTGCTGTACAAATTTTTTGCAAAACATCAAATTGAATAGCTGAAGTTTTACCATTACATAAATTATTAATAGTAGATGCAGCAATTCCAGTTGTTTGAGCAAGCCAATATTGTGAATGTCCCTTTTGTTGTAAAGTATTATTTAAAGTAATTTGCATTAAAGATATTCTCCTTATTATATAGAATTATATTAACAAAAATATTTGCTTTTTGCAATAATTAGTGTTGACAATAATTAGCGCATAAACTATAATATGAAGTATCAAGAGTAAATGTAGGACATACATAAAGCTATGAGAGGAGGAAAGCTATGAGGATGTTTGATATTTTTTATGCTAATTTATCAAAAAATGCCATACAATCTGAGCAAGGCGGCATTCGTCCAGTTATTGTCATCCAAAATGATGTTGGAAATAAATATAGTCCTACAGTGATTGTGCTTCCTATAACTTCGGAAATTAAAAAGGAGAATATGCCAACTCATTGTATATTACACAAAACTTATAGAAATGGATTAGAAGTGGATTCTATGGTGTTAGCTGAACAAATTCGGGTTATTGATAAAAGCAGATTGTTAAATAAAATTGGTTACTTAGACGATGCTAATGAGCAAAATGATGTTATAAACACATATCTTGCTAATATTACAGGAAAGAAGAGATATACATCTATGTGGTCTAAAGTAGTTAATATGATTTTCAAATTAGTTAAGGAGGGTGAGTATGGGAGAGCAGCTTAGATTTGTGAGCAAAGAAGAAGCACATAAATTGATTGATGCAATGCCAGGCAATTGTGTATTAGTTATAAAATATAATAATATTATTGGAATGTCTGATAATGAAAAATATGTTAAGAAAAAGAGAGGTAAAAGATATGTAGATAAATCTGAGACGTTAGTATTAGTTGATAGTAGACCTATATTAACCTTGAATCTACATGATAAATTTATTAAGGATTTTTCAGAATACAATAGAGAAAATATAGTAAGGAGTATAATGTTAGCAAAACTGGAATAAAATAACGAACGCTTGTTCGAGAAAATTATTGACAAATACAAACACATGTTCTATACTTATGATTGTTAAAAGCAATTAAACATAAAAGACCCATCCTCAAGCGGTGCTACCAACACCATCGGATAGGTCTTCTACATACACACAAATTCGATGCCATAAGGCTAGAATTTGAAACGCAGAATGCGCTTAAAGTTATTTTACATATTTGAAAGATTAAAGTCAAGCAATTTCAAGCGATTCTGCAAAAAAAATTCAAATTAGAAAATAACTAAATATTGTGTTTAATGGGCTATTGCCAAGCAGTAAAGCACAGGACTTTGACTCCTGCATTCGCTGGTTCGAATCCATCTAGCCCAGTTATGGATCCTTATTTCAGTTGGTTAGAAATCTCGGCTCATAACCGAGCAGTCCTGGGTTCGAGTCCCAGAGGATCCATTAAATCAGTGTTTTAAGCACACTGTATTTTTTATACTCTTTTTTAAAGAAAGGCGGCGATAAAATTGTCACAATACATAATTACAGATGGAGAAAGATTTATTTATTGTAACCATTCAGGAAAATTTGTACCAACTTCGAGCGAAGCAATGGCGGATGTTTATAGCAAGAAACAAGCAAATGGTATCTGTAAAAATTCTCTTCCTAAAGCTTTGAAAAGTATTTTTTATGTAGAAAAATATGATCATCCACCTGTTGGTGTGAAACAAGTTAATCAAAAAGACTTGGAGAACAATACTGAAAAAGTAATGATTGCTAAAAATATTCAAGTATGGTTAGACAAGATAAACGATATGAATGGTCTTGTAAAAGATGCCAAAAGTAGAAAAGAAATATTAGAGAAGGAATTAGAAAAACTAGAAGATGAAAGATTGGATATAGAACATTACATAGAATTTCAGAATTTAAATGCTGCTCAAGGATATAAGGCAAGTAAAGAATTAAAAACGTGCAGAGTAAAACGAAGAACTGTAAAAAATGAACTTGCTGTTATTGATATTATTTTAGATTTACAAATGAAAGAAATGGTTAGTAGCAAGATTTATCAAAAGATAGAAGAATTAGATAAGCGAACATATAAACCGAGAGTAAGAACAGATTTATTTGATTTATAGAGGAGGAACAGACTGAAAATGTTATGTGAAAGGTGTATAACGACAATGGGAACAGGCACTCGATACGAGCAGAATAGAGACGGTAAATCATCAGCTAGAAGATATTACGAGTGTAAAAATAAGAAGTGTAGACACAGAGTTTATACAAAAGAACCGAATTTTCAGGAATGTATGAGTAAAGTATCACAGAGATGTAGAAACAGATAGTACATATAGTTTTCAACGGGGTGTATTGAAATGGAACAGATTCTAATTACATATTATGCAAACAATGCAAAAAAACTTCATAAGATTGTAGATAAAATTCTTTTCAAATTTGGTGGATTATCTGATAAGGATTTAGATGATTTCTATTCACTTGCTAATGAAGTATTTGTGGATGTTATGAATCGTTACGATGAATCACGGTCATTTGATGGCTTCTTATATTCATGTTTATCAAATAAGATCATGTCGGAGATTACTAAGCGAAACCGCGAAAAGCGCAAAGCTGATAGAACATCTATTTCAATTGATACACCTATTGGTGATGATGATGAAAGATGTACTATTGGAGATATGATTGCTGATGATTTTACAATTGAAAAGGAATTATTTGAAAAGAATGAAGAAGAAGAATGGAGAAAAGAGGTCAACGAATATTTGAACAGCTTATCTCCGTTGCAAAGAAAAATAGCATTTCTTTTATCAGATAATAATACGCCTAGTGAGATTTGTGAAGAATTACATATTACAATTAAGCATTTTGAAAACTCTATGAAAAGAATTTTGGCAGATGAGCGAATTAAACTACTTAGACCATTGGTAGAAAGGATGTAAATTATGAAATTATTAAGAGATAAAGTTAAAAGAGATACTTATATGGTATCTAAACTTTCTGGAATGATTAATAGGGGAGATTTGAGAGACAATCATCCTCAACAAAGAAAATCTGGACAGTGGGACAATAGCACTCGTGATAATTTCATTGTTACAGTTATTAAAAATGAAGATTTTGATCCAATTAAAATATGTGAGCAGCTTACAGAACAAGGGGTTGTCCTTTGGTTAATTGATGGTCTTCAACGTTCTACTACTATTGCTAATTATAAAGCTGGAAAATTTGCTTTGGGTAGAAAAATCGATCCATATGTAATTGAATACCAAGAGGCAATAAAGGGCGAAGATGGAGAGATTACATATGAAAATGTTTCTTATGATTTGCGTGGTAAAGCATATAAAGACCTTCCAGAGAAACTAAAAGAAGATTTTGATAATTGCCCTGTAGATATAGTAAAACACTTAGACTGTACTGATGAAGAAGTGGGTAGGCATATTGTTAGATATAACTCTGGAAGACCAATGGTGGCAGCACAGAAAATATCAGCATATATGCACAATACAGCAAAATATGTAAAAGAGTTATCAGGACATGCCTTTTTTAATGACTGTGCAAATTATTCTGAAACTGCTGATAAGAATGGAACGGTTGATAAAGTGGTATCAGAGGCAATTATGGGATTAAACTTTTTTGATGTATGGAATAAGGACGCAAAAAAGATTGGTAAATACCTAAATGATAACGCAACAGAAGATATGTTTGATAAATTCAGTACTTATTTGGATAGGTTACTCAATGTGATAACACCACAAACGGGAAAATTATTTTCATCAAAAAATGCGTTTATATGGTTTATGCTTTTTGATAGGTTTTCTAAAAAAGGATTGCTTGATAATAAGTTTCAGCTATTCTTGAAGAATTACGAGGAATTGAAAAAGATAAGGGTTAAAGTTTCTCATGATTACAAGTTAGTTAAAGGGAGTGAAGAATATACAAATAACCTTTCATTTGCTGAACTTGATGGTTGTAAATCTACTAAAGATAAAGGCGTTATTGAGGACAAATTACATATTTTAGAGACTGTAATGAATCAGTTTTTACATAATGAAGAAAACGAAGTAATAGAAGATAGACAAGACATTACTGCAATAGAAATTTTAAAAGAATATGTCAATAACGCTGTAGATGAAGAAGAAACTGAGTTATATGAAATGATGGCGAATGACTTTTCAGAAATAATTGATGATATTGATTCTGAATTTCTATCTGAAGCAAATAGGGCATCATTTGTTGCGTTGGTAGGGTACGCTGATCAAATTGGGAAAAGTCAATTGTTAAATGATTGGCTGCCTGAATATGAAAAGAAGAGTGAGTTAATTATAAATCAAAGGCAGAATTTTCTACATATGAAAAATGATTTTGATCAATATATTAAAAAATGTGCATAGAGGAGGAACATATATGAGATATTTGAGTGATGATGGGAAAGTATTTGATACAGATCGCGCCTGTTATGAGTATGAGCAACGGATCAAAAGAGAAAAAGAGAATGAAGAAAAATTGGAGAAGAAACGTCAGAGTAGATTGAATTCTATCAATAAAAAGTACGAAGATTTGCAGAAGGATATAGCTGAATATAAGAAAGATTATGGTACGAGGTTGGAAGGATATTTCACACCATTTCATGAACTTTTGAATATGCTGTATTGGTAAGTTAAAAGCCGCATTTCATAGAGAAATTTGGAGGGATAAGGATGAAGTGTAAGTATTGTGGTAGTAAAACGATTGAAGAACCACAGGATTTTGCAAAAGATTATGAACCATATGATTTAGTATATGGTGATTGTCGACATCGGTGTACTAGATGTGGCTCTATTGGATATGAAATTTTTGGTCACGGAATCAGATGGGAAGAGAAAATAAACAAGAGAGGATAATAAACAATGAGACTTGGTAAATTTTCTGGGCATGTGTATACAGAAGATGAAGCAAAAAATATGGAAGAGTGCGGCGTTTGTATTTCTGATGAAAATGCTGCTGATGAAGAATAGTGTCAGAAACATCATTTAGAAGACTTAATGGACTGCCTTAAATGCTTTGGATGTCCTTTGGCGCAAAAGTCTAAGTAGAAACAAGGAGAAAATTATGAGCGATAAAAAGATGAAAAGAGACGATTTAGGAAATCGGATGAAAACATTTTATGAGGAGATCCCTAAGACAAAATTAATGAGAAGAACGCCAGTAGTAATCCGGATTGACGGTAAGGCGTTCCATACGTTCACCAGAGGATTCAAAAGACCGTTTGATGACATTCTTATTAAAACTATGCAGGAAACAGCAAAATATCTCTGTGAAAATATTCAGGGATGTCAATTAGCGTATGTTCAATCGGACGAAATCTCTTTGTTGTTAATTGATTACCAGAGATTTGAAACATCGGCATGGTTTGATTATGAAATGCAGAAAATGTGTAGTATTTCTGCAAGTATGGCAACTATGGCATTCAATAAGATTTTCCGTGACACGGTAGGAGAATTGCACATTAAGGGAGCGTTGGAAAAAGAGTATTCTTGCATTCTATATAAGGCAGCACAGAAAGGAGCTATGTTTGATTCCAGAGTCTTCAATATTCCACGAGAAGAAGCGACAAATTACTTCTATTGGCGACAATTAGACGCTTCCAGAAACAGTATTCAGATGGTAGGACAAGCAAATTTCAGTCATAAAGAATTACAGCATAAATCCTGTAATGATATTCAGGATATGCTCATGACTCAGAAGGGGATTAACTGGAACGACTTTCCTGCATATCAGAAACGTGGAAGCTGCGTAGTTAGAAATAAAATTGTTCTTGAATTGGATGGTGTAAAAGAAACGTGTATGTTGCGTGATTCGAAACAGGGAGAGAATAATTGGATTATTGATAAGGATATTCCGATTTTCAAAGGAGATGATAGGCAGTATATTGAACAGTTTGTGAATGTAGGAGAGGTGTAAATAATTGTGAATCTTTTATATAACAAAGAAATTAATATTGAGATGGGACAGGAGTTCTGTGGAATTATTGGTGTATCAAATAGAACGTATGATGGCATATATCCTATTACAGTAGATGATATTGACTGGAATACGGAAGAAATAATCTTTAAAGTTGATCAACCATGTCAATTTGTCTCTTGCCATTTTGAAGAATTCGATAGATATGTTTTTGTATCAGAACAGGAGGCACAGAATGCAAAACAGAGTTTAGATTATGGAGAAGGAATGTTTGAATGGCAATAGAACTAACATTTCAAGTGCATTTGAGTTCAATATATAGTGTGGAATAAGAAAATAATAACAATATATAGTATAAGAAAAGGAGAGTAAATTATGGAATTTACAGAAATGAGAAACAAATTAATGGAAAACTTTAATGATATGGTAAAAGACGTAGATCATCTTTTTGAAGTAGCAGTAGACAAGGATGAATTATGGAATCTGTACCTTGATAGTTTTCCGGCAGGAACTAACGAGATTTACAGAGAACGAAGATGGCATGACTGTAGTTGTTGTCGCCAGTTCATTAAAACAATTGGAAATGCTGTTGTGATTAGAAATAATCAGATTGTAACAATTTGGGACTTTAGAACAGATGATAGTACATATCAGCCAGTGTTAGATGCTCTGTCAAGTTTTATCAAGTCTCATGCTGTATCAGATATTTTTGTGAGTAAGTTTAAGAAAATCGGTACTTTACAGAATTATGAAGAATTAGAGAATGGCAAGGTGCAGGAATGGACTCATTTTTATGTAGAACTTCCTGATAATCTGGTAGATAGAAGCAGTCGTTCAGAAGGTGATATCAAGGGTGGCTTTAGGGATACAAGGAATGTCTTTAAGCGTTCTCTTGATGAGATTACAATGGATGCTATTGACACAATTTTGGAACTTATTAATTCCAACACCCTTTATAAAGGAGAAGAGTGGAAGGGTGCGCTTGATGAATTTAAGAAATACAAGAAGGAATATGATAAACTCACTTCCGATGTTGAAAGAGATAATTATGCATGGGAACAGTCGGTAAAAGCTGGTATTGCTATTGGACGGATCAGAAATCACAGTATTGGAACACTGCTTATCAATGTAAGCGAAGAAATGGATTTGGACACAGCAGTTAAGAAGTATGAACAGATTGTAGCTCCAAGCAATTATAAGAGAAGTAAACCTGTTTTTACACAGAAAATGCTTGAAGATGCACAGAAGAAAATTACTGATTTAGGTTATCTTGATTCACTTCCAAGAAGATATGCAAGACTTAATGATATTACAGTAAATGATATTTTGTTCAGTAATAAGGACGCATCAAAGAGAATTAGTGGTGCGGTTGATATTTTTGGAGAACTTGCAAAGACTGCAAAGGGTGGTAACGCAAAGAAATTCTCAAAAATTGAAGAAGTAACTATTGACACATTTATCAATGATATTCTTCCTACTGCAAATGAGGTTGAATTATATCTTGAAAATAAGCATTCGAGTAATCTTGCTTCACTTATTGCCCCACAAAATAAAGATAGCAAATCAATGTTCAAATGGGGGAATAACTTCGGGTGGGCTTATTCTGGAAATCTTACAGATTCAGATATGAAAGATAGAGTGAAAGAAGCTGGTGGCAGTGTAACAGGTGATTTGAGATTTAGTATTCAGTGGAATGAGGATGGACGGGATAATTGTGATTTAGATGCTCACTGTAAAGAGGCTGATGGTTTTGAGATTTACTATGGTTCAGCAAAGAAACCAAATTTTTCAAGAACAAAAGGACAGTTAGATGTAGATGTTATTCATCCAAATGGAAGAATAGCTGTCGAAAATATTACATGGGCTAATAGGAACACAATGAAGGATGGAGTGTATAAATTCTTTGTAAATCAGTTTTCAGGAAGCGTTAAAAATGGTTTTAGAGCAGAGGTTGAATTTGATGGACAGATTTATTCATTTGATTATCCACATTCTATGAGAAGTGGTGAAAACGTAATGGTGGCAGAAGTCACGTTAAAGAATGGAGAATTTACTATTAAAGAATTGCTTCCATCAAGTGTTTCTTCAAAAGAAATTTGGGGTGTAAAAACAAATGAGTTTGTTCCTGTAAGTGTTATTTGTTTTAGTCCAAACTTCTGGGAGAATGTAAAAAATAAAGTTGGTCATAGACATGTATTCTTTATGCTCAAAGGTTGTATTAATGATGAGAACCCATCTGGAATGTTTAATGAGTTCTTAGTGCAGGAATTATATGAACATAGAAAGGTTATGGAGGCTCTTGGTTCTAAGATGAGGGTTGAAAATACCGATGATCAGCTTTCCGGTGTTGGATTTGCAACAGATAAGAGAGCAGAAGTTATTGTTAAAGTAATTGGTAATGTTGAAAGAGTAGTAAAAGTTAAATTTTAATCAGAAAAGGAGAAAGAGATTATGACAGTAGAAAATATTTTTGAGTACGCAACAAGGAATAAGGTACGTTTTTCATTCAGAGGATTGATTTCGGTTGAGGACTTATGGGATTTGTCGCTGACCAATTTAGATTCTATTTATAAGGAACTGAATAAGCAGTCAAAGCAGTCTGAAGAAGAAAGTCTTTTGAATATTAAGACACAGAAAGATGAACTTTTGAATGTACAGATTGAGATTGTAAAGCATATTGTATCTGTAAAATTGGCAGAAAAAGAAGCAAGAGAAAAGGCATCCGCTAAAAAAGCACAGAAGCAGAAGATTATGTCTGTCATCGCAGCAAAACAGGATGAGGCATTACAGAACAGTTCTATTGATGATTTGAAAAAGATGCTTGATGAATTGGATGGGTAATTAGTCAGTGTATGGTCATGTGATAGTTAAAACTGTTGCATGACCAATTTAAAATAGTCGTTGGCGAAAGATAAACGCATTTAAGACAATAATATACTCACGATAGGTAACGCTTACACATAAGTAAGTATTCCGAGGCAGGTAATCGGCTTCAACATATGAAGTATCTGAACTGTGCATGAGTGCTGAAGGAGTGAAAGGCTTATCACGACTGGTTATTGAGAAAGGGAAAATATGAAAAACAAAATAGAAGAAGCAAAAGATTTAAAGTATCGGTTAGAAAATAATAAAAAGATAGTCCAATATTGTCTTGGAAAACAGGAAGATAATGACGGCGGATTTATTCATAATCCCAATAATGATAAACATAATTTTGTGTTTTCTACCACACAACATCATTCATCAAAACCAATATATTTAGATGCTTACTATGGATATTATGGCAATAGTAATGTATCTATGTTTAATGATGAATTTTACATTAAATGTATGGTAGAAGCAATAAATAAATTTCTTCCTCAACTTAGAGAAGAAACAGAGAAAATTATGGGGCAGAAATACAATGAAGCACTATTAGAGGCGAAAGGTGAAGCTGAGGAGATTCTTAAAACAATTGAAGATCTAGGTTTGAATTAGGCAATGAAAAATTCATTTCATTTATTATAGAGGTCGGAGAGTTTTATATGGAAGCTAGAGAAGCAATAGAAGTATTAAAGAAAAATTATCCAAAGACTGCGAAAATGGTTGATGGAAGATATAAAGGTGGATTTGACGATACCGAGTGTGAACTAGGACAAGCAATTTCTACAGCGATTATTGCATTAGAAAAACAAATCGCGATTTCCAGAGAAATAATTGAAGGAAAGTATTTTTGTCCAAAGTGTCACAACTTAATGCAATATCCAGAATATTGTGGCTGTGGACAGATGCTCTATTAATTTGCTTTTATCAATAAAAATTTGATTCTATTGATAGGAGATAAAAGATGATTGATGAAAAGAAGTTGATTAATAGATTGTCAGGTACTCCAGCGTTAGATAATGTTTTACAAGGACTTATTGGAATCATAGATTCACAACCCAAAATAGGTAACTGGATTTCATGCAACGATCCACCAAAACATGACAGAGAAGTATTGATATTCAATGGAAAATCTTACTCTGTTGGATACTATGATGGAAAAACATGGGTTAATGCAATACATCCTATCGAATGGCAGGAAATAAATCACGAAAGGAATAAAAATGAGTAGATCAATTCAATTAGATTCAGACTGTAAGGATATTACCTGTATGAAAGAATTTGACGCTTTGGAGTATCCATGTAAAGAATGTGATAGAGAGGATTGTGATGAAAGAGAAGAATATAAGGAAACCGAAGGTACAAAATAAGTATAATCTGAAACCAAAAGATATAGAAAAGGCAGTCGTGCTTGATTACGAAAGATTGCATCAGGCTCCGTTTTGGAGAAATGGTGTAGTACAGGCATGGTGTTTGTCTGATGGATCAGGTAAAGGCTTCTATGATGGTTGGTGGGATTCTTATTGGATTGGTTTTTACGATTCAGATGCCAAAGCATATGCTGGTAAAATCAGGTTAGATTGCACATCCTATGAAGATATGTGTAATTATAATTTCAAGCAGTTTTTTGATTATTCAGAGATTGAAAATGAAGTTGATTTAGAATTGCAAGAAAAATTATTGGAGAGAATTAATTGGTTGATTGATGAAGGGGTTATAAAAATAGATGGATAAAGTAGTTGTTGTAAAAATTCTTGATGCTAAAAAATATAATCCATATGTAAAAAATATGGAATTTTACAAGATGTATTAGGTGAAACTGCCGTAATTAATTTTAGTAGTAATAAGGGTGGTCTGTGTATAAATGTTAGTCATGGTGATTATGAAATTTTACAAGAATATTTATGGGATATTATAGATGGTGAAGTTATTATTCGATATGTTCGTACAGGTTTAAATATATGGGAATAGGATAAAATGAAACTTTTAAATAATAAAAAGAGAAGTATATATCAAACACAAAAATGAAAAGGAGAGATAAAATTATGTGTCAGTTTAAGAGTGGAATTATTTTGAAAAGCAAAGTGGTTTTAACACCAGAAGGTAATGAAAGTCATTCAGATTTACTAGAGAGTCTTGGAATTGAAGATACTCATATGAATGCGTCAAAAACATTTGTAAGAGCAGAACTGATTCCCCCAAATAATGATAAAATGACTGATGTAAAAGACTGGAGATATAAGGTCGATCAGGATATTATACCTGATTGGTATGAAAAAGATCCAGAGAGATATGAACAGGAATTTAGAGATGCTGTTGAAGAATACATGAATGAGTGGAGAAAACAGTTCAAATTCATTTGTGGGCATTATTGGACAAGTGTTCAGGATGGGAACCATACATATTATTTTTTGAATGGGATTCTCAAAAAATCGGAATTTGGTAAAACAAATAATTATGTAGAGTCTTATGTACGAGATTATCTTATTAATAGTGAGTTGGCTGCTGAGTTAAAGAAAGAATTTGGAGATAAGTTAGTCCCTATTTCTCTTGATTTGACATCTATGGATGGATTTAAAGATTATGGAAGTGTTGAAGGTGATATTTTAGCAATTCCAAATATTCAGTTACTCATGAAATTTGGCGAGAATATTCCATTAATTGATAATTGGTATTGGCTTGCTAATCCGAATCAGACACCGAAGAGAAATGATTCCCGCTATGTCCTGTATGTCGGTTCCGGTGGCATTGTGGACTATTTCGGCTGTGACTGTGACTGGGGTGTGCGCCCGTTTTTCATCCTTCAATCTTGAGCGTAGCGAAAGATTGTTCCATCTTAAATCTTTGGATTTTGCGAGAACCTACTGGGCGGCCAGTGACTAGGCGGGGCGTAAGCCTTGCCGTGGGCTGCCAGTGAGCGACTGAAAGGAGCGGAGAAAACCAGTGAGCGAAGCGAAACTGGATGTTATTGTAAAAGCAATAAATCTTATGGAATATACTATGACAATTACATCAAACCGAAAGAGGTATCCAGTTAAGCATTTAACATTGGTAAAACGCATCCAAAATCGCTGTATGGATATATATGAATATTTGCTTGATGCAAATAGGCTGAAATTGGATACTTCAAAATCAGAGCGTCAAGATTTACAAACAAAGGCTATTTCATGTTGTGATAAGTTATCTTGCTATGCGGAACTTTCTATGAAATTGAATTTGATTGGGAGTGATACAGTAGAATATTGGCAGAAACAAATAAACGATGTGAAATATATGAGCATCGCGTGGCGTTCAAAAGATAAAGAAAGATAATCTTAGGTTGTCTATTGTATGACCCACTATGTCCAGTATGTCGATTCCGATGGCATTGTGGACTATGACGACTGTGACTATGACAAAGGTGTGCGCCCGTTCTGGATCGGAAGACGAAAGAAAGTAAGAGAAACACTGAAATTGGAGTCCCGATATCAAAAGAATAGACAACCTTTCCTGGCTCGAAAGAGTCAGGATAAACATAAAGGAACAAAATATTATGATAGAAGATAGATCGGATTTTGAAAAAGTAGTGGATTTCGGAAATTTGTATCAAGCATATTTAAAATCTAAATCAGGCAAAGGTTTTTCAAAAAGCAGTCAGAAATTTCAAGTTGTGGCTCTTGACGGTATCCATCAAATAAAGAGAAGAATAGAGACGAAGACATATAATGTTTCAATATACAATGAATTTACAATATATGAACCAAAGGAAAGAATTATTAAATCCTGTTCTTTTGTAGATAAAATTGTACAGCACAGTTTATGTGATAATGTGCTGCTTCCAAGACTTAACAAAGAATTTATTCAAATGAATTATGCTGGTCAAATTGGTAAGGGTACATTATATGGTTTGGAATGTCTGAAAGCACAAATGTATCTTGCATATCAAAAATATGGTTATGATTGTTGGATTGTAAAAGCTGATATTAGTAAGTTCTTTTATAATATTGATCACGATGTTTTAAAGGATATTGTTGGATATTTTATAAAAGATGAAGACGTATATTGGCTATGTGAGAAATTTATTGATAGCACAGATGAGCTAGGACTTCCGTTAGGGAATCAGATTAGTCAGGTATATGCACTTATGTATTTGTCTGGATTAGATCACTTTATTACTGGAGAACTTGGAGTTAAATATTATGGGCGATATATGGACGATTTCTATTTGATAGTACAGAATAGAGAATATGCAAAATGGTGTTTGTTAGAAATTTATGAGTTTGTTCATTCTTTAGGGCTTGAATTAAATGGGAAAACTCAGATTATTCCGTTTAAAAATGGGATAAAGTTTTGCGGTTTTCATACATACATAACTTTGGACGGCAAAGTAATTCGTAAGCTGAAGAATGAAAATAAACGTGCTGTTAAAAAGAAATTTAGAAAGATGGTCGGATTGGTGAAGAGTGGTAAATTGAACAAAGAAAAATTTTATGAAAGTTATAATGCTTGGAAGAACCATATATCGCATGGTAATTGTGTAAAGTTGGGATATGAGATGGATAGATATATTGAGATGTTGTTTAGTAAATGAGGATTTGTAAATGTTAATAAATATAGAAAAAGAGAAGTTTATGCTATTCCCATTAAATCAACATATATTCAAGATTATGTTTGAAACAAAAACTAACAGTATAGAACCGATACTGAAAGAGTATGATGTTGATCAGAAAAATTTGTATGATTTATTATGGAAAGAATTTAATATACCTGGGATGGAAATACGAATAGCAAATACAGCATTTGATTTTCTTATTGAATGTTGTGAAAAGAAAAGAGAATTGTGTGAGACATTGAAAGGCGAGATTAAAAAGAATATCTTAATGTCTAGTATTTTCTATACAAATGTTTCTCCAAATACAATAAATACAATAGATTTTAACAGTTGAAACACGAGTTTCAAAGAAAAGTGGAGAAATGTATGAAAATAAAAATTGAATATCGTTTCTATACAGATGGTGATTATAGTCTAAGAAATTATAATAATTTTGGTTGTACTAGTAGAGAAATTGAAATAGAAGATGAATATTTTGATTATATTGGAGTTGTAAATTTAGATAATGATGAAACTTGGAGATGTAAGCATGATGCCAAAAACTTTTTGACGCAGCTACTATGTGACGGAATTCATATTTCATATACACATTATTGGTTAATGGAATATTTTTATAATATTATTGAATCCTTAATAAATTTTATAGATAAAAATGATTCTGGAGAGATTTGTAAAAACTTATCAGGAAATTATGAAGGAACAAGAATTAATGTATATATTTACAATTAGTATATAAAATTTCCGTTTCAAATGATGAAAGTGAGGGAGATAGTATGGATATGATAAAAGGAGTGTTGGAATTTGATCCGTTGGCTCAGGCAGAAAAGGCATTTGGTAACAAACATTGGAGTGAATTTTCTGAGGATGAAATGATGGCTTCAATGGGTTTGGCTTTTTTACATAATGATAGAAAAGATAAGTTGTTACAAAAATCACATGATACACATTTTAGCATGGATTGGAATGAGTTTGAAGAAATTGTTGCTTCTAATGGGTTCAAAATAGGATATGAAGAAAAATTCCCATATGAAGATCATTATGAAAAAGCAGTTATGTTTTATCGTGAAGATGGTTTACTTATTTGGGTAACATCATTCTGGAACATGAAAAGCGTAAATGGTGGAAAATTGTATGGAGAAATTAAACTTAATGATGTAAGTAATAGGGCAAAAATTCCGAGTTGTTCAAATGGTTTTTTTGACTTTGAGAATAATAAATTACATTTTGATACTGATGTAAGAGAAGGGTTAGTTTGGTTTATTGATCAAACGAAACAGTATGGAGAGTTTTTGCCACAGTGGGAAGAAAATAATAAGTTTTTGTGGTTCCTGAATTTTGGGGACGATGAAAAGAATAACAGTGATAATTATAAGGAAATATCTAAGAGAAAAATGACAAAATTCTGTGATAATGCAAAGAAAATTATCCAGAAATACTTAGATTGATTGGATAAAACGAAGGTTTCAAGTAGAAATGAGGTAAAATGTATGAGTTTATATGAGTATGCTTTGAAAATTGCAAAGGAGTATTATGAACAGAAAGTATATGAACATGCACTTAGAGTTGCTGGATTTGTAGCTCAAAATGATTTGATAGATGAGGCGAAAAAAGATTTTTGCATAGTTTTAGCAATTATGCATGATTTATGTGAAGATACAGAATATAAATACCAAAAGTATTTTGATGAATATTATAAAAAGTCTGTAGAGCAAAGATTTAAAAAAGCTCTTGCTATTATTACCAAAGATGATAAAGTAGATTATTTAGATTACATAAAAAATGTTAAAAATCACGCTAAAGATTATCCAGAAGTTTATTGGGTAAAAATTGCTGATATGAGAGATCACTTAGAACAAACAGATACATTAACAGATAAACTAAAGGAGAAGTATTTAGCAGCATTGCCGTATTTATTGTAATGAAAGAAACATTTCATTATCTGATTGGAGGTGATTTATTATATCTAACAGAAGTAAAGAAGAATTATCGTTTATTGAGTATCAAGATGAATTATTAAATGCAGAACATAGTGGATACATTCAAGGATATAATAGAGCTATCAAAGATTTTGTAGAAAAATTAAATGATTATTCGTATGGCAGAACTAATGGCGTTTATATTGAAATCCCATTATATAAGTTTAAAGAGATATCAGAACAATTAAAAATGGGCAATTGGGAGTGATTTATGAAAGTATTAATAGAAATACCAAAAGAATATGAAATTGATTTCAATGCAGATAAATTCAAAGACTTCTTTTCAAGAGCTATTGCAGATATGAATTGTCTGTGTGGAAATTATGAAACAGAAATAGCACATATGTTAATTGGAGCATTTGGTAATGGAGAAATAATTAAATAGGTATCCTGATACTTTGGAGAGTGGACAGGATACCTATAAGCAACAAAACGGAAAAACCGTCTTGATAAATCTGATTATAGCAATTCTAAATGACTTATTCAAGTCGGTAATTCAATATTTGGGAAATAAAATAATAAGTAGGAAGTGATAAGGGTAGTTTGAAAAAATACAATATTATTTATGCTGATCCACCTTGGGATTATGGAAACACAAAAAATCTCAATGGTGAATTTTGGGGAATAGCAGATAAACATTATGATGTTATGAAGTTTAAGGATATATGTAATTTACCTGTCCAAAATATAGCAGAAGATGATTGCTATTTGTTCTTGTGGGTTACTTCACCGTTTCTTGAAAAAGGATTTGAAGTTATTAAATCATGGGGATTCAAATATGCAACAGTAGGATTTGTTTGGATAAAAATGTTAAATGATATGTCTTCTGTAAGAGAAGATGGACTTGGTAAGTATACAATTTCTAATGCGGAATATTGTCTTATTGCTAGAAAGGGTAAATATTGGCGGGAAGCGAGGAATGTAAAACAAATAGTCCAATATCCCAAAACAATACATAGTGCTAAACCGTCTGAGGTAAGAGATAGAATAGTTTCCTTATGTGGTGATTTGCCGAGAATAGAACTGTTTGCAAGAGACTTATGTGATGGATGGGATAGTGTTGGGAATGAGATTGACGGAAGAGATATTAGAGATGTAATTAAGTAGTAATAGAATAAATCATTTTAACAAATTAAAGAAAGGATATAACAAGTAATTCCGGATAAATTAGCGTTGCAACGCCTTGTAGATAAGGCATTTGGGAAGTAATAATAAAAGATTTAGTTTAAGAAAAGAAGAAAAAGTAAAATTAACAGCAAATATTTTATTTTCTGGTATTGGATGCCAAGAACGAGGATTCAGAGATTCAGGATTATTTGATATTGAAGTATTGAATACATCAGATATAAATAAAGAATCCGTTTTGTCATATGCAGCGATTCATTGTAATATGACGAATGAAATGGTTAATGAATACAAAGATTATCCTTCAAGAGAGGAAATGGCGCAGTATCTAACGGACATAAATTTAGGTTATGATCCAGAAAAGAATAAACAATTTGATTGGTTTAAGTTAGTAAAGAGAAAGAAAAATGATTTAGAGAAGTATTGGTTAGCTTGTAAGTTGACACACAATCTTGGAGATATTACAAAGATTGAAGATTTACCATATGCGGATTTTTGGACAGTTAGTTTTCCATGCCAGTCAATATCTGTTGCTGGCAAGATGAAAGGACTGAAGCCTGATAGCGGAACAAGAAGTAGTTTATTATGGGATAATATAAGATTACTCAGTAAAGCAAAAGAAAATAATAAACTTCCTCAATACATAATGTTTGAGAATGTTAAAAATCTGGTAAGCAAGAAATTTATTGATGATTTTAATGATTTGTTGGATGTCTTGGATGAGTTAGGATTTAATTCTTATTGGTCGGTGATAAATGGGAAAGACTGTGGAATTCCTCAATCAAGAGAAAGAGTATTTGTGATTTCGATTAGAAAAGATATTGATAACAGTAAGTATACATTTCCTAAACCATTTGATACTGGTGTCCGCTTGAAAGAAATTTTAGAGACACAGGTTGATGAAAAATACTATTTATCAGATAAAAAAGTTCAAAAATTTCTAAAAACGATTGACTTGTCACAATTTTATAAAAACGACAACGAACTTCATCAACTTGGATATATAAATGATTACAATGGAGATGCAAACAGAATATATTTGAATAATGTTGCTAGGACATTGAAGTCAGAAGCTGGAGGTGGTGGGGCAAAAACTGGATGGTATACAATGAACAATGAAAGTATCACGGGACTAATTTCAGATCAAGGTACTAAATTTGAAAAAGAAACCGAGTATGCAAATACGTTACTTGCTAGAGATTATAAAGGGTTTGGAAATCAAGCAATGAATGCTGTAATTAGTGGATTGTTTGAGATGATTAGAATTCGCAAGTTAACTCCAAGAGAATGCTATAGACTCATGGGTCTTACCTTTGAAGATTGTGACAAAGCAGCTAAATTAGGTGTTGCAGATACTCATTTATACAAACAGGCTGGAAATGGAATTATTACAAATTGCTGTGCATTGTTAGCAGAGCATTTATATAAAGCACAATATGATGATACGTATCTTTGTACTGATGAGGGGTATCAAGGAAATTTTACCAAACCACAAGCGGAGTGAGTTCTTCTTGTGGTGAACATAAACCAGTTTTATTAGGTGGTATTGGAGAAATTAATTTTGGTAAGCAGTATCGTCAAGGTAATCGCGTGTATGATGCAAATGCAATTGCAATGTGTTTGACAGCACAGCCGTTGGGTAATGCCGGTGGATATAGTTATTTATATGCTGTTGGTGTAGCTATGCGTGGTAGATATAATTTAGATGGTAAAACTAAGCAACAAATAGAAGTAAGAGATGATGAACTGTCAAATGCAATTACAACAGTAACAAAAGATAGTTTAGTGATAGAAAAGAAGCAATAAATCCCACGTTTCATTTAAACATAACAAAACTAATAATAAGAAGGAGAGTTAAAAATATGAGTGATTTTATATTTGATTTAAAAAATATGAAAGTAAAGCCGTTACCAGATTCAATTATTTTTCAAAGAAAAATCATAGATGAATCGTGTAGGGAGGATATTCGTAAACAATTTTTTGAAAATGCAAGACAATTCAATGCCACAATATGTAAAGAAAGGGATAAAATTATGAGAAAAAATAGCGAAGTAGTAGATGTAAACATACTTGTTCCAGACAAGGTTGTAGAAGTAACCTTTGCAGATGGAACAAAAGAAAAATCTGTATGTAAAGAACCTGATATATTCAGTTTAGAGTCCGCAATTTCTATCTGCATTTCTAAGAAAATTATGGGTGGATCTTCTGCTTATAACAATGCAGTTAAGCGTGGAATGAAGGCTTATGAGGACAAGCAGAAGAAAGCAGCTGCTGAAAAAGCGGAACAGGAGCGTATCGAGAAAAAATGTGCTAAGAGACTTGCTTATAAGGAACGTAGGGCGGCTAAAAGAAGAGAAGAGCAGATTGCGATTCAGGCAGAAGCATATCTGAGAGCGATGAAATCAATAGAAGATTCTAAGAACGTTAGTAAACATGAAGGAGAATAATTAAATGGCAAAATATATTAAGAAACCAGTAGAAATAGAAGCATTTCAATACGATGGAGATTTAAAAGGATCAGACGGCAAATATTATGTTCCAGATTGGGCAGTACAAGCATTTGAAAATGGAACAATGTATTATGATTCGTTAAATGGCAGAGAGGAACCGTGTGAATTATTTATACGCACTTTGGAAGGAAAACATCATGTGTCTGTCAACGATTATGTAATAAAAGGAGTCAGGGGAGAATTATATCCTTGTAAACCTGACATTTTTGAAGAGATATATGAAAGAGTATAGACTTGAAATCTGCGATTCATTTGGTAAGAGGTAAAAGTATATGGTAGAAACTATTAGTGAAAATGATGAGAAGAGATTTAAAGAAAAAGTAAATAAATTACTTTCACAAGGATATAAAATCTCTTCAACAAATTGCGGTTATTCTGGAGAAGTTGGTGGCAATGTATATGATTGCGAATACTGGATGGCTATTTTGATTAATGAGTGAGGAATGAAGAAAGAAGAGTAAAGGTACAAAACACATGATTGATTTGGCAAAGAAGAATGATTTGTAAGTACATGTTGTGAGGTTCGATAATGAGAAAATTAGAAAATAATATATTACAGAGATTTTTAGACAGATTTGTTGAATGTTTGAAGAGTGAAATTGAATGTAACACTTTAAAAAATGATCAGTTAGATATTCCGTTTATAATTTCATCTTTATATTAAAGTTTTGAAACCCATACTGATATTTTCAAAGAATTTATTCAAGATTTATGCTTGTTTCCTGACTATAATGTATCCATTTTGGATAGTCAAAATGATTATAATGGGTTGATTGATGTAGAAATAAATCTTGTAAAATATCCAGATGATGAAGAAGATGAACAGTGGTATATGAATAGTCATAACCCAAATTATGATTATAAACTTTGCTTTACATATGACACAAGAGATTACGGCTATTGTCAATGTACACCTGATATGCCAGATTACAGAGAAGACAAGCAGTGTTGTGGTCATGGATGCGATGCAGCGTTTTGTAAGTTTTCTCTACATAAAGTTTTACATATTGCTTCTGGTTCATGGGAAGGTGATGAACACGATTATTGGGAGTTTGAAGATGAATTCTATTTGGATGATAAAGAACTTGCCAAGAAGAAAGAAAATGAAGATAGAGAAAGAGAGATTGAGGAGTTGAAAAATAGAATTGAAGCGGATCAGAAACGTTTGAAAGATTTAGAAGGTGAATAAATGGATGGTATTTGGAGCACATACACAGGAATTCCAATAATTGTAACAGATAAAAGAAAACAAAAAAGAACGCATAGAAAAAAGAGAATTAATAAGAAGTGGGCTAAGAGATATGGATATATAGAAAACAATTATCCATATATAGAAGATGGAAAGGCGATAATGTTCAAAGGCAAAATATACATAAATGAGAATACATATTTGAAGTTAAAGAATAATATTCAGAAATTTCCACCTCATATTGGCACTGGTTTTGGTACAGAAGAATACCGAATATGTGATCTGGAAAAAGAAAGAACTTATCAGTATTTAAGTCTTAAATCTTGCATTTCATAGGAGGAGAAAAAGAAGTTATGAGCATGGAAAGTCATTATTATGTTATAGCTGGTTATGATTTGACTGGCAACGAGACAGACAAATTTAAAGATTGGAAGTGGTCAGACGAAGGAGAAGATTATATTTGCAATCAATACAAAGGCGAAATTCAATTTTTGATGATCCGATGAGAGGTTCATATTTATATTTTGGTTATGTTTTGGCTGCTGGTGATGAATATAGTTTTGATACAGAAATGTTTGATGTATCTGATATTGAAAAATGTCATGGTAAGGTGAAGGCAGAATTGACAAAACTTCAAGAATTGGGAGTGATTACAAAAGATCCACATTTTAAACCTAAGTTCAAAATTATTGTATTTGAAGAATGTAGATAAAAAAATAAGCAAATAGAAAATATTAAAAAAGGAAAGGATAAAAATCAAAAGTTCCTATAGGTGAAAAGTGCGCACGGCTTATGACGGTAAGCAAGAATGGAACAGAAGAAGTATATGGATATTGAGCGTCTGAAAGACAAGTATATTGATGGATTTCAGAAAGGTGATTACATAGTAGTACAAGAAAAGATTGATGGTGCAAATTTTTCAATCAGATATGATGAAGAAACAGATAGTATTAGAGCATTCAGTAGAAAAAAGATTCTTGATTTAGGCAACAATCTTCGTGGAGCATGGGAGTGGTCGCAGAAGTTAGATAAAGAATTGGTAAAAGAAGTATTAGGTGCAAAGTTGGTTTTGTTTGGTGAGTGGCTAGTATCACACACAATTGTCTATCCTGATGACAGATACCAGAACGCATATTTCTATGATGTGTGGGATACTGATTCAGAAAGATATTTGGATCAGGATAAAGTAGAAGATATTGTTAAGCAGCTTAATTTGATTTATGTACCAGTGTTTTATAAAGGGGAATTTGAATCTTGGGAGCATTTAAAACAGTTTGTTGGAAGGACAGATTTAGGTGGAGAAAACGGAGAGGGTATTGTTGTAAAGAATATGACAAGGCTTAATGATCCAAATACAAGACTTCCATTTTATACAAAAATTGTGGCTGATAAATTTGCAGAAAAGAAGTCCGTGAAAAAGTTTGATGAAGGAAAACTGGAGAGAAGAGCAAAATTACAAGCCATTGTGGAATCCGTTGTTACAGAAGGACGAGTTACAAAGTTGGTTCATAAAATGGTTGACGAAGGTATTATTCCCGAAGATTGGGATGAGCATGATATGGGAATCATTGCTAAGAATATCGGGAAAGAAGTCTATTATGATTGTGTGAAAGAGGAACCTGAGACAGTAGAACAGGTGGGTGAATTGTTTGGTAAGTTGGCAAGTGGTACGGCTATGAAGATTGTTAGAGGTATGCTTGCAGCGTAGGCAATAAATTCGAGATTTTAAGGCAGAAAAAGAGGTGATAGATAACGAGAGTTTACAAAGAGAAACAGTTCTTAATATTTGATTTTGAAGATGGAAGGACTGTCAAATATGATTTTGCCACAAAAACTTGTATAGGGATCAAAGGTAAACCAGTAAAAGGACTACAGGGTCAATTATCAGGCATAACAATGAGTCAAGTAATTGAGAATTGTGCTGATGAGAAATATGCTAAGTTCCTTAAATTCGTGCAGAATAGATACCCAAATTACATATCAAATATTGGCACAATTCTTTCAAAAGTTCCACAGTATTCAAAGTTTGAACAGATTTTCTCGGCTGGATTCGATGATATTATAGACGGAAATTTTACAAAAACAATCAATGATATTCCAAAATCTTTAATAAAAACAGCGAGAGATAGACAAATAAAAATATCAGATAGATTTTGTGATTATTGGAAAAGAAATCCTGATGCTCATTATCTGGCGTATCAGCTTGATTATATATCTTTAACAGATAAAGATATTAACGAAATCTTTAACAGAGAAAGTTATAACTATGTTGATGGAATTTGTCATTATTATTCGTATTTTAACAAGTTGATTGAAGAATACGAATATAACCCAAAAGCATTGTTACTATACCTTGACACTCTGAAAACTTTTGAAGCAATAGAAGATATGTATTATTTACTTGGTGAATTGGTGGATTATGCAAGAATGATGAATGCGATCAGCCCTAAATTTGATAAGTATCCTCGGAATTTCCTTACCACACATAAAATTGCGTGTAGAAATTACAACAGATTGAAGAAAGAATTTTCTGAGGAGATGTTTAAAACAAGAATAGATAAGAACTTGGAATGTGTATTTGGGGAGTATCAGTTCATTTATCCTGATAGTACCCAGGATATTAAGGATGAGGCAGTGGCACAAAACAATTGTGTAGCTTCTTACATAGATAAAGTCCTTGATGGAGAATGTCATATTATGTTCCTGCGTAAGAAATCTAATCCTAAAGAGAGTCTTGTTACTATTGAGATACAAAACAATCATATTGTACAAGCTAGAAGAAGATTTAACGATCCTGTAACATCAGAAGATCAAGAAGCAATTGATAAATGGAATAAAAAATTTGCAGATAAAGAAAGGAAAGCAGCATGATTACAAAAGGAAATGAAATTAGGCTGATTAAGTCGATGGGAGTATTTGATAACATTGGAGAAGTTTGCGAAGTAACAGATGTATCAGAAGATGGTGTTATCAGTTTCAAATTTGGCGGTTGTCATCTTGGGTGTATGTCTTACAACGAATTTGAAAAGTATTTTGAATTAGTAGAGAAGGAAGTACCAGAAGAAAATAACGAAGATACTAATTCTATGACAGAAAATAAAGAAGTGTATGAATTGATTGAATGGTGTAAAGAGAATGACAAGCCATTTTATCCAAAGTTGTATTTGAATATACTGGAAAAGAGAAATAGTATTACACAATCAATTCTTGGAATGTATAAAAATAGATTGTGTTTGATACAATTTAAAAATAAAACTTTTAAGGATTCGGATTTTAGTGGATTAAAAATTTTGATTTAGTTTTGAGGTCAATGTGTCAGACCTTATTAAATTTGACACTTTATTACTATAGGCGTTATAAAACAAATAAAGCAGAAAGGAAGAAAAAGTATGGTAAATGAAGTATTAGGAATGGCTGGAACTATTGTTCCGATCGTAGTAGCAGTAGGTGGAGGGATTACAATTTTTGCGTCAGGTTATGTAAAAGCGTCACCAGATACAGCATACATAATTTCTGGATTGAGAAAGCAACCAAAAGTATTGATTGGTAAGGCTGGATTGAAAATTCCTTTTCTTGAAAAGAAAGATGAGTTGAATCTACAGTTAATTCCGATTGATGTAAAAACATCCAGCGCAGTACCTACAGCAGATTATATTAATATTAAAGTAGATGCAGCTGTAAATGTGAAAATTAGTGATAATGAGGAGAGATTGAATCTTGCGGCACAGAATTTCTTAAATAAGCCAACAGACTATATTGCACAGGTGGCAAGAGAAGTTCTTGAAGGTAATATGCGTGAAATTGTTGGAAAAATGAATCTGGAAGAAATGGTAAGTGATCGTCAGAAGTTCGCTAATCTGGTAAAAGAAAATGCAGAACCAGATCTTGCTGCAATGGGACTTGATATCGTAAGTTTTAATGTACAGAATTTTGTTGACGGAAATGGTGTAATTGAAAATCTTGGTGTTGACAATATTGTAAAGATTCAGAAAAATGCAGCTATTTCCAGAGCAGAAAGTGAAAAAGAGATTGCTAAAGCACAGGCGCAAGCAAAAAAAGAAGCTAATGATGCACAAGTAAGCTCTGAACTTGAAATTGCAAATGCTATTGCAAAAGCTCAGAAAGAAAAAGCTGTTGTACAAGCTGAAGCAGACAGGGAATCAAAAGAAGCACAAATTGGTGCAGAAACATTGATTGCTCAGAAAGAAAATGATTTGGCAATTCGTAAAGCAGAATTACAGAAAGATGCTGATACAAAGAAAGCTATTGCAGATGCAGCTTATCAGATTCAGCAGGAAACAGAAAGAAAAACTGTTGAGGTTGCAACTGCGGATGCAAATCTTGCAAGACAAGAAAAGGCCATTGCTTTGAAGGAAAAAGAAGTGGAACTTACAGAACGAACGCTTGAAGCAACTGTGAAGAAACAGGCAGATGCTGAGAGATATGCAAAACAGCAGGAGTCAGATGCAAAATTATATGAGACGCAAAGAAAATCAGAAGCGCAGTTGTTTGAACGTCAGAAAAATGCAGAAGCGGATAAATTTGAAAGAGAAAAGGAAGCAGAAGCATTAAAGGCAACTGCGGAAGCACAGAAGTATGCAATGGAACAAGAAGCTGATGGCATTAGAAGTAAAGGGCTTGCGGAAGCAGAAGCTATTAAAGCTAAAGCTGTTGCTGAAGCAGAAGGTATTGAAAAGAAGGCGGAAGCAATGAAACAGATGGGTGAAGCAGCCGTACTTGAAATGTACTTCAAAGCTATGCCTGAAATTGCTAGAAATATCGCAGAACCTCTTGCAAAGGTAGATAAGATTACTATGTATGGCGATGGAAATTCTTCAAAACTCATGAAAGATATTATGGGTACATTGACGCAGGTAACAGATGGATTAAAGGAATCAACAGGTGTTGATTTAGGTTCAGTATTAGCTGGATTCGCAGGAGCTAAGATTGCTGAAAAAGATAAATAAATTATAAAATTGCCTTGTGTGGTGCTAAAGCCACACAGGGCATTAAAGCAAAACATACACTTGACTATCTACCAGAGTGTTCAATCACTCAATCAGATAAAATTTTGTTGTTTTCATTTTAACCTCCTTTCTTACGAGGAATGTTCAAGTTTGTGGCTTGAGCATTCTGATAGGTGGTCAAGTGTGGAAAATAAAAAGGAGAAGAAAGTGAAAGATTGGATTTTAATTGATTATAATTTTAGAGAAAAACTTCCACATAATGATTGTGAATTGTGGATCACAAGAACTTGTTTTCCAGGAGAAAGATGATAATACCCTCCAGCATTTTCAAAGCTTGGATACTGTGTACTATAAGTTGATTCTGATAATGACATCATCATGCCACAATAAGGACATTGAAATCCACCTTGCATGAATTCACAACCTTTCGAAAATATTTAACATATATTATACTACATAATCTAAAAAAGTGGAAGTAAAAAATTAAAAAAGCAATATTGATAGAATGGAGCTACGAAAGAATAATCAATAGAACCAGAGTTTCAAGGAAGGAATATAAACATAATGAAAGAAGAAAAATATTATAGTTTTCAAGAGATTTTAAAAGTCATAGGTTTTGATTATGAGTTTGATAAAAAGAACAAAGAGTATCCATTTAATAGAGGCAAAGATAATGTGTATTTTTCCTGGGGACAGATAATCATATCTAAATGTGGTATTTGGGAGGTGGTAAAAAATAAAATTTCAGATATAAATGAAACTCCTATTTCTGAAATAAATATGATTTATAACATACCATTTCATGAGATCGCCAGTGGAGAAATAAGATGTGGAGTTATTAGCAAAGATATTAGTTTAACTTTCATGTATGACAAAGAGTATAAGTATGGCGAGATTAACAAATCAATTTATGAAGTATGTTTTTGGATTCTGGAACATGCAAAGAGAACAAATGATTTTTATATAATTACTGATGATATGATTCAGGAATTTATGAGCTATTATGTGTTTAATAATCAGTATGGATTGGGTAGTTTAGAGGTTTGTTCTCCGTGTGTAGAAAAGATGGGTGAGCCATTGAAAGGTTAATTTCAACAGGAGGTGATAAAAAAATGATATTTATTTTACTCGGAGTAATTATAGGATTTGTTATAGGATTCTGTGACGATGAATTCTTGCTTGGTATTGCTGGTAGTATTATGGGATTAATTATTGGTCTTTTATTATTTCTTATGGTTGGTGGTATTATTGGTTGTGGACTTGATACAAAAGAAATCGTTGAAGAACAAGAATTGTGTGCATTAAAAGATGCGGCATCTATTGAAGGACAAAAATATTTATTCTCAGGTTACATAAATGAAAGACTTGTGTGTAGATATATAGTTAATACTGAAAAAGGAAAACATATTGAAGAATTAAATACAGAAAAGGTTTATATCAATGAAGGTGATTATAAGCCTGTTGTTAAAACTCACAATATACAGCTTGCAAAAGATTGGTATTATTGGTTTGCACATGAGGCGTTTGTAGATGGATATTATGTTGAGTTTTTTGTTCCTGAAGGTACTCTAACAACAGAATATAATATTGATTTACAATAGGCAATAAATTCTTGGTTTCATTTGGGAAAGTTCTGGCTCCATCATTTAGGAGCCAGATGAGATAGGATATTTTGTAAAATCAATATCAGGCAAATTTTCAATAGAAATTGTGGGTTGAGGATTTTTATTTAATCTTACTTCTCTAATGAGTGTGGTAAAATATGTAGGTAAGTCTTTTTTTAAAAGTAATAAATTATGAATATCTTTCAGGTCTACGAGAGCAACAGTTTTTTGATTAAGCCATTCCTTTACAGTTGTTTGTGCGGTACTGGTAAAAGATGAATAAGAAATAATTATACCATCAACACTATTGCGAGAAAAAAGTCTACCCATAAATCGACCTATTTTTTCAGCACCAATGGGAGAGTTTTCCCATTTCATTTCAATAATAGTTAGATAGGTATTTATTTCAATAGTTCCATCAATTTGTTCATAAATTCTACCAGTTTCTTCATCAGCAATACAGAATGATTCTCTGATGGATATTTTGAAGAAAGTAAATAGATCATTCAATACAGCTTCGAGTGATTTTCCTCGCAGTTGAGGATTGGTTATAGAGAATAATTTATTAAACTCATTTGTAATAGAGTCGTATTTTTCTTTTGAATTATTAAGTTTTTGAATTTGTTGTTGTTTAGCTTTAATTTTTTCTTGTCGTTCATTTTCAATAAATTGTTCCTGTTTAGTAACGGAGTCCTTAAGATTTACTAATTGTTTTATCTCATAAATTCTTGCTTTGGCAGAATCAATATCGTTTTCATAACAAGTATTAAATGCAGTAAAATCAACGACACGCTGTAACAATTTCCGTCTTATTCCTAAGTATTCATCAGTATCTTTGGAATTAAGATGTTCCAAAACGTCTCTTGTTATATCCTTTTTACTAATTTGTTTAGGATCATAGCTTATAAGAGAATAGTATTTATTAAGTAAAGATATAGGAGTGCCAACATTTTTGAAGAATGCCAGTAAATCCTTTTTAGTCCTATTAATTCTAGGTATGGCATCGACTAATAAATTAAATAAGTCTGGAGGAAAATGATATGATGTAGCCATTTCGGTCAACCCCTTATAGTATGATGGATAATTATACCATAATTCGAGTTAAATATAAAGTAGTGAATTTATATTAAAAAGGGAATTTATTTGGAGGTGAGATAAAACATTAAAAAATTAGTAGATCACATAAAAGGATCAGAACATTATATAAAAGAATTTGCAACATGGGAAGCATCAGAGCAGATTATAGATGATAACAAAGCATTCTGGATGTTAAGAAAGCCAGGAAGCCAGTATCAGAAAGTTTGTCTGTATCGTGATGGTTGTAATATGTTTGTGTATGGAGATTACGGACAATTCACGTTTGATAACATGAGTTGGACAGGCAGTGTTTATAATCTGCAATATGACAATATCGGTTATCAAATGGAGAAGTTAAATCATGAGAGCAGAGAATCTTTAAGAGTATTCGATGATAACAAGTGTATTGATGATATATTTGAATGGCTGAAAGAGCAGCTTGAAAGTTATTATTCTTTAGAAGAGGATGAAGTAGAAAAGGTATTAAAATTCTTTAACTCTAATACATGGGATAATGTAGATGAAATAGAAATCGAAGAATTTTGTGATAAGAACGACTTATCAGAAGTAGAAAATATTATTGATTTCACAAGAGAGTGTTGCAAAAATGCAGAAGAATATGAATGGATACCATTTTTGAGAAGTAACTATAATCGACTGTATGACTTTGGAGATGAAGCGTGTGAAAGTTGGTTATGGAATGCTGGTAAGTGTATTCATCAGAGATATTTTATCTGTATGTATGCGTTGCAAGTTTGTGGCGAAAAATTATTGAAAGAAAAAGAAGAGGATAAAAAGTGAATCTGTTTGATAAATATAAGTGTATTTTATGCAAGTATAAAAAATATAACAAAGATGTCGATTCGTGTTTCAATTATCAAGAAAAAGATGAATACGGATATCCAATAGGTGAATGTAAATCTTTATCGAATATTTATTATGGAACGATCACGAAATATTTTCCATTCAAGCAGATAAATGATTTCTTAACAGAAAGAACTTGGCGAAAAGAGAATAAATATATGGAAGCCATGAATAAAAAATATGGGAATTGTACATTAGAAACAGATGATATGAAATTTATTTGGGGCGTTAAAAGCTGGGATGACTTGACTGGCAAAGATGTTTGTATGTATACAATGAACGATATTGATATTACATATGACAAGAAAAAGAAGGAGTATATGCTTGGTATAGAAACAGCATATATGTTTAAGTCTTATGCCGGTGAATGCAATTATCTTAGAGATTGTTTGAAGGCTTTTGCAAAATATATGGATGATAACGGATTAGAAAAGAATAAACCATATATGTTATTTATGAGTAATCCATGTACAAGCATGACGGCAGATACTATTGAAAAACTATATACAAATTTTAAAATTTTCGTTGACGGATTTTGTAATCAAGATATAGGCATGGAGGAGAATACATAAATATGGACAAAAATCAAGTATATAAAGCGGCATTTGAAACAATCAAAGAGTCTACAGAGTGGGGAATGGGATCCGAAAGTAAGGGATATGGTAATTGGGTTGATGGTGTGGTAACGATGACAGATAATATTTTGAACATTATTAATAATGAAAACGGTAGATCTGTTCCTGCCAATAATTAAGAAGGAGAATTGATACATATGGCATTATCAAAGAAGCAAGAGAAACAGTTAAACGGTGAAATCAAAAAAGACTTTAGAAGAAGTCAGATTCCAAGGATTGAAAGCTGGTGCTGCTGGTATTCTTGGAGCAGTTTTAGAAATGTGTAACAGTGGTAAGACGGATGCGGAGATTGTTAAGGAGATTAAGGATTTATGTGAGAAGTCGTTGAATATGGATGGGATGAGAAACTAATAGAAATTATGGAAGGCGTGGAAGTGTAAAAAGAGAATGATATTTATGTGGTGACGGAATAAACAACTCACAAGGTTGGTAAAGACATAGAGCAAAGCAGCCAATGACGATTGGATATGATTGCAATGTTAATAGTAGACGTTATTAAAAGTATCTAACCAACAAAACAAGTTAGAACAGTTTTGTTTAGTGTTAGTGTGGTGGGTCGTAGAGTAGCCCTAAAATACAGATAGATAATACCCACGTTATCATGTGAGGTGTAAATCCTCACCCACATATCTTTGAAGCACGATTTCAAAGACATAAAAAACAAAGAAAGGTAGAAAAAATATGAAGAAAGTATTAGTAGTTGTAGACATGCAGAATGATTTTGTTGATGGAGCATTAGGGACGAAAGAGGCTGTTGATATTGTAGAAAATGTAGTAAATAAGATTAAAGATTTTGATGGTAAGATTTTTGCTACGCTTGATACTCATTACAATAATTATTTGCAAACTTCTGAGGGTAAAAAACTTCCAGTTCCTCATTGTGTCAAAATGACAGATGGATGGCTACTTAATGAAAAGGTTATGGAAGCATTATCAGACAAAGATTATAAGACTATCGAAAAGAATACATTTGGATCTGCAACATTAGTTAATGAAATTGTAAAACTTACATATGGTTATGAATTTGAGATTGAACTTATTGGATTATGTACAGATATTTGCGTGGTTTCAAACGCATTGTTGCTGAAAGCATATTTTCCAGATGTAAAAATGATAGTAGATGCAAGCTGTTGTGCCGGTGTTACGCCTGAGAGCCATAAAGCAGCGTTAGATACAATGAAGATGTGTCAGATTGATGTGATTGGAGAGTAAATGGACAAATATCTTAGTATTATCACTAACTTTGGATGTCACTATAAATGTCATTATTGCATAGTCAAAGAGAATAATTTACAGATTCCGAAAACGACCTTAGAAGGATTAAGGGAGTTAGATAAAATCTATAAGGAATATGGATGCAATATCATTTCTATTTCGGGTGGTGGCGACCCGTTGCATAACTATGACAAACATTTTGATTGGTATAGAGAATTATTTAAATGGTCAAGAGAATATCATTCAAAACATAATTTATGCTATTCAAATCCAGTTCCTATTGAGATGCACACAAGTTATATGACTGATGAAACATCATTCCCGTTTTATGATTGTTATCGTGTTGTTTATCATGCAAACACAATTGAGGATCTAAATAAGATTCACAGAACAGGAAAAGAAATAGTAAGAGTGGTGTATGTAGTTACTAAAGATTTCACATTACATGACATAATGGATATTGCAAATTATGTTAAAAATAGTGATCAAATTGACGAGTTAAGTTTTCGGCAGTTTGTGGATGATAAATATGAAGCGAAATTCTATTTACATGATTATTTAAAATTAGGACATAAGAAACTTTGGTGGTATATAGAGCAAAACGATTACAATTTGTATTATGTAGAAAATGAAATATATACAGAATATAGAAAGATAGGTGAGAGAGAATGCAGTTAAAAAATGTTTTCAGACATTTTAAGAAAATATGGGTTCATAAATATTGGGTATTCTACTATTGCTGTAAAGCTGGAATTCCAATACAGGGATTATTTCATGATCTGTCTAAATTTTCTCCGACAGAATTTTGGGAAAGCGTGAAATATTATCAAGGCAATATTAGTCCAATAGACGCTTGTAAAAAAGAAAATGGATGGTCATCAGCTTGGATGCATCATAAGGGAAGAAATAAACATCATTATGAGTATTGGCAGGATAATTTTGATAACGGAGGAACACCTATTGAAATGCCAATGAAGTATAAGAAAGAAATGTTATGTGATTATCTTGGAGCTGGTAGGGCATATTATGGAAAAGATTTTACATATATGAAAGAATATACTTGGTGGCAGAACAAAATGAATAAACCTTTAGCTATGCATCCAAATGATAAAAAATTTATTACAACATGGCTATCAGAACTTGTTAATGAAGGTAATTGCATCTTTAGAAAATTAAGAGAAGTGGAGAAATAGATATGAATCAAATTATCAACAGTTTATTAGAAACAGATATGTATAAATTTAGTATGGGACAAGTAATCTTCCATCAATTCTCTGATTATAAAACAACTTGGACATTTAAGTGTCGTAACAAAGATGTATTCTTTACGTCTGAAATGGTTCAAGAAATCAAAGACCAAATCAAAGCATATTGTAATCTTAGATTTACTGAACAGGAACTTCAATATTTGGATAATATTCTTTGGATTAAGGGAAGTTATATAGATTTTCTGCGTCTGTGGAAACCAAGGTTCAAGGATTTTGAGATAACAACTAATGCAGAGTGCGGATTATCTATTGAGACTAAAGGCACTTGGTTGAATACCAGTATGTATGAAGTTCCAGTGCTTGCTATAGTAAATGAGGTCTATTTTAGAATGGCACATGATTATGAGCATCTGATAAAAATTTTCAATGAAAAACTTGAAGAAAAAGTAGGCTGGTTGGAGATTCATCAGGGTAAATATCATCTTTCTGCATTTAGTGAGTTTGGTCTTAGACGTAGACTTTCCGCTGAAGCACAGGAGAATGCAGTAAAGAGATTATCAACAGCAAAATACTGTAGTTCCACTTTTGTTGGTACATCAAATGTTTATTTGGCAATGAAGAATAATTTGATACCAACTGGTACTCAGGCACATGAATATATTATGTGTGTAGGACAGGGAAATCATAAACATAATCCTGCATATTCAAATTGGTATGCAATGGAGTCATGGGTAAAGGAGTATGGGATTCTGAATGGAACCGCTTTGACTGATACCATTATTACAGATTGCTTTTTGAGAGATTTTAATTTGACTTATGCCACATTATTTAGTGGAGTAAGGCATGACAGTGGTGATCCGTATGAATGGGGAGAAAAAATAATTAAGCATTACAAAGATTTAGGAATAGATCCGCAAACAAAAACCTTGCTGTTTAGTGACAGTTTAAATTTCAAGAAGGCAGATGAGATTTTCCGTTATTTCAGAGGAAAAGCAAAAGTGGCTTTTGGAATTGGAACTTATATTTCTAACGACACAGATGTAGAACCACTAAATATTGTTATGAAGGTTACAAAATGTAATGGTCAGGATGTAGCCAAGTTATCAGATGTGGACGGAAAGGGTATGTGTAAAAATCCTGAATATGTAGAATATTTACAGAGGTGTATTAATTGGAGGATGGGCAATGAATAATATTTTACTCATTCCAGGCAGTTTCAATCCAATTACAAATGCACATATCGAAATGGCTAAAACTGCAAAAGAGAAGATTAATGCAAACGAAGTTTATTTTATTCCTGCTCATGATACATATGTTGCCAAGAAGAAAACATTAATTCCTGGGAAAAGCAGGTGCAGATTGATTGAAGAAGCAACTCCAGATTATATGACATATACTTCTCTGGAAATAGATAGTTTTCTTCCGGCAAAAACATACGATACCATTTCTAAATTAAGAGAAAAACTTGATAGAGATTATAAGTTTTATGATTTTTACATTTGTTTAGGAATGGACAATATAGGAACATTGACAACTTGGTATAATTGGCAACCTTTTGTCGAAGAAAATAGGTTTGTGGCTTGTGTAAGAGAAGGACAAAATATTGATAAGACATTGAAGGAAACTGGTTTATCAAAGTATGAGAATCATTTTGTGGAAATAATGATTCCTGAAAATCATATTTCTTCAAGTTTGGTGAGAGATTTATGTGAGCAAGGTAAATTTAATGAAATAAAAGAGATTGTTCCTGAAAATGTATATGAGTATTTACGGAGGTTTTATGATGTACTTAACAGAATTTAATGCAATAGAAGTAAAAAATAAATGTGTTGATTGGATCAGAGATTTCTTTGAGAAAAACGGGAAAGACTGTAATGCCGTTGTTGGCATTTCAGGTGGGAAGGACAGTTCTATTGTGGCTGCTTTGTGTGTAGAAGCACTTGGTAAGGATAGAGTATTTGGTGTTCTTATGCCAAATGGTCTTCAATCAGATATTGATTGTAGTTATTCATTGTGTAAACACCTTGGTATAAATTTCGCTTTAGTGCCAATTGGACATACAATAAATACTTTGAAATATGATATCCTTGGTGCTTTTAATCTTAACGATTGTCTATCAGAACAGGCAGAAATTAATCTTCCGGCTCGTATCAGAATGTCAACCTTATATGCAGTTAGCCAGAGTATGAATGGTAGAGTTGCAAATACATGTAATTTATCTGAGGATTGGGTAGGGTATTCTACAAGATATGGTGATGCAGCAGGTGATTTTAGTCCATTATCAAATTTGACCGTTACAGAGATTAAACAGATTGGAAGAGTCTTAGGATTACCAGATGAATTGATTGATAAAGTTCCTACTGATGGACTTTGCGGAAAGACAGATGAAGATAATCTTGGATTTACTTATGATACTTTGGACAGATATATTCGTACTGGTGAGATCGAAGATGGAGAGGTAAAGAAAAGAATTGATACAATGCATGAGAAGAATTTATTCAAATTGCAGTTAATGCCAAGTTTTCAACCATAGGAGGTATTGAAACCGAAATTTTATTTGAAGAATAAAGGAGTGATAAACATAGAAAAAAGAATTTTAGATGTATGCTGCGGATCAAGGATGTTTTGGTTTGATAAGCATAATGAAGATACTGTGTTTATGGATAATAGAATATTACATGATACATTATGTGATGGTAGAAAATTAGATGTTGAGCCAGATGTCGTAGGAGATTTTAGAGATATACCTTTTGAAGATAATACTTTTAATATGGTCGTATTTGATCCACCTCATCTTCTGAAAGTTGGAGAAAGTTCATGGTTGGCCAAGAAGTATGGAAAACTAACTGAGAACTGGAAAGAGGATTTGAAGTTAGGATTTAAAGAATGTATCAGGGTATTGAAACCAGGAGGAAGTCTGATTTTTAAGTGGAATGAGCAACAAATAAAATTGAAGGAAATATTAAAATTGGTTAATATTGAGCCTCTTTTTGGTAATAAAAGAGCAGATACACATTGGGTTGTGTTTATGAAATAGTATTTGAAAGCGTTCTTTTATTGGGATAAGTAAAGGTGTGTTATGAAAGCAGAAGAATTTATAAAAATTGTAGAAGATATGGATGAGAAGGGTTCTGAATATTATGGTATATTTCCTCCACCAACAAATGCACAATTTGGTCTTAATGTTTTGATTAAACATTTTCTTGGTGACGATTGGTATTCTATTAGTACAAGTGTTACACAAGGAAACACAGAGGCAATATATGATATTTTGAAAAAATATCCAAAAAGAAAGAATATTATAGAAATATTTAAAAATTTATTAGCGGAAAGGATTAGAGCATGAAAGTAAAGTTTTTGGAGAATGTAAATATTAGTGACAAAGTAACAATTTTCAAAGGCGAAACTTTTGAAGCAAGAGAAGATGGCGATTTTATTATGATTCGGATGGAGGACGATAGTACAGTAAAGGCACCTAAATCTGAAATTAAAGGAATCTTAGAAGTTATAGAAGGAGAATAAGTATATGGGGTGTGTAAGTACAATTACCTATGATAAATTTCCGAAGCAGAAAGATGAGAACTATAAATTTCCTGAATTAGCTGTAGGAAGTAGGGTTACAGTTTGTTATCACTATGATACCAGTAAGAAACATTTAGGAACAGTTGTCAGGGATGATTTAGAAGAACCTTACGAAACTATCATTAAACTGGACAACGGCAGGTATTTACGAGGAACTGAATGTCAGTTTTCATATATCTAAGATACATATACAATATATAGATGTTTAAATGAAGGGAAACCACTATATATTGACATAAAAAGCGGTTAAAATTCTTATTTTATTGGGTGAATATGGAGGATGTAAGATATTGAAAGTAAATTATGATGGAGATATGTTTCATGTAACAGCGGAAATGCCAGAAATAATGTTTCATATGAGAACAGAAGATATTGGCGAATTTAAGAAAGCGTTTATTTCTGAGATATCAGAAGCGTTTGATAACGCAGTACATGAGCCAGAACCAAGTAGATATTCAATACATAAAAATTTGGAAGATGGCAATAAAAAGCCATATGAAATAGGCAGTATAAAACATAAATATTATGATTTAGAAACTGTTACTGTAAATGAAAATCTAAAATATATATCATATAACAAAAATAATATGGAACGTACAAGATATAAAAAATATCATCATGTAGAATTAGTGAATGTAAATGGTATTGGAACTGGTCAAATACATTTCATTACAGATAAAGGATCATATTTAATGTTACCTTGGTGCTATATTATTTCAATGGTTCCATGTGAGGAGTGAGGTGATAGTATATAAAATTTGAAACAAGTAAAAAGATAGATAAATGGGTAGAGAAACACAGAAAACAAGTTTGCGTATCTCATGCAACAGCAGGTGAACAGTTCATATATGAATTTTTACCAAGTGGTATTGTAGAATGTCAAACAGTAAAATGTATGTGTTGCAATGAAGAATTTACTGATTATGTAGATTGATAGTTAATAGTTCTGGTAGTAACAAGTAAACATTTCGCACGGTTATCCGTAGATAATTCCAATAATTACAACTGAACAGTTATATCCGTTTTGGGTGGGAAAAGCATACCCTTGGCTTAAATTACGCAAAAATTAGCCATAAACCACTGATGACATAGATTTTATATAGATTTAATCTCTATGTTCCAGTCTGAAAAGGCTGTTGATGTTATATATGATATGAAAATATTTTAATAATTTTTATTTTACAGGAGGAATGCTGCTTAATGGCAAAAAAGGAAAAGAAAGCGTTGGAAAAGAAGAACTGGTCAAATTCATTCATGCTTATTGGTGAAGCAAAAATCAATGAGTACACCTATAAGACAGATGAGAAGTCAGAGAAGTCAGATTGGATTTATAACAGTCTCAATTTGGGTGTATATTGCGGAGAAACTTGCGGAACTGTATATGCAGAACTAATGGGTGGATATGGAGCAGAAAGAGACAATGTAGTATATGTTCATGGTAAGGGCGAAGATGGCAAAGATGATTTTGACAACAAATTTACTATTGATTGGGATGACAGATTTGATGAAACTATTCTTGAATCTGTTGGTGATCTATGCTTCCTGACTGTAGGTTTGGAACGTGATAAGGGTGGAAAAGTATTTTATAAGAAATTCCTTTCGCCTTATGACATGATTGCTTATATCAAGGATAACTTGGAAGAAGGCATGGTAGTAAATGTCAAAGGTAATCTGAAATACTCTACATACAACGAGACAACTCAGGTAAAGAAAGAAATTAACAGTGTAGTACTTTCTAAGGTAGATGATAGTAGTAAATATTGTGCGAGATTCACTCAAACAATGTTGCTTACAAAAGATAGCGTAGGCAAAGCAGATAAGGATACTGGTATTCTTCCAATTTATGCAAAGGTACTTGATTATATCAAGGAATATAAGGGTAAGGAAGTAAAAACTAATATTCCATATGATAAGGCATTTGAATATGAGTTGAATCTTTCTGATCCAGCAACTTCTCAGAAGGTTGTAGAAAAGGTATTCAAGGTACAGAAGGGTGTAACAGAAGTTACGTTTGAAGGTGATTTGATTGAGGGTGGAGCTGTTGTAACTGCAACAGAAGATGATATTCCTGATGATATCAAGACGCTTATCGAAATCGGTGTTTATACTCTCGAAGAAGCACTGGCAAAATGTACTGTAAGTTCTGGAAGAGAAAAGAGAATGGTAATCAGGAAACCTTCTATTAAGATGGTTGAGGACAAGGACGGTAACAAGACACCTGTTATTCAGAAGTTTGAGAAGAAGTACGATGAAGAGGATCTGATTCTTGATTTTATGATTGGTGACAATGACGATAGCGAAGACGCATCTGAAGAAGCAACAGAGACAGAAGATGAACAAGTACCTGCTAATGATAACAGTAGTTGGTTAGATAATCTGTAAAATATAAAGATTATTTATATTGAGGTTGCTTAAATGCAACCTCGCAAATTCAAAATATAAGGAGAATAATAACTTGGGAAAATATGGAAAAAAGAACGAAGTAAAGATTGATCCATTATCATATAATATTTGCTTGCTTGGCGAACCTAAGATTGGTAAGACCACTATTATTAAAGAAGTTTGTGAGAAATTAGCTGGTGAAGATGGTTATATCTTCTTGGAGATGAATGGCGAAGCTGGTGCAGATGCAATTTCCGGCATTGTATATGAGGATTGTGACGATTGGGATAAAGTAGAAGATATTATTGATGATATCGAGAGCAATAAGACTACAGAATATGGCGATTTGAAGGCTATTGTTATTGATACATACGATGGATGGATTAAATTAGCTGAATCAGAAGCTATTAGAAAGTGGAATGTCGATCATCCTGATAAGAGGGCAGACAGTATTGATGCGGCATGGAACGGTTTTCAGAAGGGACAGGGTAAGGCTTTTGAATACATGTTTGATATTATTACAAGGATGCGTAGAATTGGCGTTGCTGTAATTATTATTGGTCATGTTAAAAACAGAGAACTTACTGACATTGCAACAGGAACCACATATCAGACATTAACTTCTGATGTTGAAAAAGTATATTTCAATTTGTTAAAGAAGAAGATGCACTTCTTAGGACTTGCTTACTATGACAGAACAATTATTACTGAAAAGACTGGTAAGAAGAATGTTGTTACCAAGAAAGATATTACGGTAAATAAGATTTCTGAACAGACAAGAAAGATTAAATTCAGAGATGACAATATGGCATTGGATAGCGGTTCAAGATTTGCAGATATTGTTGATGAGATTCCTATGACAGCAGATGATTTTGTTATTGCTATTACAGATGCAATCAAAGCTGAACAGTCTAAGTCTGGCAAGTCTTTTGATGAAACTAAAGCAGAGCAGGAAGCAAAAGAAGCAGAAAAGTTAAAAGAGATTGCAAAGGCAGAACAGAATAAAAAGGAAGCAAAGAAACTGGAAGACGTAGTATCGAAGATTACTGATTTTATTAAAGAGAATAAGTCTAATATGGATAAGATCAAGCCTATTATTGCAAAGTCAAAGGAACTTGGATATGATAATCCGACTCTGATTACAGATATTGACGATGCCAATAAGGTATTAGCACTGATTTCATAATGTTCTAGGGAGGAATTGAATTGAGAAGTAAGAAAATGACGAGTGTTGAAAAAGAACAATGGGATAAATTATACCAGTATGTGAAAAATGAAATACTCTTATATGACGGTTCTCAGTCAATTCCTTCTGGTCTTGTATTAAGGCTAAAAGGGTTGACAAAAGGAAAGTATATAGAAAACAGGAACACTAAGGATAAAGCAGATTATTCTTATGAGATTGTTTTATATACTTTCCAAATTTGTAAACCATCAATTATGAGTGCTATTTCAAATAAAGTATTTGAATCTGAAAGTAATAAGTTTAATTATATTTGCAAAATAGTAGAAAATAATATTAATGATGTCTACTTGAGAGTACAGAAAGCGAAGAAAATAGAAGAAAATATTGATAAGTTAGATACAAATATTTTATCTCATAATGGTGGTGAATATCAAAAAAAGACAGAAGAATTAAGAAATAAAAGACTAAATGAATTGTGGTAAGGTGGTGAAAAACATATCAACAGTAAAATCTTCCACAAAAGGAAAGAAATTAAGTGCTTTTGAACAGGAATTGATTGATACAATCAAAAAGATAAATGAATATAAAGAAGCGGCGGAAGCAAATATAGTCTCAATTCTATATAAGGTTCCAGATGCTATTTATGATACAAACTTGGAACTTGAGGAATTTAATAATAATATTTGGAGAGTCTATTGGACGATTGCAAATGATATTGTCAAACTTGAAAAAAAGAGTTCTCTTGATGATATTACAGTTGGTTTATATCTTGAAAAACATTCCAAACTAAGAGCAAAATATGATGAATACGGCGGATATGACACTATTGTAAATGCTGGTACATATGTCAAAGAAGAAAATTTGTATGGATATATTCAGGAATTGCGAAAGTGGAATAGTGTAATTAAACTGGCTAAACGTGGTTGCCCTGTTAAAGATAGACTCAGTGAATATTGCGACATGACCGCTGAAGAAATATACAACGAGTGGGAAGCGTTTATTAATGACATTTTTGTAAATGTGGATTGTGATGTAAAAAGCTATGATATTTGCGATGGTATATATGATCTGATTGAAAGATTGGATAAGGGTGTTGCCATAGGTCTTCCATATAACAATATGGAAATGATGACTAAAGAAACGGGTGGTCAATATCTTGGTTCTATCACTCTTGTTGGTGGACTAAGTAATGTAGGAAAATCAACATTTGCTAGAAATGCAACAATTCCAACAGCGATAAAAGAAAAAGAACGTGTTGTTGCTATGATCAATGAGGATAATTTGGATAAGTGGCAAAGGGAGTTACTTATATTTGTTGCCAATAATATTATCAAGGAAGATTTGCAAAAACACATTGTAAGAGACGGACATTATCAAGAGGATACCAAAAGTTTACTATATAAAGCGGCAGATTGGTTAGTAGAGCAAACACAGAATCATATTTTAACAATTGTTCCATTTACGCAATATAAGACGAAAAATGCAATAAAAATCATTAAAAAATATTCCAGTATGGGGGTTAAATATTTTATTTTGGATACTTATAAGTTGGATGCTGGAGATGTTAGTGATAAATCGTGGCTTGAAATGCAGCAAAATATGGTTGAGATAAATGATGTTATAAAACCAGAATCAAAAAACTTACATATTCTGATTACTTTCCAATTAGCGAAAGGAAGTGTAAAACAAAGATTTTATACACAGGACAATATAGGAATGTCAAAAAATATTATTGATCCTGCATCGACATGTATCATGATTCGTGATTTGTATGATGATGAATATACAGGTGAACGAAGAGAACTGAAAGTTTATAGGCTTGAGGGGAAGAATGGCAAAACTAAAATACCTGTTAAGCTAGATAAAGATAATCATTATCAGATAGGATTCATTATTAAAAACAGGGAAGGTTCTGCAAATAGATATCAAGTAGTATTCCTTCATGATATGTCAAGAAATGTTATGAAAGAAATTGGTATTACCAATGTTCCAGTAGATTTTTAAGGTGGTGATTATAAATATATGACCGTTATCGAATTAAAGGAGTGGATATACAGTAACGGTAAGATTGAATTTATTTTAAATGAAATTGGGTGCGGTCATATAGTCTACCACCCATCTAAAGAATATTATAGCTGCTCAAATTGTAATGGAGATAACAAAGGAGCAATTAATGTAAAAAACAATAAATATTTGAGTTGTGTAAATTACACCAGAGAAAAAGAATTTGATGATAATTCTGATTTGCTTACATTAGTTCAGTACAACAAAAGAATTAATGATAGCAAATTTTCATTTTTTGATACAGTGAAATATCTGCATAAAATTTTAGGATTACCACTTACCTTTAAGAAGCAAGAAGAGAAAAAAGAGGTAGTTGATCCATTATACATATTCAAAAAAGTAAAGGTAAAACGCAAAAGACAGAATGTATTAGATTTTCATGTGTTAAATGAGAATGAATTACAAGACTTTATACCACATATACATATAGATTTTTTTCGGGAAGGAATTATGTCTTGGACGGTAAAAAAGTTTGGTCTTGCTTACAGCTACAGATACAAAAGAAATATTATTCCTTTACGGTATTGGCTTACTGGTGAACTGCTTGGATTTAACATGAGAACTTCTATAGAAAATTATGAATTATTTGATATTAAGAAATATTTTATTACACCTGGATATCCAAAACAAATGAATCTATTTGGACTTTGGGAGAACAAAGAAATAATTCAAAGTAAAGGATATGTAGTTGTATATGAGGCTGAAAAGTCGGTATTAAAAAGAGATAGTTTGAATGATGGAACGGGCGTAGCTCTAAGCGGACATGAAATATCAGATGAACAAGTGAAAATACTTATAGGGTTAAATTGTGAGATTATTATTGCGTTAGACAAGGATATTGATATTGAACACATTAGGCATTGTTGTGAAAAATTTTATGGAATAAGAAAGGTTTCATATTTATACGATAGATGGGATTTGCTTGGGGATAAAGATTCACCAGCAGATTCCATAAATAAAATATTTGAATTTATGATGCAGTATAGGACAGTTTATGACTATGGAGAACATAAAAAATATTTACAGAGTTTGAGTAAAAAGAAGTGAGGTATGAATGGGAAGAAAAACAGGAGAAGAATTAGAGCAAGTAAAAAGAAAGTATGGAGTGGATCGACTGTGGAGTTGGTCACGTTTTAACTCTTATCATAATAGTCCGTATGAGTATTTCTTAAAATATATTAAAGGTATTGATGAAGATAGACAGGATTGCATTTACACAGTTACAGGCGGTATGTCACATGAGATAATGGAGAACTTATACTTAGGGAAGATTAAGTATGAAGATATGGATAGCGAGTTTGAAGATGCGTGGATGACAGCTGGTATTGCAGAACTTAAATTTGATAGAAATGACAGTGAGAAAAATAAAAAGATTGCTGATAAATATTACAAAAACCTAAAACATTTCTTTAATAATCACCATACAATCCCTTACAAAGTTGAAATTGAAAGATTTATTAGTGTCCTGATTGGTAAAAACGTATTTCAGGGATACATAGATATATGTTTTAAAGATAGTGATGGGTGTTTTAATATCTTGGACTGGAAGACATCTTCAATATATAAGGGAGAGAAAGCATTAAATGAATGTGGGCAGTTGGTTGTTTATGCAATCGGTCTATATCAGATGGGTGTTCCGTATGAAAAGATAAAGATTTGTTGGGATTTCTTAAAATATGTAAAAGTGGATTGCGAACAGGCAAACGGGAAGTGGAGTACACGAGAAATAGATAGATGTGAAATAGGAAGTAAATTACAGACAAGCGTAAAAATGTGGTTAAAGAAATTAGGATATGAAAATGAACTTGTAGAATATCTTGATATGCTGGCACAAACAAATGATATAAAGTGTCTGCCAAAGGATGTACAAGCAAAATATAAATTCCATGATTGTATTGTTTATGTGGATCTGACACAGGATCTTATTAACAGATGGATTACAGATATTACGAATACGATTGATGAGATTATAGAAAAAGAAGAGAAATATGAAACTGAGAAACTAATTGATAAAGAGAATGCCGAGATGGTATTCTTTGATACTCCAGAACAAGTCGAAAAACAAAGCTATTATTTCTCAACATTATGTGCATATTCTCCCAATTTACATAAACCATATAAAAAATATCTGGATGTACTGACAGCACAGCAAAATGGAGATGACTTTTTTAGTGGTGTTGGTAGCGGTATATCTGAAAATAACGATGTTAAAGATGAAGATTTATCTTGGTTGGATAATCTGTAAAAGGTGGTGGTTGATTGAATTATACAGTATATCATCTACATAGTGATCTGAGTAATGGTGTTACTAATATAGATAGTGTTACAAAATACAACGAATATATTTCCTATGCACAATCATTAGGGATGAAAGCAATGGGATTTTCAGAGCATGGATCTATATTGGAATGGGTACATAAAAAAACAAAAATTGAATCATGTGGCATGAAATATATTCATGCAGAAGAATTTTATGTAACGGAACAATTATATTTTGAACCTGATACAACAGAATTGTGTGAATCATTACTCGGCACAGATGAAAATGAAGCACAAGTGGAAATCAGTAAATATATTGAGGAGAATAAAACTCAAAAAAGAGATAATTACCACTGTGTTTTGATTGCCAAAAACTATGATGGCGTAGTTGAATTGAATGAATTATCTTCAAGAGCATTTGTAAGAGATGGTCATTTTTATTACAATCCTAGAATTTCATTTGATGAGTTGATTTCTACATCAGACAATATAATTATATGCACCGCATGTATTGGCGGCATATTAGCCAGTGGCACAAAGGAAATACAGGAAAAATTCTTACAGTTTTTAATTGATAACAAACATAGATGCTATTTAGAAATACAACATCATTGTGATGATATGCAGATTAAGTATAATCAGTATCTTGCCTTCATTTCAAAGAAACATGGAATACCTTTAATTGCAGGAACAGACACACATGCTTTGGACGAAAGACATTTGCTTGGAAGAATAATCATGCAGAAGTCAAAAGAGGTAAAATTTGATAATGAGTCAAATTGGGATCTGACTTTTAAGAGTTATGATGAACTGGTAAAGGCATATGAAAAACAAAGAGCATTGTCTAAAGATGTTTATCTGGAAGCTATAGAAAATACTAATGTTATGACTGATTCCATAGAAGAATTTAGTTTAGATTATTCAAAGAAATATCCTGAATTATACAATGATTCTATAGGGGTATTTAAACAAAAGATATTGGATGGCATTAAAGAAAGAGGTGTAAATAAATACAGTAATTTCCAAGAATATAAAGATAAGATTGTGTATGAGATAGAAACATATAAACATAATGACGCTATTGATTTTATGTTGCTTGAAGAAGACTACAAAAGGGAACTTAGAAAACAAGGTGTACATTATGGATATTCTAGGGGGTCTGTATCTGGAAGTATCATAGCATATCTTCTTGGAATTACAGATGTTGACAGTATTAAGTATAACCTGAATTTTGAGAGGTTCATGAATAAGGAGAGAATCAGTCTTGCAGATGTAGATTCGGACTGGTTCAGTGAAGATAGATGGAAGGTTAGGAAATACCTATTTGAAAAAGAAGGACTGTATTGTTGCAATATTATCACTTTTAATACAATAAAAATGCGTGGTGCGATTAAGGATGTTGGAAGAGCATTAGGAATGACACCACAAGAAACACAGGAACTATCTAATCTTGTTCAAGAAGACGAAAATAAAAAAGAATTTGTTGATGAAAAGGTTAGAAATAAGCATAAGGAATTATTTGAGTATGTAGATATTGTGGTTGGTACTATTACATCACTTGGCAGACACGCAGCCGGACTTGTCGTATCTCCACATGAAGTAGATAAGGCGTTTGGTACTTTGTATATATCCTCAGATGACAAACCTATATCGCAGATAAATATGAAAGAGATAGATTCTTTGAATTATGTGAAATTGGACATTCTTGGGCTTGATTGTGTCGGACTTATAGATAAAACATGTAAAGCTGTTGGCATCCCATTTATTACACCAGATAATATTGATTTCAGCGACAAAAATGTATGGGACGATATTGCAAAAGATACTACTCTGATTTTTCAATTTGAATCTGATTTTGCTGGTTCATATTTGCGAGACATTTTAAGTGAGTCAACCATCAAAAATATCAAGAAGCAGAATCCAAATTTCTCATATATAGATTTAATGAGTATGGCTAATGGTGCAATCAGACCAGCAGGAGCCTCTTACAGAACAGAATTATCGCAAGGAATTTATAGGGATAATGGACATGCTGCATTGAATGATTTTCTGGCTCCTACACTTGGCTATTTAGTATATCAGGAACAGATCATAGAGTTTTTGTATAAGTTCTGTGGTTTTACAATGGGCGAAGCTGATATTGTGCGTAGGCATTTTAGCAAAAAAACAGGCACAGAAAATGATATACCAGTCATCAAAGATGGTGGTTATATGCTTGATGATAAAGGAAAGCCAGTAAACAACCATTATATTAAAGGCTTTATACAAACAATGAAAGATGAATATGGTGTGGAGAATGAAAAGGCAGAAGAACTAATTGTAAACTTTCTTCAAGTAATTATAGATGCGTCAGCTTACTTGTTTTCTAAAAACCATGCTGATCCATATTCATTTTTGGGATTTGCCTGTGGTTATTTAAGGCATTATTACACGATTGAAACTTTAACGTCTGCTCTCAATATTTACACATCTGATAAGGAAAAGTCTTTGAGTATCAAAGAATATATCTTGTCAAAAGGCTATACGATAGAGCCTATAAGGTTCAGAAAATCGAAAGCAGAATATGAGTATGACAAAGACAGCGGAACTATCTATCAAGGGATTGGAGCAATTAAATACTGTAATAATACTATTGCTGAAGAGCTGTATGCACTAAGAGATAATAAATACGATTCATTTGTAGAACTTATCAAGGACATGAAAGAGCATACATCTGTCAATTCCAGGCAGTTAGAAGTTCTTACTGGTTTAAATTTCTTTTCGGAGTTTGGTAAAAATAAATATCTGTTAGGGGTTATACAAGTTTATGACAAATTTGCAACTTGCAAGCAGATAAAAAAGAGTAAGTTAGAAGAATTGGGGATTTCTGAATATATAGCAAAGAAGTATTCAAGAAAGGAAACAAATTCTTTATTTAAAGAGATAGACAATGTTGGTTTAGTTAAAGAGTTATGCAACCATATAGAGAATAAGGAAATGGGCATCATTGAGATGATCAAATTTGAAAAGGAACATCTTGAAATGGTTGTATATACCAATCCTAAAGTTAGCGATAATTATTATATCATTGTAGATTACAAAACGTTCAAGGATGTGACTAAGCCATATTTTACAGCACGAAAAGTACGAACTGGCGAAGAAATACATTCAAGGATTAAACAGGGAAGGATATTTAAGGAAAGCCCGTTTGGATTATATTCTGTGCTAAAGATAAAGGAATTTGATAAAGAATTTAAAAAGAAGCCTGTTAACGGAGTCTGGACTGTAACGGATGAGTTAGAAGATGTGTTGACAAATTATGAGGTTATTAAGTAGGTGAGGTTACATATTGAAAAATAACGATGAAAAAGAAGTATTGTTTAAAGGTAGAATTGTAAGACCTATATACGAAAGTGAAGATTACAGGGTATATGCGGTAGATGTCAATAAAGATATCTACCCAGATATCAAACTCACAAAATATGGTAATGCAACAATATCTGGTGAAATACATGAACTAGGCAAAGGGATTGAATATGAGATAAAGGCGATTGAGCAGCTAACGAAAAATGGTTGGGGATATAAAGTTATCAATATCCGAAGAAATAAGCCACAATCTGTTGATGATATGTATGTTTTCCTTCAAGAAATCCTAACACTTAATCAGGCACAGACATTATATGATGTATATCCAGATATTGTTGATCGTGTAATGAATAATAATCTTGATGATATTGACTTGAATAAATTGCATGGAATTAAGGAATATACGTTTAATATCATCAAGGATAAGATTGTTGAAAATTTCTGCTTGGCAGAATTAGTAGTAGAGTTTCAAGGATTATTGAGTCTTCCAATGTTAAAAAAGCTGTATGAAAAGTATTCATCAATTACTATGATTAAAAAGAAACTCAAAGAAGATCCGTATAAATGCTTATGTGGATTAGCCAGAGTTGGATTCGCAACGGCAGATAGTATTTTGTTGGAACTGGAAAAGGCTTCAAAAGAAAATGTTAAAAATGGGAAAGCAGAAATTATTGAGTTTGAGTCAGAATTAAAAACCAGCAATCATAGATGTTTGTCCTGTATGTTGTACCTATTGGAGAAAAATGAAGAAGACGGACATACACTAATGTCAATCAACGAGTTAAGGAATCAGTGTATGAAGATGGTTCCTATGTGTTCTAATCATTTTGTAGAGTGTATGAAGCATGAAAGCATTTATTATGACAAGGAATCTATGGTTGTTTCGATCAGAAGGACATATGAAATAGAGAAATATATAGCAGAGAAAATAGTTGGTGGTCTTGTAAATACAAAAAACAGATGGGATTTTAATTATAAGAAGTACCATACGGTTAATGGCTGTGAACTATCAGATGAGCAGGTAAAAATTGTAGAGAATATCTGTAAATATAATGTTTGCATCCTAAATGGGGCTGGAGGAACAGGAAAATCCTTTTGTACTCAGGCAGTCATCAATATGCTGAAGGACAACAATAAATCATTTAGGTTGTTTTCTCCAACAGGAAAGGCAGCAAAGGTATTATCTGATTATACCAAAGAACATGCCATGACAATACATAGAGGTTTGGGATATATGCCTCCTGATACATGGAGTTTCAATGAAAAACACAAATTGGATTGTGATGCTTTGATTATTGATGAGTTTTCTATGACAGATATATTCTTATTAAAAAGAGTGTTAGATGCTGTTGATTTTGATAGAACAAAGTTGCTATTGATAGGAGATAATGCGCAGCTTCCATCGGTATCATGTGGAAATTTACTTCATGATTTTATGCAGACCAATATTATTCCAACGGTTACATTAACAAAAGTTTTCCGTTATGGAGAAGGTGGGCTGATGAAAGTTGCAACAGATGTTCGCTTTTGTAAGGAATATCTTACAGGAGTCAACAATCAATTTACATGGTTCGGTACAAATAAAGACTATGCGTTTGTTAATGTTGGTAGTGACATTATGGTTAAAAATGCAGTTGCTTTATACAAAAAATTGTTATCACAGGGATATAAAGTGGAGGATATACAGTTACTCACATCATATAAGAAGGGAGATGTTGGAACAGTAGTAATAAACAACGCAATACAGAAGGTTGCTAATCCTAATTATGGCAGCACAGAATGTATGAAGGTTGGAGATACAGTTTACTTCAAAGGGGATCAGATTATACAGAATATCAATAACTATCATGCACAGTTATTTGTAGATGATGAATATGGGTTTGACGAAGATTTAAGAGAAACATTTATTGCAAATGGAGAAACAGGTATTGTAAAAGATGTATTTACGAGTTATCTCATTATTGATTTTGATGGTGTAAAAGTAAAGTATTACAGAAATGATATGCAGATGGTTGGCCTTGGATATTGTATCACGATCCACAAATCACAGGGAAGTTCAATAAAGGTAGTTATTCTACTCACCCCTCAATCTCATGCGTATATGTTAAATTCCAATCTTATATATGTGGGATTAACGAGGATGAAAGAGAAGTGCTTTCATTTAGGGAATATAGATACTGTAAACCAGTCTGTAAAGAAGAAAGCGAATTTTGTAAGAAACACATTTATGCAGAAATTGATAAAGGAAACTTGTGAGAATTTGAAGAAAATAGCATAAAAAATAGTCTATATATAGTGCTTTGGAAAACAGAAATACACTATATATAGACTAAATAAGGCAATGAAATAGGACTTTCAAGTCCTCATGAAGAGAGATTGATTATGAAACTAATTAAAGAACAAGAAATATTTTATGTAGCATGTTCAACAAACGATTTTGGTTTTAAGTTCGATGACACATATGAATTTTTATCTATGGAAGAAGTTGAAAAATTTCTTGGTATGAAAAATGATTATAAAAATCATGTTTATTATCATGGAGTAGATAGATATGGTGTCGAAAGAAGTCTCGGATGTAATGAATTTCCCGAAGCAATATATTCACGTACAGAATATGAAATAGATTGGAGTGATGAAAAATAGTTTATGATTTAGAACGTAACGACAACTATTACATATATACAGAAAATGATTTTTATTCATGTAGAATTATAAAATGGTTTATACCAAAAGAATTACATAATAATGAAATAGTTAAATCTCAAATGAGTATGAAATTATTTGACGATTTATTTATGCATATCAATTCAATTAAAGCCTATAATGTTCAACTTGAAAACTTATATCTTGATATCGAAAAACAATCCATTGAAAAGAGAAAACAAATATATAAAGAAAAATGCTATAAGATTATAGATTCTATAAATAAAGGATTGTCGCCGTATCATTGGGAAATTGAAGAAGGGTATGAAGATAAAATAGGTAGGAGAACTCCATGCTGTTTCATAGGATTGTTTACTGGTAAGAATAGAATGATTGATAAGATAAGACGAATGTGAGGTAATGATTTAATATGAGAGTAGAAAACGTAAAAGTAACATTTGATATTCCAGTACATTTCGGGCAACCAGATAAAAATGGATATGTTTATACAAAAGAATCTTGGGAAGAAGCTGTGAAAAAAGCGGCTGATATACCTACACCAATTGAAATCATTAATGATGATGGTACACGTATAACAGTGGGTGTTACCCAAGATATAAAACTTGTAAAAGATGGAGATGAAGATATCATCGAAGTCTCTGGAGTGTTATTTTATGGTGGAATTTCTGAAAATGTTGAATTCACTAAAGATGTCATTACTAATGTGACTTTAAATGGCATCGGAATTACGAAGTAGGTGCGAAATGACAAATCAAGAGATTATTGAAACAATTAAGTATCTGGATTTTTGTGGGTTATGTACCACAGGCGATTGTAAGAATTGTGCAAGAAAAATAGCAAAAGATAAAGTTTTATCATTGCTTGAATTGGAGAGATACATGATTAATGAAAAGAAATTGATTGAGGATATAAAAGAGTGGAGTAATGAAAGAAAAATTAAATGGACTTCTGAAAACATAATTAGTTTATTAGAATCTGCTCATAAAATCAGTAATTGGATTCCATGTAAGGATAAACTACCAGAATTAAATGAAGGTACAGATGCATTCAAACAATCGAAATGTGTACTTGTAAATATAAAATGGTATGATGGGGATTTATCTCAAGATGTGGCTTGGCTAAATGAGAATGGTAGTTGGTCTTGTGAATCCTCTTATCAAAAAGATGTATGTAAAGTTATTGCGTGGCAACCATTGCCAGATGATTATATTGAATAAAGTAAGTATAAGGCAATGAATGATAGGTTTTTTATTGGCAAAATAAGGAGGATTTATGAGTAAGAAAACAGTAGTAATTAGTGCATATCCTTGTTGTGGTAAAACATATGCATATGAACATTATCAGAATAAGTATTTAATGTTAGACAGTGATAGTAGTAGATTTAGTTGGAAAACTGAGAAAGTGGCTTTACCTGATATGGGAGATGGTTGTGAATGGGAAGAAATAAAAGTTAGAAATCCAGATTTTCCTAAAAATTACATAGATCATATCAAAGAAAATATTGGCAAGGTAGATATTATTTTTGTTAGTAGTCATCTTCAAGTTAGACAAGCATTAGAAGATGCTGGAATAAGATACTGTACTGTTTACCCCAAAGAAAATATGTTAAATGAATGGATTGGACGTATGTATCGCAGAGGCAATGATGAAAATTTTATAAAATTTCAAATTGAACATTGGGACGAATTTATGCACAATATAATGTTTGAGCCTTACGGATTTGGTATTAGTAGACTTGGCAATAACGAATATATTAATATTGATTTTTTATATAACTGGTAGGCAATGAATCGCTCGTTTTAAGTAGTAGAAAAGGATATAAAAATGTATATTGAAAAAGTTAAGCAAGAATATTTTAACACATTGAGTGAGTTACAGAATGAGATGTTACTTTTACAGAGTAGAATTAAAAAAGCAAAAAATCAACTACTAATTGTAAAAACGGAAGAAGATATTAAACAATTTCGTAAGGAGAATGATTTGGAAGAAGGATTAAAACACATTTCGTTATTCGATTAAAAGGAGAAAATAAATTTATGATAATGATAAACGGAAACTGGGAGCAAGTCAAAGATTTATCAGATGTTCTCAGAATTGTATAATAAAATATTAGTAATGAATTTGCTCGGAAAGTAGAAGAGATATTTGAGGAGGAATTATATGATTTCAAGTCCTAAACATGGTTGGTGTAATTTTAAATTAAGAACATTTGAGGGTACACCAAGTTATTTAACAGATGTACCAGTGGATTTACTTATGGCATTTATTGACTACCATGCAAAAGGTTGTGGCATCGCATGGTTTGACGAAGAAGGCACTGAATTTTCTTTAGTAATAACACCATATTCGGTATTTATTATTGAAGAGAAGGACACCACCATTTTACATGATTTTTCTGAAATGAAAATTGAGAATATAGAGAAAGAACTTATTGAAGATATTGAAAAAGATTTATACGGTTGGATTAATTTTACAACAGATGATGACTTGGAGGAAGTTAAACAACATGAAAATGAAATTAGACAGAAATTGGTAATATTAAAAAGCTATATTAAGAGGTGATAAATAAATGTTTTGGTCGTGGAACGAAACAGATAATGAAAATTGGACACATGGTACATTTAATACAAAAGAAGAAGCAGTAAAAGATGCTTTAGGATGTAGAGAATGGATTGAAAAAAGTTTATCTACAGATAACCCAACAATTTATGTTGGCGAATGCGAACTGGTTCCGTTAAGAACCAATCCTGATCCAGATAGAATTATGGAGGAGTTAGACGAAGCATATTGTGACGATTCTGGATGTGATACATACATTTATGATGGTGTAACTGATGAAGAGAGAAAATGGCTAGAGAACAAGTTGTCAGAATTGATGTTTGAATTTCATCAGAAGATTGGTTTGAATCCTGGATGGTTTAAAGTTGTTTCTATGGAAGAAGTTAATTTGAATGATTATCAAGGAGCAGTTTAGATGAAAGATTTCTTAAATAATGAAATAAAAATCGGAGATAAAGTTGTAGCAATGAGGCATAGAGGAACTTCTTCCTTTTTATATAAAGGGGAAGTAATAGGATTTAAAGGTCAATTTGTTGTTATAGGAAAAATTGAAAATGTAGAAAGTGAATGGGGATTATATGATGAGATGAAAGTATCTTCGTATAAGGTGGTTGTTGTAAATGATATAGTAACAAAGTCTTAAAAACCACGCTTTCATTGAATAAGAGGAGGAATATAATTTGTTAAGAATATTTAGTTCAAAGATATTTAGAGAAGATTTAAGAGAATTTTCGCTGCCTATGTTGGCATTTGAAAGGTTTGATGATGTTAAGACAAAAATAAATACACTTAGTAAAACATATAAATTTTGTTTGCCAGTTTCAATAGGCGACTTCTCTGAAACTAATGTTCCAGCTTGCTTTAGTAATAGTGAGGATGAATTAAAACAATTTGTTGAAACACAAATTAAAATAAATCATAGGAAAGCTTTTATTATTTTAGATTTTAAAGTTTCTGATATTTCTAATATTTTATTTTCTGGAATAATAAATACATATTCAAAAAAGGGATTGTATGATTATTTAAATAAATCAACAACTATTAGCATAACTTTAAAAAATCCTATTTTGACATATGGACAAGAAGGTATCTCTCCAAGGGACTTACCAGCAGATATAGAACTTTTTTATGATCATGTATCAAATCCTTACTGCGCATTTCCAAAAATCAATATTAAAAAAGAAAAGTTTAATTTGGATAGATATAAAAATATTATTTATCAAGCCTATATTGCTTCAACTAAAATTCATCAAATCTCTAAGAGATATGACGGGACAGAATATAATGAATACACATTATTTTTTGTAGATGATAAATACAAAATTTGGTTGTATGAAATTATTGGAGAAGAATCTTTTTTGGGAAGATCAACTTATAATGAAAAAGAATTAAGAGAAGAATTGGAATTGGTGCGCCAATAAATCAAGTCTTTTATGGAGGTGAGAAATTATATTAAGCATCAATGATATTATTAATGGAAGTTATAAAGTAACTGAAAAACAAAAATTGTTGATTGAATATAAGGATGAAATAAATAAACAAATTGATGATGCTATTAAAGATGTTAAAAAGGGATATAAGTATTGTCCTAAATGTAGAGAATACTATAGAACAAAAGCATATGAAATATTGAAAACAAAAGAAGAAAGAACCGTATGCACTTACAGAGATGCCGGATATGGAGATGATGATGTATATGAAAGAATAATGTGTAATATAAACTATTCTATTTGTCCTATGGGACATAAAATTGAAGAAAATGTTTCGTATTAAGCATTAAAATCGCAATTTTAATGGAGGAAAAGAAAATGAATGGTAAAGAGTATCAAGAATTAGCAATGAGAACAAATGATGGCAATGCAACAAGGAGGTTATTAAATTTAACCCTATCAGATACAACAGACGATGGAATTGGAGAAGATACAGGTACAGTTTTAAATGCTTGTCTTGGCTTATCTGGAGAAGTTGGTGAATTTAATGACATGATTAAGAAATGGATCTTTCATGAAAAAGATTTTGATGAGGAACATGCTAAAAAGGAAATGGGAGATATTATGTGGTATATTGCCATGATGTGTCACGCTTTTAGATGGGATTTGGATGAAATTATGAAAATGAATATTGATAAATTGAAAGCACGTTATCCAGATGGGTTCGATGTTGTAAAGGCTAATAATAGAGAAAATAATGATGTGTAGCATGGATAAAATGTGTGTTTTAAAGGAGAAACGGAATGACCGAAGATGATATCAAGAAGATGAACAGAGAAGATAAAATTAAATTTCTAAAAAGAGGACAAACAGAGGAGCCTAAATATTTTAACTATGACAAGTATGGTGATTTTTCTGGTGTTTCAGATGAGTGGCTAAATAAATTGGTTGAGGAATTAGACTGGATATGGAAATAAGGAGAATGTGATTGGATAAAATAGGAAGAATTAAAGAATTGGTAGGAATACTGCAAAAAGCAGCGTATGCATATTATGGCTTAGATAGTCCATTGATGACAGATAAAGAATATGACGATTTATATGATGAATTATCAGCATTAGAAAAAGAAACAAATTGTGTATTAGCTGGATCACCTACAGTAAAAGTACAAGGGTATGTATTAGACGGTTTCACAAAAGTAAGACACACTAAGCCAATGCTGAGTGCAAATAAAACAAAAGAAACAAATGAAATTAAAAAATTTGTTGGTGAAAAAAGTTTTTATGGTTCTTATAAACTTGATGGACTAACGGTTGTGGTTAGATATAAGGATGGGAAATTCACTCAGGGAATAACAAGGGGAAATGGAATAGAAGGAGAAGATATTACTGAACAATGTAAGTTCATTAAAAATCTTCCTATGAACATTTCTTATAAAAAAGATTTAGAGTTACGTGGAGAATGTGTAATTTCATGGGATGAATTTAGACGAATTAATAAAGACTTAGATACACCTTATTCTCACCCGCGCAATCTGGCAGCAGGTACATTACGAAATCTTGATTTAAATATTAATAAAGAGAGAAACTTATCTTTTGTAGTATTTGAGTGTGTAACAGATTTGAAGAAAGATAGTAAATCTGAAACACTAATTGATGTGTATAATATGGGGTTTGAAATTGTTCCCATCACAAAATTAAATAGTACAGTGAATCAGGTACACGATGCATTACAACCAGAGTTCTATCAATATCCTGTGGACGGAATTATTTTTGAGTTAGATAGTCGCAAATTATCTGAATCTTTAGGAGCAACTTCTCACCACGAATATTGCCGGATGGCATTAAAATGGGAAGATGAACTTTACGAAACCAAACTTAAGGATATTGAGTGGAATACCTCTAAGACTGGGCTGATAAATCCAGTGGCAGTATTTGATCCCGTAGATCTTAACGGAGCTATTACTACCAGAGCGACATTACATAATGTTTCTTACATAGAAAATTTACAGTTGGGCATCGGTGATACTATTCAAGTGTATCGTGCAAATATGGTTATTCCTAAAGTACACAGTAATCTTACAATGAGTAACACATGGAAATTTCCAAATAAATGTCCCTGTTGTGGTGGAGAAGTGGAAGTGCATAATGAAAATGGAAGTAAGACATTACATTGTATAAGTGCTGAGTGTAAGGCAAAATTATTAGGAAAACTTGTTCACTTCGTAAGCAAGAACGCAATTAATATAGACGGTCTGTCTGAGCAGACATTACAGAAATTTATTGATTTAGGGTGGTTAAATTCATTTAAAGATATTTATTATTTATCAGACTATAAAGAAGAGATGTACAAACTTGATGGTTTTGGAAAGAAATCAGTAGATAAACTCTTAGAAAGCATTGAGAAAAGTAGAAATACTACATTGGATAGGTTTATTTATGCGTTATGTATTCCTTTGATTGGTAGAACAGCAAGTAAAACTATTGCAAAGGAATTTAACAATAAGGCAGAAGAATTTTATGATATTTGGTGTCATGGTCATGACTTTACTAAATTAGATGATTTTGGAGATGCAATGAATAACTCAATGAAGGTTTTCATCAGAGATAATTATAGATGGATTGCTGAGTTAATTGGGGAATTTAACTTTAGAGAGTCAGATAATAATGGTAATGTAAAGCAGGTGCTTGAAGGTAAAACTTTTGTGATCACTGGTAGTTTAAAAGCATATAAGAATCGTGAAGAATTGGTTTCAGTTATTGAAAGAAACGGAGGAAAAGTATCTGGTTCTGTGTCTGCTAAAACATCATATTTGATAAATAATGATGTTGCAAGTACATCAGGCAAAAATAAGAAAGCTCATGATTTAGGAATACCAATTATAAATGAAGGCGAATTTATTCAGATGATCACATCTTAAAGTAGAAGTAATAAATGCAACTCATAAACACATCAAATAGAATTCAAATTTCAACGGAGGGCAAATGAATATAGGTACAAAAATTTTACTATCATTAGTGATAGTTTCTTTAAGTGCGCTTGTCGTCCCCTTAGAGGGACATAGTGAAAATTCAAAAACTGAATATGTAGCAGTACAAACAGCAGTAAGAATCGCAGAAAACGTGGATAAAAATTCTATTGAAGAACAATTAATGCCAATAAATTTTGAAATTGATAATGTTATAGAAGAAATGAATCATAAAATGGCAGAAATAGAATCTATTACGAATAAAAAAGAATGGTTTCTTGCTTATAAGGATATTGTTGAAAAGTATTCATACATAATTGATCCACCAGAAACAATATATGATTATTTTACAGAAGAAGAGTTAGATTTGCTTTTTCGTGTGGTACAAGCTGAGATTGGAGATGAATATTCTTTTGAACAAAAATGCAATGTTAGCAGTGTGATTTTTAACCGACTTTATCATGAAAGGTTTCCTAATACATTGTCAGAAATCTTAACGTATGATCAATTTTCGCCAATTGCAGATGGTAGATATAAAGAAGTAGACGTTACAGAAGATACTATTCTAGCATGTGAATACGCTTTTATGATGGAAGATACTACAAATGGATGTTTGTTCTTTGATAGTAATAATACGTTAAATTATCAGTTTATATTTAATGATTCAGCACATAATTTTTATAAATATTGGGAGGAATAATGATCTATGAATGCGAGATTAACTATTAATTTGAATGATTTTTCGAAAGCTAGAAAGTTCATTAATGAATCAAGTAAATTCTTTAGTGATATTGACGTGATTAGAGATCGGTATGTAATTGATGGAAAGTCTGCTATCGGGATTTTCACATTGGACTTATCGAAACCAATTGATGTAGAAATACATAGTGATGATCCATATGAGATTAAAAGATTCAATGATATTATGAATGAATTTAAATAAATTAATTTGGCTATAAGGTAAATAATATGAATAAATTAAATCAATTTGAATCTTGGATAAATGTGATTGAAAGAAAGTATGGTATTAAAGTTTCTAATTTTAAATATGCCAATAATGATAATTATATAGCATATTTATATGGAATGGATGGTGAAATCATAGGATTATGGAATACTAAAGAAGGGTTTCCATACGAAATAATAGAAGTAAGATTACTGAATGATAATTATAAAGTAAAAGAAGTTTTAGGAGAAGAATTTGCTTGATTATTATGAACAAAAATAAAAATTAAATTAAAAAATATTGATGATATAAAAAAGTTTGTTGGTATAACAAAAAATATAAATCTGATATTGATATTATAACAAGAAACAAGCAGAATCTATTGATGCTAAATCAATTATAGGAATTTTTGATTTATATTTAAATGAAGATATAAATATAAATTATTTCAAATAACATTGCATAATGTAAAAAATTTGTAGCAGAAATGGCAGATTTTAAATAAAAGGGAAATTTAAACATATAAAATTATCTATATGATAGAAAGGAAAAATATATGGAAAAACAAAACGAATTAACAAAAATCAACATAATAATTGACAAACAATGCAATCAAAAATGTAAATATTGCGAACATCCTCATAATGTTTACCCAGTAAGAAGCGATGATGAAATTTATCAAGCGTTTGATTCTGTTATGACGAAACTGGAAGAATTATTTGGAAAATATAGTTTTCGTCCACAATTACAAGGCGGAGAACCAACAATTATGAGCGATAAATTAATAGACAGAATATGTAATAGATTAAGCGGATATCCAGAAGTACTCGTATTTTCCAACGGATATAACAGAAATTCCAGATTTTATACGGAAAAAGGATATAAAGTTGTTACACATATCATTGATTGGTACAATTTTGATATATCGCAATTTCCAATACTTTCTAACGAAACACTGGCTTTTTGCATCACACACGATGAGATATGTAGAGTGGAAGGACTTATCAGTACTGCGCCAAAAGATACAAAACTATTGCTTTTACCTTGTTGGTCGGATAACCCAATATGGAATTGCACGTTAGAGGACAAGATATACTTGTCCGATTTACAAGATAAGATAGATGGCGTTACTAAAGATCAATATCAAGACAAATCAGAAAAAGATTTATGTGCAAGCATGAGGATTCCACTGGTTGACTGTACAAAGCAGACAATAACTCCATGTGGTTTTGTTCCAAAAGAAAAAAATATATCTACATGCACTTTAGAAGAATTGGAAGATAATATTTGCAAAAAAATATATCCAAAAATAACAGAAGATAAAAAATTAAAAGATGCAAAATTTGATTTGGAAACTTATACGCCAGAGTGGGTAAAAGAATTTCGCGATATAAAGTGGGATTGGAATGAATTTAAAAAAAATAGATTTAAAGATGATTGCAAGAATATTAGAGAAGGTATAAATAGCATTCGTCCACTTAGTAGATTTAATACTTGCGGTGGAATATCAGCTGTTTTAAATTCTTGGCAAAATGAATGGAAAGAATTTGCTGAATATTTGGGATATGTAATTAATAAAAGAGGATTTGCTGTATGCCCAGATAATTATTGGGATTAGTCAAGAATAGAATAACTCCAGAATTTGGTATTGCCATATTTATAAATTAGTTATTAAAGTGTTATTTCATCGTTTATCGAAGATATGAGAAAGTTTGAGGTAAAAAAGTAGAATGATAAAAGCAGATAAATATATGATTGAATCCATTAACCATATTTTAAATGATGGATACAAAGATGTGAATCCAAGACCTCATTATGAGGATGGAGCACCAGCGCATACATTATCAGTAAATGGGGCGGTTCATACATATGATATTAGCAAAAATGAGTTTCCCATTACAACATTAAGACCAATTTATATTAAGAAAGCAATTGGTGAGATACTTTGGATATATCAGGACGAAAGTAATAATCTTGATGTACTAAAAGATAAATATGGAGTGGACTGGTGGGACTCATGGGATATTGGCGATAGAACCATTGGTTCCTGCTATGGAGAAACTGTTAGAAAACATAATCTTGTAAGACCGATTTTGGATGAGATTATCAATGATCCATATGGAAGAAGGCATATCATTAACTTATGGCAGAAAGAAGATTTTAGTCATCCACATGGATTGAAACCGTGTTGCTATCAAACACAGTTCTTAGTTCGTGAAGAATATATTGATATGATTATGTATCAACGCAGCTCTGATTGGCTGACAGCAGGTAATATTAATCAGATGCAATATGTAGCATTAATGATGATGGTTGCAAGACATTGTGGATATAAACCAGGAGTATTTACACATTTTATTGCTAATCAGCAAATTTATGACAGACATATAGCTAATGCCTTAGAAATGTTAAAGAGAGAGCCAATTAACTGTCATCCAATATTAGAACTAAATCCAGATAAAAAAGATTTTTATTCTATTACTGTTGATGACTTTGTTTTGAAAGGATATGAATCAAATAAACCTCAGTTAAAATTTGAATTAGGAATATAAGGAAAATATTATGAATTTAATTGTAGCAGTAGATAAAAATTGGGCAATTGGAAATAAAAACGAATTACTAATTCGTATTCCAAAAGATCAAAGATTTTTCAAAGATTTAACATTTGGCAAGACTGTTGTTATGGGTCGTAAGACTTTTGAGAGTTTTCCGAATGGACTACCATTAAAAGGCAGATTAAATATTATATTAACTAATGATATTAATTATCAAGTTTGTAATGCAGTTGTATTAAATTGTTTGGATGATTTATATGACGAATTGAAAAAATATGAGACTAAGGATATTTATGTTATTGGTGGAGAATCAATTTATAAGCAACTGTTAGATAAATGTGATACTGCTTATGTGACTAAAATATATAGTAATTTTGAAGCAGATTCTTTTTTCCCAAATCTTGATAATAATACAAAGTGGGAAATTATATATGAAAGTGAAAAGGAAACTTATTCCAATATTGAATATAATTTTTGCACATATAAGAGAATGGAGAAGATACATATATGATTATTGTCTTACTAGGGGCTTCCGGATCAGGGAAGTCCATAATCGAAAACGAACTGGCAACACATTATGGCTTTGAAAAGATTATTTTATATCATAAACAAAAGAGGTAAAAGAATGAAAATATTAATTGTGTTGGTTATATGCATAATTGCAATTATTATATTCTCATATATGTGTGGAATAACGTTAATAAATAAAGCGATTAAAGGTTTTAAAGAAATATTCTGAAGGAGATAGAAAAGTTTGGATAAACAAATTTTTATAATCAATGGTTCTGGTGGAGTGGGAAAGGATACATTTGTGGAATTGGTATCTACAGAACTAAATGATATATTTAAAAAATTTCATACAGTAATAAATTTCTCTTCTGTAGATAAAGTGAAAGAGATTGCAAAGCAAATAGGATGGACTGGTAAAAAATCTGAAAAAGACAGAAAGTTTTTATCTGATTTGAAAATTCTAACAAGTGAATATTGTGATATGCCCTTTGAAAGTATGAAAAATAAAGTAACTGAATTCATAAAAGATGAAGAAAGTAAATTTTTATTCTTACATATTAGAGAACCAGAAGAAATTACTAGAGCAGTAAAGGAATTTGGTGCAAAAACAGTATTGGTCATTAGGAATTCAGTGAAACATATTGTTTCAAATATGGCAGATGAAAATGTTTTCAATTACAATTATGACTTTATTATTGATAATAGTGGTACAAAAGAAGAATTGAATAATAAAGCAAAAGATTTTGTTCAGGAGGTTATTGATGGTGAATAGAACAATTTACCTTGCAGGTGCGATAAACTGTTATTTTAATACAGATGAACATGATTATCCTAAACAATGGAGGAAATATGCGAAGGAATATGTTAAGAAACTATATAATGACATTACGCTTGTATCTCCAATTGATTATTATGAAATTGGCAAGAATTATCATAAATCTGATACTGAGGTTATGCGATTCGATCTTAGAATGGTCAAAGAAGCAGATATAGTATTATGTAACCTTCGTGACATACATACGTCTCTTGGAACCAGCGATGAGATACTATATGCATTTATCAGTGGTAAACCAGTAATTGGTTTCTTAGAAAATGAATCAGAAATGAAAATTTTACATCCATGGAAGATTGAACAGATTGACAGGATCGAAACAGGCGAAGATGCTATGAAACATGCAATAGATTACATCTACAGATATTATGTAGATAGATATAATTAAAACGAGAGAAAATATGTAATTAGTAACACACAAAGGGTTGCAATGCACACAAATATTGATGATTCAACAACGAATTGGACATTAAATTTGCGTGATGGTGGAAAAGGGAATTTGAAGAGGTGATAAATTAATGGATCTGATGAAAAATGAATATTATTATAATTCAAATTTTAGAAAATATGTTGATGAATATTGTAATAATAACAGATGTACAGTTGATGAGGCGTTTGATAATGAAGAAATAAAAAGAATGTTTTGGAGGTATACAGAAGTATAATATATGGGTTTTACATTGGAAGAAATAAATATGATGTTGGAACTACTGACAGTAGAACAGTGTAAACAGACAGTAAGAAATAATGAGAGTATCATTGAAAAATATGAAACTATTAAACAAAAATTACATGCGTTAACTAGAAATTTTAGAAGTTAAATTGTCTGTTTTAAGGTGTGATAAAAGAAGGAAAATATTGTTGAATAAATTACAGAGTATATTAAATAAATTTAATATGGATCAACTTATTTTTATTGTAGGAAGTATTGGTTTTATAAGTTCTTTTATTTATAAAATACGCAACAGATAAGGAGGAAATAGTTATTGAAGATAATTAAGAAAGATGGAACATTAGAAAATTACGATGAACAGAAGATAATCAATGCTTGCAATAAAGCGGCAAGAAGGGCAATGATTGAACTTTCAGATCAAGATTATCAAGTCATTTGTAATGCCGTGTGGGATAAATTGGTAGAGAATGATTTAGAAGATACTGAAATTTATGAAATGCATAATATTGTAGAAGCAGTATTAGAAGAATATTATCCAGTAGTTGCAAAGATGTATAAAGAATATAGAAATTATAAAAAAGACTTTGTACATATGATGGATAAGGTATATGAAAAAAGTCAGACAATTAGATATATTGGGGACAAAAATAATGCTAATACAGATTCTGCATTAGTTGCAACAAAGAGAAGCCTGATATTTGGAGAATTAAATGGAGAATTATACAAGAAATTCTTTTTAACTTTAAATGAGAAACAAGCAATGAAAGATGGATATATTTATATTCATGATAGGAGTTCTCGCTTGGATACTTTCAATTGCTGCCTTTTTAGGATTGGCAAAGTAATGAAAAATGGCTTTGAGATGGCAAATGTATGGTATAACGAACCAAACTCACTTGATACGGCATTTGATGTTATGGGAGATATCATTCTTTCAACGGCAGCACAGCAGTATGGTGGATTTACAGTTCCAGAAGTAGATAAAATACTCTCACCATATGCAGAGAAATCATATTGGAAATATAGGAAAGAGTATGCAGAGGTATGCGGATATATTGAAAAAGATAATGAGACTAAGATTACTAATACTTCCAGTGCTGAAGAATGGGTTATGAAAAAGATACAGCGTGATTTTGAACAGGGATGGCAAGGAATTGAATATAAATTGAATACGGTTGGTTCAAGCCGAGGCGATTATCCTTTTGTTACGATGACTATTGGGTTAGCAACAGATAAATTTGGTAAGATGGCGGCTATTACATTGCTAAATGTACATAAAGAAGGTCAGGGAAAGAAAGGATTTAAGCGTCCTGTGCTGTTCCCTAAGATTGTGTTTTTGTATGATAAGAATCTGCATGGAGATGGTAGTGAAAAATATTCGAGTGCAGATGTATTTAATGCAGGAATAGCATGTAGCAGTAAAACAATGTATCCTGATTGGTTGTCATTGACAGGAAATGGATATGTACCAGAAATGTATAAGAAATATGGTAGAGTAGTATCACCTATGGGCTGCCGGGCATTTTTATCGCCTTGGTATGAGAAGGGCAGTATGTATCCAGCAGACGATAATGATAAGCCAATATTTGAAGGAAGATGTAATTTAGGGGTTATTTCACTTCATTTACCTATGATATTGGCAAAAGCAAGACAGGAATCAAAAGATTTTTATGAAGTTTTAGAATATTATCTTGAACTTATCAGAGGGTTACACAAGCGTACTTATGATTATATTGGAGAACTTAGAGCAAGTGTAAATCCAGTGGCTTTTTGTGAAGGTGGTTTGTATGGTGGACATTTAAAGCCAGAAGATAAAATTAAATCAATACTTCCACCGATGACTATGAGTTATGGAATCACAGCACTGAATGAATTACAGAGATTATATAATGGTAAATCTATCCGTGAAGATGGCGAGTTTGCATTAGAAGTAATGCGATTCATTCAACAATATATAGACAGAATTAAAGAAGAAGATAAGATTTTATATGCAATCTACGGCACACCAGCAGAAAGCCTTTGCGGATTACAGATTGAACAATTCCGTAAAATATATGGAATTATTGAAAATGTATCAGACAAGCCATATGTAAGCAATAGTTTTCACTGTCATGTATCTGAGCAAATGTCTCCTATTGAAAAACAAGATAAGGAAGAAAGATTTTGGGGATATTTTAATGGTGGTAAAATACAGTATTGTCGCTACAATTTGGGATATAACATAGAAGCAATTAAAACTTTGGTTCTTAGGGCGATGAAGAAAGGTTTCTATGAAGGTGTAAATCTTGCAATGTGTTACTGTGAGGATTGCGGTTATCAGCAGGTAGAAATGGATGTGTGTCCTAAGTGTGGTAGTAATAAGATTACAAAGATTGACAGGATAGAAAATCCGTTTGTCCTGTATAAATAGGTTAAATTGCGGAGAAGTCCTTAGAGCCTCAAGAAGCTACAACGTAACTGGAAACGGTAAGCGTGAATGCGGAACAGCGAAAGCACATACCATAAAAATTCTTGGGATTGGATTATCGAGGATGGAAGTTCCTCAGACGCAGCGAAACTCCTTAACGAATATGACGAAGGAGGACGTTCAGAGACTATAATCCTACATAGATTGTGTAGTCCAAACCGTATATAAATATTACGAAAGTAACGGTAGATAGAGATATTGGAACGGTTATCTCGGCTTTACAAGAGTTCATGGAGAAACTAGGTATAATGATGCAAAAAATTCGGAGATTAGAGATAGAATAAGCATGTAGTTGGAGGTGTTTATACGACAAAAGATTTTAGAAAATATATAGGTAAAAAATACTCAACAAATGAAGGATATAAAATAATAATCATTGATTATATAGATAGACAACATGTTCTAATTAAATTTGATGATAGACCAGATTTACAAATTTGGTCTACTCTTCAAAATATTAAGATGGGACAAATTAAAAATCCATATCATAGAACAATATTCGGTTTGGGATATTATGGGAAAGGTAAATATACAGCAAGAATTAACAATATTAAAACAGAAGAGTATGTTAAGTGGTTTAGTATGTTTAACCGTTGTTATAATGAAAAATATCACGAAAAGCAGCCTACATATATTGGATGTAGTGTATCAGAAGAATTTTGGAATTATCAAAATTTTGCAGAATGGTATAACGAAAAGAAATATGTATGTAATTATCCATTAGAATTAGATAAAGATTTATTATATGAAGGGAATAAAATTTATTCTCCAAGCAGATGTTGCTTATTGCCAAAGGAAATAAATAATGGAATTAATTATCATCGACATGATAGAAAATTTATGACTAAGCTGTATCAGAAATACAAAAATGAACTTCCTTACTATCTAAGAATGGAATTATATAAACTAGCATTAGATAATAAGGAGGTTGCAGCATAAATGAATTATCATAATATTGCTTATTCAGATATGAACAACGGAGAGGGTTTGAGAGTAGTATTATGGCTCTCAGGCTGTTCCCATAAATGTAAAGGATGTCAAAATCCTCAAACATGGGACGCTAATAGTGGCATACCATTTGATGGATCATCAAAAGAAGAATTATTTAGAGAACTTGATAAGGATTATATTTCAGGTCTGACACTAAGCGGCGGTGATCCGCTCTTTGAAGGTAATTTGGATGATGTGTTGGATTTAGTCACAGAAATAAATAAACGATACAATACTCCACAATACGACAACCAAATTCGTCTTTCAATACCGAAAAAATCTATTTGGTTATATACAGGTTATACATGGGAAAATATTTTTGATAAACAATTATATGTTGCAAATATACCATATAGTAATAGATTAAATGATTTATATATTTTTATTAAACGTAAAAGAATTATATCAAAATGTGATGTTTTAATTGATGGACAATATATAGAATCACAACGTGATATCACACTTCCGTATAGAGGATCTTACAATCAGCGTTTAATCGACATTCAGCAATCATTACAAAAAGGTAAAATAGTATTATGGCAAACATGATTATAACAAGTGAATGCGAACAATGTATTCACTCAGTGATAAATGAAGAAGATAAAGCACGAGTGAAAGTATACTGCAAAGTGAAAGATAAAACTTACTATTACGGACAATGTATACCATGTGATGACAAAGAAAAGAGGTAGATTAGTTATAAAACATAAAACGATAAAGATAAAATATTTTACAGACAATATAGAAAAACTGGCATATATCGACGGCAAATCGGATTGGATTGATTTGAGGGCGGCAGAAAGCGTGGATATGAAAGCGGGAGAGTTTCGGTTGATTCCTCTTGGAGTGGCTATGGAACTCCCGGAGGGCTATGAAGCCCATATTGTACCGAGAAGCAGCACCTTTAAAAATTTTGGAATTATCCAGACAAACCACCAGGGAGTCATTGATTCTTCTTACTGCGGCGATAATGACCAATGGTTCATGCCCGCCTATGCTTTGCGGGATACGCACATTGAAGCCAACGATAGAATCTGCCAATTCCGTATTATGGAAAATCAGCCTGTGCTGGAATTCGACGAAGTGAATTCCCTGGCTGGAAAAAACCGGGGCGGATTTGGAAGCACCGGAAAAAACTGAATAATGAAATAGTATAAGAAACTCCTTCCAAGAGATAATAAAATGAGAAACCAGCGGAAGGAGTTTTTATTATGAATACGGAATCAAAAGGTACCAGAAGCGGCGGGAACGAAATACAGCAGGGAAGTATCTCATCGTCTCTGGAAGAAAATATGCAGTACCTGAATAAGGAACTGGGAACGGATGCAAGTTTTGATATTATTTACAGGGTCATTCAAGTGGGCGGAAAGAATGCCTGCATGTATCTTGTGGATGGCTTTTGCAAGGATGATCTGATGCAGAAGCTGCTGCAATATTTTATGGATATTATGCCGGAAGAGATGCCGGCGGATGCCCATGAAATGTCAAAAAAGAATATTCCTTATGTGGAAGTGGATATGAAAGCACAATGGGAACCAATTATTTACAGCATTTTGTCCGGCGTATTTGCCCTGTTTATTGACGGATATGAACAATGTCTTCTGATCGATTCAAGAACATATCCCGCCAGAAGCGTTTCCGAGCCGGAAAAAGATAAGGCATTGAGGGGGTCGAAAGACGGCTTTGTGGAAACGGTCGTGTTCAATACAGCCCTGATCAGGAGGCGTATCCGAAGCACAGACCTCCGTATGGAAATGTTCCAGGCAGGGGAAAGCTCGAAAACGGATATCGTATTATGCTATATGGATTCCCGGGTGGATCATGGATTTCTGGATAATTTGAAAAATAAAATCAGCCATATTCAAGTAGACGCGCTTACCATGAACCAGGAAAGCCTGGCAGAATGCCTTTTTGAACGGAAATGGTTCAATCCTTTCCCTAAATTTAAATTTACGGAGCGTCCAGATACGGCGGCGGCTCAGGTATTGGAAGGAGACGTGGTAATATTGGTAGATAATTCACCTTCCGCCATGATCACGCCCACTTCTATTTTTGATATTGTAGAGGAAGCGGATGATTATTATTTTCCGCCGATTACGGGTACTTATCTGAGGCTGTCCCGCTTTTTGATTGCTTTAATGACTTATTTTGTAACGCCTGCCTTTCTTCTTTTCATGCAGCATCCCGAATGGATACCGGAAAGCTTTCAGTTCATTGTAGTAAAAGAAGCGCCGAACATCCCTCTTTTATGGCAGTTTCTGCTTTTGGAGCTGGCTATCGACGGCCTGCGGCTGGCAGCCGTCAATACGCCGAATATGTTAAGCACCCCGCTCAGCGTCATGGCTGCCCTTGTACTCGGTGAATTTTCTGTGAACAGCGGGTGGTTCAGCCCGGAAGTCATGCTTTATATGGCTTTTGTAGCAATTGCAAGTTATACCCAGCAGAACTATGAATTGAGTTATGCCATTAAATTTATGAGGATCATTAATCTGATTCTGACACAAATTTTTGGCTTGTACGGATTCCTTGCGGCGGTGGCAATCTTTTTAGTCGCTATTGTTTGCAATCGGACGGTATCGGGACAGAGCTACGTATATCCTTTCATACCATTTCGTCCAAAACAGCTGCTGAAACGTCTGGTTCGCTATCGCCTCCCCGGATCCGAAAAAGAATAGTTTGAATTTTCGAAAGGGGAGTGGTACAATGGGTATTATATTTTTTCATCAAGGGAATGAATAAGGAGGCGTTGATTTTGTCTGACTTTAAAATAATTACGAATACTACTGCGGATCTTCCGCTCAGCTATATAAACGAAAATCATTTGGGATTAATGGTTTTTAACTATACGATTAAAGGAGAAACTTATGCAAGAGGGCATGAACTGGATTGGAAGGATTTTTACGCCCTGATGAGGGAAGGTTATATGCCGACGACTTCCCAAGTAAATCCCGAGGAATGCAGGGGATATTTTGAAGAATATTTGAAGGAGAGCGACCGTCTGCTGTATCTTTCTTTTTCTTCCGGCCTAAGCGGGAGCTATGGGAGCGCCTGCATTGCTGCGGATATGGCAATGGAAGCTCATCCTGGCTGCAAGATAGAGATCATTGACAGCAAATGCGCGTCCATGGGCGAAGGACTGCTTGTCTATAAGGCTGTGCAGATGCAAAAGGCAGGAAAAAGCATGGAAGAAACTGCCGCATGGGTGAGGGAAAACATTCCCCGCCTGATACATATTTTTACCGTGGATGATCTGAACCATTTATACAGGGGTGGGAGAGTGAGCCGGACGGCGGCTGTGATCGGGAGCGTTGTAGGCATCAAGCCGATTCTCCATGTAGATGATGAAGGACATCTGATTCCAATCCATAAAGTAAGGGGAAGAAAGAAATCGTTAAATACCCTTGTAGATTATATGGAAGAAAAAATGGGGAAGTACAGGGACTCTAACGACATTATATTTATTAGTCACGGAGATGCGCTGGAAGACGCTGAATTTGTCAGGGATGAGATACAGAAGCGTTTTGGGATCAGCACCTTTATGATCAATCATATCGGCCCGACGATCGGAGCCCATTCCGGCCCTGGGACAATTGCGCTGTTTTTTATGGGAGAATCCAGATAAAGAATTGGCACTATGATTTCTGGTCAATGGTTTAGTATAAATAGACAAAAGAGGCATCGGAATGAAAGCGGTACAGAAGATCAAAGAGGTGGGGCTGCCCAATATTGCGGTCGGCTTTGCAAAGAGAATGCAGTATGCAAGACTGATGGAAAAATATCATTTTGACGCATGGCACCTAAGCCCCTATGAATGGCGGAAGTACATGCAGGAATGCGCAAGATATATCAATGCGGACAAGAAACCCGGCGGAGAGCAAAAGACAGTAGTGGATATCGGATGCGGACTTGGCGGCTTGCTGCAGCATATTGAGGCCGATAAAAGAATCGGGCTGGATATCCATAAGGAAGTAATTATGGCCGCCCGCGAACTGGGCGGAGACGGCATTGTTTATCGAAAGGGCAGCTTTGAAGATGTTGCGGAAGATTCTGTCGATTACTTCGTCACCTTGAATTTTATGCATGGCGGAACCGAAGATACATGGATAGAACCTTATCGGAAAGCAGCGGAGCGGAATCACGTATTGCATTTTATGGTCGATACTGTTCCATCCGGAGGAGGAAGTCATTTTCTGGACTGGGAGAGAATTCTGCCGGGAAATTATAAAAGAACCGAACGCCTCGGCCCGTTTTCCGGCGGAAGATATCTTGAGGTTTGGGAAAGGCAGTGATGGATATCAGTGATATCTATTGCTATATAAATATAAGAAAAGAACTGGCTTCCATTGCGGTGAACAGAAAAATGAAGAAATAGAGAGGCCCTTGCCAATATTCCTGCAGGGGCCTTAAAAATACATTTATTAATTTTTACACCTGTCAAATTCAGGATTGAACGCATAGAAATTCTTGGAGTCCAGTTTATCCTGCACGATGCGCAGGGCTTCACCGAAACGGGAGGATTGAAGTAAATCTATCTGTTGATTTTCTGCATCTTCTTGATAATCGATTGCCAATACATGCGGTCTTTCAAGACCCGGATTACCGTAATCGTGGAATCCTCCACAACAAAGAAGATTAAATATGTACTGTAAGGCTTGAAATAAATGCTCAATCCCTCAATCACATATCCCGTAGCTTCATAGCCTTTGG